>Ga0172370_10000109_pt1 | contig 111318 bp, 113 predicted proteins | sample LakKiv5m_FD_114538 | JGI IMG/M metagenome (GOLD analysis project Ga0172370, IMG submission 114538) | Freshwater microbial communities from Kabuno Bay, South-Kivu, Congo - kab_022012_11.5m | ecosystem: Environmental > Aquatic > Freshwater > Lake | place: Democratic Republic of the Congo...
AGGCAGGAATCCGCGGCAGGGATTTAAATTAAGCGAGGTTCTCACCGAAGAGGAGGTGCTCTCTTTAATCGTAAGAGTGGTTAAGTTCTACAAAGGGCATGCCCTCCCCAGGCAAAGGTTGGGCGCGCTTATTGAGCAAATCGGCAGAGATGAGTTCCTGAAAAATATCGATTTAAAAACTTGACAGTTGCTTCTTCCTGGTGTATACTCTATCAAAACGATAGAGATAATAGGGAAGGGTTAAAATGAAGATAACATACAAAGGGGATTACGCCTTAAAGACAATTCTTGTTCTGGCAACGCATGAAGGGGAAGAGCCTGTGACCATTCATGATTTGGCTAAGGGAGCGGACATACCGGTAAAATTCCTGGAGCAGATACTTTTGGATTTAAAAAGAGGTGGTTTTGTGGTCAGCCGGCGGGGTAAAGTCGGAGGTTATCTTTTGGCCCGGCCTCCGTCAGAGATAAAACTAGGAGAGGTTATAAGGTTTATCGACGGCCCTATAGAGCCCATCGCCTGCGTAGATGCCAGGTATAGAGATTGTAGTGATGTAAACAAATGTATATTTAAAGATATATGGAAGCGCGTAGCCGAATCGACGTCTGAGATTATCGACAATATCAGTTTCGAAGACCTGGCCAAGAAAGTTAAAAAATCTGAGTCGGCGCTGGTTTATCAGATATAAATTAAAACAGGGAGTGTAAGTATGAAAATCGCAAAAGACATTACCAGGCTTATCGGCAATACCCCTCTTGTGCGGTTAAATAACATTACCCGGGGTTGCGTTGCTGAAATTGCGGCTAAATTAGAGTCTTTTAATCCTTGCTCTTCAGTGAAAGATAGGATCGGCCTGAGTATGATTGAGCAGGCGGAGAAAGATGGTTTGATAAGTAAGGATAGCGTTATCGTTGAGCCGACTTCGGGTAATACCGGCATTGCTTTGGCGTTTATCTGTGCGGTCAAAGGTTATAAGCTGGTTTTGACTATGCCGGAGACAATGAGCCTGGAGCGCAGGCAGTTATTGGCAGCTTTTGGCGCGGAAATTATCCTTACCCCCGGGACAGAGGGGATGTCCGGCGCGGTAAGAAGGGCAGAAGAACTAGCCAAAAGCAATAAGCGTTATTTTATACTCCAGCAATTTATGAACAGTGCTAACCCTGAGATCCATCGCCGGACCACCGCTTTAGAGATTTGGAACGATACGGATGGTAAGGTTGACATTGTGGTTGCAGGTGTTGGTACCGGAGGTACGATTACCGGTATTACAGAAGCATTGAAGAAGAAAAATTCTAAATTACGCGCTATCGCGATTGAGCCTAAAGATTCTCCGGTTTTATCCGGCGGCAAACCCGGCCCGCATAAGATTCAGGGCATCGGCGCGGGTTTTATCCCGCAGGTTTTAAACACCAAGGTTATCGATGAGATAATCCAGGTTTCAAATGAAGACGCTGCTTCTACCGCCAGGAGGCTTGCCAGAGAAGAAGGCATATTAGCCGGCATTTCTTCAGGCGCTGCGCTGTTCGGCGCTTTAGAGGTGGCTCGCAGAAAAGAAAATAAGGATAAGTTAATAGTAGTAATATTGCCGGATACCGGCGAGCGTTATCTGAGTACAGGATTGTTTAGCTAATAGGAGGTTATTATGAGAGAAAAAGTAGAAAAAGCTTTAGAGAAAGTCAGGCCCATGCTTGCAGCCGACGGAGGTAATGTAGAGTTGATAGATGTTACTAAAGACGGAGTGGTAAAACTTAAGCTTACCGGTACATGCGGCTGTTGCCCGATGTCCCAGATGACCCTTAAGATGGGGATTGAAAGAATATTAAAACAGGAAGTTCCCGAGATTAAAGAAGTTGTTTCTATTTAGAAAAGGAGCGAGTTGATGAAAACAATAAAAGAGATAAACGAAAAGATTAAGAAGGGGCAGGTTGTAGTTGTAACTGCCGAAGAAGTTATAGACTTGGTGGAAAAGAAGGGTGTTAAGAAGGTTGCTCAGGAAGTAGACGTGGTAACAACTGGTACCTTCGGCCCGATGTGTTCGTCAGGCGCATATTTTAACATCGGCCACTCTAAGCCCAGGATAAAACTAGGCGGAGGTGTTTGCAAGCTTAATGATATACCCGCATATACCGGTTTTGCCGCGGTGGATATATATCTTGGTGCAACCGCTATGCCTGATGATGACCCGCGCAATAAGGTTTTTCCGGGTGAGTTTAAATACGGCAGAGCCCATGTTATCCATGACATAGTCGCCGGTAAAGACGTAAAGTTGGAAGCGACAGCTTACGGAACAGATTGTTATCCGCGCAAAAAGTTAGATACTCTGATTAATATCAAGGATCTTAACGAAGCGGTATTATTTAATATCCGTAACAGCTACCAAAATTATAATGTGGCGGTTAATCCTTCGGATAAGACAATTTATACCTATATGGGCGTATTAAAGCCTAATTTAGGCAATGCTAACTATTGTTCGGCGGGACAACTTTCGCCGCTTTTAAAGGATCCGCACTATAAGACTATCGGAATTGGTACCAAGATATTCTTAGGCGGTGGCGTAGGCTATGTTGCCTGGCAGGGCACACAACATAATCCTACGGTGAAGAGAAAAGAAAACGGTGTGCCCCAGGCGCCCGCGGGAACAATAGCGGTAATCGGAGACTTAAAACAAATGAAACCGGAGTGGTTGGCAGGCACAAGCATGCTTGGATACGGCGTAACCCTGACTGTGGGCATTGGTGTGCCTATACCTATATTAGACGAAGAGATACTCAAATATGCAGCTATTAAGGATGAGGATATATATGCTCAGGTTGTAGATTATTCCGAAGCTTATCCTCAGGTGATCCCCGGCAGCATTTGCGAAGTTAATTATGCCCAGTTAAAGTCCGGCAAGATCACAGTGCAGGGTAAGAGTATCCCTACAGGGAACTTATCCAGCTATTCTAAGGCCCGCGATATATCGGAAGAGTTAAAGGATTGGATTAAGAAGGGCGATTTTGCCTTGACCGAACCCGTAGCTCCTTTACCGGGCGCTGATTCCGGATATACCTTTAAACTGTTGAAAGAAAGACCTATAGCGTAACTTTCAAAGTTGAAAGCAAAAGGCGCAAAACTAAATATAGGAGGGCAATAAAATACTCCTAAAAGGTCTTTGCGCTTTTTGCTTTACACCTTAAGCAGCATGTAGTATTCTAATAGTAATTGGAGGCAGCATGGTTCGTAAGAGAATAGTCCTACATTTTCCGCATCGCTTGGTAGACCAGCCTATAATTTATAAGCTGGTTAAAGAGCATGATCTGCAGTTTAATATCCTTAAAGCCTATGTGACTCCTCAGGAAGAGGGATTGATGGTTTTGGAGTTGTCGGGGAAAAAAGAGGATTTTGATAAAGGCATTGAGTATCTGCAGTCTTGCGGAGTTAAGATCCAGCCTTTAAGCCAGGATGTTATTCGCAATGAGGCTAAATGCATTGACTGCGGCGTATGTGTGCCGATATGTCCCACAGGCGCATTGTCTATAGACCCGATTACGCGCAAAGTCCATTTCTACGACAATAAGTGTATCGCCTGCGAGCTGTGTGTTAAGGCTTGTCCTTCCCGTGCCATGGAAGTACACTTTTAAATTCGCAATGGCAGCTCAAAATCAGAAATTAAACAAACTTAAAGCTATATTGCAGCGCATGGGTTCTGTGCTGATTGCTTATTCCGGAGGAGCCGACAGCACGCTTCTCCTGAAAGTTGCCGCAGGAGTTTTGCCTGAAGATAAAATACTCGCCGTTACTGCTGTCTCGGCAACCTATCCCAGAGAAGAACTTAATTTCGCGAAGAAAAATTCGAAAGCACTGGGCGTAAGGCATAAGATAATAAAAACCGGCGAATTGAACAATAAGAAATTCGTTTCTAATCCGGTTAACCGCTGCTATTTTTGTAAAGAAGAATTGTTCCGTAAGCTCAAAAACATCGCCGCAGAAAATAAGCTGAATTTTGTTGTAGATGCAAGCAATGTTTCAGATAAAACAGATTTTCGTCCCGGCAGTATTGCTAAGAAAAAGCTGGGTGTGCGTTCGCCTCTGCAGGAAGCGGGCCTAATTAAGGACGATGTCAGGCTCTTAAGCAGAGAACTGGGTTTAGTTACCTGGGACAAACCTTCTTCGGCGTGCCTGGCTTCGCGTATTCCTTACGGAGTAAAAATCACGCAGCGCATATTAAACCGGGTTGATGAAGCAGAAAAAATCTTGCGCAAAATGGGTTTTCAACAGGCGCGCCTAAGGCATTATAACGGCCTATGCCGCATAGAAGTGTTAAAAAAAGATATCCCTGCGCTAATAGCTAAACGCAATTCAGTGGTAGAAAAAATAAAGAATTTAGGCTATAATTATATAACCGTGGATTTGGAAGGTTATCGCACGGGAAGCTTAAATGAGGTGATTAAAAGATGAAAAGAATATACCTGGATTATGCGGCGACTACGCCTACGGACCCGGAAGTAACTAAGGCTATGGAGCCTTATTTGTTTAGTAAATTCGGTAATGCTTCGAGTATCCATTCTTTCGGCCAGGAGGCTAAGAAAGGCATTGAAGACGCGCGGGAAAGATTGGCTAATTTTATCGGGGCAAAACCCGAGGAAATAATCTTTAATTCCGGCGGCACGGAAGCGGATAATACGGCTATTTTAGGCGTGGCTTACGCTATGCAGAGCAAAGGTAACCATATTATTACATCCGCTATCGAGCATCACGCGGTTAGTGAACCGTGCAAATTCCTGGAGAAACGCGGGTTCAAAGTTACTTACGTCGGCGTGGGTAAAGACGGCATAGTTTCCGTTCCGGAAATAAAGAAAGCAATTACGGATAAAACCGTTCTTATTTCGGTAATGCATGCAAACAACGAAATAGGCACAATTCAGCCTATAGCCGAGATCGGCAAAATAGCCAGAGAATCCGGAATTTATTTTCATAGCGACACCGTGCAGACTATAGGGCACATTCCGGTGAATGTTAATGATCTGAATATTGATTTATTATCGCTTTCGGCGCATAAATTTTACGGGCCTAAGGGCGTAGGGGCTTTGTATGCAAGAAAGGGTACGCGCTTTGAAGCTTTTTTACACGGCGGCGACCAGGAGAGAGGCAGGCGTGCTTCAACCTATAATACGCCCGGGATCGTGGGTTTAGGCAAGGCAATAGAGCTTTGCGAAAAAAATATGGCGGAGGAAGCGGCATTTCAAGCAGCTTTAAGGGATAAAATAATCAAAGAAATACCGGCACGGATTTCAGAAACCTGTTTAAACGGCCATCCGACTTTGCGCCTCCCTAATAACGCGAACATTTCAATAAAATACATAGAGGGCGAATCAATGCTGTTGAATTTAGATATGATCGGCATCGCCGCTTCCACTGGTTCCGCATGCACCTCAACATCTTTAGAGCCCTCGCATGTTTTGCTCGCCATAGGTTTGTCTCATGAGGTAGCACACGGCTCGCTGCGTTTTAGTTTAGGCAGGTGGACTAAAAAAGAAGATATCGATTATCTTATAGAGCAACTTCCCCCCATAGTCGAAAAACTACGTTCAATGTCCCCGCTTTACGAAAAGAAATAGCATGCAAGATAAAATCCTCGACTTTCTACGGCGTACCCAAGAGCATGTTTCCGGAGAAGAAATCAGCAACAGATTGGGGATAAGCCGCCAGGCCCTTTGGAAACACATCCAGGAATTAAAAGATAAAAGTTATGATATTGTGGCTGTGCCGCATCTGGGGTATCAGCTTTTATCTTCGCCGGACAGATTGTTTACCTCGGAGATTACCCGCAATTTAGACACTAAGTTTGTAGGAAAAAAAGCGTATTATTTTGATGCCTTAAGTTCAACCATGGATATCGCTACGGAGCTGGCTTTAAAGAATGCGCCCGAGGGTACGATTATAATTACTGAATCCCAGACTAAAGGTAGGGGACGGCTGGGCAGAGAGTGGTGCTCTCCGAAATATAAAGGCATATATTTGTCTTTAATTTTAAGGCCTAAGATTCATCCGGCAGGCGCTTCTGTGCTTACTTTACTGGCTGCGGTGAGCATATGCGAGGCAGTAAGAGAAGTAAGTGGTGTAGATGTACAGATAAAGTGGCCCAATGATTTATTCGCGCGCAATAAGAAATTAGGCGGTATATTAACCGAGCTCAATGCCGAGATGGATGAGGTACGTTTTGTGGTTATAGGCATAGGCCTGAATGTCAATAACGACAAAAAAGACTTAATAAGTGGTGCGGTTTCTTTAAAAGAGCTCTTAGGCGAGCGAATAAGCCGTATAGAATTGTTAAAAGGGCTGTTGCGTAAACTGGAAGCTAATTATCTTACTTTTCAGTCTAAGGGAGCAGATTTTATCATTAGAAAGTGGCGGGAGCACAATATTACTTTAGGCAGAAGAGTAAGAATCGCATATCACAGGCACCACATAGAAGGAGAGGCAGTTGATATAGACACAGACGGCGCCCTGCTTTTAAGAAAAGACTCCGGAATAACCCAAAAGGTTACCGCCGGAGACGTGGTACATTGCAGGTAATGTAAACCAATAAATAAACTATAGTTGACAATACCCCGGGATTTTATATAATGGATTCCGGGGTATTTTATTTTTTAAAGGGGGGTTTTGATGAATAGACAAGAGATAAATTCGTTGTTAAACTCGCCCCTTACGGAATTAATCGCCCTTGCCAATAAAACGAGGCGGGATTCCGTAGGGAATAATCTTGAGCTCTGCAGCATACTTAACGCCAAGTCAGGGCTTTGTGCCGAAGACTGCAAATTCTGCGCTCAGGCTGCGCGGCATAAGACAGGTATAAATACTTATCCGTTAGTAAGTGGAAAAGAGATGCTTGAGGCAGCCAAACGCGCAAAAGATATAGGCGCAGAGAGGTTTGATATAGTCACTAGTGGTGACACTTTGTCAAAAGAAGAACTGAAAGTGATTGCCGGTGCCATTAAAGAGATAACCGGATCGCTTGGGCTTAAAATGTGCGCTTCTTTAGGCAAAATGGATGAAGAGGGATTCGCGTTGTTAAAATCATCCGGGCTCTCCCGGTATCATCATAATATCGAAACCTCACCGCGTTATTTTACAAGAATCGTTACCACGCATACTTTCGAAGATAGGTTAAAAACTATTAAAGCAGCTAAGCGCGCAGGCCTTGAGGTTTGTAGCGGCGGCATAATCGGCATGGGTGAGGATATGGAGGATAGAATTGAAATGGCGTTGACCTTAGAAAGGCTGGGCGTAGATTCTGTGCCGATAAATATACTGGTTCCCGTCCAGGGTACCTCTTTAGGCAGCGTTAAGACTATTTCTTGCGCCGAGGCCATAAGGACCATCGCAATATTCCGTATTATCCTAAAAAACAAGATTATTAAGGTTGCAGCAGGCAGGGAATCACTGCTTAAGGATTTTCAGGCTATGGCATTTATGGCAGGAGCTAACGGTATGCTTATCGGGGGTTATCTGACTGTACGCGGCAGGGGAGTGGATGAGGATCAGAAGTTGGTGGATGAAGTAAAGAAGGCGTGGGCGCTATGATAGAAACTTTCTTAAAAAACAGAAAAGCAAAAGGTTTGTTAAGGATTTTAAAGCCGAATTCCGCGCGCCGCCTGGGAAAAATAATCTTTGACGGCAAAGAATATATTGATTTTTCCTCCAATGATTATCTTGGTTTATCCGAGCACCCCAGGCTTAAAGAAGCCGCCTGCCGTGCGACAGACAAATTTGGCACATCGAGTTCAGCATCGCGGCTCTTAAGCGGAGATTCGCATATGTGCCATTTGCTTGAAGAGGCCGCGGCGGATTTTAAACACAAAGAAGCAGCGATTGTCTTTAACTCCGGATATCAGGCTAATTTAGGCATCATCAGTGCTCTTTACGCTAAGGGCGATTCTGTATTTTGTGACCGTTTGGCCCATGCAAGTATTATAGACGGCATCATTTTATCCGGGGCAAGGATTTTTCGTTTCCGTCACAATGATACGGAGCATTTGGAAGAGCTACTTAAGAAAGAGAGAAAGAAGTTCCGCCGCGCCTTAATTGCCACCGAATCAATATTTAGCATGGACGCGGATAAGGCTCCTTTAAAAGACTTGGCAAGATTAAAAGAGGGGTATGATTGTCAGCTTTTTGTGGATGAAGCGCATGCCACCGGTATATTCGGTAAAAACGGCAGCGGGTTGGTTGAAGAAGAGGGCTTAAGTAAAGAAACCGATTTTATCATGGGGACTTTTAGCAAGGCCCTGGGGAGTTTTGGTGCATATTTGGCTGCTTCCAGAAAGACAGTTGATTATTTGGTTAACGCTTCGAGGAGCTTTATCTATTCTACGGCGCTGCCTGTTGCAGTAGTGGCTTCTAATTTAGCGGCTATAGAGGTAGTTAAGAATGAGCCCGGCCGCCGGCAGAAGTTGCTTAAATCAGCCGCATTCTTACGCACTACTTTAAAAGAAAATGGTTTAACTGTAAAAGGCGATTCTCAGATTGTGCCGGTTATACTGGGAGATAGCTCCAGGGCGGTTGGCTCTGCAAATATGCTTCAGGCCCAAGGGTATTGGGTCATGCCCATGAGGCCCCCTACTGTTCCTGCGGGAGAAGCGCGCCTCAGGTTTTCCTTAAATTTTTATCATAACCAAGAGATTTTAGAGGGGCTGGTTAATGAGCTTAAAAGAATCCGGATTTAGATTTGTTGAGCGCGGGTTTGATAAGGTCATTGTTTTAATTCCCGGCTGGGCTACTGACTATAGAATTTTCGCTAACCTGGAACTGGATTACAATTATTTACTTACGCTCGGGGTATCCCCTTTTGAATTTAAGCCTAGGCTTTTAGATTACCTGCAAGAAATAAGCTGTAAGAGGATTTCTCTTTTTGGATATTCCTTAGGAGGTTTTCTGGCTGCTGATTTTGCCGCAGAATACCCTGCCCTGATAGATGAGCTTATTTTGGTGAGCATACGTAAAAGTTACGGGTCCAGGGTATTGGAAGAAACAAGGCAAGGAATTAAGAACAACGCATCAGCCTTTCTGTATAAATTTTATCTTAATTGTTTCTCATCTGAAGATAAGAACAGCCTGGCCTGGTTTAGAAAAAATATCTTAAAAAGCTATATTAATGATATTTCTTTGGATGGTCTCCTGTCCGGGCTGGATTATTTATCTTCTGCCTCTATAGACGCCGATAAGATCAGAAATGTAAAGAAGATAAGATTGTTTCATGGGCAAAAAGATTTAATAGCCCCTTACGCAGAAGCGCTTAAAATCAAGTCTGAATTAACCAAAGCGTTTCTCACGCCGCTTGACAAACGGGGCCATCTTTTATTTCTCGATAAACAATTCAGGGAAGAGTTTTATCATGGACAACAAGACCATAATAAATAATTTTTCGCGTTATGCCCATCTATACGATAAATATGCCCGGGTGCAGAGAGACGCCGCTTCAGGGCTTTTGGCCCATATAGATACAAACGGATTTAAAGATATACTGGAAATCGGCTGCGGCACAGGAAATTATACCTTAGCTTTAAGGTCAAAGTTTAAAGCGGCAAATATTACCGCGTTGGATTTATCGGATAGGATGATTTCCATAGCTAAAAATAAAATCAACGACGAGAAAATAAGTTTTATTATTGCCGATGCCGAAAATATGAGCCTTCCGGGAAGATTTGATCTGGTAACTTCAAACGCGTCTTTCCAGTGGTTCAGGGATTTAAACGGCTCGCTTAAGAATTATAAAGCACTCTTGAATAACAGCGGTAGAATTTTGTTTTCTATGTTTGGACGTGGTACCTTTCCTGAACTAGGAGTAAGTTTAAAGGATATATTGGGCAATTCTGCAATCCCGGCCGCAGGTTTTCCGGACCCCGAAGATATAAAAGCAGCATTAAGGGAGCATTTTTCTAATGTAAAAATAAAAGAGGTTGAATTCAAAGAATCGTTTGGCAGCCTGGAGGAGTTATTGCGGAAAATAAAATATAGCGGGATAAGGGGTAATGGCCTTAACGGGCAGGCTGTCTTTACAGCCTCTCTGCTTAGTAAGCTCGAAGATAGCTATATGAGAAGATTTAAGCGTATTGAAGCAACATATCAGGTATTTTTATGCCTGGGGGAAAAATGAAATCCATATTCGTCACGGGCACTGATACGGGCGTTGGTAAAACCGTAATTACCGGTTTGATTGCCAGGTATTTATCCGATAAAGGTTTTAACGTAGTAACCCAAAAATGGGTCGAGACCGGATGCCGGGATTATTCTCTGGACGTAACTTTTCATCTTAAAGCGATGCGCAAGAACAGGCGCCGGATGAGAGATTGCCTAAAACTCATGTCGCCGTATATATTTAAGCATGCATCTTCCCCGCATCTGGCCAGTAAAATCGAACATAAAATGATAGAGCCTGAGAAAATAATAAATAGTTTTAAATCATTATCCGCTAAATTCGATTTTGTTATTGTTGAAGGCGCCGGTGGAGCGTTGGTGCCCATAGATGATAGAAATCTGCTTATTGATATCGCGGTTGAATTAAATATTCCGTTTTTAATTGTGGCTGGTAATAAGCTAGGCGCCATTAATCATACGCTTTTAACCATAGAGGCATTGAAAAGAAGGGGTATTAAGATTTTAGGTGTGGTGTTTAATAATTTAAAAGGCCAGGATAAGCTTATTCTTAATGATAACCCGCGTATTATCCGTAAATTTTCTCAGGCAAGAGTGTTGGGGGTTTTGAACCGGGAACCTTCATTCCGGAAACTTTGCGCTGAATTTTCCCCAATCGGCAAAGAAATACTTAAAAAGGCAAAAATATGAACAATTGGCAGAGGGATGACTTAAAATACGTATGGCACCCTTATACCCAGATGAAAGATTGCCGTAAAATGCCTCCCATATTGATTGAGAGGGCAGAAGGAATTAAACTTTACGACGAGGACGGTAAATTTTATTACGATACCATATCAAGCTGGTGGTGTAATGTGCATGGCCATAATCATCCGCGCATAAAACGTGCGATTAAAGAGCAGCTTGATCGGCTGGAACATATAATGTTTGCCGGGTTCACCCACAAACCGGCGATTCTTCTGGCTAAAGAAATAATACGCCTGGCTAAGCCTTTAGGAATGGGTAAGGTTTTTTTCTCGGATGACGGTTCAACCGCGGTTGAAGTAGCGTTAAAGTTATCATTCCAGTATTGGCAGAATATCGGTAGGCCCAAGAAACAGAAATTCGTATGTTTTGATTACGGTTACCACGGGGATACCGTTGCGGCGATGAGCGTAAGCGGGGTAGATTTATTTAACCGGATGTTCAAGCCGTTGTTTTTTTCTTCCTATCGCATACCGTCTCCTTATTGTTATCGTTGCCCTATGGGTAAAAAAAGAGATGGTTGCAACATTGACTGCATAGGCCCGCTTAAGAATTTATTAAAACAGAACTCAGATAATATAGCCGGTATTATTTTAGAGCCGCTGGTTTTAGGCGCCGGAGGCATGATTGTTTACCCTAAAGAATACTTAAAACAAGCTGGTGACTTGGCTCGTAAATACAATATCCATTTAATAGTTGATGAAGTGGCTACCGGATTCGGCAGGACAGGCAAGATGTTTGCCTCTGAACATGTTAAAGGGATCCATCCGGATTTTATCTGTCTGTCTAAAGGGATTACTTCCGGCTATCTGCCCCTGGCTGTGACTTTGGTTACGGACAAAACATATAGGGCTTTCTGCGCCGACTATGCAGAACATAAAACTTTTTATCACGGCCACACCTTTACCGCTAATCCTCTTGCCTGTTCGGCAGCGTTGGCCAGCCTGGAAGTTTTTGAGCGTGAAGAAACAATGAAAAACGTAAAAACACTGATACCTCTGTTGCATGCCGGGCTGGAAAAATTCCGGGATCTGCCCTTGGTAGGCGATGTCAGGCATATCGGTATGATTGCTGCACTGGAATTGGTAAAGGATAAGAAGACTAAAGAGCGGCTTAGTCCTAAGCAAAGGATAGGGCTTGAGGTTTATAAAAGAGGATTAAAGAATAATCTTGTGTTAAGGCCTTTGGGTGATATAATTTATTTCTTTCTTCCTCTTTGTGTCAGGAAAAACGAACTAAAAGATATTTTAACGCGGGCTTACGAAGTTATAAAATCTTTCTAAAACCGGCACAACAAAAAAGGGCAAAAATGTTTATACACACCGTATTATTTGAAATTAAACCAGGTGAAGTAACTAAATACCGCAGGGATAGCCTTATGTGGGCGCGCTATGCCAAAAAGGCAAAGGGCTTTCATGGGTATCATACCATGAAACGATTAGGTTGGAATGATCAGTATGCTTCTGTATACGAATGGGATAGTAAGATTTATCACGATAGATTCATGAAGAAATTTCATGATTTCCTGGTGAATAAGTCCAGGGCCAAAGTAAAGGTTTTAGGTTATTATAACTTAAAAAGACTGGATCGTTTAGGCGCTTAACAATGGTTGTTTTTATTTGCCACGCAGTTTTTTTATGGTACAATAATTAACAAGGGAGGTAGATATGAAGAAAATAGCGAATCTTTTAGTTGTTTTTGGGGCGGCTATATTAATAATCGCAGCTATTTCCAGGTTTACCGTAGGCCAACCTTTCTCGTTACTGGGGGTCAGGGCTTTAAGTTTAATCGCGATTGCCAATACCGCATTTCTATTGGCCATTGTATTGAAAACAAGCAGCAAATAAATAACAGATATAAAAGTATTTAAAGCATAGGGGGGATGCTGTGGATTGATATACAGGTATCCCCTCTTTTATTATTTAGGTATAAGACAATAGATGAAAAAACGGGTAGTTGTGGCGATGAGCGGAGGGGTTGATTCTTCGGTTGCTGCCGCTTTGCTTAAGAGCAAAGGTTATGAGGTTATCGGCATGACCATGTGTTTTTCCCTGCCTGCTTCGAGAGGGAAGAGGCCTTCCTGTTGCGGCCTGGAAGGCATCGAAGATGCCCGGAGAGTAGCGCACAAATTAGGCATAAAGCATTATGTAGTAAGTATGCAGAAATCTCTAGAGGAGCAGGTAATCGATGATTTCTGTAGCGAGTATATTTTAGGCAGAACCCCTAATCCGTGCGTGCGCTGCAATCAATATCTTAAATTCGATATCCTGCTTAAAAAAGCCGTTGCTTTAGGGGCGGAATTCTTGGCAACAGGGCATTATGCCCGCATAGTTAAGGTTCATAGTTCAAGGTCCATGGTTCATAGTTACCGGCTAAAGAAGGCTAAAGATAAATTTAAAGATCAATCTTATTTTCTCTATCGTTTAAACCAGGAACAGCTTAAAGTTATACTTTTCCCGCTTGGAAATTATACAAAAACACAAGTTAGAGAATTGGCCAGGAAATTTAATTTACCGGTTGCGGATAAAGCCGGCAGCCAGGAGATATGTTTTCTGCCTGATAATAACTACAGGGAGTTTTTAAGCGCGCGTATGGGCAATAAGATAAAGCCCGGGCCAATTTTGAATAAAGAGGGTAGTATTTTAGGCAGGCATAAAGGCATAGCTTTCTATACTATCGGCCAGCGCGAAGGTTTAGGGATAGCTTTAGGGTATCCCGCATATATTACTGACATTAATGCATCCGATAATTCTATAACCGTAGGCAAAAAAGAGGATACTTTCGTCCAGGAATTTCTGGTTAAAGATGTGCATTTTATATTTAAGCCCGTGAAAAAGAAAATTGCTCTTACGGTTAAGATAAGATATAATCATAAGGGAGCGTTGGCTACTATTTATCCTGTCGATAACAAGTTTGCCGTGTGTTTCAAGACTCCGCAATTTGCCGTAACTCCCGGACAATCCGCGGTATTCTACGATAAAGATACAGTTATTGGAGGAGGAGTCATAGATAAAGAAAGTGATAAAAATTATGTATAAAAAATTAAAGAATGTGGAAGAAAAAATACATGCGCTTAAGAAAGAACGCAATGCCATTGTATTGGCGCATAATTATCAGTTGCCGGAGGTTCAGGATATTGCCGATTTTCGCGGAGATTCTCTGGAGCTTAGCCGTATTGCGGCTAAGACCGAAGCTGAGGTGATTGTTTTCTGCGGGGTATATTTTATGGCTGAAACAGCCTCGATACTCTCGCCGAATAAAAAAGTAATTATGCCCGATGTACACGCCGGTTGCCCCATGGCGAACATGATGAATGCCGAGCAGCTAAGAAAGTTAAAAAAAGAGCATCCTCGGGCAGTGGTTGTCGGATACGTGAATACTTCCGCGGAGGTTAAGGCGGAGCTTGATGTCTGCTGCACATCGACAAACGCCATAGCTGTAGTTAATGCCGTTATAAATGACGCTAAAAGCGGCGGTTCGCTATTCGGAGGCAGAGAAGAAATTATCTTTATCCCGGATAAGTATTTGGCTGACTACGTATCAAAAAAGACAGGGGCTAAACTTATTACCTGGAACGGGTTCTGCCCGACACACGTAAGAATACTCCCCGAGGATATAAAAAGAGAGCGAAAATTCCATCCTTTTGCCAAGGTTATGGTGCATCCGGAATGTTTGCCTGCGGTAGTGGCCTTAGCAGATGTGGCATTATCTACCAGCCAAATGAGCAAATACGCCAAAGAATCGGAGTCTACCGAATTTATTGTAGGAACCGAAGTAGGGCTTATTTATCGTCTTAAGAAAGACAATCCCGCGAAAGAATTCTATCCGGCATCCGAAGCTGCGGTCTGCCCTAATATGAAGCGTACGACCCAGGAGAAGGTCCTCTGGGCTTTAGAGGAACTTAAAGAAGAAGTCCGGGTCAGCGATGAAATTCGCAAGAGAGCCACTCTAGCCATAGAGAGAATGCTGAAAATAGTATGACCTTAAGCAACATTCCGGTTATCTATGAAGACGACTGGTTTCTGATAGTAGATAAACCTTCCGGGTTACTCACAATCCCCACGCCAAGAAACGAAACGCGCACCCTAAGTAGTATCCTTAATGACGAAATTAAAAAAAGAGGGGCAACTTACAGGCTCCATCCGTGCCACCGTCTGGATAGAGAGACTTCGGGCTTAATTATTTATGCCAAAGGTAAATCCCCGCAGAAGAAAATGATGGAAGAATTTAAGAATCGTAAGGTCAACAAGAAATACATTGCTTTTCTACAGGGCTATCCCGGTAAATCCAGCGGAGAAATTAATTCCGCCATCGACGGATTAAGCGCGGTGACCAGATACAAAGTTATTGAGAAAAAAGATAATTTTGCTATAGTAGAAGTAACACCGTTAACCGGGCGCACTAATCAGATAAGGATACATTTCAAGCGTATAGGCTGCCCGATACTGGGAGAAACCAGGTATGCTTTTCGTAAAGATTTTAAGATAAAGGCCAAAAGGTTATGCCTGCATGCCTCACAGCTGGATTTTATACATCCTATTACATCTGTCAGGTTAGCGATTAGTTGCGAATTACCGGTGGTGTTAAAGGAATTCGCTGATAAACACAATATGCAAATGATAAGATGAAAATATCTTTTAAAGCGCTGGTTATATTCATTCTGTTGGCTGTCCTTAGTTCTGTAGTTTGGCATAAGCTTGAGTACCGCCGTTTTGTCTCCGTAGACTTATCCGTAGATAAAAAAGAAGCTCTCTCCATAGCCGATACATACTTGCATTCTTTAGGGGTAGATGCCAAGGAATACCGCAGTGCTATTATATTCGACGATGATGGTTGGGCCGACAGATACCTGCAAAAGACCATAGGCCCGGATAAAGAGGAAGAATTTTTAGGACAAGAGAACTTCGATTTATTTTATTGGAACGTCAGGTTCTTTAAGGAGCTGCAAAAAGAAGAGTATTCGTTTAAAATAAGTGCCAAGACCGGCAATATCATATCATTTGAGCACTTGATAGAGGATGTGGCTAAAAGAGATACGCCCACCAAGGAACTAGCTAAAGAGAGGGCAGAAAAGTTTATTGAAAACACATACGGTTTTAATCTCGATGAATATGAGTTGCATAATGAGGAGGCCACGCGCCATGATTTTAGAACCGATTACAGTTTCTCCTGGGAGAAAAAAGGCGTCTATATTCCCTGGGGCGACGCGCAGCAGGGCGGGGCTAAGATATTAAGCGGAGTAACCGTATCGGGCAGCGAAATAAGATCATTCTATGTCAATGGCCTAGATGTGCCGGAGAGTTTTAAGCGCTATATCAGCAAACAGGTGGTTTTTGGAGCGTATATCTCCAGCATGTCTTTTATTCTGTTTGCGATCATCATAGCAATGTCAATATATGTAGTACTCAGAAGAAAGCACACCTTTATTATCCGCATTTGTAAAAAGCCGGTACTTTATTTAGCACTCTTTCTCGTAATAATAAATTTGGCCCATGTTCTAAATAATATGCAGGGCTTAATTATGGGTTATTCCACCACCAGCAGCCTTATTTCCTATATCTGGCTGCAAATCTTAAAATCCCTTATCAACATTATCATCTTAAGCGTTGCTTTTGTATTTCCGGCCCTGGCAGGAGAGTATCTTTTGGCCGGAGAGCTGCCCGCTGCTAAGTATAGTTCCTTATCGCATTACATTAAATCTACTGTTTATAGCCGCAGCATGGCATTTTCCATAGCATTCGGCTACATTCTGTTTTTTATAATGCTCGGGCTGCAGGCAGCAATATTTTATTTCGGACAGAGATATGCCGGGGTATGGAGAGAGTGGAGCAGCCTTGTGACATTTTCTTCCGCTTATGTGCCGTTTCTGGGCGGATTGATAATCGGCGTAAGTGCCAGCTTAAACGAGGAAATAATATTCAGGCTTTTCGGAATCAGCCTGGCAAAGAAATATCTTAAGAATATAGTGTTGGCAGTTATATTTTCTTCGCTTGTGTGGGGTTTTGGCCATAGCGGATATTCTATATACCCTGTTTGGTTCAGGGGGTTGGAAGTTAGTGTGCTAGGGCTATTTTTCGGATTTATATTTGTAAAATACGGTCTGATTCCGTTATTGGTGGCCCACTATTTATTTGATGCTTTCTGGGGTTGCGCCCCCTACATATTAGGGCGTGCGCCGTGGCATATATTTCTTGGTTCGATAGTCGTATTAATCTTACCCTTGGTATTTGCCGCGATTGCATATCTGCGCAACAAGCATGAAAGAGAAAGAGAAATTAAACTAATGCTCGATACTGAGCAGGAATTCAATTTGGGCGTATTAGCTGCGTTTATTGCAGAAAGAAAGTCCAATGGCGTTGACAAAGAAACGCTCCGCAGTGAGCTTTTAAAGCATAACTGGGACGCGGATTTGGTCGGTTTAGCGATAAAAGAAATATTTAAACATTAGCCGAAGACGAAATGATTAAATATATAATATTAGGTATAGTGCAGGGCCTGACTGAATTTCTCCCTGTCAGTAGCTCCGGGCATCTGGCAGTTTTGCAAAGGATTATGGGTCTCACCGGGCATGAAGTCGCAGTCTCGGTAATTCTGCACCTGGGAACACTCGCCGCGCTTTTTATTTTCTTCTTTAAAGACATTATGGCTACACTCCGTGACATTAAAAAATTATCCCTGGTTTTAATCGTTACTTTAATCACAGGGTTAATCGGAATATCAGGCAAAGGCTTCTTTGAAAGTTTATTTTCTTCTCCTAAGCTTGTGGCGTTAAGTTGGATTGCCACCGGCATAATTCTGATGTTTACTGTAAGATTTATGAATAATAAGAGGGATAAGGTTAACATAAAAGATGCCTGCATTTTGGGAGCTACGCAGGGCATGGCTATTATACCCGGCTTATCGCGTTCCGGAGTTACTATATCAACCCTTCTTTTTAGAGGTCTTGATAAAAAGACGAGTTTTACTTTTTCTTTTCTTGCCGCTATCCCCGCAGTCTGCGGAGCGGCGATTATGGAAATAAAAGACGTGGATGTTGTTTTGAAGATAGAACCAAAGAATATGCTGGTTGGATTTATCTTTAGCCTGGTGGCGGGATTATTGGCCTTAAAGATTCTGCGCTTTGTCTTAAATAAAGCCAAGCTTTACTATTTTGCTTATTATTGCATAGTTATAGCGATACTAACGTTGATATTTGTGAGGTAAGAAGTTCATGGTTCATAGTTCTTGGTTTATGGTAAAAGCGTTTGCATTTACTATGAACTATGAACCATCAACCATCAACTAACGAATTGTTTATGGAGAATCTCTATCATGAGCGTACTTGTTTTAGGCACCGTAGCTTTGGATAATATAAAGACTCCTTTTGGCGTGCGCAGAGATGCTCTCGGCGGTTCGGCAGCGCATTTTGCGATGAGTGCAAGGCTTTTTACAAAAGTAAACCTTGTGGCTGTAATCGGCGAGGATTTCCCTGACAAGTACATCAACCTGCTGCGCAATAAAGGCTTAATCCTTACTTCGCTTGTAAAAGATAAAGGCAGAACCTTTAAGTGGGAAGGGGAATATAAAGGTGATTTAAACACAGCGCTTACCCTTGACACCCGATTAGGCGTTCTTGCTACTTTTAAGCCCGAGATTCCTATCCTCCAGCGTGATATCAAATATGTATTTTTGGCTAATGTGGATCCGGATATACAAAGGCACGTTTTAGAAAGTATGTCTTGTCCTGAGTTAGTGGGGCTGGATACGATGAATTATTGGATTAATAATAAGCGTAAATCCTTAATCCGCGTACTGAAGAAGGTGGATATCTTTGTAGTTAACGATCAGGAAGCCAGGAGCTTATCTTCCGAGAATAACTTGATTAAGGCGGCCAGGTGTCTGTCTTCTTACGGCCCGAAAATGGTTTTGGTTAAAAAGGGAGAGCATGGAGTATTGTTCTTTTGCGATAAGTTTATCTTTATCATTCCGGCGTATCCGGTGCATAATGTAATTGACCCCACCGGAGCGGGAGATACTTTTGCCGGCGGATTTATGGGGTACTTGGCAAAAACAAAGAGCATTAACGAAGCGGCAATTAAAAAGGCGGTTGCTTACGGGACAATAGCCGCTTCTTTTAACGTGGAAGGTTTCGGTGTTGAACGAACTGCCCGCCTAAAGCTCGCAGATTTAAATAGCAGATTAGCTAAATTCAAGAGGCATGTTTTGTTTTAAAAGGAGGATGTTATGTTGGAAGAAAGAATTATGAGTGATTATAAAGAGGCGATGAAGGCAAAGGACTCTTTAAAAACTTCGGTTTTAAACTTTTTACGCGCGGAATTAATAAACGTGGCGATCGCTAAAAATAAGAAGATTCTTGACGACGGCGAGGCAATCACGGTTATAAGAAAACAGATAAAAGCCCGTCAGGATTCTATTGAAGCATTTACTAAAGGCGGACGCCAGGATTTAGCGGATAAAGAAGTTAAGGAAATGGAGTTATTAAAAACCTATTTGCCCGAAGAACTTTCATCGGAAGCGATTAAAAAGATAGTTGATGAAATAGTGGCCGGTACCGGCGCCCAGGGTATCAAGGATATGGGCAGGGTTATGAAAGAAGTAAATGCGAAAGTTGCCGGCAGGGCAGATGGCAAGCTGGTTAGTGATTTAGTCAAAGCTAAGCTTACGGGCGGATAAGGGGCGGTATTTTTTTCTTGACAGTAATAAAGGAATATAGTATTCTAACAACTGGTTAGTTTATTTTTTTAGGGCTGCTTTGTGATAGTTTTCACAAAGGTATTCCCTCACCATAAATTTCTAACCTACCTTTAAAATAATGAATAAAATATATTATTTAGAAAATAGCCGCTTGGCCCCCTTTTTCAGCCACATAAATAAGAAATATCGTGTATTTATGCCGGCTGTAAAGGAGGAATCCGGAAGCGAAACCGAATATTATTACCAGCAATTTAGCGAAAATACGCAGTTTGTCTATAATGCCTACCGTACAGTAGAGCCGCTGAAATCATTTTTTACGCACGCCTGTGAGAAAGTAGCCGACTATTTTACCCTCGATAAGAATGTAACCGATATCTGTGAGGAAACTATTATTTTTGGGGTCAAGAGCTGCGATATAGCAGGGCACAGAGTTCAGGATTTTGTTTTCTTAGAAGGCGTTGAAGTAGATTCTTTATACCGGCTAAGGCGGGATAATACTATCCTTATATCAGGAGATTGCACCGGTTTTAAAAAAGTATGCCACTGTCTTGCCTGGGATATTATGCCTTATCCGCAGGAGGGGTTTGACCTTAATTTTTCGCCCCTAAGCGACGGTTATTTAGTTGAGGTTGGTTCTGCGCGCGGACAGAAATTGATAGACGAAGCTCCGGATTTCTTCACCTTAGCAAAGGAAACCCAAAGCTCGGCGCGCAAAGTAAAAAGAGGCGCGTTGGTAGAGCGTTTAAAAAGGCATCTCTTGCCGCAGAATCTGGTTAGTAAAGATAGCGTGCAAAAGTTAGTCAAGGACGGCTATGCGTTTGATACCTGGAAAGAGTTTATGCTCACATGTGTTGAATGCGGCGGATGCAATCTTATCTGTGATACCTGCCATTGTTTTCTTTTGAGCGACCAAAAACATGAACACGAAAACAGAAAACTAAGAGTCTGGGATTCTTGCCTTTATCAGAATTATGCTCGCGTTGCCGGAGGCGCTAATCCTTTGAAAACCAGGGCGCAGCGTTTAAGAAACAGGTTTATGAAGAAATTCGATTTTTTTGTGGATAATATGGGGATTCCTGCCTGTTGCGGATGCGGAAGATGTATCGAGGTCTGCCCGGGCGAGATAGATATAAGAGAAGTGCTTAAAGATCTGGCAAAAAAGTCAAAACAATAAAATATGAAGAATATTTACCGGCCCATAGAAGGAATTATAGAAGATATTATAGTAGAAACGCCTGCGATTAAGACTTTTGTCATACGTCCTAAGGAGGAATTTTCTTTCAGGACCGGGCAGTTTATCGAATTGACGCTGCCGGGAGTAGGAGAGGCTCCTTTTACTCCTTCTTCAGATCCTAACGCAAAAGACAAAATAGACGTAACCATTATGAAGGCAGGTAATATCACCTCCTTGCTTCATATAGGCTCTAAGAATATGCCGGTAGGCATACGCGGCCCTTACGGAAAAGGATACCCGCTGGAGAAATTTTACGGCAAAGATATCGTGATTGTCGGGGGAGGAGTGGGTTTAGCGCCGCTACGTTCCCTATTATTGGCGCTTTTCGCAGAGATGGATAAATATAATAAAATAGTCCTGCGTTATGGTTCGCGCACGCCCGCAGATATAGTCTATAGAAATCTTATACCCGAATGGGCGAAAAAGGATAAGGTTGACATTGTTACTACCGTAGATGTAGGTAGCCCGGATTACAGCGGTAATGTCGGCATAGTAACTACAATTGTAAAAGATCTGCCCGTAGATTTAAAGAAAGCAGTGGCTATAGTTTGCGGGCCTCCGGTTATGATGAAATTTACAACTTTGAAGTTGTTGGATATAGGGTTTGCGCATCAGGACATATATTTATCCATGGAAAAGAATATGTCCTGCGGCCTGGGCAAATGCGGGCATTGCCGCATAGGCAAATATTATATTTGCAAAGATGGGCCGGTATTTACGTACGAACAACTGAAAGATATACACGACATATGGGATTGAATTAGTTCATGGTTCTTGGTTCATGGTTGTTAGTTAAACTATGAACTATGAACTATGAACTATGAACTATGAACTATCATGAAGAAACTATTCATAGACCTAGACATCTGTAACAGTTGTAAGAAATGCAGCGTAGCCTGCGATTATTTTTATCATCCGCAGAACAACGGTATTTCTTCGCTGCGTGAATACGCCACCTTTGCCACGATATGCCGTCACTGCGAACAAGCGCCTTGTGTTAATTCTTGTTACCATAATGCATTGGAACGTGCTTCTGACGGGCACATTAAGCGTTACAAGATGCGTTGTACCAGCTGCAAGTCGTGTTCCATTGCCTGTCCGTTCGGGATTATCTTTCAGGATTTTATACCGTATCTTGATTCAAAATGCGATTATTGTATAGGTAAGACGGAGAAACTCCCTAAATGCCTGGTTAGTTGCCCCGAGAAGGCTATTGAGATTAAAGAAGTGGCGGAAGATTTAGAAAAGAATATATATTTAGTAGGCGATAATCTGGCTGTGCATACACGTAAGTGGTCCAGAGAAGATTATCAGCCACCGAGGAAAAAATAAAATTAGTTCATGGTTGTTAGTTAAACTATGAACTATGAACTATGAACTATGAACTATGAACCAATATGCTAAAAACCATATTTAACTATCTCATATTCCCCGGTTTTTTATTTAGCGCCTGCATAGGGTTATTGGCTTGCTGGGTAGACCGGAAGGTTACCGCGCGCCTGCAGTGGCGTGTAGGGCCGCCATGGTATCAGAATTTTCTGGATATCATAAAATTCTCTGCCAAGGAAATAATTGTTCCCGAGGGCGCAAGGTCCACGTTTTTATTATCTCCGTATATAGGTTTATTAAGTGTTGCTTTGGTGGCTGCGATTTTGGGCATGAATATTCGTTCAGCTGCCGAAGGGTTTATCGGGGATTTGATAGTAGTGTTGTACCTTTTGATTATTCCGGCCGCATCTTTGATCATAGGTGCGTTTAGCTCCAGAAACCCTTTGGCATCAGTCGGCGCATCGCGGGAGATGAAGCTGGTCTTAGGGTATGAATTGCCCTTTATCTTAGTTGTGATAGCCATGATAATCAAATCTAAAGGAGCGATACAATTTGGCCCGATAATCGAATCCCAGATGAATTTCGGTTCAAACATCGCTTCTGTTTCAGGAGCGCTTTCTTTTATCGTGGCTATTTTTTGTATGCAGGCCAAGCTTGGATTTGTGCCTTTTGATGCTTCTGAAGCAGAGCAGGAGATTATGGGCGGGGCTTTAATTGAATACTCAGGCATGCCTTTGGGAATATTTAAACTTACCAAAGCGCTGATGCTTTATGTAATGCCCGTTTTTCTCATTGTTTTATTCTTAGGTAAAGATTTAACCCCGCTTTTCCTGGCGGTGAAGTATATAGGTATATTAGTTATCATCATATTAATTAAAAACACCAATCCGCGTATGCGTATCGATCAGTCCTTAAGGTTTTTCTGGGGGCCGATGACGTTATTGGCTTTAATAGCGCTGGTATTAGCATCATTAGGTTTGTAATTAACTAAAACTCAAGGAAGAGAATGAATCTAAGAACAAAAGCTTTAACTAAATCATTGGCAGTATTTCACGCTGCGACTTCGCCGTGCAACAACTGTGATATTGAGGTTCTGGATCTTTTTACTCCGCGCCATGATGTGGAAAGATTTGGTATAACCTTAGCTGGGAGCGTGCGTCATGCGGATGTGCTGGTCGTAACGGGAGTGCCAAATTATAAGACCGCTGAAAGGCTCAAGAAGCTTTATGAACAGGCGCCCAAGCCATGCTTTGTCATAGCAATAGGCGGATGCGCCTGCGGGAGGATAGTATTTCAGGATTCATATAATAGTCCCTGTCCGGTCGATGAAATTGTTCCGGTTGATTTGTATATTCCGGGTTGTCCTCCTAAGCCGGAAGCAATGATTGCCGGTATTATAAAGTTGCTTAATAAACTAAAGGGTAAATAATATGGAAGATGTTGTCGGTAGGATAAGAGAGAAATTTTACGATCAGATTATAAAGTTTGAAGAGAAATCGGCCCGCAGGATTTATCTGGATTTTAAGCCCGCGGATATTCAGGCGGCAGTAAAATTTATTTTTACTGACTTAGGCTGCCGTCTTGCGACTGTCACAGGCACAGACATGCCGCAAGGCATAGAATTATTGTATCATTTTTCTTATGACCGCAGTGGCCAGGTTATTTCACTGCGCACATTGTTGGCTAATAAGAAAGATCCGCATATCGAGTCCATAACTCCGCTTATAGTCGGAGCAGAGTGGATTGAGAGAGAGATTTGGGAGCTCTTGGGTGTTGAGTTTGACGGGCACCCTAACCTAAAGCATCTGCTTTTAATTGACGACTGGCCGGAGGGAAAACATCCTCTGCGCCATGATCATGATTAGTAAGGAGTTAAGTATATGTCGCATAAAGTAGTCGTACCCATAGGTCCGTATCATCCTTTGCAGGAAGAGCCGGAGTTTTTCCGCCTCTATGTAGAGGGCGAAAAGGTTGTGGATATAGATATTGTTATCGGCTATATGCACCGCGGGATAGAAGAGCTTTCCGAACACAAACATTTTGATCAGATACCTTATTCGGTTGAACGTATCTGCGGGATATGTTCATCAAGCCATCCTTATGCTTATGTTCTGGCCGTAGAAGATATCTTAGGCGGTGAGGCTAATGTTGTCCCGGAGAGAGCGCTTTACATTCGCACCATAGTCGATGAACTGCAAAGAATCCACAGCCATTTGCTTTGGCTGGGGTTAGCCGGGCATTTTATAGGTTATAATACCGTATGGATGTGGGCATGGAAATACCGCGAGCCGGTATTGGATATGTTTGAAATGATCACCGGCAATAGAAATCACTATGGTATGTGTAAAGTAGGTGGAGCGCGCAGAGACATCCGGGAAGAGGATGTGCCGGTATTAAAAAAGGCACTTGATGATTTACTCCCAGCGGTTGATATGTTTAAGGGTGCTGTGATGGATGATCCGGTGATACAGGCGCGCCTTAAAGGTATTGGCATATTAAATAAAAAACAGGCCATAGAATGGTGCGCGGTCGGGCCTACTGCGCGTGCCGCAGGGTTAAATATAGATGTGCGCCGGGATGACCCGTATGGCGTCTATGACAGGGTTTCCTGGAATGTCATCGTAGAAAATGACGGGGATATTTTCTGTAAGACCAAAGTGCGCATTCTGGAACTTTACGAATCTATAAATATTATCCGCCAGTGCCTGCATAATTTGCCCAAAGGCGAGATCGATGCTAATATCAAAGATATACCTGCAGGAGTTGGTATCGGCAGGGTGGAGGCGCCCCGCGGGGAATGCTTCCATTACATTAAATCCGATGGTACAAATAGCCCCATAAGGCATAAGATACGTGCACCGAGTTATATGAACGTGGCAAGTAACAAAGTTGCAGCCGTAGGCCAGACAATTTCAGATACCACGATAACATTGGCCGCGGTTGACCCTTGTTACTGCTGCACGGAGCGGGTTGCGGTATTTAAGGATAAAACCGATAAGAAGCTCATGAACGGCTGGGATCTTATTAAGCTTTCTCAGGAGAAGACTAAAAAGTTACAGGAGAGGCTAAATGGCGGAAATAAATAATATAAAGGCAAGAATTGCGGAGATGTCCGGTATCGCCCTGGATATGTGGCGGCTTACTTACCAGGCGTTTATGGAGCATAATTTAGATTTATTCCCCAAGATATTCGCCAAAGAGGATAAGTTGAATGATATGGAGAAGGAGCTAACCGGCGGCTTAATTGAGTTGGGCCGGACAGCTTCCGAACAGGAGGCGTTTAAAGTTTCCGCTTACGCCGACATAGTAGGAGATTTAGAGTTAATCGGCGACTATTGCAAAGATATACTGGAAAGGCTCCAGATAAAGATAGAAGAGAAGCTTCTTTTTAGCGAGGACGCAGTCAGGGAATATTCGGAATTATACCACAAGACCGAAGACGCCCTGGGAGAAATCGTGCACGCACTGGAAAAGGACAGGCCCGATACGGTAAAAGAAGTTTTAAAAAAAGAAGAGCATATTGATAATTTGGTTGATGCCTATCGCAACCATCATAATCAGCGTTTAATTAAAGGCGTTTGCGCTCCGTTTGCCTGTAATATGTTTTTAAATATGCTGGATTTTACCGCGGCGGTTTACTATCATACTAAAAAGATCGCCAGGAGCCTTTTGAAGGTTAAATAATGAATAATCTATTTTCAGGAACACTATTTCGTCTTGACTATTTAAGCGGATTTATGCTTGCGGCAATAGCGTTCTTTTTTATTCTTACCTTAATTTATTCATTTAAGTTTATGCGCGGTGCATCGGGTTTACTGCGTTATTATCTTTATATTACTTTAACCGCAGCAGCTTCTGTTTTAGTAGTTTTAACTGATAACCTTATCGTGCTTGCGGCAGCCTGGGGCTTCTTAGGTCTGATGCTCTATCTTCTCATTAACATGGGCGATAAGGATTCTCCCGAAGCCGCCAAGAAAGCATTAATAATAGTCGGCGGGACAGATGCATTGATGCTTTGGGGTTTAGCCGTCGTGTATTATCTTGCCGGAACCATGCAGATGAGCGATATCAGCCTGGGACTGGACAGCGGATTGAAATTGGCAGCCTATATTTGTATTGCCGTCGCTTGTTTTGCCAAAGCCGGCGCAATGCCTTTTCATAGCTGGATTCCTGATTGTGCCAGGAGCGCTCCGGCTCCGGTTGTAGCATATTTACCGGCTTCTTTGGACAAGCTATTGGGTATTTACCTTTTAGTGCGCCTATCCCTGCATTTATTTGTAATGAATACGGCGATGAATAGTTTTCTTATGTTAGTGGGAGCTTTTACTATAATTGCCGCGGTAATGATGGCCTTGGTACAGCACAACATGAAGACTCTGCTCGGGTATCACGCAGTTTCGCAGGTCGGCTACATGCTTTTAGGTATCGGCACCGGTAACCCGATTGGGATTGCCGGCGGCATTTTTCATATGCTCAACAACGCAGTTTATAAATCCTGTTTATTCTTAAGCGCCGGTAATGTTGAATATCGCGCCAAGACTGCCGAACTAGATGAATTGGGAGGGCTAAGCAAGGTAATGCCCATTACCTACATATCGTTTTTAATTGCCAGCTTATCTATATCCGGCATTCCGCCTTTTAACGGGTTTGTTTCCAAATGGCTTATTTACCAGGGGCTTTTAGTGCGTATTTCAGGCGGATTGTCGCTACAGCAGAATATCTTTACTATATTTTGTTTGGTTGCCGCCATGTTTGGCTCGGGGTTAACACTAGCCAGCTTTATGAAATTACTCCAGGCCATATTCTTAGGCCAGCGCATGGATGCGCAAAAATCCAAGAATATCAAAGAAGTACCTTTAGCTATGTGGGGCCCTTGCATAATCCTGGCCTTGGTCTGCGTTTTATTCGGCATATTTGCATTTCCTCTGCCTTTAAAACATATTATTTTCCCGGCATTGTCTTTTAACTTTCCTGTTAATGCATCAGAGCTTCCGGGGATCTGGTCTCCGGTTTTGGCTACCTGGCTCGTGGTTATAGGCCTTATTATCGGTTGGATTATATTTAAATTGACTAAATTATCACTGCGTCAGGATAAGAGTTTTGTCGGCTCGGAGATTACTGACTTAGGGGCAGATAATATGGTTACCGGTACGGATTTCTATAATACCATTAAAGAGATGGGGCCTATGCCGGGTATTTATAAGAGGGCGGCTGGCGGGCAGTTTGATATCTACGTGCAGGGAAAAAAGATTTTTACCGTGTCCGCGATATTTAAATTTTTGCATAACGGGGTTCTGCCTACTTATCTGGTGTGGGTACTTTTGGGTATGGCGGGTTTATTTTTGGTATTGCTTGGGGGCCGATAAGGCATGGAACTGTATTTTATACTAATATTCATGATTTGTGCCGCGCTTTTAGCCGCGGAGATAAAGGATTTAATTTCAAGCGTAGTGGCATTGAGTGCCGTAGGCTTAGGTTTATGCCTTGCATTTTTAGTGCTTAAGGCGCCGAATCTGGCTATCACGCAATTAGTGGTTGAGATTTTATGCGTTGTTGTGCTTATCCGCGCCACGATAAAAAGGGATTTGCCGTTAGTTAAAGACGGGCGTTGGCTTTTTAATACCATTACTACTATCGTATTCATTGTTTGTTTTCTCTTATTTGGATATTTTGCTTTAAGGGAACTACCTAATTTCGGAGAGCCTCTGATGCGCCTTTCGCAGGGCTATATTGAACAGGGCCTTGCTAAAACCGGATCCACAAATCTCGTGACCGCAATAACATTGAATTTCAGAAACTACGATACTTTAGCCGAAGGCGCAATCTTATTTTCCGCGCTAATCGCGGCTTTAGCGATAATGCGCAAGAAAGGCAAGCCCCATGAAGAATAATTCTCCGGGCATGACTTTAATCGTTAAGAATGTAACGCGCCTGACCGTAGGGCTTATTCTTATTTACGGGATTTATATCGTATTGCGCGGCCACATAAGCCCCGGCGGCGGTTTTGCCGGAGGCGTTATTATTGCACTTTCTTTTATTCATTTGATGCTGGCTTTCGGCAAGAAGGCTGTTTTGGCTAAACTCAACCAGGGGCGCGTTTTGTTTCTTTCCGCATTAGGCGCAACGGCATTTTTATTCTTAGTCACATTGGAATTCTTCAAAGATAATAACAGGATTATTTTAGATAACCATTTCAAACTTTTTGGTGCCGGCTTTATCCCCTTATGCGATTTAGCCATAGCTTTATTAATGGGGATGGGCTTGTTGGCGATATTTTTGGTTTTAACCCTATTAACTTCGGATAAGGAATAATATGGTCCTATATTTCTTGTGTTTCGTCTTATTTTGCGTCGGCCTTTATTGCATTTTACGCAAAAGAAATATTATTAAGATGATAATCGGCTTAGGGATCGTCGAGTATTCCATTAATTTGTTTATAATCCTGACCGGTTATCGCCGCTTTGGCCGCGCGCCGATTCTTGCCCATGATCAGCAGATACCCAATATGGTCGATCCCCTGCCGCAGGCGATGGTTTTAACCACCATAGTTATCGGCCTGGCTTTAATAGTAGTTGCGGTTTCACTCGCCGTCAGGATTTATGAAAAATACGGCACATTCGACATAACAAAGATCCGGAGATTAAGAGGATGAACGAGTTTTTGCCATTTTTTGTAATTATACCGCTGGGCGCAGGTTTCTTAACCGTGCTTTTAGCCGGAAGGATAAGGCACGCGAGCGCTGTTTTGGCGAATCTGGCAGCAGGAAGTTTATTGGTCCTGTCGTTATTATGCGTGAATTCGCTAAGTAGAAGCGGTACCTTGGCCTTTAATCTTGGCGGATGGGCGAGTCCTTTAGGGATTAAGGTCGTGCTGGACGGCTTAAGTGGTTTTATATTAGTGGTTGTAAACTTGGTTAGCTTTCTAGCCATGATTTATGCCGCAAGTTACATGCGTATTTATACTGCCAGATGGAAATTTTACGCTCTTTTTATGCTGATGCTGGCCGGAATGAACGGCGTGCTTTTAAGCGGAGATTTATTCAATATGTATGTTTTCTTAGAGTTGGCTTCGATATCGGGATATGCCTTAGTTGCTTTCGGCGTAGAGCCCGAGGACGTAGAGGCATCATTTAAATACCTGATAATGGGCGCGCTGGCTTCGATTTTTATCCTTTTAGGCATCGCGTTAACCTATAGTTATGCTTCTACTCTAAATATGTCAGACATTGCGCATGCATTAGCTCTAAGCCCTAACAGCATGATCATAACCCTGATCTCGATATTATTCTTAACGGGATTCGGCCTTAAAGCGGCGATAGTTCCTTTTCATGCCTGGCTCGCTGATGCGCATTCCTCGGCACCCACGCCGGTATCCGCGGTACTTTCCGGAGTTTTTATAAAGACACTGGGTATTTATGCCTTATCGAGAGTATTTTTCAACATCTTAGGCGTAACGCCGAAAATTCTCTTTATATTCATGATATTGGGAATATTCTCCATGATTTTAGGGGCATTCTTGGCAATTATCCAGAAAGATATTAAAAGGATGCTGGCTTACTCAAGTATAAGCCAGGTTGGTTATATAATTTTTGCTTTGGGCGTAGGTACGCCGCTGGCTATTTTAGGAGGTTTATTTTATCTCTTGAACCACGCTGTTTTTAAGTCACTCTTGTTTCTTAACGCCGGTACAATAGAGTATTCAACCGGTACGCGTGACTTGAATAAGCTCGGCGGGCTTAATTCCCAGATGCCGGTTAGCGGATATACCAGCCTTTTAGGTTCGATGAGTATATCGGGGATTCCGCCTTTAGGGGGGTTCTGGAGCAAACTGATAATTATTATTGCTGCAATACAGGCAGGATTCTTTGGTTTCGCTTTTGTGGCGGCATTAGTCAGCATAGTAACATTGGGGTATTATTTTAGGTTTCAAACTTTTGCTTTCTTTGGCCAGCCGGTTACTCCCGGACTAAAAATAAAGAAAGCGGCCTGGAGCATGAATTTAGCCATGATTATCCTTGCGCTTATTGCCGCCTCCAGTGCATTGGTGCTTTTACCCGGTTTCAGGAATTTTCTGGATTCCGCGGTCGGCGTGCTTGCAAAGGGGAATATTTAATTTTATGAAGATACGTTTTGTTTTGTTTATCAGCGGTTTTCTATCCTGGATCCTTCTGACGTGGTCTTTGGACATCCAGTATATAATTTCCGGTATAGCGATCGGTATTCTGGTGGCGCTATTTACCGCCGACATGTTCCCGGACAACCCGAATATATTTCATAACCCGGGGCGCTACTTATGGTTTTTTTATTACATTCCTGTTTTTTGCTGGGAGTGCTTAAAGGCGAATCTCGACGGGGCATACAGGGTTATACATCCGGATTTGCCGCTTAAGCCAGGGATTGTTAAGGTAAAGATACGCTTACGCTCGGAGACAGGTATAACATTCCTGGCTAATTCACTTACCCTTACTCCCGGGACTATGGCTGTGGATGTTGACCGTGAAGCAGGATTTTTGTATATTCACTGGATTGAAGTTAAGAGTAAGGATATAGAGAAAAATACTGAATTAATCGTACGCAGGTTCGAAGATATATTATTGAGGATTTTTAAATGAACCCCGTTACAAACTATATGCAGAAGATAAAGGTAGTTTATGACGGGGTTATGATGGGAGGTTTGTAACGGGGTGAAACGATTGCGTTGGTTTATAGGTTTTATAAGTATTATAGCGGTATTCGGCTTCATTATATTCCTGCCGTTTCCCTCGCTGTTAGCCTGGCAGTCGGTGCTTCTGGAAAGAGCATTCTTTATACTTATACTTTGTGCTTCTTTATGTCTTTGGCGTATATTAAGAGGGCCGACTCCTCCTGACCGCGCGGCAGCAATAGATATATTGGGCATTCTGATTATAGGTTTCTGTGCCATACTCGGGATTCCGACTGGCAGGGATTGGTATATTGATATAGCTATAGCCTGGGCCCTGCAGAGTTTTATTTCTATCCTTGCCTTGGGCAAGTATCTGGAAGGGAAGGGATTCGATGAATGAGATTATGAGCATGGTCTTTATAGTAATTGGCCTGGTATTTGATTTTTTTGGCTGTTTGGGGTTGGTTCGTTTTCCCGACGTTTATAACCGGCTGCATTCGTCGATAAAATGCGTTACTTTGGGTACATCGAGCATACTTCTGGGGTTGTTTTTCTTTAAAGGCTTTACTGCCGCGGGGATTAAGGCGCTTTTATGCATTGTGTTTTTATTATTGACTGCGCCGGTTTCGGCTCATGTTATTGCCCGCAGTGCCCATAAAACAAAGGTTAAATTGTGGGAAGGCTCTGTTTGTGATCAATATACAGAAGATAAGGGTTAATAAAACCGAAGGTTTATTTTAGATATGAAATATCCAAAATTAAGAGAATTAAAAGAAGCGATAAAAGCACTGATTAAAGGGCCGTATACTTCCAGGTTTCCTTACGAGCCGCATAAGCCTTTTGAGAGATTCAGGGGCAGGAGCGAATATCACCAAGACGATTGTATCGGCTGCGGTGCGTGTTTTCAGGTTTGCCCTGCCAGGGCAATTGAAATGAAAGATGAGGGCGGTAAAAGGAAGCTGACTGTGCATTGGGATTTATGCATATTTTGCGGTAGCTGCCAGGCTAATTGTATCACAGCTAAAGGCATTATGCTTTCTAACGAATTCGATTTGGCTACTACGGGTAAAAGAGGGGAGCTTAAACAGGAAATTAGCAAGGATTTGCTATTGTGCGGATGTTGCGGTGAGCCGATAGCTCCGCGCGACCAGGTGCTCTGGGTAGCTAAAAAAATCGGGCCGCTTGTATTCAGTAATGCGACACTTATGATGGTCTATCTGAATTATCTTAGCCTTGCCGGAATCTGTGAAGTTCAAAAAGGCTCTGCCGGTAAAGAAGAGCTTATGCGTACAGACCGCATGAAAATACTCTGCCCGCGCTGCCGCCGCGAAGCGGTTATTAAATCCTAAAAAAATGTTTTCATCGCTACAGGTAAGGACTTTCCGGATATACTGGTTTGGGATGTTCGCCTCTTTAATAGGCACCTGGGTTCAGATGACTGCCCAGTCCTGGCTTGTCTTTGATCTTACGCATTCCGCATTTCTTCTGGGCCTCGTAGGTTTCTTAGGGTCAATTCCAATTTTTCTTTTTTCTTTATTTGGTGGTGTAGTGGCAGACAGGGCCAATAAAAGAGATATCCTGATTATTACCCAGGCTAGTTTTATGGTTTTGGCTTTGGGTTTGGCTCTATTGACCCAGTTTAAATTTGTTACTCCAAAGCATATAATGCTTATAGCTTTGTTAAACGGAATGGTCATGGCATTTGATGCCCCCGCCAGGCAGGCGTTAATAGTCGATCTCGTCGGTAAAAAGCATTTATTAAATGCCATTGCCTTAAATTCGGTGTCATTTAATTCCAGTCGCATTATAGGCCCCGCGCTTGCCGGTATCATGATTGCCGGCATAGGCATGGCCGGATGTTTTTACGTCAATGCGGCCAGTTTTCTGGCTGTACTTTCGGCGTTGCTTATTATAAAGTTTGATTATAAGGCAAGGGTTGATATGCATTCGTCCAAGATCAAGGATTTAAAAGACGGATTAATCTTTATTAAGAATAACCGCGTTATTATGAGTTTGATTACCATGGTGGGTATTTCAAGTTTATTCGGCATTTCTTATACTATCCTGATGCCTATTTTTGCCAGTGACATATTGCATGTAGGAGTAAAAGGTTTAGGGGCATTGATGTCGGCTGCCGGAGTAGGCGCTTTGATAGCGGCATTGATTTTGGCGCGCCTGGGAGACTTTCGGTATAAAGGCAAACTACTGATTTCATCCTCAATAATATTTTCTATTACGCTTATTTTGTTCGGTCTGTCAAAAATATATATATTTTCGCTTTTCGTGTTGCTACTGGCCGGTGGTTCAAGCGTTTTGGCCATGGCACTTATTAATACATTACTGCAGACTAATGTTCCCGATGTCTTTAGGGGCAGAGTAATGAGTGTTTTCATGTTTACCTTTGCCGGATTTATGCCTTTTGGCAGCCTTATTGCAGGCGTGCTTTCTCAGAATATAGGGGTCAGGCCTACCGTGATGTTGAGCGGAGCAATTTGTGCCTTATTCTTTATTATAATGAACACGATGATGCCCGGGATGAGGGATTTATGAGTAACTTTTTATTTGATTTTTTAGGATACTTTGTTAAAATAAATAGAGTAAGGAGGTGATTATTACATGAAAAGATCAGTTTTTATTATATCGGCTTTAGCGTTGGCAGTGGTTTTGACCGGATGCGGAAGAAAACAGCAAACGCTGGAAGAGATGCAGGAGCCCATGTCCATGGATGAATTAAATAAGTTATCCACGGAAGGGCAGATGAGCCCTGAATCTAAGGCGCAGGCTGTTCAGACGACCGAGCCAGCAGCTATGGCTACATCCCAGCAGCCGGCAGCAGAGCAGGCTCTAGCGGTATCTACGGTTAGCAAGCCGACAAATCAGGAGATACAGACCGCATTAAAGAACTTAAATCTTTATGCCGGAGCAATAGACGGTAAAATGGGCCCCGCTACTAAGAAGGCAATAGAAGAATTTCAGAAGATGAATAACCTGAAGGTAGACGGTAAGGTAGGCCCCAAGACATGGGCGTTATTAAGCAAGCATTTAGTTGTTATGTCTGCCGAAGTAACCCCTAAAAAGAAGAGATAAGCTAAAACCACAATATTTGCCCCGCACCCTAATTAAGGTGCGGGGTTTTTCATTTGAGGCTCCCTTGAAAAGGGGTTATTTTTGTTGTATACTTTATTATAGCCGATAAAGGTAAACCCGCTGAAAGGCGGGGGCGCAAAGCCACAGACCTAAATTGCTTTGTCGAGCCGTATGCCGAATTTAGTTTTTAAGAGTTTAATTTCGGTATAGTGAGGCGGATAGAAGCAATATGGTGGCTGGGTTGCCGAAGAAGAGGGTGATACAAATGAAGCACCAACGCCCTTTATCGGCCCGTCTTTATCCCAACATCCCCTTTAAGAAAACTATCGGGGATTGTTCTCTGAAGCGGTTAGCCAAGGAGAACATTTTTGTTGGGATTTTTTATTTTAGGGTGCTATAATATTAAGAATGATTGTTTATCGGGTCCTGCCGAGGCATATTTCTCGCAGCACCGCTTGCATTTCCCCAGCGTGGAAATGCTGCGCTTGGCCAGAAATTCTCGCTCTTGGATAGCATCCGGTAACGAGGCAAACCATGCCCGCTCGAATTTCTGACATACTGCTCGAAACATGCCTCGTCACCCGCTAAACAAATCAAGGATCAATTAAGCACCGTTAGGTTTATTGTAGATTATTTTGCGGAGGGATTTGTGAGCATGCATTATCCGCCAGAGGCGGAAGCATGCGAGCAAAGCCCGCAGCAAAATAACAAGACAGGACCCGCTAAAACCGTATAATCTAATTATGATCGAATTCCCGAAGAACTTCTTGTGGGGTGCGGCGACATCCGCCTATCAGGTCGAGGGCAATAACTCTAATTGTGACTGGTGGGAATGGGAAAAGCGCGTTGGCCTTAAGGAGGTCTCAGGCCAGGCCTGCCGGCATTACCAGCTTTATACGCATGATTTCGACATAGCCAAAGAACTCAACCATAATGCCCACCGGCTATCCGTAGAATGGAGCCGTATTGAGCCGCAAGAAGGAAAATTTTCCCAGCAGGAAATAAACCATTATAAAGAAGTTATTGAGGCCTTGAGACAGCGAGGCCTTGAGCCTATCGTTACGTTACATCATTTTACCAGCCCTCTGTGGTTTACCCGGGCAGGCGGCTGGGAAAATAGAAAATCCGCAGCTTATTTTTCCAACTTTGTCGGGCAAATTGTAAGTGCTTTAAGCAACAAAGTGAAATACTGGGTAACTATTAATGAGCCGATGGTTTATACTTACCACAGCTACCTTATCGGCGCATGGCCGCCTCAGAAAAAGTCTATTTTTAGCACAATCAAAGTAACTAATAATCTCAAAGCCGCCCATATCAGCTCCTATAAGATTATCCATAATATATATCGTAAGAATAACCTTCCTGCGCCTATGGTTAGTATCGCACAAAACATGCAGGCATTTGTTACCTGTAATTCTACCTTGAAAAATAAATTAGCTTGCCACCTAAGAGACGTAAATTATAATTTTGACTTTATCGATACTTCAATCAGGCACAAGACCCTGGATTTTATCGGGATGAATTATTATTCCAGGGCCCTTGTGGATACTAAGAAGTGGGGCATCAGGCATTTGTTTGAAGATAATTGCCGGGATAATCATGACCCGCGTAAAAAGAATTCTTTGGGATGGGATATTTATCCCGAGGGAATTTACAGCCTGCTTCTGCGGCTTAAGAAGTATAATCTTCCTGTGTTTATATTGGAGAATGGCATATGTACTACTGATGATTCGCTCAGATGGGAATTTATTGATGCGCATTTAAAGAATATGCATCAAGCGATGTCAGAAGGAGTGAATGTGGGCGCTTATATATACTGGTCTTTAATCGATAACTTCGAATGGGATAAAGGTTTCGGCCCGCGTTTCGGGCTCGTGGATATAGACTATACTAACTACACAAGAACCATCAGGGAAAGCGCCAGGAAGCTTTCTCTTGTCTGCAGGGACGGGAGGCTTTAATTTAAGTGGAATTCGATAAGGATAACCTGATACTTAAAGATATACCTATATTCTCGGATTTATCCCAAGAAGAATATGCTTTAGTTAAAGAGAAAAGCGCTTTGCGCGAATACCGCAAAGGAGAGATTATTTACTCTGAGGGTGCTCCTGCGGATAATTTCTATTGCCTTATCCTTGGCCGGGCTTTGGTATACACGCGTGATCAGGAGGGCCGCGAAACAGAGCTTGAATATTTGCACCGGGGGAAATATTTCGGCATTATCTCGCTTTTGACCAATGAGCCGCATTCGGTAAGTGTGCGGGCGGTTAATGATTGCGTTGTTATTGTTATTCCCAAAGATGATTTTGATATTATCCTGAATAAAATTCCGAGATTAGCCATTAATCTAAGCCAGACTTTATCCCGTCGCTTGAAAAATAAAGGGTTGCATTATAAGACAATATTTGAAAGTACGATTATCTCTGTTTTTAGCTCGTATTCTCAGGCAGGCAAAACTGTTTATGCCCTGAATCTGGGCTTAGGCTTGCGTCAGGAAACCAAAAAATCGGTTATCATACTGGATATATTGCCGCAGGATAAGGAACATAGCCTACCGCACCGTCTGGGGATAGAGGGAGAATATCCTAAATTGGATTTGTCGTCAGCGCCGTTTACCGGCTCGGGCATTATCAGGAATTTTATACTTAAAGATCACCACGGAGTTGATTTAGCCTGTTTATTTTATAATCCGGAAGATGAAAGCTTCGTAAGGAAACTAGTGGATATCATGACTCTTCTGGTGAATGACTACCATTATATTATTCTTGATTTGCCCTCGGTTATGGACAAGAATATTTTCAAGGTTCTTAATCAATCCGATTTAATACATTTGATGACAAGCCCGGAACCGGTGGATTTGGAGCGCACGCGCAATCTTGTTTCCCGCCTTAAGACGGAGTTCAATTTTCAGGAATCAAAGATCAAGGTTGTTATCAACGAATACAGGTTTTCCAAGCTTGATCACCAGGAGCAGCGTGACATATTAGCTCAGCCGGTGTTTGCGACGTTGCCGAAGATAGACTTTGGCGCTCCTGATAGATTAATTTTGGATGCGCCTGTTTGTGAATACGCAAAGGCCGTGAGAAGAATCTCGCGCGAGCTTGGGGATTGCCTGGTGGGTTTGGCTTTGGGGGTGGGGGTGGCGTACGGATTCTGCCACATAGGGGTATTAAGGGTTTTTGAACAAGAGAAGATACCCGTGGATGTAATTTGCGGTTCCAGTATCGGTTCGCTTATTGCCAGCCTTTGGGTAACCGGTAAGTCCGCAGATGAAATATTGGAGATTACCAAAGAATTCCGCGAGCCCAAATACATCTGGAATATTGTGGATTTTACCATACCCACACTGGGATTCTTAAAGGGTAAGAAACTTTATGGTTTTATCAAGAAGCATTTAGGCAATAAGACTTTTTACGACGTGAAATTGCCTTTAAAAATTATAGCCAGCGACGTTAAGAAAAAAGAGATCAGAATTTTAGACAAAGGCTTGCTGGCCGATGCGATAATGGCGAGTTGCTCTATGCCGGGCGTATTTACCCCTTTTAAATTCAGGGAAGAAGTATTAGTTGATGGAGGCATCGTCAGCCCGTTACCGACGGAGCCGTTATTAAAAATGGGTATCAAAAAAATAATTGCAGTTAACGTTACTCCTTCGCGCGAAGATATATTAAACCAGTATGCCAGAATAAAAGAAGACATAGCCGCGATACCTAAGGCAATCAAGAAAAGAAAATGGTTTAGCATAAGGGATTATTTCCGGAATAAGTTTAAATCAAACATACTGGATTTTATTTTTAGCAGCGTAGAGATGCTGCAGTCCGAAGTGGCTAAGAAGGAAGGGCAATTAGCGGATGTTGTTTTGCATCCGGACACGCAAGGGCTGTTCTGGCTTGATTTATATAAGTCCGAAGAATTTGCTAAAAGAGGCGAAGAAGAAGCAAGGAGAAACTTAGGTAAAATCAAGCAATTAGTGAATGAATAATAGGGAGGGAATATGATTGGTTCATGGTTAAAAGCTAGAGCCGGGGCATTTGTTTTTGTGCTATTAATTTGTGCTCTTTTTGGTTGCGCAGCGACTAAAGAAGCGGCTAAGTGCGTACTTGGCGTTTCCACAAAGGAATTGGAGGATAGCAGAGAAAATGCTATCAAAGAAAAGCTTAATTGTGCCTATAGCGAATGCTACAAGGATATCTTAGAGGGGCTTAAATCGCGCGGAACATATGTTTATGCTCAAGATACTAAAAATAAGATGATAGCGGTTTATGTTTCAGAAGAAGACACAACTCCGGTGGGGGTATTCTTTAAGGTGGTGGATGATAAGACTACACAGATAGAAGTTTCTTCGCCAAGTGTTTACGGCAAAGAATTTATAGCGAACAGAATAAAATCTATTTTTAGCCCGGGAGAAAAGAAAGGTAGCTCCGATGCAAAAGAAAACGCAAATCAGTGACCTTATTAAGGATTGTTATTGTGTTGCAAAAGAAAAAGGGTGGTGGGATAAGGAGCGCAGCGACGGAGAAATAATAGCTTTAATGCATTCGGAATTATCCGAAGCGCTCGAGGCGATGCGTAACCACGGATCTAAAGATGCGATAGCCGAAGAACTGGCCGACTGCTGTATCCGTATTTTTGATTATTGCGGGGCAAAGGATATAGATCTTGCGCAGGCACTTCTTAAGAAGATAGAGTACAATAAGACGCGTCCTTATCGCCACGGTAAAAAGTTTTAGTTCGGAGAAAATTATTATGCAAGGAACGAAAAAAAGAGATAGCTGGGGTTCGAGATTAGGTATTATTATGGCGGTGGCTGGTTCTGCCATAGGTTTGGGAAATTTCTTGCGATTTCCGGCTAAGGCTGCGTCAAACGGCGGCGGTGCATTCATGATACCCTATTTTGTTTCTTTGTTATTGTTGGGTATACCTCTGATGTGGATTGAATGGACTCTCGGTCGTTACGGCGGGGGATTCGAACACGGTACGGCACCGGGTATATTTCATAGCATCTGGCGCAAGAACCGCTTTATCAAATATTTCGGCGTCATCGGTATATTCGGTCCGTTGGTTATATTCATATATTATTCTTATATTGAAGCCTGGACTTTAGGCTATAGTGCTTTTGCATTAACCGGTAAGTATGCCGGGATAACGGATCAGTCGGGGATGCAGGCATTTTTAAGCGGTTTTCAGGGGCTTACTAAGAATCAATATTTTAATGGTTTGGGCGCGGCATATCTGTTTTTTGTAGTTACTTTTATTTTAAACATCTGGGTTATTTATTACGGGATAAAGGGCGGCATAGAGCGGCTCTGCAAGTGGGCGATGCCGCTTTTGTTTGTTTTTGGCGTGATTTTGATGTTCAGGGTTCTGACTTTGGGAGCGCCTGATGCGGCAAAACCGGCATGGAATATATCCAATGGCCTGGGATTTTTATGGAATCCGGATTTCTCCGCGCTAAAATCGGCTAAGGTTTGGCTTGAAGCAGCCGGACAGATATTTTTTACTTTAAGCGTGGGCATAGGCGTAATACTTACTTACGCCAGCTACTTGTCTAAGGGCGATGATGTGGTTTTATCCGGCTTAACCGCAGCCAGCACTAACGAATTGGCAGAAGTTATTTTAGGCGGCTGTATTGTTATCCCGGCGGCTTTTGTATTTTTTGGCCCTCTAGACATTCAGTCAATCGCGCGGTCGGGGGTATTTAACTTAGGTTTTGTGACTATGCCGCTGGTTTTAAATAAGCTGCCTTTGGCGAACATTTTAGGATTCTTGTGGTTTTTTCTTTTATTTTTAGCCGGAATTACCTCTTCGGTGTCGTTAGCTCAGCCGGCGGTAGCGTTTTTAGAGGACGAATTTAATATAAGCAGGAAAAAAGCAGTAGGTATTTTCGCACTTGTTACATTTATCCTCTGCCATGCCGCTATATTCTGGCTGGGCAGGGGTGTTGTGGATGAGCTTGATTTTTGGGGTGGGACGTTCTTTTTGGTTTTATTTGCTACGATAGAAACCATACTCTTTGCCTGGGTATTCGGCATGGAAAATGCCTGGGATGAGATACATAAGGGTGCTGATATGCGCGTACCCAAGATTTACAAATTTATTATTAAGTATATTACGCCGTTATTTCTATTCTGCATTTTGGGGATGTGGTTTGTACAGGAGTGGCTGCCGATAATATTCATGAAGGGTATTTTGCCTGAGAATAAAAACTTTATTTTAGGTACCAGAATCGGACTTGTTTTGATATTTCTAACCCTGGCAATTTTAGTTAAGATCGCCTGGAAGAAGAGAAAAGAGAGGGTGGTATGAATTTGGGCGGCTGGGTATTCTTATTTTTGTCCTGGGGTGTAATTTTAGGGCTCGTTTTATTTTGTTTTGGCAAAGTCTTCGGCAAAAAGGCGCTTAAATGAATATGTTAGCAAACTTTCTTACTACCCTGAGTCTGTTTTTCGGTTTTTTTTCTATTATTTTCTCTCTGCAGCATCATTTTACCTTTGCCTGCTGGGCAATAATATTATCAGTAGTATTCGATGGTTTAGACGGCCAGGTGGCCAGGCTAAATCCGTCCCCAAGCGGATTCGGCAAGGAGCTGGATTCTTTGGTTGATGTGGTTGCTTTCGGCATTGCGCCGGCAATATTAGGTTATATCTATATATACGGAACATTCTATTTTTGGGCTAGTGCGGTATTATTTATCTATTTGTTTTGTAGCGTAATGCGCCTGGCAAAATATAATATTACCCCCAAGGAGTCAATGGTTAAATACTTTTACGGCCTGCCTACTACCGTCGGCGGAGGAGTATTGGCGTCTTTTGTCTTAATCTACAGAAGAGGGGATGAGTTTGTGCTCCCGGCATTCTTACCCGTTGTGTTCCTGCTTATTGTATTGGTCCTGTCACTGCTGATGGTATCCCGCGTTAAGTATTTAAACTTAGACGGCATTAAGCAGATTTGCGGAAAATACACATTTTTGTTCTTTTTTAGCCTGGCTGTCATTTTGACCCTTGCCGCGGTATTCAGGAAGGCGGGCATTGTGGTATCTTCAATCTTCTTAATTTATTTGATATTTTCGCCTTTTGTGGTAAAATCCATTAACGGTAAAAACACCTAGCCGGGATAGCTCAGTGGTAGAGCGCGGCCCTGAAAAGGCCGGCGTGGGGAGTCCGATTCTCTCTCCCGGCATAAATAAGGTCACAACTTAGCCAGCAGAAAAGCGAAGCTAAGTTGTTTGACCGAATATGCACATTAAAAAGAGGAGTTATTAAACTCCTCTTTTTATTTTTAAACGGGCATGGTAAAATTAGCTATATGGCAAACTTGCATTATGGCCAGCTTTATAAGAACGATAAGTATGTGCGTATGCGTTACCGCCAGTATCTGGATCTTTTGGGGCCTTATCTAAAGGAGGGCTCCAAAGTTCTTGAGATCGGCTGTTATGCTGCGGAGTTCGCCGAGCTGCTGCCCAAAGGCATTCACTATCTGGGGGTAGACTTTGACGAGGGGGCGCTTGCCGTTGCCCGGTCCAAGGGTTTTAATGTATCAAAGGCAGATTTTAATACCTCCGAATTAGCTATCAAAGATAAGTTCGATATTATAATTATTGCAGAAACCTTGGAACATCTGCTTGATCCCCAGCGCCTGATGGAACAGTTGTCTGAGTTGTTGAATAAAGAGGGTGTTGTTTTGGTTTCTTTGCCTAATGAGAATACTTTATATCATAGGCTTATGTCTTTATTCGGGCTGGGGCCTGATATGTTAGCCTTCAGGCTCTATAAACACCTGCATTTTCCTACCATTGCCCAGAGCAAAAGATTCATCACAGAATATTTAGAGATTATAAAGCGGAGTTATTATATAAATCCGGGAGCAAAAGGGTCCAGATTCGAAGCTTTGGGCAGGTTTTTGGCTATTTTACCGGATACTCCCTGGAAGTTATTGGCTGCAATTTTTCCCGGCCTATTTGCCAGAGGCGTTATTTTCTTATGTAAGCTTAAAAACACATAATGGTAAAAATAAAAACCCCGCGATAAGATCGGTCTTCGCGGGGCTTTTTTGAGAACTATCCTCTAACTTAAGCTGCCTTGGTAACGTTGGTAGCTTGTTCTCCCTTAGGTCCTTGAGTTACGTCAAATTCGACTTCGTCGCCTTCCTGTAAGCTCTTATAGCCGTCACCTTTTATGGCGCTGTAATGGATAAATATATCCTTGCCAGCGTCAGTGGTGATGAAGCCATAGCCCTTCTGGTTGCTGAACCACTTTACTTTGCCTCTTGCCATCTGTTACTTATTCACCCCCTTAGGAATAAAAAAACCGTAGAGCACGGGTACTGACTTTATGCTTTACGGTTCTGTTTCGAAAAATACCAATCTTATTACTCCGGTTAACTTGTGCAACAATTACATTTTTAGTATACTCAAGCTTTTTTATTTTGTCAACGGATTTTTTGTGCTATAATCGGTGAATAATTATTATAGATCGTAGTTCGTAGCTGGTAGTTCGTAGGTAGTTCTTGGTTTATAGTTCATAGTTAAAACGGAAACGGATGGTAAAGTTTTTTAACAATTATCCGCCTACGGCGGATACGGGATGTATAATAAGAACCTATTGTTAAAAACCTAAAAAGGGATTATTAACGGGAAAAGATTGTTTTCCCCATGGGGAGTGAGCGTCACGAGCATACAAGATAAGCTTAAGACACAGCTTTAAGTATTGTTTGTTTACTGACAAGTATTGAATTAGCACTAGCGAATGACGCCGATGTAGCTCAGTTGGTAGAGCAAGTGTTTCGTAAACACTAGGTCGAGGGTTCGAATCCCCCCATCGGCTTTAATCTCCTCCGCAAGAATATCTGGTCTTTTAAAGTTGTCAGGTAATTGTATTCTTGCTTCGGGGAGGGAACTCCAGTCTCTAGACCAAGAGGGTTCCACTTTTATGTCTAAATTCAGAGAAGTATTAAAAAACCGCAATTTCTTTCTCTTATGGCTTGGCCAGATTATCTCGCAGGTTGGGGATAGGCTGGGCCTGATGGCCTTAATCGGATTTGCTTATTCCAAGAAGTCCTACGGCTCGCCGATGGAGATATTCAAAATTCTTCTTTTTACCATTATCCCGGTTTTTCTGGTTAGCCCGGTAGCAGGGGTTTATGTGGATAGATGGGATAGGCGCCGCACGCTTTACTCCTGCGATTTTATAAGGACAATCCTTGTATTAATCATACCATTCTTTCTTTTTTACCACCGTAATTTACCCATAGCCTATCTTTTGATATTTCTGATATTTTGCATAGGCAGATTCTTTATTCCGGCAAAGCTGGCGATTATCCCGGATATCGTCCCCGGTAAAGACCTGCTTATGGCAAATTCACTAGTCAACATTACCGGCATGATTGCCGCTATATTGGGGTTTGGTGTCAGTGGTTGGCTGGTAGAATCTTTGGGACCCAAGGTTGGTTTTTACCTGGATGCTGTAAGCTTTTTTGTATCGGCATCACTGATATTTTTTATCAGTAAAAGTTCCCGTCCGGGAATAGGCCTGGAAGACCTTAAGCATGTGGTCGTTGATGTATTCAAAAAATCAATAATGCATGAGATAAAAGACGGCGTATTTTATTTCCTCAGGAACAGGGATATCCGTTTTACCGCCATAATTCTTTTTGCCCTGTCGAGCGCTCTGGGGGTAGTCTCTGTCGTGATTATTGCCTTTGTCCAGAATATCCTTGAATCCGCCACTAAAGATTTAGGGTTCTTGATTATGTTTTTAGGGCTGGGGCTGTTTTTAGGCACGTTAATATATGGCAGGTTTGGCCAAAAATTGTCGCATTACAGAACAATATTTACTTCCTTATTCTTGACAGGTATAATTATTGCTGCTTCGGCCGTTTGTTTGGTCAAATACCCTTATTTTATTGTTGCCGCGGTATTTGCCTTTGCATTAGGCATGTTATTTTCACCCATTATGATTGCGGCTAACACCATTATACATAAAGTCAGCGATAACGTAATGATGGGCAAGATTTTCAGCTCTCTGGAGATAGTGATGCATCTGGGCTTCTTATGTTTCATGTTTATCAGCAGCGTATTGGCCGAAAAATTTCCTCAGCAGAATATTCTGGTTATCGTAGGGATGTCGGTTAGTTGCTTAGGGGTAGTCAGTTTTATCTATCATCGTAAAATCCAATGGTTAGACTAGAAGAGCATAAGCACGATACAGAGGATAAACCGATAGAGCGCATGACGTTGCCCGTTCGGGTGTATATCCCTTTGATCCAGCATTTGGGTAAGATGTCTAACCCGCTTGTAAAAGTTGGCGATACGATTTCTCTTGGCCAGAAGATAGCCGATGTTTCCGCACATGTCTGTGCCCTGATACACGCTTCTGTAGATGGTAAAGTAATTGCTATTCAGGATTGGCCGCATCCTGTGTTGGGCCGTTGCAAAGCCATTGTCATAGAGAGTAACGGGGAAGCGGAATCGCAAGCCCAGAAAGCCGGACGTTTGGAAGGCAAGATAGAGGCGTTAACTCCGGAGGAGATCCGCAATATTGTTTTTGAGGCTGGTATAGTTGGTATGGGAGGAGCGAGTTTTCCTACACATATTAAATTAAACCCGTCCAAACCTCTAGATACCCTTATTGTTAATATTGCTGAATGCGAGCCGTATTTAAGTTGCGATGCCCGCTTGGCGATCGAAAAAACCGAAGAGATCCTTAAAGGTGTAAAATTAGTCGCTAGATGCGTAGGCGTAAAAAAAGTAATTATCGCGATAGAAGACAATAAGCCGGAAGCAATTAAGAAGTTCATGGTTCATGGTTCATGGTTCATGATAAAGACTTTGAAGTCAGCATATCCTCAGGGAGGGGAAAAACAACTGATCAAAAACGTATTGGACAGGGAAGTCCCCTCCGGGAAATTGCCATTTGATATAGGCGTATTAGTGCATAACGTAGGCACAATATTCGCTATCTACGAAGCAGTATATAAAAATAAACCTTTGTATGAACGAGTGGTGACTGTTGCAGGCAGTTGCGTGGCAAATCCTAAAAACCTTCTGGTGCGTGTCGGTACGCCAATAAAAGATTTAATTAATTTCTGCGGTTTAAAAGGTGAGCCGGCTAAGATTATTATGGGCGGGCCGATGATGGGTATTGCCCAGTTTAGCGATCAGGTGCCGATAATTAAATCCAGTTCAGGACTGCTATTATTAAATAAAAAAGAATCCGCTGCATTAGAAGAAAACTTTTGTATCCGTTGCGGGGCCTGTGTAAGAGAATGCCCGGTAGGGCTTATGCCTTGCATGATAAATTTATCCTCTGAAAAAGGGCTTTGGCAACAGGCAAAGTTATACGGCGCGCCCGACTGTATCGAATGCGGTATCTGCAATTATGTTTGTCCGGCAAACCGGAGATTGATACAATCCATAAAAAGGGCAAAACTGGAGATGGCCAAATGAAAGAAGCGATCCGCTATTCTTTAATATTATCGGCAATCTGCGTAATAGCAGCCGGGCTTTTGGCAGGAGTAAATTCTTTAACCAACAATAAGATTATTGCCCAGGCTCAGGCCCAGGAGGATTCGGGGTTGAAAGAGCTGTTTCCGGAAGCAACACATTTCGAGCCGATAAAATCCAAAGAGGAGACTCTTTATTATAAGGCCCATGATAAGGATGCCAAATTAATCGGCGTCGTCTTTAAGGTCGGGGCCAAAGGGTACTCCAGCACCATAGAGGTGCTTGCAGGCATGCTTACTGATGGCACTATCGTCGGGATAAAAATAATCAGTCAGAATGAAACTCCTGGATTGGGCGCTCAGGTAGCCGAGAAAAACTTTACCGACCGTTTTAAGAATAAGAGGTATACCGACGATATCGAAGCGATAACGGGAGCGACCATATCTTCCCGTGGGGTCATTGAAGCGGTAAAAGATAAAGCAGTCCAGATTAAGAAAGCCGTTAATAATGAGTGATAAATTCATAGTTTCTCCATCTCCGCATATACACAATAGAGAATCTACCGCTAAGATTATGTGGACGGTGGTCTTAAGTCTCTTGCCTGCGGGTATCGCCGGAATCGTTATCTTCGGCCAAAGCGCTTTAGCGGTTATTCTCACTTGCGTTATAGCGGCAGTAGCCGCGGAATGGTTCTTACAACTTCTCACTAAAAGAAAAGTTACGGTTTCCGACGGCAGCGCGCTACTTACTGGATTACTACTTGCTTATAATATGCCTGCCAATGTGCCTTTATGGCTGCCGGTTGTAGGTGCTTTCTTTTCTATTGCTATCGGTAAGCAGGTATTCGGAGGCTTAGGGCAGAATATTTTTAATCCTGCGCTCGTAGGCAGGGCGTTCTTAATGGCCTCCTGGCCTAAATACATGACCACCTTTACTAAGCCCTTTAGCTATGATGCCGTAACTTCTGCCACGCCTTTAGCGGCAATTAAAGAAGGAAGATTATTAGAACATATATCTTATCTGGATTTATTTTCGGGTAACAGGGGCGGATGCATAGGGGAGGTTTGCATAGCAGCCTTACTTCTGGGGGCTTTGATTTTATTCTGGAAGAAATATATTTCCTGGCATATCCCCGTAACCTATATTGTTACTACCGGCATATTTACCTATGCGTTTGCAGGCAAAGCTTTATTTAGCGGCGATTGGTTATTTCATGTTTTATCCGGAGGGCTTATCCTAGGCGCATTTTTTATGGCTACGGATTATGTAACTTCGCCTCTGACACGTAAAGGGCAGGTTATTTTTGGCCTTGGTTGCGGTCTTTTAACTGCGGTTATCCGCATCTGGGGAGGGTACCCTGAAGGGGCATCTTATGCGATATTAATGATGAATGCAGCGACCCCGATAATCGACAGATACACCAAGAATAAAATTTACGGTACAAAATAATGAAAAAACTTATTAATGAATTCGCAAAAGGCATAATCAGGGAAAATCCTACGTTTGTTCTGGTTTTAGGGCTCTGTCCGACTCTGGCGGTATCTGTTGCGGTCTCAAACGGCATCGGCATGGGTGTTGCCGCGACTTTCGTATTGTTGGGCTCTAATGTTATAATTTCTCTGATTAAAAATATCGTTCCGGCCAGGATTCGTATCCCTTGTTTTATCGTTGTCATCGCCACATTCGTTACTATTACCGAGCTTTTTATGAAGGCTTACAGCCCGGCATTAAACCGTGCTTTAGGTATATATGTGCCGTTGATAGTGGTTAATTGTATTGTTTTGGGGCGCGCCGAAGCCTATGCCCAGAAGCAGAGTGTTTTAAATTCTTTTTTTGACGGTTTAGGCATGGGTTTAGGTTTTACGCTTGCTCTTATTCTCATTTCAGGAATCAGGGAATTCTTAGGTACAGGTAAGTTGATGGGTTTTGTATTGTTTAAAAGTTTTGAGCCGGCGTTTATTTTTGCCATGCCTTCGGGTGCGCTTCTGGTTATCGGATTGCTTTTAGGTTTCTTTAACATGGTAAAGAACAGGAAAACATGAATCTAGGACAATTTCTGACTATTTTTATCTCAGCAGTATTTATCTATAACGTAATACTCTCGCGTTTTTTAGGCTTATGTTCGTTTGTTGCGATATCCAAAGAAACTAAGCCTGCGCTTGCCATGAGCCTTGCGGTAATGTTTGTCACCACCATGTCATCGATAATTACCTGGTTTATTTACCGCTTTCTGCTGGTACCTTTTAACCTGACTTACCTGCGTACCATTTCTTTTATCTTAGTTATTGCTACCTTCGTCCAGCTCGTAGAAATGGTCATCAGAAAAATCAGTCCACCGCTTTACCGGTTTTTCGGGATATATCTGCCGCTTATTACCGTTAACTGTGCTGTATTGGGTGTGGCGGTTTTAAACATCGATATGTTTTTTATTAACGGAAAAGCCGTTCCGGGCAGCTTTTGGTATTCGGCTTTTCAGGGCATATGCGTAGGCTTAGGTTATACTTTAGCCATGCTTTTAATGTCCGGGATTAGAGAGAGGCTGGATTTGTGTAATGTCCCTAAAGCGCTTAAAGATTTTCCTCTGGCGTTTATTATTGCTTCAATTATGAGCCTGAGCTTTTTAGGTTTTAACGGATTTAAGTTTTAAGCTATGCAAATATTGATACCGATATTGATTCTTGGGGCGTTAGGCGCTATATTCGGCGTGGGTTTGGCCATTGCTTCTAAAAAATTAGCCGTACAAACCGATCCTCGATTGGAAAGGATTCACGGTTTGCTGCCGGGTTCTAATTGCGGCGCCTGCGGAGGGGCGGGATGTTTTGGTTTTGCCGAGGGGCTATTGAGCGGCAAAATGAAAGTTGATGCCTGCCGTGTTAGTGAAGATGCGGTAAAAGAGCAGATTGCCAGATTGCTCGGGCAGACAGTAGAAAGGAAAGTAAAGAGAGTCGCCACATTGCATTGTAATGGCGGCTGTGTGAGGGTAAAAGACAAATACGTTTACGACGGCATAGAAGACTGCGTAGCGGCAAATTTAGTTTTAGGCGGCCAAAAGGAGTGTGTCTTCGGATGTTTAGGATTTGGCACCTGCGCTCAAGTTTGCCCTTTTGACGCAATAAAGATGTCCGATGAAGGGTTGCCTGTTGTAGATAAAAATAAATGTAAAGCCTGCAATAAATGCGTAATAGTTTGCCCCAAGAAGCTATTCAGTTTAATCTCCGTAGAGCAGCCGGTATATGTGGCGTGCAGTTCTCACGATACAGGTAAGGATACCAAAGCGGTCTGCCCCGTAGGCTGCATTGCCTGCGGATTATGCGTTAAGGCCTGCCCCTTTGATGCCATTCATGTGATTGACAACTTAGCCGTTATCGACTATCATAAATGTACTTCCTGCGGAGCATGTGTTAAGGTTTGCCCCATGAAAACCATAAGGATAAGAGAATGACAAATATTGCCGTGTTTGCTTCCGGAAATGGCAGCAATTTCCAGGCCATTATAGAAGCCCTTAAAAAGAAGAAAATTAAAGCCAAATTGTCTTTATTGGTTTGCGATAATCCGCAGGCTTTTGTGCTTGGGCGCGCAAAAGATGCGGGGGTAAATATCGCCTTAATCCAGAGGTCATCTTACGATACTAAACAGGAGTTTGAAGCCGAGATCACACGCCGTTTAGAAAAAGAAAAGATAGGTTTGATAGTTTTAGCCGGTTTTATGCGCATCTTAAGCCCGGAATTCGTACGTGAGTACAGCGGGAAGATGATTAACATACACCCTACGCTACTGCCGGCGTTTAAGGGAGCTGGAGGGATAAAGGATGCCTTTGAATACGGAGTTAAGGTTACCGGCGTTACCGTGCATTTTGTTGATGAAGAGATGGACCATGGCCCGATAATTATACAGGAAACGCTTAGCATTAAAGAATCGGATAACCTGGATACATTAGAGGCTAAAATACATAAAATAGAACATAAAATTTACCCCAAAGCCATACAATTATTTGTCCAGGGCAGGTTGAAGATCAAAGGTAGGGTAGTGAAGGTCTCTTAGTCGGTAGTTTTTGCCCAAATCGCCGCTTGATTCAAAGTAATCTTATTATTGGTCAGCAGGTTCGATAATTCTACAGCAGAAAAATCCCTAAAACCGTATATTTTCAAAGTAGTAGCCACAATTTTTAATATCTCTTTATCTATATCGACATTTTTGCTTACTTCCGGTTTTTGGAATTTAAGTTTTATGCGGTGTTCTATCTGATTAGTTATAAATTTCTCCCAAGATACATCCGTATAGACTATATGTGCGCCGGACCTATCGGCAAATATGTCTGTTGATATGACGGTATCTTGTATTGTGCGGTGCTGGTACTCACCCCAGGATATAAAGTTATAGGAAACCTTCTTTAAGTCCTCTATATAAAATAATTCTCTTATTTCAAAACCGTTTTTTACATCAGCGGTGATTAAATAGACAAATTGCGGTTCGCCTTTTACGGAGCGCTCCATGCTGAAGAGTACGCGCCGTAACACTTTCCAGACATTATTGATTTTATCCATAGCTGTTTTACTATATTTAATATCATTGGATTTTTCCTGCTCTTTGGCGGGTTTGATGAGATACTCTATTTTAAGATTACCGGCTTCGAATATTTGTTTATTGTCTTCGATTGTGAATATCTCGGTGAACTTCTCAGGTTTATCGGATTTTTCGAACATCTCCTCAAGGGGCAGGTATATCCAGAGTGTCCGGCCTATAAGTTTGGCTAAAACGTCGATATCGTATTCTTTTTTACATATATCGCGTATCGCATCATTGACGCCTTCTTTAGGATAGGTGGGTGTTTCTGAAGACATGCAACCGGATATTGCGCAGAAGAAAACAAGAATATTAAGTAGAGGCAGGGCGCGTCTTGCCAAATTCCTTAAAAATACCTTCAATTTCATCATAGTTAAGCTCTTCTTTTAGGGCAAGTTCTTTGGCCAGCCGGTCAAGCAGGGGTCCTTCGTTTTTCAAAAGCTCAGTTACTTCCTTTAGGCAGTTTTGCATTATTTCTTGGACGTCTTTATCCAGGTTCATTTTTGTTTCTTCGGATATAAGCGGGCTGCCGCCGACTCTTCTATAAAAGTCAAGCGCGTGAAAATCACCGATTATGCCGCTTTTGCCCATACCCATACGCCAGACCATGTTGTGCGCGGTGTAGAGCGCGTTAGCGAAATCTCCGCCTACGCCTGAAGTGGTGTATCCGAATTTTATTTTCTCCGCGGCATAAGAGCCAAGGCAGATTTTTATTTCATTTAAAAGCTGCATATGGTCTTCAATAAATCTTTCTTCGCGCTCAGGCACCCAGGTTACGCCACCCGTATGCCCGCGCGGAGTGACAGTTATTTTAAAAACGTCCTTTGAAGGCACCAGCAAATAAGTTACTATAGCATGCCCCGCCTCATGATAGGCAATTTGGAGTTTTTCTTTTTCGCTAAGTTTTATTCTTCGCTTTACACCGAGAGTAATTCTTTCGCGGGCATCGTCAATGTCTTTCATAGTGATAAGCGTGGCTTTACGGCGCACGGCAATTAAGGCAGCTTCTCTTACGATGTTGGCGATATCCGCAGGGCTATTGCCGACGGTAATGCGTGCCAGGCGGTCAATCTTTACGCTTTCAGGGTCATATTTGATTTTCTTTAAATAATACGCAAACAATTTTTCTCTGTCGTCAAGGTTGGGTTTATCTACATGAATTTTGCGGTCAAATCTTCCGGGGCGAAGCAATGCTTGATCGAGGAAAAGCTCTGACATGTTAGTGGCGCCGATTATAACTACATTGGTGTCTTTTTCTTTTAAGCCATCCATTTCTACTAGAAGCTGGTTTAATGTGGTATTGGTTTCGGTTTGCCCGCCGAATCCGGAATCAGCTGATCTTTGAGCGCCTACAGCGTCTATTTCATCGATAAATATAATGCATCCGCCTTCCAAATCTGCCAATTGGCGCGCTCTTTTAAAGAGGCTGCGTATTCTGCCGGCACCTACGCCTACAAACATTTCTACGAATTCGGATCCCGACATGGCTATAAAAGGGAGCCCTGCTTCGGTGGCCATGGCTTTGGCCAGGTATGTTTTCCCGCAACCCGGAGGCCCGAGCATAAGGATGCCTTTGAGGATTTTACCGCCGATGCGCTGAAGTTCGGCGCGGTCTTTAATTAATTTTACGACTTCCAGCGCTTCCTGTTTGGCTTCATCCATGCCGATAACGTCATTCCAGGTTATGCCAAGCTCTTCCCCGGATATAGTTTTTTTGCTGTTTTGGGTAAAAGAACTGGCACCTTTGCGGTAAAACATCCAGTACATCATAAATACATAAACCATGCCCTGGACGATGCCCATAACGCCCCAGATGAACATCTGTAAGGGTGCGGTGGCAAGTTGTGATTGACGCAGATAGGATTCTGATTCACGCCAGGCCTTAAGGCCAGCAAAGATAACTATGTTAAGCAGGATAAGTATGACCGTACAGACGATAATCAGAAGGACTCTAATCCAATATAATTTAAGGTAGTATTTGATACGTTTCCAATTCATGACCTGCTCCTTTGATAGGTTTTATTTAAGATAGCATAAGGTGTTATTTTCGTCAAACCTTTTCTTGACTTAAGGCCTTTTGCGTGTATAATCATTACTCTAATTTCAAATAACATAATAATTTTAATGGAGGAAGAAATGGTAAAGATTAAGAAAGTTATAGGAAGAGAGATTTTGGATTCCCGCGGCAATCCTACCGTGGAAGTGGACATAATTTTAGATAACGGCATTTTAGGCAGGGCTGCTGTGCCGTCGGGGGCTTCTACCGGTGATAATGAGGCTCTGGAGTTAAGAGACGGCGATAAGAAAAGGTATTTAGGTAAAGGTACGCTCAAGGCAGTAAATAATGTCAATACCGTAATTGCTTCTAAAATAAAGGGTTTAAGTCCTGATTTCGAGAAGATAGACCAAGTACTTATTAAATTAGACGGCACGGAGAATAAAGGTAATCTTGGGGCTAATGCTATTTTAGGTGTGTCTATGGCTACTGCTAAGGCCGCAGCTTTAACTAAGAAGCAGTCTTTGTATAAGTTCTTGGGCGGGGATAAAGCAAGAATTCTGCCTATACCTTTAATGAATATCTTAAACGGCGGGCTGCATGCGGATAATAACCTGGATATCCAGGAATTTATGATTATGCCTATAGGCGCGCCTACTTTTAAAGAGGCCCTGCGCTATGCAGCGGAGGTATTCCATAATTTAAAGTCAATACTGAAATCAAAGAGCCTTTCTACTTCCGTCGGAGACGAGGGTGGATTTGCCCCGAATTTGCAGTCTAATCAGGAGGCGCTCGACTTAATTATACAGGCAATTGAAAAAGCAGGTTATAAGCCCGGTATAGACGTAGCGCTTGCGCTTGACTGCGCTGCCAGCTCCTTTGCCAAGGACGGCAAGTATAATTTTGAAGGTTCGCTTAAAACATCGGCGGATTTGATAGCAATTTACGCAAGCTGGCTCGGTAAATACCCCGTTCTTTGCATCGAAGACGGTTTAGGTGAGCATGATTGGTCAGGCTGGCAGGAGATGACAAAAGAATTGGGCAGCAAATTGCAGCTCGTGGGCGACGATATCTTTGTCACTAATCCGAAAATATTCAAAAAAGGTATTGCAGAAAAGATAGCCAATGCTATACTAATAAAAGTTAACCAGATAGGCTCGCTATCCGAAACACTCGAAGCAGTCAATATCGCCAAGAAAAATAAATACAAGGCGATCATATCCCACCGTTCCGGAGAAACAGAAGATACGACTATCGCGCATTTAGCGGTAGCTACCGGAGTCGGCCAGATAAAGACAGGTTCGCTTTCGCGCACTGATAGAATATGTAAATATAACGAGCTCTTGAGAATTGAAGAAGAGCTAGGGGCAAAGGCAGTATACGCGGGGACACTTTGGAAGAAATAAATGCTCTCAAAGTTAAAAAAGGCTTTTTGGCTTTTTGGGGTTACGATATTTCTTCTGATGATATTTCTGCCCGGATACACCAAGCTGCAGGAATTAAGGGACCGGAATAAAGATTTAGAAGTTAAGATTAAGCGGCTGGCAGTAGAGAATACGCTTTTGCAGCAGGAAATTAAGCGCATAGATAATGACCCCCTGTATCAGGAAAAGCTCGCACGGGAAAAGATGGGTGTAGTCAAGAAGGGCGAGATTCCGGTGAAGATAGTAGCAGGGGAGAGAAGATAGCGTAAGTTGTTCTTTATGAAAAAATATCGCGGGGTGGAGCAGCCTGGTAGCTCGCAAGGCTCATAACCTTGAGGTCAGAGGTTCAAATCCTCTCCCCGCAACCAATTTATATAGGTAGTCAAAGTTAACAAAGTGAGGGCATTCCAAATGAAGGGTCGTTATAATAAAAATCAAGCCAAAAAGAAAGTCGCTAAGAAAAAACCGTATCAGAAACCATGTTGCACTTCTGGCGGCAGCTTCGGCTCGTTAATCTTAGGATGTAGTTTTACTGATTGTGGCACGAACTCCGCTTTCAAATAAACCGCACAATTAAATACCAAAATATTAATGCTGCGACAAAATTTTGTTTTTAATCTCCCACCGCATCTAATTGCCCAAAAACCAGCTCCTGCGAAGAAAACAAGATTATTGGTATTATCATTAGACAAAGATAAAATTGTCCATTCCTATTTTCAAAACCTGCCTGACTATATCCGAAAAGGTGATTTATTTGTTTTTAATGATAGCGCAGTTATTCCAAGCAGGATATGGGGCATATCGGATAAAGCAGGGCAAGTCGAAGTTAGCCTTATCAATAGAGTTATTGCAGACAGATGGGAAATCATAGTAAGGCCTCCGATAGGATCTGGCTTGAAAACAAAGATATACTCAAAAAACCGGGAATTAGTTTTTAAACTTATAAAGAAAACCGGTTATGGAGGCTGGGAAGCGGATCTTATTTACAATAAAGGCCGTAAATTGGAAGACGTTTTAAACAGGCTGGCCCAGATAAATACGCCCTTTTATATAAAAAGAAACATAACCAAGATAAGCGAATATCAGAATATTTATGCGAAGAAAAACGGATCTATGCAATGCCCTACCGCCGGGCTCCACTTTACAAATAGTATAATGCAACGAATTATGGATAAGGGGGCAGCCACTGCTTTTATTACCCTGCACATAGGCGGTAGTATTTTGCCTCTGGGTAATAACAGGCTTAACTCCGTTAGGGTTTATCGGGAATACTATGAAATAAGCAGCGAGACAAAATCTAAGGTAAACCAAGCAAAAAAATCAGGCGGAAGGATTATTGCAGTAGGCACTACTACAATGCGCGCATTAGAATCATCTGCAGCAAGTAATGGCGGCTTGAAGGCGGAAAAGGCCTGGACGGATCTTACTATAAAACCCGGATATAAATTTAAGATTGCAGACGGTTTTCTCACCAATTTCCATCTGCCTGGATCAAGCCATTTGCTTCTTACTGCAGCCTTGACGGGCAGCGCAAGGATATTATCGGCGTATAAAGAAGCGCTTAAAAAAGGTTATCGTTTCCTGGATTTCGGGGATAGTATGCTTGTTTTGCCCGCTTAATTAATATGAAAGATATATATCCGGTAAAGTCGGAAAACATAAGGTGGGTTGGGCGTAGAAATAGCGCGATTCTACTTGACCCCGGGAGAGGAAAGTATTATAAATTAAATAATACTGCTAAAATCGTCTGGCAGGCTTGTAATGGCCTCAATGCAGTTGAAAGAATAGCTCAAATGCTTTTTACAAGGCATAAGGCCAGCAAGAGTAAAATTCTAAAAGATGTCAATGCTATTATTAGCCACCTGTCGAAGGCCAGGCTTATAAAATTACATAAGAATCCGGAGGATTTTAAGAATGAATGATATGTACGTGGCGAAAAATGAAGAAATAGCGTATAGGATAATCGATTCTGAAACGGTTATTCTGACTCCTGGCGACGGCATATTACATAATCTTAACCAGGTAGGCACAAGGATATTTGAACTGGTCAACGGGAAAAGAAGTATCAGGGTTATTTTCGGTATTATAGCAGATAAATTTAAAGTAAAGGAAGATGTGGCCAAAAGAGATACCTTTAGTTTCATAAAAGACCTCATTTCTAAAAATATACTTTTAAGCTCAGACAAGCCGTTTGCTTAAAATTATGCAAAGCTTAAAAACCGCCTGCTTCTCTCTTGAACGGAAAATACCTCTTTATGTTTTCTTTGAACTAACGCGTAAATGTAATTTGCGTTGTCGCCACTGCTATGTATCTCCCCAAAGAAGCCGTGAGCTTTCCCTCAATAAAATAAAAGACGTAATAAGGCAGTTAAAAGATAGCAATTCTCTCATATTGAATTTTTCAGGAGGAGAGATATTCTCCAGAGGGGATTTTTTCCCTATAGCCTTTTATGCCAAAAAACAGGGTTTCGCAGTAAAGCTTTTTACAAACGGGACGCTAATCAACGCTTATAAAGCTGATCAGGTAGCTGATTTAAACCCCTTAAGAGTAGAGGTCACAATCTTTAGTCTTAATCCTAAGATACATGACGGGATTACGGGCATAAAAGGTTCGTTGAGAAGATCTTTAAACGCCCTTAGTATGCTTGCCAAAAGACGAGTGTCTTTGAGAATAAAATCCACCCTGATGAAAGATAATGCTTACGGGTACAAAGAAATAATAAAGTTTGCCAGGGGATTGGGGGCGAAGTATCAATTTGACCCGATTGTTATGCCTAAGCTTAATAATCTTTTAAGAACCGATACACAAGAATTAAATATAGACGAAGAACAATTGGAGAAAATCCTAAAAGACCGCAGCCTGGGGATACAGGCAATTTGCGATTACGATAGAGGAGGTAGTGGCGTTATCTGTAGCGCCGGGCATAATAGCTGCGCTATTTCAGCATATGGGGATGTTTTTCCGTGCATAATAATTCCTCTGGTAATGGGGAATTTAAATAATCAGAAATTTAGGGATATATGGGAAAATTCCCCGCAATTGAATAAGCTGCGTTTATTGAGATTCAAAGATTTAAAGGATTGCCCTAAATGCCGTTTTCTCTCATATTGTAACCGATGCCCGGGGCATGCATATCTGTTTGAAGGAGACTTGTTAAATCCGCCAAAGAGGTCATGCATGATAGCAGAAATAGTTTCCAGATTAAAAAAATAAACTTGATGAGAAGATGCGATTGTCCGTAATCATTCCGGTATATAATGAAGATAGATATATAAAGGCTTTGCTTGACAAAGTTTGTGCTGTAAAATTGCCTTTTGATACGCCGGCAGAAATTATTGTTGTCGATGATGGGTCTACGGATAAGACAGCCGCGATATTAGGTAGCTATGCTGCCGATGGGAGAGTAAAAGTAATATCTTTAGCAGAGAATAAAGGTAAGTCTTCAGCAGTAAAAGAGGGAATAATTCAGTCAAAAGGAGATATTATACTTATTCAGGATGCGGACTTAGAGTATGATCCTGGAGATTACCACGAGCTTCTTAAGCCTATTATTTCTGGGATGGCTCCGGTTGTCTATGGCTCAAGATTTAGGGGGCGGATTAAGAAAATGAGCATTTTAAATAGGATAGCCAATATTTTATCCAATTTTACGCTTAATTTATTATTCAATTCCCGGGTTACTGATGTTAATACCTGCTATAAGGTATTTAGAAAAGACGCCCTTCTTGGCATAGAGATAAATTCCGATAATTTTATGTTTGAGACCGAGCTGACCGCTAAATTGCTCAGAAAAGGTTATCATATATATGAAGTTCCTATTGCTTATGTTGCCAGGACAAAGAAAGAAGGCAAGAAGATAAGCTTAGGGCAGGCATTAGAAATGTATTACGGCATCATTAAATACAGGTTTTGCGAAAATAATCCAGTGAGCCTTTCTTAATAATTGTGAGGATGGGATGTTGGTTTCTTTATTTTTTTTAAGCTTCTTATTATTCCTGCTGCTTTCTATAAATTATCGTTTTAAGAATTCCAGAAATATCTCTTTGAGAGAGTCTTTTCTTTCCGCCTCTTTAATGCTTGGCTTGCTTGTAGTTCTGGATACTGAATTATTGAGTTTTCTAAAGGCGTTTTCATTCCCCTGGGTATTGACATTTTGGACGTTCGTAATTCTGGCCTCGGTATCAAGCCTTATAGCCATTAAAAATCCCGTTTTATCAGTTATTCGCAAGACCTCTTTGATGAATGCATCCAAGTTCGAGTTAAGCTTAATATGCGGGTTATTATTCATTGTATTGAGTACCGGAATTATCGCTTTTGTGGCTCCGCCCAATAATTGGGATTCTATGACTTATCACATGAGCAGGGTAGTGCACTGGATTCAGAATAAGGGAGTTTATTTTTACCCCAGCCATATATTCAGGCAGCTTTTTATAAGCCCATGGTCGGGATTTGTTATCGCTAATCTGCAGATTCTAAGCGGCGGCGATCGTTATGCTAATTTTGTTTCGTGGTTTAGCATGATAGGCAGCATTATGGCCGTATCTTTGATAGCTAAGCAGTTGGGGGCCGGCAGGCGGGGACAGATTTTTGCCGGTATTATAACCGCTACTATTCCTTCGGGGATTCTGTTGTCCACAAATACAAAAACCGATTATATTGTATCTTTTTGGATTGTTTGCACGGTTTATTATATTATTAAAGCGATAAATGAAAAGGTGGACTTTTCTAATGTATTAAAGATAGGCGCTAGCTTGGGCTTAGCAGTGTTTAGTAAGGCAACTGGTTATTTATGCGCGTTTGTTTTTTTGCCCTGGTTTATTGTTTCGTTCCTAAGAAGGAAATGCTTTAAGGTCTTGAAATGGGCCTTATTGATTGTAGCCATCGTCATTTTTATTAATACCGGGCAGTATTTGCGTAACCAGCAGCTATTTGGTAATCCATTCGGGCCTTTAAAAGAAGGCGACGGATGTGATCTATTTAGCAGGACGTCTAGCGTTCAGGCAGCGCTCGTTAATGTAGCAAGGCATTTTAGCCTGCATTTAAGCACCCCATTTAAAAACGTGAATAAGTCACTTAATAGTTTAGTAACTTGGTTTTCCGGGAATATCGGAGTTAACATCAATAGCCCGCAGGCAATGTATCTTAAGAGTGAGTTTAATATCACAGAATCTTCGGCAGTAGAGGCCACAGCGGGTAATTTAATCCACGCAGTATTTTTTGTATTTCTTTTAGCATATTTCTTTGCTAAAGAAAAGTTGCGGAGAAACGCACTATTAAGGAATTATATTATAGTAGTTACCTTGAGTTTCTTATTGATGAGCTCTTTTATTAAATGGTCGCCGTATTATCCGAGATTTCATCTCTATTTCTTTATTCTTTCAGCACCTTTTATGGCGGTAGTCTTATGCCGTCTTAACGCCAGGGTCGCCGGGTTAATCATTATAGTTTTTTATATATTTTCTCTGCCTTACATCCTTTTTAATAAGAACAGGCCTATGATAGGCAAAGAGAATATATTTAATACAAACAGGTTGACGCAGTATTTTTACGAATATCCTCATATCAGAAATGCTTTTTTTGATGCTGCTAAGTTTATTAAATCAAAGGATTGTTATGAGATTGGATTCGACAAAAGCGTGGGCTATTGGGGCGAGTATTCTCTTTGGGCAGTATTAAGCAGAGAATGCGGTTTGAATATACGTATTGAGCAGGTAGGAGTAACCAATATCTCTAAGAAAAGATATTCTATGCCTTTATTCGCGAATTTTGTTCCTTGCGCGATAGTTCATTTTGAACATGGCAATATAAATTACCCGCCGAATAAAATCGCTGCAAGCATAGGAGAGTATCCTAAAGCCTGGTCTTCGGGTCCGGTCAGTGTTTATATGCAGGATAAGCAGGTTTACTAATATGCCGAAAATAAGCGTTATTATTCCGACTCGCAATAGGGCGAATATGCTTAGAATTGCCTTAGACAGCGTTGTTAAGCAAGCATTTTGTGATTTTGAGCTTTTGGTTATTGATGACGGATCAAGGGATAATACAAAGGAAGTCGTCTTAGGATTTAAGGATAAGCGTATAATATATTTAAGAAGGCGCCATAGCGGAGTTGTTGCCGCAAGAAATTTCGCATTATCTAAGGCAAGGGGAAGATACATCGCTTATTTAGATGACGATGATATATATTACCCCGGGCATCTTAAGAAATTATCCGCTTTTTTAGATTTGCATCCGGATATAGGGTTGGTTTACGGGCAGGTGCATTTTAAATTCGGCAAAAGAATATTTCTGCCGTATCCATTTGATTACGATAAGCGCAGGCTAGAAGTAGATGATATTATCCCGATAAATTCTTTAATGCATAGGAAAGCCTGTTTGTCACGCGTAGGTCCGTTTCATAAGCTTGCGGTTTCAAGTGATTGGGAGATGTGGCTGCGTATTTCTGATAAGTATAGAATAGCGCATATAAACGATATTGTAGGCAGGGTATTATGCCATGGCAATAATCTATCAGGCGATATTGGTAAATATCCCAAAGTTTATATGCATATTATAAATAAACGCATGGATGTGAATAAGAAAAATAGCGGTAAGTTTTGTCTTTTTCCGGGGTATTATCTGGCATTGCTTTACAGGCTGGTTTATAAATTTAAAACTAAAGATAATGAATGTATCAGATTCGCAAAGGATATCATAAATAAGGATAAAGGCAGTCCCGAAGCACGGCTTGGTTTATGCGCGTGCTATTTATCTTATCGCAGATACGAATTAGCGACTAGGATTGTTAAGGGTTATTTGGCAGGCAATACTAGTATTAACGATAAATATGCATTTAATCTGTGGCGCTTGGTTGGTTATGTCTATAAAAGGCGTATGCGCGGTTCGCCTTCTGATTTGATAAGTAGTTTTATTTCTCGATTTCTGGCAGCATACGCAAAGGAATAACTTTGGATATTTTAAGAGTATTACGCATAATAAAAAAGTCCGGTAGGGATTTATGCTATGGATTTTTATTTAAAAAACCCATAAGGATATTCCATGTTATAAAAAGAAAATTAATTTATGGAGAGCCTTTGATAACCGGTCCGGTGAATCTTTCTATAGCAGTCTCTAACGACTGTAATTATAAATGCCTTTATTGCTTTGAACATTCTCCGTTTCAGATCAAGTCGCAAATTAGCGGTAAGGATGATTATTTAAAGGCGCAAATGGATATGAGCGTTTTTAAGAAGCTTGTTGACGATATTTCTGATTTAGGCACAACCAAATCAATATGTATACCGGGCAGAATAGGGGAGCCGTTTTTAAATCCTCATTTTATAGAAATGTTACATTATTTAAAAAGTAAGGGCTTAAAGTCTTATGTTACGACGAATGGCTCATTAATTAATCTCAAGCAAGCAGAAGACTTGGTTGATTTAGGTATAGAAGAATTATATTTTAGCCTAGGGGCCGGTAATGCGCAGACATTCCAAAAACTTATGGGTGCGCCCCAGGATTATTTTGACAAAGTTATAAATACTGTGAAGTCAGTTGTAGATTATAAAAGAAGGCTAAATCGCTCTTTGCCAAAGATTCTATTGACTAATGTCATTTGTAAAATGAATTATCTAGAAGTAGTTGATATGACAAAAATTGCTACTCAAACAGGAGTAGATGGGATTGGTTTTTATAAGATGTATTTTTGCGCTAAGCGCAAGAAGATTATAGAATCTTTTATTTTAGGGGAGAAAGAAATAGAAAAGATTAGAGTTTTGTTGTTAGAGGCTAGTGCTTTGGCCGCGGTAAATAACCTGCAAACCAATATACCATTTTTTACCCAAATTATGAAAAAAGATGAATTAACTTTACCTATGGACTACAAGAGGCGCGCAGCAAGGATAAGAAGCCATGTCAATATTCTGGCAGATGGATTAGTGTACGCGGAAGATTATCCTGAGCTGCTAGGAAATATCAATAAAATATCTTTTATGAATATATGGTATGGGAGTAATTATATTGATATTAGAAGGCGCGCAGGTGGAATAGTAGCTAGCGATGAAACTTTTCCGTGTTATTCTGCCTGTAGATGTTGCGATAGTCCTTTATATAAGATGCAATACAGTTATGAAAAATAAATATAAAATCAATATTGCTTATCTTTTACAGGCTAAAGTAATCGGAGGGGCAGAAATAGAGATTATGAATATAATCAAAAATCTCGATTATAAGAGATTTAAGCCTATTGCAATATTCCCGGAAAATGGCAGGGTGGTAAGTTTATACAAAAAAGCGGGGATAAGGTCTTTGGTCGTCCCTATGGGGCAATGGGATTTTGATAGGGATAAGCTCGCTAATTTTATAAATGATAATAACGTTGATTTAATTCAGACTGTTACCTTTCGCAATTTTCAAGGAGCATTAGCGGCTCAATTATTGAAAATCCCGCATATTTGGCATTTGGAAGGCAATATCAAGCAGATATATCCTCATCTTAAAGAGCGGCAGGTAAATAATATATTGCGTATCATATATTCAGCTTCTAAGAAGATAGTCGCCTGTAGTAATTTTGTTAAGTCTCAGTTTAAAGGTGTGGATAGCTATCGAAAAATTATCGTTATTCATAATGGTATAAATATACCCAGATCCTGCAGAGATAAGAAGAAAGATAAGTACGAATTTAGGAAAAAGCTCGGGTTAAATAGAAAGAATATATCAATAGGCATGGCCTGCAGGATAGATCCCCAAAAGAGAATCAAAGATTTTATAGATGCCGCTTGGATAGTTAAAAAGACTTTCCCGGAGGCAATATTTATTTTAGCCGGAGCCGAAACAACCGTAAGCTACCTTCGGGAGATTAAGGCATACAACAGAAATAAGAATAGCCCGGTTAATCTTAGCGGTTTCTGTAAAGATATGGGCAGTTTTATGGCATCTATCGATTTATTGGTGTCTTCGTCTGTCGGTGAAGCGTCTTCGCTAGCGGCCCTTGAGGCAATGGCGTATGGTAAGCCCGTAGTGGCAGTTAATTCTGGAGCAATGCCCGAAATTGTAATCCATAAGAAAACAGGAATTCTTGTGTGTCCAGAAAGCCCTTCGGCTTTAGCCAGGGCAATATCGACCCTTATGCAAGATTGCCGTACTAGAGATAAGATGGGTAGTTTAGCCAGAGAAAGGGCGAAGGGGTTTGATATAAAACATACAGTAAGCAGTTTCCAGAAGCTTTATTTAGAAGTTTTAGGCGTAAAAAAATGAAGATATCCGGAGTTTTTAAAGAATACCCAGATATAGTGCAAATTCAGACTACTAGCCGCTGCAATCTTGCCTGTCGGATGTGCGCAAGAAAGCTCCATAATCCCGTTGAGCGCGATATCAGCTGGGATATATTCAAGAAGATTGTTGATCGGATACCTTCTTTTGTAAAGATCATCAATCTTACCGGCTGGGGGGAAGCTTTACTCAACCCGCAGATATTTAATATGATCAAGTACGCCAGCGAAAAAGGTTTTATAACATATTTGACTACTAACGCATTCCTGCTTAACAGGAGTATGCAGGAGAAGCTGTTTAAATCAGGCTTAGATTCGCTTTTTATTTCTTTAGAGAGTCTAAGCTTCGGAACTTCTAATAGCTGGATGCATCCTTATTCTGAGAAAGCAGCGGTAAATATAAAAAGCCTGTTGAAATTTCGCGGTAACAGAAAGAAACCGTATATTGTATTATGCGTTACCATGCATCCCGGAAGGGCAGACAATATTATTGAAATAGTCCGGTTTGCTAAAAGGTATAATATTGAAGCCGTGCATCTGGCTAGATTAAACACCGCGCATATAAAAAAGCTAAAGAGGACATCGCCTAAAGAAGATATTGCTCTTTGGCGCAAATGCATTAAGTTTAAAGGCAAAGATAAGTTATTTATTTCCCTCACGGAGTTTCAATTCTTAGGTTTGACTGGTAAATTCCCGGTTAATGAACTATGTCCAAAATCGTATAATTATTTGTATATAAATATGGACGGTCAAGTAACTCCTTGCTGTAACTTGCCTAATTATGGAATAGGGGATATTTTTAAGGACAGCCTTTTTTCTATTTGGAAAGATTCAAAACTAAATAAATTCAGGGCGGACCAAAAGATCGTTTGTAAGGATGTGTGCAATTTATTTGAGTATAAATAACTAAGACTTTTGTTTTTTGCGGTATTTGATGAGTTCGTCAAGCACGACCTGGGTCGGAACTTTGTTTTTATATTGAATCATATTCCGGTTTGCAGGCACGGCACAACTACATTTTTGGGCAAAACAAAGTTTTGGCTTATTCAGCCTTTTAAACGTATTATCCATAAGGCTGCCTAAATAATAATATAACGGCTGGTAGTTGTAGCAGCGAAAAACATCCCCAGCTATATTAATCCTGAAAAAGTATTTTCCGCAATAACATATGTTTCCGAAGAAATTATTATTTCTAATACTTTCTATGTTGCCGGTTGATTTATCGTGTATATATTTTTCAATCTCGTCGTTATATCTATAATACATGCCGTTGTTTTTTAGGGGCAGAGAAGAGAAGGGTATATTTTTATTTTTAAATATTTTTTCTGCCCGTTTAAGGTTATTAAAACTGCCTTTAGTTAATACGGCGGTTATATGGAAATTTGTATGCGGATTCTTTTTTGAATTGAATCGGACAGAATCCCCTATGAATTTATCAATGCTTTTTATCTGATCGATGTGCAGGCTCGCGGTTACAAAATCAAGTTTATCGCCACAAATGTCTATTAACTTTTGAAATTTATCTAACGGTGAGGAAAAATTTGTTGTAAGGCAAAGTCTATGCCCATAGTGTATAACTTTTTCGCATATTTTGAGAAAACTAGGGTGGTTTAATGGTTCGCCTCCTGTCAGCTTGACCAGCCAGCTCTTTTTTAGCATCGGCAACAATTTAAATACGGCATTTATTGTTTTATCGGAAGAATCCCCTAAATGTTTAGATTTTTCTAAAAAGCAATAAGAACATTTATAATTACATTTGTCTGTTATTTGCCATTCGAAGCTTAAGATAGGATTCCTAATATTTTTCATAATTTAGCATGGTTCCTTAACCCAGAAGGAATTACTTTTGGCTGGTAGGCGTTATTTTTAAGCACAATAACCATTTGTTTGGCTTGCCGATGATTTGGTTGAATCGCTAAGATTCTCTTGTATTCTTCTATGGCCTTGGTATAGGCGCCCATTTTCGCGTAGACAGTAGCAAGATTATAGCGATACATTGTTATGTTCGGCTCAGGTAGTAAGGCGTTTTTGAATTCCCGTATAGCCCGACTATATTTTTTCTGCTTAAAATAGCAGTAGCCGCGGAGATTACAGGCGGCAGGATTGCGGAAAGAAGATTTCAATAATTGCAGCGTTTTACTATAAAAATTCCGCCTTGTGAAACAGCGCGCTAACTCTATGCTTGTTTCAATTTTATCCGGCATTATTTCTAAAGCATCTTTACAGATTTTTATTGCTTCCGTTGTTTTTCCAAAATGAGAATATGTCCTGGCTAAAAATACTTTTATTGTTATGATATTTTCCGCATCCCACGCCTGAAGCCTTTGCCAGTATCTAGGCAGATTACTAAGGGATTTTTTAAACAAGCATAATGCCTGATAGAATCTACCACTGCCAAAATTACATAAACCATTACAGGCTATAGTCTGGTAGCTCTCTTTAATTTCTAGAAATTCTTTCGTTAAATTATAAGCATATTTTAATCTCCCGTTATCAATAAGGTTCTTGATTACGCCTATTGAGCAATCGTTAATATATTCCAAGTATCTATTTTCTTTCTTTACCTTCGCTATCCTTTTTTTAATTAAGTACTCCGTGTATATTCCTTTAAGTCTTAACCCCGCAAGGGTATTTTTAGCCCTATCGTAATATACGTGTTTTACGGTAATTACAGGTAGGCGAGCTATTTTTCCTGCATCAGAAATCCTTAACCACATGTCCCAGTCTTCGGCAACGATTAACTTTTCATCAAAGGCACCGATTCTATGAATATAGCATTTTCTATGCATCGTACTCCAAAGCATAGATATCCTGTTGGTTTCTAGGAGGCGTTTGTCAAAATCTCTATTTAATTTAAAAGGTTTTTCACCTGGCATAGATACTAGTGCGTCTGAGTATGCCATCGCAATATCAGGATTTGTCTCAAGAAAATTTACGAGGTTGGATATATGATCGCTGTAGTATATACAATCATCGTCACAATAAGCGATATATGCCCCTTTTGCAGCTTTAAGGCCGATATTGCGCGCCTTAGCCGGACCATAGTTTTTCTTATTTTCAAGGTAGATAATCCTTTTATCCCTGTTTTTCTTGATTATATTACTAGTATTGTCTGTCGAACCGTCATTAATTATCAATAGCTCAAAATTCTTACGCGTTTGCCCTAAGACGCTCTTAACAGCATCTTCAATTATATTTGCTCTATTATACGTAGGCATAATAATACTTACCAAAGGTTTATGCTTTATTTTGTTTTGCATAAGCAATCTCCAGATTATGCCGGTAATGTTTTGTTTTTGGGTTTAGTGTCGAGGCTTTATAAAATTCTTCAGCCGCACGTCCATAATTTTCTCGGGAGAAATAAGCGCAACCGCGCAGATTATATAATTCCGGTAGATACATGTAGAAATTATTGCTTTTTTCAGGCGATAACATCCTTAAATCCCTCGTGTGGTTTCCTTCCTTTAGCAGGCATTTAGAGAATAACAGGCGCGCTTCGAAATTGTCCGGATTTAATTTCAGTAATTTGGAGCAATTAGTTTTTGCCTCAACGATGCTGTCCATTAAATATTGAGTTCTCGCAAGATATAATAAAACTATTTCTATGTTCCTATGCTCTCCGGGAGATAATAATTCTAAGGATTTACCTAAAAAGGTCAGGGCTTTATTAAGATGTCCTCTTGAAAAATAGCATACTCCTTTACAGGCTCTATAAAGATAGTTATTTCTTTTAACAAATAAAGCATTGCTTAGTTTTTGTGCGTAATCTATATTTTGCGGAGACTCGGCAAGGTTTTTAATAATTCCCAGGAGCGGGCCGTTAATATAATCATTAAGTTTGTTTTCTTTTTTTGCTTTGGAAATCCTGCCGCAGATTATTTTTCTATAAAATTTGGAAGGTTTATCTGTCATGCTTATATTGCTATCGTGATATGTGCGCGCCGCAGTTATTTTCGGCATGCGGTTTATTTTACAGCAATCCGAAATCCTTAGCCACATCTCCCAGTCGGAGCAGCAGACTAAAGTTTTGTTGAATAATCCGGAACTTTTTAGCACTTCTGTTGTATGCATCAAAGAGCATGTAAGAGGCAGGCAATGCATCTCCAGCGCATTTTTATCAAATGGAATCCGTCTGATTTGGCTGATTTTTAGCTTTTTGTGTTCTATGATCGTATCGCCATAAACTAATCCTGTATCTGTATGAGTAGAGAGAAAATTTGACATTTCAGAGAGATGATTTCTAAAAAAGACATCGTCGTCATCTAAATAAGCGATATATTTTCCTAGGGCTAGCTTTAGGCCGAAGTTCCTCGCTGCGGGAGCTCCGCCATGAGATTTCTCTAGATAAACTATTCTTTTGTCTTTGAAACTATTTACTATTTGTTTGGTTGTATCTTTTGAGCCGTCATTAATTATAATAAGCTCAAAATTTTTAAAACTCTGTCCAAGCACGCTTTTAATAGATCTTTTTATCATATGTGCCCTGTTGTAGGTGCACATTATGACGCTTACTTTAGGCGAGAGAGGGAAATCGCGCATACCTAATTTCAGCCTGGCAAGGATTCTTCGCGCCTTATCATTATCTGGAGAGATCTTCAAAGCTTCATTAAGTTGTTTTATTGCTTTCCTATATTTTTTAAGAAACATATATGCCAATGCAAGGTTGTAATGAACAGGCATTTTATTTTTTTCTTTCAGTAAAAGTTTCTCTAATATCCCCGCAGTTTTATGATATTTCTTTTGTTGGAAGTAACAGGCAGCCCGCAAAAACCAAGATGACGTAGCATCCATTTTACTAAGATACTTTAGCGCTTTGTTGTGTTGTCTCTTCTCTAGCAGGCAGCGCGTATATAGTTGTTTAATTTCTGCAGCGTCAACCGCATTATCAAGATTCTTCAATAGAAGCTCGCATATATTCATAGCTTTGCCTATTTTTCCTATTTCAAAATACGCTCTTGCGAGTTTTGTTTTTATGTTTATTCGGAATACTTTAAAGCTCGGGTTGTATTTTTCGTTCTCTTTGCCGCATAGCTTTAATGATGATTCGAGTTTTTTTATAGCTGACTCGAAATCACCTTCTGAATAACTATATAGGCCAAGGCAGGCAAGAGTTACGCCGCTGTCGGAGGCTTTATAAAAATCTTTTGTTAATCTGAATGCATAGTCTTTTAAGCCAAGCTCAAATATCATGCGTTTAATAATTGGAAAGGCGCAATTATTTATATAGTCAACAGTTTGATTATTATTTTTGTATTTATTCCAGCGTTTTAATATTATATATACATAAGCTTTAGCAAAATCGATTTTGTTACAACGTCCCAAACTATAAAAAGTATGCTCTCCCAAGGTTTCGTTTAAATGATAACATTTGAAAGATTCGGAGATTCTTAACCACAGGTCATGGTCTTCTCGGGCATGCTTGTCCATAGAAGCCGATTCGTTGAATCCGCCAACTTTTCTTGTGCATTCTTTTTTATGCATAACATTCATAGGCGGGCCGCAAATATCTTTTACCTCTAGCGCCCATCTATTAAATTCTGTAGCTAGTATTTTATCAGGATGTTTTGGTTTTTTGATAATATAGTTCGCGTAGACAAGCCCAACTTGCCGATACTTATCGAGTATATGCGATAGGCTTTTTAAATGATTGTGATACAGGATATCATCATCATCGCAATAGGCAATATATTCGCCATTTGCAACTTTTAAGCCTAAGTTTCTTGCTGCTGATACCCCGATATGTTTTCGCTTAAGATATGCTATCCTTCTGTCCCGAAAATCAAGTATTGCTTGCTTTGTATTATCGGTTGAGCCATCATCAATTATAATTAGCTCAAAGTCTTTGACACTCTGGTCAAGGATGCTTTTGATAGCCCTCTTTATAATATGCGCCCGGTTATAAGTGGGCATTATGATGCTTATTTTAGGCATTTTGTCTAACGCTGTATCGTTTTTAATAATCTCCTGGCCTCTAAATATTCAGGATATTGCGATAATAATAATTTTAACTCTTTATTTGCTTTTTTATATTGTCCAAGTTTTACCAAAGTTAGCGCCAGGTCGTAGCGTAAAAATGGCAAGGCGAGAGGAGTATAGTTTTTTGCAATTTCAAATTCTATTATAGCTTTGCGGTAATTTTTTTGGGCAAAAAGGCATATTCCTTTTAACCCGTGCGTATATTCATCCTTTATGCCGGTAAGTAATCTTTGCGCTTTAGCGTATTCTTTTTTTATTATATAGCAGCGCGCCAAAGTTTTTCTGGCTTCTTCATTATGCGGGCTTAATCGTTCGATATGCTTGCAGATATTAATAGCGGAATGGATTTTACCCGATTTTTCATATGCTTTTGCCAGAAAATTATTTATTTTTATGATATCACTGAGACGCCACGAATCAATTTTCGATAAGTTTTTAGGCATATGCTTTATCGATTCCCGGAATAAAGCGGAGGCTTTCTTAAATTCTCCTTTTGCAAAATAGCATAGCCCCTTACAGGAGATGGTTTGGTAGTTTCTGGATATTTTTAATAAGTTATTTGTGAGTTTATTCGCATAATTTATGTTATTCGCTCCTATTAAAGAAGCTATGATGCCGACAGAGCAATTATTGATGTAATCCGATATTTTTCCTTCTTTAACGGCTTTAGATATTCTTTTTCCTATTACACGCATATGGAATTTCCCGGATTCCGGGTGTTTTTCTCCGTAAACTCTTTGGGCAGTATATTCCGGAAGATGGATTATTTTGTAAAAATCCGATATCCTCAGCCACATATCCCAATCCTGTGATCTCTTTAGTCTCTCATCAAATAACCCGGTTTTATTCAGGCATTGTTTTCTATGGAGTATTGAAGAGGTGTGGCAGAGGCAGGTTATTTCGAGTTTGCGCTTATCAAAACTTTCCTTCTCTTTTTTAATAATGTAATTTTCCGGGTTTATCATTAATGTATCGCTATAGGCTATTCCCGCGAGAGGATGGGCACCTAGAATTTTTACCAGTTTCTTAAGATGATCGGGGTAATAGATTTCGTCGTCATCAAGGTAAGCGATGTATTCTGCTTTTGCATGTAAAAGCCCGAAGTTTCTTGCCGAGGATGTTCCGCCATGTTCTTTTTCAAGATAAACTATACGTCTGTCTTTAAAAGTAGAAACAGTTTGTCTAGTATTATCGGTGGAACCGTCATTTATGATAATAAGCTCAAGGTCTTTAAAGGTTTGGCCGAGCACGCTTTTAATAGCGCTTTTGATTATGCATGCACGGTTATAAGTGGGCATTATTACGCTTACCCGGGGTGATTTTGTATTCATGGATAATATTATTATAGCATAAGACAAAAGAAGCAGGAATAGCTATCGGCATTTCCGAAATTTAGCGAAAAACCCTTGAAAAAGCCCGGCGGCTATGGTAACGTAAAATTCTATGAAAAGCATGCTTTGGGAGTTTACAGACAACAAAGGTAGCTTCGAGTCGGCTTGTGCCGATAAGATTAAAAGTTTTTATTTTCCGCTGGCCAACGATAAAATCATGTCTTCGGTATCGCCTGATTTGCACGGTGATATCAAAGCCGGTCAGAATTCATTCCTGCTTACCCCGGCCTCACGCATAGATCTAATTGATTCACGTTCCTCGAGGAATTTCTGGGTTTGCGCCAATAATAAGATTTGGTCCGCAACAGGAGTCTCTAAGGATATTAAGCAAATCCAAGGCGATAAGTTTAAACTCGAGGCCGGGCTTCTTTGGCATAAAGTAATCCGGGAGAATAAAAACATCGGCCTTAAAGCAGAAATTCTTTCTTTTGTGCCTGCGACAGAAGACCCAGTTGAAATAATGCAGGTCAAGCTTACCAATATATCTAGAAAACCGATAGAAATAACACCTACTGCAGCCATGCCTATCTACGCCCGCGGCGCCAATAACATTCGTGACCATCGTCACGTAACTTCACTTTTAAATCGCATATCTCTTGATAAATTCGGCGTAGTCGTAAAGCCTACGCTTATTTTTGATGAATCCGGGCACAGGCCTAATAAAACAAATTACTTTGTGGTGGGCTTTGATGATAAGTTTAAAGCGCCCCGCTATATTTATCCGACGCAGGAAATGTTTTGCGGCGATTCAGGTGATCTGGAAGCGCCCGAAAGCGTATTAAAGAACCTCTTACCCGGGAAGCAGAGTATTGACGGTAAAGAGGCGATGGGGGCAATGCGTTTTAATAGCGTTACCGTAAAACCCGGGGCAAGCCGCACGTATATAATTTTATTAGGCATTACTCAGACGAACCGGCAGATCAAAAAGATAATCGGGAAATACAACAGTCTTAAGAAAATCAACGCAGCGCTTGAAATAAATAAGAATTTCTGGTCCGCTAAAACCAAGCAGACAGATTTAAATAGCGGAGATATTAATTTTGATAATTGGTCGCGTTGGGTAAGTATTCAGCCACTTTTAAGAAAGATCTTTGGTTGTTCTTTCTTGCCGGATTTTGATTACGGCAAAGGCGGCCGCGGCTGGAGGGACCTCTGGCAGGATTGCCTGGGATTAATTTTAAGTAATCCCGAAGGCATGCGCGAGTTGTTTATAAATAATTTCTCCGGTGTGCGCATTGACGGCTCTAACGCTACGATTATCGGTAAAAAACCGGGTGAGTTTATCGCTGATCGCAATGATATCGCCCGTGTGTGGATGGACCATGGGGTTTGGCCGCTTCTGACTCTTGATTTGTACTTAAATGAAACGGGTGATACGGATATTTTATTTAAAGATACATATTATTTCTGCGACCGCCATATCTACAGATCCAAAGCGCTCGGTCCAGGCTGTAAAGATAATAAACTTAAAAGTTCCAAAGGCGCGTTCTATAAGGGCAGCGTCCTGGAACATCTTTTAGTGCAAAATTTAGTGCAGTTTTTTAATGTCGGGGCGCATAATCATGTGCGCCTTGAAGGCGCGGACTGGAATGATGGCTTGGATATGGCAGATGAATGCGGGGAGAGCGTTGCTTTTAGTTGCATGTACGCCCATAACCTGAAGCGTTTAGCCGAAATCATAGAATATTCCGGTAGAGAGAGAGTAAAAATCTGCGCGGAACTAAAAATCCTGCTTTCTAAAATAAACTATAATGATATCTCCGCTAAGCGAAGAATCCTGAACAATTATTTCAACAAAACAAAATGCGCGGTTTCTGGTATGCAGATAGAGATGGATAGTGCCCGCTTAGCCGCGGACTTAAGCAAAAAGGCCGAGTGGATGATGTGCTACATCCGTAAGCGCGAATGGTTAAAAGAGGGTTTTTTTAACGGTTATTACGATAATAATAAGAAAGCCGCGGAAGGGCGTGTCGGTGGCATCATGCGCATGACCTTGACAGGCCAGGTTTTTCCGATTATGAGCGGGGTTGCCGATAGTAAACAGATCAAGAATATTTTAAGGAGTGTTCGAAAGCATCTTCTTGATAAAAAATTATCCGGGTATCATCTAAACACTGATTTTAAGTCAGAGCAGCATAATTTAGGCCGCGCTTTCTCATTTGTTTATGGAGACAAAGAAAACGGAGCCTTCTTTAACCATATGGTCGTAATGTATGCCTTTGCCTTATATAAGCGCGGATATATAAAGGAAGGTTGGCAGATTCTAAACTCGATTTATAATATGGCTATTAATAACAAAGAGAGCAAGATTTATCCCTGCCTGCCGGAATATTTTAACTTAGAAGGTAGGGGCATGTATTCGTATCTGACCGGTTCTGCGAGTTGGTTTACACTTATCCTTATTACCGAGGCCTTTGGGCTAAAAGGCGTGTATGGAAATTTAGTTGTAGAGCCTAAGCTATGCAGGGGGCAATTTAAGAGTAGAAATGTTAGCATTAGCCGTATTTTCGCCGGCAGGCGTTTAAAAGTAAATTTTATTCTCACCAAATCAGATAGCGGAAAAATAACCAAAGCCACCTTAAATTCTTCAGATATTGTTTTAGAGACCTCCAATCGTCTTATTATCATGCGTAGCGCAATTCTTCGTCTGTCCAAAGATAAAGTCCATAAATTAGATATTGTTTTGGGTTAAAAAAAGGAGAATCCCATGGGTAAACAGAACATTGCCGACAGCGATAGTTCGGTAAAGCTGGTATTACAAGAATTAAAAGAAGACCCTTTTTATAAGTTTAATCTTGCGTTTGCCTTAATGAGCGTTATTCCTTTTCTGGTTTTCTTTTATCTTTTGGCATCTAAGCTGTCCAGCCTGGATATCTTTGCCGGGCGCGTGGGCCTGATTTTGTCCATAACTCTTTTTATCGCCTTTTGCGGATTTATAGTAGGATACACAATTATTAAAAACATACTGAGTAAGATTATATTTTATGCCGCCCAGGCCAAGCGCAGCGATCAGACGAAGTCGGTTTTTGTGGCTACGGTTTCCCATGAGTTGAAGAACCCGCTCGCCATTATTAAGGCAAGCGTTTCGAATATGAAAAACGGATTCGCCGGCCAGATAAATCAGGCGCAGGACGATATTTTAAGTACCTGTCAGCGGATAGTAGAGCGCATTAACCGTTTAATCAACGACCTGCTTGACTTGCACAAAATTGAGGCAGGTATGATTGAAATAAAGAGAAAATTATGTAACTTAGAAGAAATTTTGGAGAAGCAGGTCGATGAGTTTGAGGGTATGCTTACTCAAAAACGCATAAAATTAAGCAAAGAGGGTTTAGGTAAAGATTTATCGCTTTGGGGTGATGAAGACAAACTGATGCAGGTTATCGGTAACCTCCTGAGCAACGCCATAAAATATACGCCGGTTGAAGGACATATCGATTTAAAGATTTATCCTTCCGCAGGGCTGGTGAGGATTGAACTTGTAAACACCGGTGAAACTATCCCGCAGGATAAACTGGACAAGATATTTGATAAGTTCAACAGGTTAGATTATTCTAAAGAAGGCACCGGTTTAGGCCTTGCCATTACTAAAGATATAGTTGAAATGCACAAAGGAAAGATTTGGGCCGAGAGCAATCCCGATGTAGGCAATAAGTTTGTGGTGATTTTACCCTGCGATTTGAGGAGAGAGAAAAGATAAAAAACCCGGAAAAACTAGGGGACGTTTCTATTTTTCCGCCTTCTTTGGGGATGCCAGAAAATAGAAACGTCCCCTAGTTTTTATTTGCCAAAAGCCGATTTTTTGGTATAATAATCTCCTGCTTTGCTTAGTTAGGAGATAAGCTATGATTGAACGTTACAGTTTGCCCGAGATGTCCAAAGTATGGCAGGAAGACTTTAAATTCCGCACCATGCTGGAAATCGAAATACTCGCCTTAGAAGCCCTATCCAAAGAGAAAATCGTCCCCAAAGACGCAGTTGCCAGAATCAGAAGAAAAGCCAAATTCAATATCAAGAAAATCAAAGAAATAGAAACCAAGACACAACATGATGTAGTGGCATTTGTTACCAATGTGGCACAAAATATTGGGGCGGATGCCAAATACCTGCATTTTGGTCTGACCTCATCCGATGTACTGGATACTACCTTAGGCGTACAGCTAAAAGCGGCATCCAATATACTACTTAAAGATTTATCGGCAGCCTCAGATATTCTGGCCAAAAAAGCCAGAAAATATAAGGATATGGTTTGCATGGGCCGTACACACGGGGTGCATGCCGAGCCAACAACCTTTGGCTTAAAGCTTGCGCTTTGGTACGACGAAATTCAGCGTGATATAGTCAGGCTTTCGCAGGCAAAAGAAGAAGTCTCTGTAGGCAAAATCTCCGGAGCTGTGGGAACATTTGCAAATGTCGGCCCGGAAGTTGAAGAATATATTTGTAAGAAGCTTGGGCTAAAGCCGGCTAAGGTTTCTACACAGGTAATACAGCGTGATGTATACGCCCAATATATGGCGGTACTGGCGGTTATCGGAGCTTCTTTAGAAAAATTCGCTTTAGAGATCAGACATTTACAACGCACTGAGGTGCTTGAAGCAGAAGAGCCGTTTGGTAGGGCTCAGAAAGGTTCATCAGCTATGCCGCATAAGCGCAATCCGGTAATCTGCGAGCGTATCTGCGGCCTGGCGCGTATCTTGCGCGGCAATGCGTTGGTGGCCATGGAAAATGTTGCTCTCTGGCATGAACGGGATATCAGCCATTCTTCCGCCGAGCGCGTAATAATTCCTGATTCTACGCTTGTCCTGGATTATATGCTGCATAAATTTATTCAGGTTATCGAGGGGTTGAATGTGTATCCTGATAACATGTTGGAGAATATTGCCCGCAGTCACGGGTTAATATTCTCCCAGCGCACACTCCTGGCACTGATGAGTAAAGGCCTGCCGCGCCAGAAGGCATATGATTATGTGCAGAGATGCGCTATGAAGTCCTGGAAAGAAAAATCGGATTTTAAGGCTAATCTTTTAGCGGATAAAGACGTAACGCGCTATCTTGACAAGAAAGCTTTGGATAAGATTTTTGATTTAGATTATTATCTTCGCAACGTGGGAAAGATTTTAAAGAGAGCCGGCTTATAACGGATTAAAGAAGTCCTACCTTTTAAGCCCCTGAAAATAGAGATGCTTTATAGAGTCGAAGTTAAAGACAAGCCCGGGATATTTGATGCCGTCGGTGCCGGAATTAAGAAGGGTGTCCTTGATTTAGGGATAACTTCTGTAAGCGCTGTCAGCTTCGCGCAGGTCTATAATATAGAAGGCGAACTCTCCCAAGATGATGTTGTGAGTATCTGCGAAGAATTACTTACCGATAGAATATCTCAAAACTACTCTATAAATCCTACGACCTACGACCTACGACCTACGAGCTCATTCACCGTTGAGGTAGCCCATAATCCCGGCGTGATGGATCCGGTTGAGGAATCCGCATTAAAGGGAATCAGGGATTTAGGTATCAGGGATGTCTCTTCCTTTAAAACTGCAAAGAAATATATTATTCACGGCAAGCTTACCGAAACTCAGCTAAAAACAATCTGCGAAAAACTACTCTATAATAAACTAATTCAGCACGTAGTTCATAGTTCAGAGTTCATGGTTCATAGTAAAGAGCAGGTGGGATATAATTTTCAACTTGTTACCATTGATTTATTAAGTGCCGCAGATAATAAATTATTAGAGATTAGCAAACAGGGCCAACTCTTCCTTAACCTGAATGAAATGCGCCAGATTAAGAATTATTTTAAGAAAATCGGCCGTAATCCTACGGATTGCGAGTTAGAGACTATCGCCCAGACCTGGTCAGAGCATTGTTATCATAAAACATTCCGCGGAAAAATAAAATATTCGGAGAAGCTGGCGGAGTCTATGGTTCATGGTTCAAAGTTCAAGGTAAAACTTATAGATAATCTTCTTAAATCGACGATTATGAAAGTCACCAAGGAATTGAATAAGCCCTGGTGTGTTTCGGTGTTTCATGATAATTCCGGAGTGATAAAATTCGATGATGTATATAATGTGTGTTTTAAAGTTGAGACACACAATCATCCTTCAGCCTTAGAGCCGTTTGGCGGGGCGAATACCGGGGTGGGTGGCGTAATCCGCGATCCTATGGGAACCGGATTGGGCGCTAAGCCGATTCTTAACACAGATGTATTTTGTTTTGGCCCGCCGGATTATCCTTTTAGTCAGCTTCCCGCAGGAGCCCTGCATCCTAAGCGCATAATGAAGGGGGTAGTCTCCGGAGTGCGTGATTATGGCAATAAAATGGGCATACCTACGGTTAACGGCGCGGTACTCTTTGATAAAGGCTTTGTGGGCAATCCTCTTGTTTATTGCGGGACAGTAGGGATTATGCCCAAGGATAAGACCTTCAAGCACACTAAAACCGGAGATTTGGTTGTAGTCTGCGGCGGCAAGACCGGAAGGGACGGCATACACGGCGCGACATTTTCTTCGGGTGAATTAACGCATGAGTCAGAGACGATTTCTTCCGGAGCGGTACAAATAGGCGATCCTATCCAGGAAAAAAAGATGCTGGATGCGATATTGCAGGCGAGGGATAAGAATTTATACAATGCCATTACTGACTGCGGTGCGGGCGGATTGTCCAGCGCCGTCGGTGAAATGGGTGCTGAGATGGGCGCAAGGGTTGATTTAGATAAGGTCCCGTTAAAATATCAGGGCCTGGCCTACACCGAAATCTGGATTTCTGAATCGCAGGAGAGGATGGTGCTGGCTGTTTCACCGGAGAAAATCGATGCCTTACTGCAAGTCTTCGTGGGTGAGAATGTCGAAGCAGTGGCGATAGGCGAGTTTACAGATACTAAGAAACTTGAGCTTTATTATAAAGATAATCTTGTCTGTAGCCTTGATATGGAATTTTTGCATGACGGTATTCCCGATATAGAGAAGAAGGCGGTATTCATTCAAGCGCGGCACAAAGAGCCTAAGGCAGCATGCCCGAAAGACCTTTCGAAATATTTATTAAAGCTATTATCGCATTACGATACTTGTTCTAAAGAGTGGATAATCCGTCAGTATGATCATGAAGTACAGGGCGGCTCGGTGTTAAAGCCGCTGGTGGGTATAGTCAATGACGGGCCATCGGATGCCAGTATCGTAAAGCCGGTTTTAAGTTCCAAGAAAGGCGTCATCGTTGCTAACGGCATTAATTTCAGGTTTGGATTTATTGATCCTTACTGGATGGCGGCTTCCTGTATTGATGAGGCGCTGCGTCAGATAACCGCTGTCGGCGGTTCACTGGAGCGCACGGCGGTCCTGGATAATTTCTGCTGGGGTAATCCTGATAAGCCCGATAGGTTGGGCGGTTTAGTCAGGGCAGCCTATGGTTGTTATGATATTGCCAAGGCTTTCGGTGTTCCTTTTATTTCCGGCAAAGACAGTCTATATAATGAATATACGGTTAAGGGCCGTGCATTAGCTATCCCGGGCACACTTCTAATATCTGCTATTTCGGTTATGGAAGATACATCTGGTGCCGTGTCCATGTATGCAAAAGAGGCAGGTGACCTGATTTATGTTGTAGGCCAAACGCGCGATGAATTAGGCGGCTCGCATTATTATGATTTACTGGGTAATATCGGGAATGATGTGCCGAAAGTAAATCCCAAGGAAGCGAAGAAAACATTCGCCGCGTTAAATAAAGCAGCTTCGCTTAAGTTAATCAAGGCGATGCATGATTGTTCTGACGGAGGAATTGCGCTGGCAGCTGCGGAGATGGCTTTTTCCGGCGGGCTGGGGATGGAGTTATTCTTGAAAGAAGTGCCATGCGGTAGTTCATTGTTCAAAGTTCATGGTTCATGGAAAAGGAATGATCTTGTGTTATTTTCAGAATCTAATTCAAGGTTTATTGTAGAGGTGGCGAAGAAAGATCAGAAAAATTTTGAACAAGCACTTAAAGGCGTTACCTTCGGGCTCATTGGTTGCGTAAGTGCCAGGAAAGAATTCAAAGTTTTTGGCTTAGATAATAAGGTTTGTATAAAATCCGATATTGATACGCTTAAAGAATCCTGGAAGGAGCCGTTAAGATGGTAAAAGTAAAAAAGAATAATAAAGGCAGGTTTGTGGTTGCGGAGTCTTTTACGGATAAAGATACCTGGCGGGTATTCAGGATCATGTCGGAGTTTGTCGATGGTTTTGAGACGCTTTCTAAAGTGGGCAAAGCAGTCTCGATATTCGGTTCAAGCCGCCTGCACCCGAGCAATAAATATTATAAGTTAGCCGATGAAGTGGCCTACCTTTTGGCGAAAGAAGGGTATGCCATTATAACCGGAAGCGGGCCCGGTATTATGGAAGCAGCTAATAGGGGTGCTCGCCGCGCCGGAGGGCATTCCATAGGGCTCAATATTCAGATTCCTTCCGAACAGCGGGCAAACGAATATGTAGATACGCTCCTGGATTTTCACTATTTCTTTGTGCGCAAGGTTATGTTTGTAAAATATGCCAGTGCATTCGTGATTATGCCCGGAGGCTACGGAACACTGGATGAGTTTACCGAGGCCATTAATCTTATCCAGACTGAACGCATGCAGAGATTCCCGGTTGTATTATTCGGGCATGATTATTGGAAGGGCATGATTGATTGGCTAAAGGATACTGTCTTAAAGCACGGTGCAATCAGTAAGAGCGATTTAGACATATTTACCATTGTTGATCATCCGCGGGACGTGGCAAAAGCGATAAAGAAATTTTATGATAAAGCCTAAAGTTTGCGTTTTAAGGACTGCCGGAACAAACTGCGACAAAGAGACCGCCTTTGCTTTCTCTAAAACAGGCGCTTTGGTGGAGTTGGTGCACATTAATAGTTTGGTCAGCGGCAGTAAAAATATCGATGATTATCAGATTTTGGCTCTGCCCGGAGGCTTTAGTTATGGCGATGATATCGCCGCAGGTAAAATTCTGGCTAATGAGCTGAGATTTAAGCTGGGTGATGAAATGCGTAAGTTCATTGCCGATGGCAAGCTTATTATCGGTATTTGTAACGGCTTTCAGATTATGGTTAAGGCCGGTTTATTGCCGGGCAATAATGAGATGAAGCAGGAAACTAGCCTCATTATTAATGATTCGGGTAAGTTTGAGGATCGTTGGACGTATTTACTAACTACTAACGACCAACGGCCAACGACCAAGTGTATATGGACCAAAAATCTTCCAGAGATAATTTATCTGCCGGTAGCGCACGGAGAGGGAAAGTTTGTCGCGCAGGATAAAAAGTTAATCGAGAAATTAAGGAAAAACGGGCAGATAGTTTTTCAGTATTGCGATTCTAAAGGTAAATTAGCGGGTTATCCGGCTTGTCCTAACGGCTCAACAGAAAATATTGCCGGCATTTGCGATGAAACCGGCAGGGTTTTCGGTTTGATGCCGCATCCGGAGAGGCATATTGTTACTTTGCAACATCCGCGATGGAGCGGGAAAGGGGCCGGCGACGGCCTGCAGATTTTCAAGAACGGCGTTGAATATGCAAAGAGGCATATTTAAAAGGAGAAAAAAATGAGCGGGATTTTCGGTGTTATAACAGAAGGTAATTGTAACGAAGATTTATTTTACGGCACGGATTATCATTCGCATTTGGGTACGCAATTCGCCGGGCTCGCGGTATGGAACCATGAATTGGTGCGCAAAATTCATGATATAAAGGGAAGCCAGTTTAAAACCAAATTTTTCGATGATTATAAAAAGATGCACGGCAATAAAGGAATAGGCGTTATAAGCGCGATTGACGAACAGCCTATATGCATCCATTCTAAATTCGGCGCATTTGCTATTATCGTAAACGGTTTTATAGATAATGCCGAAGAATTGGCCCAGGGGATGTATAAACAGGGCCGCTCATTTAGCGAAGTTACCGACGGCAAGGTTAATCAGGCGGAGTTAGCGGGCAAATTGATCCTGGAAGGCGAGAGCATTCCCGATGGCATTGAGTACATGTTTTCTAAGATTAAAGGTTCATGTTCGCTTTTAATCTTAGCTAAAGAAGGAATTTATGCCGCGCGCGACAGATATGGTTATTCGCCTTTAATTATCGGCCAGCGCAATAAAGATTGGGCAGTCACCAGCGAAACATCGGCATTCCATAATTTAGGATTTAAGATTACCAAGGAAATACAGCCCGGAGAAATTGTGCTTATTACCGAAAGCGGCCCGCAGTCGAAAGTTAAAGGCGGAAATACCAACCAGATTTGCGCATTCTTATGGATTTATACCGGATTTCCAGCCTCATCCTATGAGGGGATAAACGTAGAGATGTCCAGAGAGAGAAGCGGCGGATTTCTGGCTAAAGATGATAAGATAAAAGCGGACATGGCTTCGGGGATTCCTGATTCCGGGACCGCGCATGCTATAGGCTATGCTATGGCATCAGGCGTTCCCTTTAGAAGGCCGCTGGTAAAATATACCCCGGGCTTTGACCGCAGCTATACCCCGCCGTCGCAGGAACGCAGGGACTTAATTGCTAAAATGAAGCTTATCCCGGTGCCGGAGATTATTAAAGGCAAGCGCATTGTTTTCTGCGATGATTCCATTGTGCGCGGCACGCAGCTTAAGAATTACACTATTCAGAAACTTAAGGAAAACGGTGCCAAAGAAATACATCTAAGGATTGCCTGTCCGCCGCTGATGTTTCCCTGTAAATTTAATTATTCCACGCGCAGCATAAATGAATTGGCCGCGCGCAAAGCTATAAAAATAATTGAAGGCAAAGACGCCGACAATGTAAGCGAATATACGGATGAGAATTCGCCTAAACACGCAAAGATGGTAAATTGGATCAATGATGATCTGGGGGCTACTACTTTAAAGTACCAAAAACTTAATGATATGATAAAAGCCATAGGCCTTCCCAAGGAAGACTTGTGTCTTTATTGTTGGTTAGGGACAGAACCGAAAGGCGGTTGTCCATGCAAAGACAAGAGTTCAACGAAGATCCGAAAGAATACTGCGGCCTATTTGGCGTAATTAATAACAGGCAGGCAAGCTGGTTGACGTATCTGGGATTATATTCTCTGCAGCACCGCGGCCAGGAGGCCTGCGGTATCGTTGCCAATAATAAAGGTGTTTTAACCCTGCAAAAGGGTATGGGCCTGGTAAACGACGTATTTGATGAAGCAGCATTAAAAAAATTAAAGGGTGACGCTGCGGTAGGGCATGTGCGTTATTCCACGACCGGCTCGAGTGTTTTAAAGAATGCCCAGCCGCTTTTAATTGATTATGCCAAGGGTGCGATATGCATAGCGCATAATGGTAACCTGGTAAACTCGGTAGAACTGCGTCAATATCTTGAGAAGACCGGTTCGATTTTTCAGACTACCACAGATTCCGAGATTGTAATTCAGCTTATGGCGCGTGCCAAGTCGCGCGATTTAAAAGAAAGCCTAATTTATGCCTTAAGGAGAATCCGCGGCGCTTATTCATTATTGATGATGGATAAGGATAATCTTATAGGAATAAGGGATACTTTGGGATTTAGGCCGCTTTCATTGGGCAAGCTTAACGGCTCCTGGTGTTTGGCTTCCGAGAGCTGCGCATTCGACCTGATAGGCGCTAAGTTTATCAGAGACATTGCTCCAGGCGAAATAATTATTATCAATAGAAACGGCACAATCAGCTCGAGCAAGCCGCAGGAATTAAGGCCGAATCATAAACGCGCATATTGCGCTTTTGAACATATTTATTTTTCCCGTCCGGATTCGGTTATATTCGGTGAGACAGTGCATACGGTGCGTTCTAAATTAGGCGCGCAGCTGGCCAAAGAATTTCCGCTAAAGGCAGATTTTGTTGTTCCTGTGCCGGATTCAGGGTATTCCGCGGCTTTGGGTTATTCCAAGAAATCCGGCATACCCCTTGAGATGGGCATAATCCGTAATCATTATGTCGGCAGGACATTTATCCAGCCGGCACAGGATGCCCGCGATTTGGGGGTAAGGGTTAAGTTCAATCTGCTTAAAGGCATTCTTAAGGGAAAGCGCATAGTAATCGTTGATGATTCTATTGTGCGCGGAACAACTTCCAAGATACGTGTACGCAATTTAAGGAGAGCCGGAGTCAAGGCAGTGCATTTGATGATATCCTGCCCGCCGCACCGGTTTCCTTGTTTTTACGGTATAGATTTTCATAAGGCCGAAGAATTAATCGCCAATAAATACAGTTCCCTTGAACAAATAAGAAAATACCTGGGGGTTGACAGCCTGGGTTATTTAAGCCTGGAAGGGATGTTGAAGTGTTTTCAGGACGGCAAGCAATATTGCACTGCTTGCTGGACAGGGCATTATCCGCTTAAAGCCGAAAAGAGCCACGGTAAATTCTCTCTTGAAGAGCATTGTTGCGGACAAGGTTAATTTTTAGGATTAAGCACTAAGTCGGGGGAAAGAAATGCGAAAGCTGACCTATAAAGATTCAGGAGTAGATATTAAGGGCGCAGGTATTTTTAAAAGCAAAATAAAAGCGCTGGTGAGGAAATCATTCCGCCCGGAGGTTTTAAAGGATATCGGCGGATTCGGGGCTTTTTTTAGGTTTGATAAGGCAAAATACAAAAATCCGGTTTTGGTCTCCTCATCGGATGGCATAGGCACAAAGATAAAAATAGCGATACTCGCCAATAAACACAATACCGTGGGTATTGATGCAGTGGGCATGAATGTAAATGATATTTTATGCTGTGGCGCTGAGCCGCTGTTTTTCCTGGATTATATAGCTTACAGTAAATTAAAAGAGAATGTCTTAGTTGATATCGTCAAGGGTATTAACGACGGATGCGTTGAATCAGGATGTTCTTTAATAGGTGGCGAGACTGCACAGATGCCGGGGATGTACAGGCCGGGAGAATATGATGTAGCAGGTTTCTGCGTGGGCGTGGTTGAGCGCGATAATATAATTGACGGCTCGCGTATTAAGCCAGGCGATGCAGTTATCGGTTTAGAGTCTAACGGCCTGCATTCTAACGGTTTTTCTTTGATGCGTAAGGTTTTATCGCAGAGCGAATTAAAGCGCATGAGCGGTGAGCTGCTTCGGCCTACAAGAATTTATGTGAAGCCTGTTTTATCTTTGTTAGTTCATAGTTCAAAGTTCATGGTTCATGGAATTGCGCATATCACCGGTGGAGCATTCTATGACAAAATCGCGCGCATATTGCCGGATAACGTTGATGTTTTGATTAGAAAAGGTTCCTGGGAGATTCCTAAAATATTCAAGCTTATTCAGAATAAAGGTAATATTGATGATAGAGAGATGTTCCATACATTAAATATGGGCATTGGTCTGGTTTTGATTGTTGAAGCAGGGGTAGCGAAGAATATAATTTCAAAGCTGGCGGAATTAAAAGTTAAGTCTTGGGTTATCGGCGAGGTAACCATAGGCACAAAGAAGGTTGAAGTAGTCTAAAGGAGGGCGGGGATGAGTACTTTATATTTGGTTTTGGTAGTAGTGGTTGTCGTTTTCTTCATGGGCATAAGGATTGTCAGGCCTACGCACAGGGGGCTTATCGAGAGGCTGGGAAAGTACAATCGTTTTGCCAATCCCGGTTTTAACTGGGTTATCCCCATCATTGAAAGCATTTATCAGATTAATACCACCGAGCAGATGGTGGATGCCGAGCCGCAGGAAATTATCACTAACGATAATTTAAATGCCAAAGTTGATGCGCAGGTTTATTTTAAGGTTAAGTCAGATGCAGAAAGTGTCAAGAGCTGCCAATACAATGTGAATAACTACCAGTGGCAGATTGTGAATTTAGCCCGCACTACTTTAAGAAACATTATCGGTACTTTGACTCTAAAATCCGCTAACAGCGAACGTGGCAAGATTAATTCCGAGCTGCATAAAACCCTGATGGATGAGACCGCACATTGGGGCATTGAGATTGTGCGCACCGAGCTGAAGGAAATAGACCCTCCTAAAGACGTGCAGGAGACGATGAATAAGGTTGTTAAGGCAGAGAATGAGAAAATCGCTGCCGTAGATTTTGCTACTGCTACTGAAACCGCAGCCGATGGCCAGAAGAGAGCAGAGATTAAGAAAGCCGAAGGTATCAAGCAGGCGCGTATCTTAGAGGCCGAGGGTGAAGCGACCGCGATTAAGCTGGTTAACCAGGCAGCAGAGGAATATTTCGTAGGCAATGCGCAGGTGCTGCGCAAACTTGAAGCAGTAGAGCATGCGCTTAGCAATAACGCTAAAATCGTTGTACCGACAAATACGGAATTAGTGAATGTTATCGGCGAAATGGCAGGGGTGCTGCCGCTTAGGAAAGAGAAGGAAGAGAAGGAAGGTAAGGGCGGCAAATAGCGGATAGCCGTCATTGCGAACCGCCGTAGGCGGAATGATTCGTCATTGCGAGGAGTCCGCGTAAGCGGACGACGAAGCAATCTTAATAGCGCATGTCCCAAAAGCAAGGTTACGTCTATTTGCTGTGTAACAAATCAAACAGCACTATTTACACAGGTGTAACCAATGATCTGAAGGTAAGAGTCTATCAGCATAAAGAGAAATCAATTGAGGGGTTTACGAAGAAATACAATGTTAATAAGTTAGTCTACTATGAAATATTTGATGATATGGAAAACGCGATTATGCGGGAGAAACAAATAAAGGCAGGATCCCGGAAGAAGAAAATAGACTTAATAATAAAAGATAATCCGGGATTTGAGGATTTGTACTTTAAGTTGTAAAATTGTTTTGAGATTGCTTCGGGCAAAAAGCGCCCTCGCAATGACATAGTAATTATGAAGATACTAGTTATAGGTTCAGGTGGAAGAGAGCATGCGCTGGTGTGGAAGATTGCGCAGTCGAAGCTTGTGGAGAAGATATTCTGCGTACCCGGCAACGGCGGAATTTCCCAGCAGGCAGAGTGCGTGGATATTAAGGCTGAAAATATCCAGGAATTAGCTGAATTCGCGCGCAAAGAAAAAATTGATCTTACCGTAGTCGGGCCGGAAGGGCCGTTATCTTTAGGCATAGTGGATGAATTTATGCGCCAGGGGTTATTAATATTCGGACCGCAGAAGCAAGCGGCGAGATTAGAGGCAAGCAAGGTTTTCTCCAAAGAGCTGATGGCTAAATATAAAGTCCCCACAGCGGATTTCAAGATTTTTGATAATTCTGAAGATGCCAAGGAATATGTAGAAAAGATCGGCGCTCCTTGTGTAGTTAAAGCCGACGGTTTAGCTGCCGGAAAAGGTGTAGTGGTGGCAAAAACTGTTGATGAGGCCGAATGGGCAATAGAGTCAATGATGGAAGAGCGGATCTTTGGCGATGCAGGCAATAAGGTTATTGTTGAAGAGTGCCTTGAGGGCGAAGAAGCTTCGATAATCGTAGTCACAGATTCTAAAGAAGCGATTCCTTTCGCCTCCAGCCAGGATCATAAGCGTATTTTTGATCATGACCAGGGCCCGAATACCGGAGGCATGGGCGCTTATTCACCGGCACCCGTTGTCAGCCCGCAATTATTACAGGAGATAATGGATAAAGTCGTTTATCGCACTATCGACGGCTTAGCCAAAGAAGGCATTCTCTATAAAGGTATTCTATACGCAGGGATCATGGTTACTAAAAACGGCATTAAAACTTTAGAGTTTAATGTTCGCTCCGGAGATCCGGAAACCCAGGCGATATTGCCGCGTTTAAATTTTGACTTGGTAGAAATCATGTTGGCCGTAGCTAAAGGTAATTTAAGCAAAATAACCCGCGCCGGCGGTTTAAAGTGGGATAACCGTGCCTGTGTCTGCGTAGTCTGCGCCTCAAAAGGCTATCCCGGAGAATATGAAAAGGGCAATGTCATTACAGGATTAGATGAAGCAGCGAAATTGCAGGATGTAGTGGTGTTTCATGCCGGCACAAAGAAGCAGGCAGATAAAATATTAACTAACGGTGGAAGAGTGCTGGGAGTTACCGGTTTAGGCAACACGATTAAGGAAGCGATAAATAATACTTATCAGGCAGTAGGAAGAATTAATTTTGAGGGGATGCATTATCGTAGAGATATTGGAAAAAAAGGAATAGAAGCGTAAAACTCAAAGCGCAAAGCGCAAAACTAAAATGCAAAACTCAAAACGTTTTAAGCTTTACACTGTAACTTTACGTTTTTCGCTTTACGCTTTATGCTAGGAGGATTTATGAAGAAACCTATTAGCATTATTATGGGGAGTCAGTCGGATTTGGAAATAGTTAATGAAACGGTCGCAGTTTTAAGAGAATTTAAAGTCGGCTTCGAAATTAAAGTTTTATCCGCGCATAGGACACCTAAAGAATTGGTTGAATATATAGAAAAAGCACCTAACAGAGGCATAGAGATTTTTATTGCTGCAGCAGGCGGCTCTGCTGCTTTAGCCGGAGTAATCGCCAGCCATACAACTCTGCCGGTTATTGGAATTCCTATTGAAACCAAAAGCTTGAAGGGGATGGATTCATTATTATCCACTGTGCAGATGCCTGCGGGAATTCCTGTTGCTTCAATGGCTATAGGCAAAGCAGGCGCAAGGAATGCTGCATTATTTGCTTTGATAATCTTAAGCATAAGCAATAAAAACATACAGGCCAAGCTTGTCGCATATAGAAAGAAAATGCGCGCAAAAATCATCAAAGCCAAAATTAAATTGTGAAAACAAAGATAATAAAAGTCGATTACCTGAATATTAAAGAAAAAGATCTAGCCGAAGCCGCCCGGGTTATTGCAGACGGAGGACTGGTAATTATTCCTACCGAAACAGTTTATGGTATTGCTGCTGACGCCTTGAATAATAAAACCATGGAGCGTTTAGGTAAAATCAAACAGCGTCCGGATGAAAAACATTACTCTTTCCATATTGAGAGAAAAGATAGAATCGAAGATTTCGCCCGTAATATATCCATAGGCGCGTATAAGCTTATTGATAAATTCTGGCCGGGACCGCTAACCATCGTGTTAAAATCGTCAAAGGATAATACTACCGTAGGCCTGCGCATGCCCGATGATGAGGTGGCTTTAAAGATAATTGAATTAGCCAAAGTCTCTGTAGTCTGCCCTTCGGCAAATATTTCAGGGGCACCTGCCCCGCTTAATTTTAACGAAGCGATAAAAGATTTTGACGGTTTAGTGGATATGGCAATTGATGCCGGTAGTGTTAAGTTAGGGATAGAGTCAACGGTAGTGGATTTGACTGTTGAGCCCGCCAAGATATTAAGGGAAGGCGCGATTAAAAAGGGCGAAATAGAAGATACGCTGAAGAAGAAGAATATTCTTTTTGTCTGTACCGGAAATTCCTGCCGTTCGGTAATGGCCGAGGGGCTGCTTAAGAAGAAGCTTGCAGAGCTGGGGCGTAAAGATGTAGAGGTTAGTTCCGCCGGCCTTTTGATGGTATTGGGTGGCGCTGCTTCTTCGGAAACACTTGAGCTGTTAAGCCACGAGGGTATAGATATGTCAATGCACCGCTCAAGGCAGGCGAGCAGAGAGCTGATTAAGAAATCGGACTTAATCCTGGTGATGGAACGGCTGCACGAGGAAAGGGTGCTGCGGCTGGCTCCGGAAGTCAAAAATAGAGTGTTTTTGCTGAAAGAATTTGCTAAAATAGACGATAAAGACCTTGATATAGGTGATCCCATGGGAAGGCCTGAAGATTTTTATTCCAAGACTTTCGCCAAAATAAAAGAGGCGATAGAAAGGATTGCGGCTACAATATGAAAATAATTCTTATTGCTTCTGACCACGCCGGATTTAATTTAAAAGAAAAATTAAAAGCTTATTTGGCAAAAATAGGCTATTTAGCCAAAGACCTGGGTACATATTGCAAGGATTCCTGCGATTATCCTGATTTTGCCGGCGCTTTAGCGAAAAATATCTCACGCGGTAAATATAAGCAGGGCATTCTAATCTGTAAAAGCGGCATAGGTAATTCTATAGTAGCAAACCGTTTTTCCGGAGTGCGCGCTGCGCTTTGCTATAACGCTAAGGCGGCCCGCCTTTCCCGCGAGCATAATGACAGCAATGTTTTGGTAATGGGCTCGGGATTCGTAAATGAAAAGTCAGCCAAAAGAATCTTAAGCGTCTGGCTGAATACTAAATTTCAGGGCGGCAGGCATTTGAGGCGCTTGAATAAAATTAAAAAAATAGAGAAGCAAGCAAGGAGTAAAAAGTGAAATACCTAAAGAAAACAGACCCCCAAATTTATCAGGCCATAAAAGAAGAAATCAAAAGACAACAGGATAATCTGGAGTTAATTGCCTCGGAGAATTTTACTTCTCTGGCGGTACTTGAGGCGCAGGGCTCTGTCTTGACTAATAAATACGCCGAGGGTTATCCGCATCATCGCTGGTACGGCGGATGCGAGTACGTTGATCAGGCCGAAGAGCTGGCTATTGAACGCGCCAAGAAATTATTCGGCGCGGAGCATGCCAATGTGCAGGCGCATTCCGGGACTCAGGCGAATACCGCAGTGTATCTGGCAGCGGTTAAGCCCGGGGATACGGTGCTGGCTATGGATTTAGCCTGTGGCGGGCATTTAAGCCATGGCCATCCGCATAATTTTTCCGGCATATTTTATAAAATTGTTACTTACGGAGTTGACAGGGAAACCGAAACATTAGATTACGATAACATTATGGAGTTGGCCAAGAAGCATAAGCCTAAAATGATTTTAGCCGGCGCATCAGCGTATCCCAGAAAAATAGATTTTAAGGCGTTTCGCAAGATAGCTGATAAGGTGGGCGCGATTTTATTCGTGGATATGGCCCATATTGCCGGGCTTGTGGCTGCGGGTGTCCATCCATCGCCGGTGCCTTACGCGGAATTTGTCAGTTCTACTACGCATAAAACTTTGCGCGGGCCACGAGGAGGATTCGTGCTCTGTAAGAAAGAATTCGCCAAGAAACTAGACAGCCAGATTTTCCCCGGCATACAGGGCGGGCCGTTAATGCACGTAATTGCTGCCAAGGCGGTTGCTTTTAAAGAGGCAATGAGCCCGAGTTTTAAGCTTTACCAGCGCCAGATAGTCAAGAATTCCAAAGAGCTCGCGAGATCTTTGGCAGGTAAGGATTACCGTATTGTCTCAGGCGGCACAGATACGCATCTTTCGCTGGTTGATTTAAATGCAAAGAGAATTACCGGAGCAGATGCATCCTATGCTTTAGGCAAAGTAAATATTACCGTAAATAAAAACCTCATTCCTTATGATAAGAAAAGCCCGTCTACTACAAGCGGCATACGTCTGGGCACAGCTGCAGTCACCACACGCGGGATGAAAGAGCCGCAGATGCGTTTAATAGCTAAACTTATTGATGAGGGCATTGAGGCAAGTGATAATCCTAAAAAACTGGAAGAGATTAAGCGGGAAGTATTGGCATTAACCAAAAGGTTTCCTTTATATCCGGAGTTGACCAAAGAATGAAGAAGAAAATCTCCAATAAGCGTCCGAGCTGGGATGAGTATTTTATGGAAGTAGCGAAACTTGTTTCCAAAAGATCAACCTGCCTGCGCCGTAATGTGGGAGCGGTCTTAGTAAAAGACAAAAGAATTCTTGCTACAGGCTACAATGGCTCTCCGCGCGGCCTAAAACATTGTTTAGATATCGGATGCATCCGCCAGAAGCTGAATATTCCATCGGGTGAGCGTCACGAACTTTGCAGGGCTTTACACGGAGAACAAAATGCGCTAATCCAGGCGTCTTTACATGGGATCGGCGTTGAAGGAAGCACGCTTTATGCCACTAATCAGCCCTGTATTATATGTGCTAAGATGCTAATAAATGCAGGCATTAAAGAAATCGTAGTTTCCGACGGATATCCGGACAAGATGGCGATGGAATTCTTAAAGGAAGCTAAAATAAAAGTGAGAAGACTTAAAAAGTGAAATGTCCTTTTTGCGGATACAAGGAAGATAAGGTTGTAGATTCCCGCGCCACGCAGGAAGAGTCGGCTGTCAGGCGCAGACGCGAATGTTTAAAGTGCGGCAAGCGTTTTACTACTTATGAATATATTGAAGAAGTATCGCTAATGGTAATAAAGAAAGACACCCGCCGCGAACCTTTTGACCGCAAGAAAATCCTTGCCGGAATTACTAAGGCTTGCGAAAAAAGGCCGGTTAGCTTAGAAAAGATGGAAGAAGTGGCTACTTGGGTTGAGCGGGCAATACAAAAGAAATCCGACCGTGAAGTAGCATCTTCTAAAATAGGCGAACTGGTGATGCAGAGGCTAAAAGCCATAGATGACGTGGCTTATGTACGTTTTGCTTCTGTATATCGGCAATTCAAAGATGTCAGTCAGTTTATGGGGGAGTTAAAGGGTATATTGGGGGAAAGTAAGCCAAAAATAAAGAAATAAGTTAGTTCATGGTTCATGGTTCTTGGTTCATGGTAAAAAAGTTTTACTATGAACTATCAACCATGAACTATGAACTACGACTGTTCAAGGGGCTGGGACTTATTCTGGTTGAGATGGAGTTAAGCAAGATTGTAATTGATGAAAAAAGGCATGACCAGCTGATAGTTTTAAAGGAAAAAGGCGGAGAGAGAGTCTTGCCTATTGTTATCGGCCTTAACGAAGCATCGGCGATAAAATTAAAGATCAGCGGCGTTAATCCTCCCCGGCCACTGACCCATGACCTGTTGCACACTACGATAGAAAATCTGGAAGCAAGTGTGGAGAAAATTATCATCGATAAATTAGAAGAAAACACCTTTCATGCGAAGATCGTCTTAAAGACCGCCTCGGGAAGTACCAAGACTATAGATGCGCGCCCGTCGGACAGCATCGCTCTGGCAGTGAGGGCGCACGTGTCTATATTCGTCGAAGATTCTATCATCAAACAATCGGAAACTTTCAATAAGGGAAAGCAGTAGGGATGCGCATATCCTTTAATCCGCAAGATAAAGCTATCCTGGATGAAGTAATCGAATTTGCTGATGCCCGCAAAATAAAGCTTTATATTGTAGGAGGCTATCTCAGGGATATAATTCTAAACAGGCGCAAAGTTAACCCCGACATAGATTTTTGCATCAATTCTAAAGCCATAAATTTCGGCCGTGCCTTGGCGAAGAAATTAAAAGCCGGGTTTGTGGTTCTGGATAAAGAGCACGGCGCCTGCCGTATTGTAAAAAACACCAAAACCAAGACTTATACGCTTGATTTTACGGATTTTAAAGGCCGTACCCTGCAGGATGACCTTGCACACCGCGATTTTACCATAAATACACTTATCGTCGAGCTGGGCACAGATGCACTTATCGATAAACACGGCGCGTTAAAAGATCTGAAAGCAAAAACAATCAGGGTGGTAAATAAGCGTGCTTTTGATGATGACCCTTTAAGAATTCTGCGCGCGTTTAGTTTCTCCGCGATGCTGAGGTTTAAAATAGACAATGCAACGCTTAAACTTGCACAATTACGCAGGAAGAAATTAGCGGATGTTTCATTTGAGCGCGTGCGCGATGAGTTATTTAAGATTTTTGATAGCAGCAGTACTTTTGAAACTCTCAGCCAGTTGGATAAGCTAAAAATTTTAACCGTTATCTTGCCCGAAATAGAGCCTATGCGCGGCGTAAACCAGGGTCCGTATCATCATTTGGATATTTGGATGCATTCTCTTGAGTCGGTAAGGCAGCTGGAGATGCTGCTTGAAAAAGTAACAGACAATAAGGATATTCAGCATTATTTAGATGAAGTTATTTCTTCGGACAGGCGTAGGCGTGCGCTTATTAAATTAGGCGCTTTGCTGCATGATATAGGTAAGCCCAAGGCCATGCGGCGCAGAGAGGGTAAACTTATATTCCACGGGCATGAGAGAGTGGGTGCGGATATCTCAGAGGGTATCGCAAAGCGTCTGAAACTCTCTAATGACGAATGGAATGCTTTAAGAAAGATGATCTTCTGGCATTTAAGGCCGGGGTTCATGGCGGATAATGAGCCGGTTTCCGAGCGGGCTAAATTTAGGTATTTCCGCGACGCGCAGAACGAGGCGGTAAGCACGCTGTTGGTTTCTTTGGCTGACCAGCGCTCCACGAGGGGCAGGCTTACCACCAGAAAATCGCGGGAGCAGCATGAGAGGGTGGTGGCTGTACTCTTAAAAGAATTCTTTGCTAAACAAAAAGAGCATAAGCCCGAAAAGCTTATAAACGGAAACGATTTAATCAAAGAATTAAAACTTCAGCCGTCTCCTTTAATCGGCAAAATCCTGCGCGAATTAGAGGAATTGCAGGCGATAGGCAAAATCAAAACCAAAGAAGAGGCATTTAAGGCAGCGGAGAAGCTGGCTGACCGCAAGACCGGCCCTTAAGACGCTATGCAGCCAGGCAATTTGTAATAAAGAGGACGGTTTTATCCTTCCGTAGTTATTTTCTTATACAATACTATTGGTTTTCTCTGGAAGATTATTTTATATCCGGAGCCGATTTCCATGGTTCGGTCGGTCAAAACATAATCTTCTTCAGGGGAATCTTTATTTATAGAATATTTTTCCCTGCCGGAAATAAGCGGGACAACGCGCAGAGGAACGCTGATTGATGCTCCTTCTGCTACGTGCGATAGCGCCTCGTGGATGATTTTAGGATACGTTGAATCATGCTCGAAACGTGCAAACTCAACCCACTTATAAGATAAAATCAGCGTACAGGAAAGAATTAAAATACAAATCAGCCAGTGTAATTTACGCTCATTAAGCCCCAGCCAGTTTTTACGGTAAACAAAAGAACTTATTTTAATTATTCCTTCCGCGCTGCTGATTAAGATAAAGCAGGCAAAGACGATGCTGTAGTGCCAATTGCCGGAGAACATGTTGGGGTTACTCGACAGAAGATTCACCATAAGTTCGGGGAGGCCAAGGAGGATAGCCGAGCTGAATAAAGGGGGAATCACCGCTACCGGCAAAAACAATAAAAACATGGATTTTAAAGCCGACCAGTGGGCGAAATTGGATTTTAAAAACAAATAACCTGCCGCTTCAAGAGGGGTTTTTGTATTTTGCAGGATAATATTTTTAAGGTAGACAAAATACCATGCGGAATCTTTGTTGGGTTGGTATAAGCCTTGAAAATAATTAATCAGCAGAATGGATATAGCAAACCAGATTATCCCTATCAGTATGGGCCAGAGAATCCACTTAGCACCTTTTTTCTTAAAAAAAGCATAGCAGCCGAAAATCACGGCCACAAGAGCATAGGTTTCTTTAAGGCTGACTGTGAGTAATAAAAAACACATAAAAAGGGCAAACTTATTTTTTTTGAAAAAATAGTAAGTAAATAAGATAAAGAACGGGGCAAAGCCGGATTCATGGGCAGGGGTGAAGTTCTGGCCGGTAATGAGCGGATATAGCAAAAAAGAAACGGTTATCGGTAAGGCGCATGAACTTTTTAAAGTATCTCTTGCAATCAGATAGAAAGGGATTGCCGAAAGCGACAAAAAGATTATTTTTAGAACAGGCAGGGTAAGCGGCTGCGGGAATAGATAATAGAAGGGGACCAAAAGTAAGAAAAACGGCGAATTATGGCAGGCAAAGTGCGAACCATATGTAGAATTTAGAAAGAACCTTCCGTGTATGGTATTCCAGAATGTCTGGTTAAAGAGCCCAAAATCCTTGGGGTTAAAGGCCTGCAGGGCATTGAACTTAATAATGCTTAAATAAACAAATATTGAGAAATAGATAATAATGATGATTGATAATATGGTTTTTTCTTTGGCGATTTTACCAAGTTCAAGTGCATTGTCCCGGGAGTGGATTATCTTAAAGAAGGTGGCTTGGGTTGCGATTACCAGAAAAATCGGGAAAATAATCGGTAAATAGCTGTCCTGTGCAGGCCAGAGTGCCAGAAGGGCTATCGGCAGCAGAATGACGGCATCATGCAGCAGGACCGATATCAGGATAGGCAGGGCGCAGGAGAGAAACAATAAAAGCGCTGCAAATAAATGCCTTGAAATGAGAGAATGGAATAAAGGGTGACGGAAAGAATAAGATAATATGAAATCAAATATAATGTATCCGAATAGCAAAGAAAGAAAAAAATATCTTTTTTTGATCATAACCACATTATTATATGCCAATCGGTAATTAATGCAAAGAAATAAGTTGTAGTTTTCGCCCTGTTTGATAGAATATATTTCAATCGAGGAGAATAGATGCTAGAGATAGATTTTCGAAGATTTAAGTCTGTGGCGATACTGGATTTGACCGGGACAATCGATATCGATTCGGCGAATCTTATTGAAATGATTGCCTGGTGTTTAGGCAACGGCTATAAAGATATCCTCTGTAATTTTGAAAGCGTGAATATGGTGGATTATGCCGGGCTTTCGGCGCTTGCTATTGCCTACAAAGACGTTGTCAACCGCAAAGGCAGAATGAAGTTTCTCCATGTCGGCTCTCATATCAAAAAAATATTCTGCTTGGTTGCTTTAGACAGGGTCTTTGAGATTTATAATGACGAGAAAATAGCTCTTAACAGTTTTGATGAAGACAGGATTATAGCTGAAATTCAGAAACAGCAACTGCGCCGCAGGTTTAAGCGCCTGCCTTTGGATATTGACGTAGAGTTCAGATCCGAGTCCAAGAATGAAGAATTCCATAAAGGCAAGATCTTAAATATAAGTGGTGTGGGATTGCTTGTTTTTGCCGATAAAACATATCCTTTAGGCGAAGTCTTGCAGGTCCGGGTTTCCCTTTTGCCTAAGCCGGGAAATATAGAGTTGGAAGCCAAGGTGGTCTGGTTGGTGCAGAAAGACTTGCAGCCTCAGCTTTACCCGGGCATGGGATTAGAATTTTATAACCTCGACAGCAAAACCCAGAAAAAAGTCATCGATTTCGTCGATAGAAATCTTCCTTTAAACTGCGCAAACGAGTAAGCACATTCCTTATGAAGAAGAAAATCCTGATAACGGTATTTATTCTTTTTATAGCCGGTGTCTTTGTGGCCTCCGCGGTCTATTATTTAAATAACGTATTCCTGCCTCAGAAGATTAAATCTTTGCTTGTAAGCGGGTTAAAAGAGAAGACTGGTAAAGAAGTCAGTTTGGGCAGTTTACGTTTTAATATATTTAAGGGACTGGTTTTAAGCGATTTTAAGATATACGACAACTCAAAAACGCTCTTAGAAGCGAAAGAAGCATCGTGTAGTTTCTTAATCTTTCCCATTCTGCATAAGCAAATTGTCATCCCCGGCGTCAGCATTAAAAATGCCCTGCTTTTCCTAAACAGAAGAAGTGATGGGACATTTAATATAGCGGATCTTTTACCTAAAGAGGGAAAACCCGCGGCCAAGGCAGATTTTAACATCTTCTTGCGTAAAATAAGGATAACGGATTCGCGGATTCGGTTTCAGGATGATATGGTTAAGCCTTCCCTTAACAAAGACATCGACATTAAGAAAGCAATAGTGTATTTATCTCTGCCTGCAGATGTAAAATTTCAGGCCTACATTTCCCATCCGGTTAATATTAAAGTAGGCGGTGTGTATCATATTTTGCGTGAACAATTTTCCGGGCGTATGGACATCGGAAAGTTCTCTCCGCAGGATTTTGCGGCATATTATTCGGCTACCGGGTTGAAATTAGACGGCGGGACAGTCGAAGCTGTAATAAATGTTGATTTTCAGGATAAAGTTTTGGATATGGATATTACCGGCAAGATAAATGCGCTTGGGTTTGCCATGGATAAAGCTAAGACAACCATCAACTCCCTTTTAGACGCCAAGTTAGAATACAATACAGAAAATAAACAAATTAAATATTCAGCAGAATTAGGCCTTACTCAACCCGCAGAGCTGTTGTTAGAAGGCATCGGGAAGTTAAGCAATCTTACCGGCAAACTGTATCTTAACGCCTCCGGCGAGGAAAACTCACCCCCCGTTACGTCTTTTGATATTTTAACCGGTTTAGCGCAACTGGATAAGGTTAAGCTGCCGTTTAGCAATATATCCGGGCATGTAGAATTTATACCTGATAAAATCAGGTGGTCGAATTTAGCATTTAAATACCAAGATACAGCCTATAAAACAGAAGGGGTGTTAACCGATTTTAAGTCCCCTTCTGCGGAATTGAATCTGGTTTCTCAGGACTTGGATTTAGACGCCAGGTTTAGTTTTAAAGATAAATTTCTTACCGTATCCAAGCTCTATGGCCATTACCTGCATTCGGCATTTGCGCTTACGGGGGTGGTAAATACGGCTGACATTAATAATTTGTATGTCAGAGTAGGCGGCAATATAAAACTTGAACTTGAGGATCTGACAAAGGTTTTTAAGAACAATGCCAAACAGCTGGAAACGGTTAGCCCCAAGGGTTTAGCGAACATTAATTTAAAACTGACAGGCGCGATAAAAGATATAAAGTCTTGTCTTATTGATGCTAATATTTCTGCTGCCCAAATTTCTCTTTACGGGCTAAAAGGCCAAAACCTCTTTCTTAATTATAAGCAGGATGCCCGGCTTGCCAGTATACCTTTAATGCACCTTTCGTTGTACGGAGGCGGGATAGATGCTTCGGCAAGAATGAATATTAATGCTTCGGAGTTACCTTATTGGATTAGTGCTTCGATGCAAGGGATTAAGCTACAGGAACTAAAGCTGGATACGGCGGCTAAGAAACAAGATATCGCGGGTAGCATGCAGGGTGAGGTTAAACTAAATGGCTTTGGCGGCGATATTTCTAAATTAAGCGGAGCCGGTAAGATTTTTATCCAGGATGGTAAACTTTGGGAACTGAATTTCTTCCAGGGTTTCGGAAAGCTTATTTTTGCCAAGGATTTTTCCAGTATAGTATTTAAAGAGGGGAGTGCTGATTTTGATATCGCGGATAAATATGTTACCAGCAATAATATCGCTTTAAAGGGCGACTTTATGAATTTAACCGGCGCCTGTAGAATAGGATTCGACGGCAGCCTTGATGCTGCCATTGATGTTGATGTAAGCGAACTGGCCCCGGTTAACGGCACTTTTAAGGATGTGACTACGGCGATTATAAGTGAATCGTGTAGATTCGGCACCATAAAAATAACCGGAAGCTTAAAAGAACCGAAATATAAATTTTCCGCAGATGTGGTTAATATTCTGGATACTTTAAAAAACGTGATTATTAAGAATATCCAGAGATAAATAATTATTTATTGACTGTTGTAGTTTAGTGATATAATTAAAATCAAGTAAAAATTCCGCATTCTAAATTCATAGGAGGGATAGGGTTATGTGCAGAGCACTGCTTGCTTCTATTTTTATATTTATTTTCTGTGGCAGGGCGATAGCTGCGGATGCGCCTGCGCCTGTTGAACCCGTAAAATCACAGGTAACTTCCGATGATGCTAAGCAGACCGTAAGCGCGAGCTTTGCGGAAGAATATAAACAAAGGCTAGGCAGGGTTATAGTCAGAGAAAAGATAACTCCCGAAGAAGCCCCCGATGAAGTAGACACGCTTTACAGGTTTATGCCCAAGCGCGCGGCTAAAGGGCAGGCAGGGACAATTGCCATGAACCAATCAGAAATCGAATACAGCCGCGATTTTAAGATAGCGGGTAAGCTTCCGGTGCAGCTTGGGTTGGGCGCCGGATACATAGGCATAGAGAATACAACCGCAGTGGAATTACCGGCTAACCTTACGACCATGGCTTTCGATGCAGAAATTACTCTGCCGTTATTTAATGTAGAGAATGCTTATTTTCGTATCGGCGTGACTCCGACGTTTATGGGGGATAACTGGAAAGCTAATTCTACTAATTCCCGCATTTTGTCGCGTTACTTCGCCATATACCAACCTAATCCTAAGCTGACTCTTATCGGAGGTGTGGCGGTATTTCCCGGATATGAAAATACGGTTGGTCCGATTGCCGGCATTATTTATCAGTACAACGATAAGCTGTTATTTAACTTAACGCCCAAGCATCCGACGATTAACTATAGCGTGAATGATAAGCTGGATATCTTTCTCGAAGGAGATTTTTCGGGAGGAGAATACCAGGTTAATCAGGGTGGCAATAAGAGGGCTGTTTTGCAGTACAACGAAATACACTCCGGTTTGGGCGCACAATATTTCTTCAATAAATTTATTGATATTTCGGCATCCGCAGGCTACATGTTTAACCGTAGCCTAAAATATAGAAATGTTGATGGTAAAGTTGCTATTGAGAACGGCTTGTACATGGATTTTAGAATAGAAGCGATGTTCTAATGTTGGAAAGCCTTTCTAAGGATAAATGGCGCCGCGTAGGCACGCATAAACGCTCTGGCATAGTAGCTCCATTATTTTCCGTCTATTCCAAGAACAGCCTCGGAATAGGCGATTTTTCCGATTTAAAACTCCTTATAGACCTGGCGCATCAAACTGGTAATTCCATTATCCAACTTTTGCCGATGAATGAGGTGGGGCCACTTTTCTGCCCCTATGATTCTTTGAGTTCGTTTGCACTTGAACCGATGTATATAGCGTCCAACACGCGTCCTAAAGACATACAAAAGAAATTTCCTGCCGGGAAGCCTCGTGTCGATTATGGCATAAAACAGGCCAAGATAGCCTTGTTTAAAGACACTTATCTTAAAACCAAGGATTCTTCTGCTGTGGAGCTGAAAGAATTCGAGCAGCATAATTCTTACTGGCTTAGGGATTTTGCTATTTTTAAGGTGTTAAAAGATCATAATCAGGGTAAGGCCTGGTATGAATGGCAATATGAATTTGCCAATCGCGACAAAATAGCGCTGGAGCATTTTAAGAAAGAGCATGCCGAAGAAATTGATTTTCAAATTTGGCTGCAATGGATTGCGTTTAACCAGTTCTGCGAGGTTAAGCGTTACGCCGAGAGCAAGAAAGTTCTATTAAAAGGCGATTTACCTATTCTTGTTTCCCGCGACAGCGCGGATGTCTGGGCGCACCCGGAATTCTTTAAGCTGGAATTCGCCGCCGGAGCGCCACCCGATATGTATTGCGCTAAGGGCCAGCGCTGGGGCATGCCTACCTATAATTGGCAGCAGATAGCCGCGGATAATTATACCTACTTAAAAGAGAAACTGCGTTATGCCCAGAATTTCTACGATATTCTAAGAATAGATCATGTTGTCGGACTGTTTCGTATCTGGAGCATTCCTTTTAATGAGCCTCAGGGGAATCATGGTCTACACGGCTCTTTTGACCCTGCGGATGAAGGCAGGTGGGAGGAGCATGGCCGTAGCATACTCTCCGTAATACTGCATAATACGCATATGCTTGTTTGTGCCGAAGATTTAGGAGTTATCCCCTGGGCCTGCACAAAAACTATTCGAGAGTTAGGCATCCCCGGTAATGATGTTCAGCGCTGGGTTAAAGATTGGAGCAACAGGCATAATTTTCTTAAACCCGAAGAATACCGCCATACTTCCGTGTCTATGCTTTCTACTCATGATACGACTAATTGGCCGGCGTGGTGGGAAAACGAGGCTGGCACTTTTGACGAGCAGCTTTTTGTAAGAAGGTGCAATGAGCGGGGCATAGATTATAACCGGGTAAAAGATATTCTGTTTTGTCCCAAACGTTCGCGTCACGGCAGACTGCGCTGGAATGAAGAGATTGATTCGGTGGATAAGCTGGTTTCTGTTTTGGGCAAACCCAGAGAACAATTAAATGATTTCGTGGAATTTTATCTTAATACTTATAAGGAAAAAGAAAAGCTTTGGCAGCATTTCGGGCTTAAGGGTAAGATGAGAGAGAAAAGCGATGCAGAGATTACACGTGCTGCTTTAAAATTTATATTGGGTTCCCGGTCGATATTCTCTATCCAGACATTAATAGATTGGCTCTTTCTGGCAGGGATGTTTAAAGGCGATGCGTATCAGTATCGCATTAATACACCCGGCACAGTCAGTAATGATAATTGGTCGCTTACTCTGCCAGTTTCATTGGATGAGTTGCTAAAGAATAGGGTTTGTAGAGATATTAAAGAGATAATTAAGGCTTCGGGAAGAGCCTAGTAGTTCATGGTTCATGGTCAATTGTTCACAGAAAAAATATTCCCTTGTGAGCAATGAACCAAGAACTATGAACAAAGAATAATTTCTTATCAAGGAGATAAAACAATGGACTGGAAAGTATTTGCGGCAACATTCGGAGCGGTATTTCTGGCAGAATTAGCGGATAAGACGCAATTAGTTGGTATTGGCATGGCTTCTAAGTCAGGCAGACCGGTTTCGGTTCTCTTAGGCTCGGTCTGTGCCTACATCATTATCACTGCTATTTCGGTTGCTTTCGGAGCGCTAGCTGCTAAATTCGTAAAGCCGGAGGTAATAAAATACATTGCGGCTTTCTCTTTTGTCTTAATTGGCCTCTTGATGCTCTGGGGCAAAATATAATAAGTGTAAATTAGTTGAAACTTTTGCGCGCTTCGTGCGTTTAATATATCGGAGAGAGGGAAAGGCTTTTGGAAATGCAGAACATGACTGATGAACAGTTAATGCTGGATTACCAAAAAGGAGAGACGCTTGCCATGGATGAGCTCTTAAAGCGCTATAAAAACCCGATATATCACTTTGCCTTCCGGCTTATGGGAAACGCTAGCGAAGCTGAAGACATCGCGCAGGAGGTATTTTTACGCCTGCACCAGTTCAGGGCCAACTACAGGCCTATCGGGAAATTCCGCACTTGGCTATTCAGTATTACACACAACCTATGCATAAGTAATATACGCAAGAGAAAATGGCTTACTCTTTGGCCGCGTAAATATAACGAGCCCGAAGAGTTGGTTGATTTCCAGAGCCCTGATCCTTCTCCGGTTGAGCAGGCGGTAAGTAATGAAATGTCTGTTGTTTTAAAGAGCTGCATACAGGACCTTCCCTTTCTCCAGAAAGAGGCCCTGATTTTAAGGGAATACGAAAACTTGGATTACCAGGAAATATCTGGGATCCTCAACAAATCCTTAGGCACAGTTAAAACTCTGATTCACAGAGCCAGGCAAAACTTAAAAGATAAACTTCTTCCTTATCTTGAAGTTAAGGGAGGTTATAATGAATAAATGCCATGTTTTGAAAGATTTAAGCAGCTATTTGGATAATCAGCTTGCGGGAGATAGAAGGCCACATGTAGAGAATCATCTAAAAGAATGCGCAACCTGTAGCGAAGAATTGTCCCGTTTAAAGAAATTATCCGAGCAGCTAAAAGCATGGCAGGTCCCTGAGCTTGGCTCAAGCTTCGATAATTCCGTAAGGAATAAGATTGTGCTTCAGGAGCTTGAGAAAGGTGAAATAAAGATGAAAAAGAAAACTTTAGCTATTTTGATTCCGTCGAGTGCTTTGGCGGGAATTTTGGTGATTGCGTTTTTGGGTGTATTGTTCAGGCCCGGGCATATCATGCAGATAAATAATGATATGATAAGAAAAGGCAGGATGTCTCAATTGGATGCGCGCTCGCTTTACGAGCGGGCAGAAGTTTCTCGAGGCGTACTAGCGAAGGCGAGATCTCCTTACGGTGGGACAATGGCGGATATGGCGGGTGGCACTGAAGGCGCTTTAGGCGGGGTGTCTTATCAATCGACAAAAGGCATGATGAAGGGAGGCTCGAAAAGTGATCGGTATTATTATGCCAATGCCGTTGTTACGGAAGCTGCACCTACTGCTTTGGCTATACGTGATGTTGAGCAGGATTTCGTTTCAGCTGGCTATGGCGAAGGACCGATTATAGTAATTCAGCCGACTATGCCGGCTACCGGCGAAGGCGATAAAATAATCCGCACCGCTGAGGTGAAATTAGAAGTAGAAGATGGCAAGGATACCTATAATAAAGCATCGGTCATCTGCCAGGAGCTAGGCGGATATATGGCAGCATCCCGATTCTATAAAGACAGGGAAGACAGGGAGAGTGGCACAATAATCATGCGTATCCCCAAGGATAAATTCCTCACTGCCGTGGATAAATTAAGCGCATTAGGCAAGGTTGATAACATTGATACCAATAGCCAGGATGTGGCTCAGGAATACGCCAATCTTAAGGCGCGTTTGGATGCGGCAATGGTAGTTTACAATAAAACGCTGGAAGCTTTGCAGAAGAAACAGGTTACCATATCTGAAGCAGCCAGGCTCGAATCTGAGTTAACGCCGGTATTGCAGCGGGTGCAGGAGCTTAAGAATCAAATCGAATACCTGAATAATGCTGTATCTTTTACCACCATAACCGTGAATTTCCACGAACCGGCAGTTTCGGTTAAGGCCTTAAAGGAAAGCAGCCGTTACCTCAAGCAGGGATTGTATACCGCAGCAATTGATGCCGTTAAGTTTCTGGCAAAAGCCATACCTGTGGTTATCGTAACGGTGGTATTGTTAGCTGTTGCATTGGCCGCAGTGTTAATATTGAAAGCTTGGATTATCCGTTTGTTTAAGCGTGGATAATCTTATTTGAATAGGGCCGGGTTATTATTTATATTATTCCCGGCCTTATTTTTAATCTAAGGTATAGTGAATAAAATTATAAAAGTCATAAACCTCGTCGAAAAACAGATCAAAGGCTTTATCATTCCTTCCGTAACCCAATTTTCTTTTAAAAAAGACCCCTACCTGGTTTTGGTTTCCTGTATTTTAAGCCTGCGCACCAAAGATAAGACCACGGTTGAGGCATCTCTTAGATTATTTAAGGTTGCAAATACACCCCTTGAGGTGGTAAAATTATCTGTAGCGCGCCTGGAGAAGTTAATTTATCCGGTGGGTTTTTATCATACCAAGGCGCGGGTTATTTTAAATCTTAGCCGCAGGCTAATACGGGATTTTAAGTGTCACGTCCCGCACAACATAGAAGACCTGCTTAGCCTTAAAGGTGTGGGTAGAAAAACTGCGAATCTGGTTTTAGGCTTAGGCTTTGGGATTCCTGCGATTTGCGTGGATACGCATGTGCACAGGATTTCTAACCGGCTGGGCTGGGTAAAGACTAAAGACGCCGAAGCAACCGAATACGGGCTGCAAAAGATTATACCAAAGCCCGAATGGATAGAATTAAATACAACATTAGTTACATTCGGGCAGAATATATGTTTACCGGTTTCACCGCTATGCAGCAAGTGTGCGGTAAAGAAATATTGTAAGCGTATAGGCGTACATCATTCGCGTTAGCAAAGGGGCTTTTATGAAAGACATCAAAATATTCTTAAGTGAAAAAGATATTCCTAAAAAGTGGTACAACCTAGCCGCTGATTTATCCACTCCCATGCATCCTCCGCTTGGTCCTGACGGCAATCCTATAAATCCAGATATGCTGGCTAAAGTATTTCCTATGAATTTAATTGAGCAAGAGGTAAGCACTAAGCGTTGGATTGATATTCCCGATGAGATCATTAAGCTTCTTCTGCGCTGGAGGCCGAGCCCGCTTCGCCGCGCAGTGTATTTAGAGGAATATTTAAAGACGCCTGCCAGGATTTATTATAAAGATGAAAGTGTCAGCCCTGCCGGCAGCCATAAGCCGAATACTGCCGTAGTCCAAGCCTGGTATAATAAGAAATTCGGCATTAAGAAACTTACTACTGAAACGGGTGCCGGGCAATGGGGATGCGCACTGGCCTTTGCCTGTAATTTAATCGGACTTGAATGCAAGGTTTATATGGTGCGTATTAGCTTTGATCAAAAGCCGCTGCGTAAGATTATGATGCAGACTTGGGGCGCGCAGTGTATAGCCAGCCCCAGCGATCAGACTAATGCCGGAAGACAGGTTTTAAAGGATATGCCGGATACGCCCGGTAGCTTAGGCATTGCTATTAGCGAGGCAGTAGAAGAAGCGGTAAGCGATCCTAGCGGTAATACGCGTTATTGCTTGGGTAGCGTATTAAATCATGTCTTGTTGCACCAGACGATTATAGGTTTAGAGGCAAAGAAACAGCTTAAGCTTGCCGGAGTTAAGGCTCCCGATGTTATTATTGGCTGCGTTGGGGGCGGGAGTAATTTTGCCGGGTTGGCGTTTCCTTTTATTTATGACAAGATCCACGGTGCCAAGATGGATATTATTCCGGTTGAGCCGACAGCTTGCCCTACGCTTACGCGCGGGCCGTTTGCTTATGATTTCGGCGACCTTGCAGGCTTGACTCCGTTATTGCCCATGCATACGTTAGGCCATAGATTCGTGCCAAAGCCGATACACGCCGGAGGGCTGCGTTATCATGGTATGGCGCCACTCGTGAGCCATGCTGCTATGGAAGGCCTGATTGAACCGCGGGCTTATGATCAGTTGAAATGTTATGAGTCAGCCTTAATTTGGGCTAAAACTGAAGGTGCTATATGCGCTCCGGAAACAAGCCATGCCATTGCCTGCGTTATTGAAGAGGCCAAGAAAGCTAAGAAAGAAGGCAAAAAGAAAACAATACTCTTTAATTACAGCGGGCACGGTTTAATGGATTTAACCGGCTACGATAAATATCTTAGCGGTCAGCTTACGGATTACGTTCTTTCCGAAGATGATTTAGCGCAGTCATTGGAAGCAATAAAGAAATTTCCTAAGCCCAAGGTTAACAAAAAGAAAGCATGAAAGCTTATACTGAGTATCTCTGGTTTAATACAGAAGAAAAATATGCCTTTATAAACATTACTCCACAGGTGGAAGAAGCGATTAAGAAAAGTAGTGTCAAAGAGGGGCTATGTTTGGTTAACGCCATGCATATCACATCAAGCGTGTTCATTAACGACGATGAAAGCGGCCTGCATCGTGATTTCAGCGTTTGGCTCGAGAAATTAGCGCCATTCGGTAAAGATAAATATCAGCACAATTTAACCGGCGAGGATAATGCCGACGCGCATTTAAAAAGAACGATTATGGGCCGCGAGATTGTGGCTGCGATTACCAAGGGCAAGCTTGATTTTGGCCCGTGGGAACAGATTTTCTACGGGGAATTCGACGGGCAGCGCAGGAAGCGCGTGCTCGTTAAGATTATCGGAGAATAAAAAAAGGAGGGTCGTATGGCAAATTTAATAAAAAGAAGGAATTACCTTGTGCATCCTTCCAGTCAGTTCAAGTATATTGCCATGACAATACTGCCGGCGTTAATCATGACCGTTACCTGCGCTTATTTTCTGCTTCACAGCGGCGAGGTGTTTCTTGCCAAGCAGCAATGCAGGATTGCCAGTGAAATAGCTTCTATTGACGAGACCATCTCGTTGTTGAAGACCGAAGTAAGCTTTGCTTCCGCAGAAGAGAAGGTAGATGTACTTAAAAAAAGGCTGATTATATTGCGTAAGAATTTGGAGATAGAATATGCCAATACGGTGAATAAATGGGCGCTTGCTAAAATGGTTATTTTCTTATCTTTGACCATGGTGCTTTTGTTTTCCGGAATTATTTCACTGTTGTTTTCACATGCTATCGCCGGCCCGCTCTTTAGGCTGCGCAGGTCAATAGATATGCTTGCGCAAGGCAAAGATATTGAGCCGCTTAATTTCCGTCATAGCGATGAGTTCAGAGAATTGGCGAGCTCCTTTGAGAAGCTCAGGATTTTCTTAAAATCAAAGGGCATATTAAAATAGGGAATAGTAATGATTATAAAGAATACCCGCGTTGAAATTGTACAAGGGGATATTACCGACCTTAAGGTTGATGCTATAGTGAATGCCGCCAATAATAAATTGGTTATGGGGGGAGGTGTAGCAGGAGCGATAAAGAAGAAGGGCGGGGTAGCAATTGAAAAAGAGGCGACTAAGTTAGGGCCGATAAAAATAGGCGAGTCGGTTGCTACTGGCGCGGGAAGCTTACCTTCTAAATACGTTATCCATGCGGCGACCATGGGCATGGATTTTGCTACGGATGAAGTTAGGATAAGGGATTCGGCTAGAAGCGCTTTAAGGGTTGCCGAAGAACTAAAGATAAAGTCTGTTGCTTTTCCGGCTTTGGGCTGCGGCGTGGGAGGATTTCCTCTTTTGGCATCGGCAAAAATTATGGCCCAGGAAGTATTACGCCATATCCGTGAAGAAAAATGCAATCTAAAAGAGATAATATTCTGTTTATATGATAAAGAGGCCTTCGACGTATTTAATAAAGGTGTCTTGGGTTATCTGGAATACGTAACTACAAAGCTGCAGAATGGCCCGTTTACGGTGGTAGATGCTATCATTGAAATCGATAATAAAGGCATAGTGATTATTAAAAGAAGCAATCCGCCTTTTGGCTGGGCGCTTCCCGGAGGATTTGTGGATTACGGGGAGAGCCTTGAAGATGCTGTTGTGCGTGAAGCTAAAGAGGAAACAGATTTAACCTTAGAAGATTTAAAGCAATTTCACACCTATTCTGATCCGACACGTGACCCGCGTTTTCATACCGTAGGAACGGTTTTTATTTCCAGAGGCAAAGGAAAACCCAAAGCGGGAGATGATGCTGCAGGTTTAAAAGTTGTGGCATTTGATGAACTTTTAAAGCTTGATTTTGCCTTTGACCATAGAAAGATTATTCAGGATTACCTTGCATATAAAAAACACCTATAAAATCTTCTTTGTTTTAAGCCTCTTTTTTGTTACCTATTCTTTTGCCGAAGCTAAAGTTAAGCAAATCTGCTTTAAGGGTAATTTATGCATTGAAGCCGAAATCGCGGATTCTTTAAAGGAACGTGAAAAGGGACTGATGTTTAGGGATTCCTTAAGCGATAATAAGGGAATGTTATTTATCTTTGAGCAAGCAGGCGTGCATAGCTTCTGGATGAAAAATATGAGGTTTCCCATAGATATTATCTGGATGGATGAGGCCGGTGAGGTTGTATATCTAAGCGAAAATGTATTGCCTTGCGGAGAAAAATGTGAAGTTTTGCGGCCACAGCTTAATGTTAAACAGGTTCTGGAGGTTAAAGCCGGTTTTGTAAAGAAACACGGTATTAGGTTAAAGAATAAAGTTTTGCTCCAGCCTTGAAGCTAAGTGCTTAAATATGTTATACTTCTATTAGTAGTATAGAGCAACTTGACAAATTGGTAAGTTGTACCACCTACTGATAAACCCCGCTAGAAACGGGGATTATCCCGTTAGAATTAAGTTTCTAACGGGGTAAAGGTAAGCCAGGGGTAACCCTAGAGCGTAAAGCTATCTGTCCAGCGATGGACAGAGGGATTACTAAGTAGAGAAAAGCGCCTTGAGTTAATCCTTCAGGGTTTTTTGTTTTAAGCTTATTATGATGATAAAGGTAAAGATATGAATAAAATTACCGGTATATTAACTTTGGTTATTGTTTTAGCATCCGCTTGTGCATTTGCATATAGCGGTAATTATTATGATTGGGAAGTTAACCAGCAGGATGAGTTGGTTATAACTCAAAAAACACGAACCAGGGATAATCCGGGCATTTTATTTACCTCAGAATCTTTGCTTATGCCGTTTTCGGAAGGTTATTTCAAAGAATTGCCGGAGCCTGAAAGTATCACAGCCTCTTCGTTTGTTAATCAAGAATTCTCGCCGCAAAGCTGCACAGACAATTTATTAACGACTAAATGGATGATAGCAAAGAGCCAAATCAGCGAACTCGCGAAGTCCCCATTAACTATTATTTCTTCCGAACCCAGGCAGTTAACGGGTATAGATATTAACCAAACCGGCTTAAATTATTCTAATTATTATGGACGTTGGAAGAGTGTTACTTTTTATTTTGATGGTAATCAGAAATTAGAGAAGCAGAATTTGCCCAGCAACTCCAATCTTCAGCACATTGATTTCGGCAGGACAATAACAAGCAGAAATATAAAAATAGTCATAACTTCATATTACAACAGTAGTTCGGGCGGCTCCGGCGACAGTCAGAATGATACAGTCAGGTATTTGGGGTGCAGCGAATTAACGCTTTATGACGTTAACGGACAGGTGCCTAAAGATACATTAACAGCTAGCGGGCCATTTTACGGCGAAACATTATCTCCTGAGAAAAGCCATGATGGACAAGAAATCACGCATTGGATGTGCCGTTCGCACGTAGCTGAAAAATGGCTAAATTTCAAATGGAATAATTCTAACCAATTCGATGCGATAGAGATATCGCAGTTGGCTGTTGCGGCCAATCCTTGGAAGAATATAACATTGTCTTTCGATGGCCGGCAACCTAGCCTGCACTTTGTCTTAGAGAATACATTTAAAACCCAACAGGTCATTCTGCCGACAACGATAAGCAGCTCTTCTTTAAAGATTAGAGTCGACGATTATTATCCCGAAGGAAAGAATTTTATCGGATGTAGCGAAATTAAGTTTCTTAAGCTTAATTCTGCTCATGCCCAATTGACTAATCCGACGGTATGCATAAGTAACGATGCAGATGCTTTTAGATATACAAAAATATATAATAACGATTATTTACTTGCCAAGTGTAACTATAAACTTTATAGAGACAAGAGATATATTGATGTGGATGTCGAGCTGAAATACCAAAATGATAAAGAAATAGCTTATGAAGGAGTTGAACTTAAGCTCGCGAAGAATTCTCCCATCGAATATATGGATAATGCATTTAAAAAACAACGAGTGCGTGCCAATCAGGATGTATTCTTAAGCCAATGGTCACCGCGGTATATAAAGATATTACCATCGCTCTCTCTGATTATAGATAAGGTCGAGGCTATAGAAATTTCTTCCAAGGATAGAAATAGCGACGCAATCGCAGTATACAGTTATTTTTCTCCTCTTAGGGAGCATATTTACAACGACTATTATAGTAATCCGCTGCCGCAGCCTTCTTCAGGCATAAAGAGAAAACCGGGAGAAATTGTACATATAAGCCTCCGTATGTTTATAGGCGATGAAGAGCTTAATTTTATGCCTTTTAGATATCCATATGCGAAGAATTCCGTAATTTCTTTTACGGAACACGCTGATTTTTGCGGCACCAATAAAGCTGCGGAAGAAAATCTATATCCGGATCAGATAAGGGAGCACCCTATCAAGAAAACACTGGCAGCTTTCTATGGGACAAGTGATAAGAACAGCCCGGATTATATGAAGAAGGGACTTGTGGCGCATAATTTACGCGCTTCCATCACGGTTTGGCCGGTGAATGATGAAATATCAGATCAAAATAATAATGCGCATAGAGACTATGAGTATTATGGTACGTTAGAAAACGGAAGTTTCTTTGATATAATCAATGATTTATATCGTTATGGAATGGATGTGGGCGCTCATAGGTTGACTTATACTAATATGGCCAGCCTTAAAGATACGCAAGGCAATACCGTTAGCGATTCTTCCTTGATTAAGAATGAAATAACTAAAGCATTCGCCATAATTTCTCCTTTTAATCCTAAGCTATGGATTGACCATGGCCCCGTGGACTGCAGACATAGCCGCACAGAGGCGGTTTCCGGTTGCGGCAGTGATAAGACAAGCTGTTTATATGTCATTGATAAGTTAAAAGAGAATAATTGGAAATACGTCTGGTCTTCGGGACAGGATTATCCGTACAATCATGCTTTAAACGGGTTTGAATCTAATATGAAAGTTCCGCCGATTGCCTACTATTTCCAGAAAATTGATGACTCGGATACCAACGGCGATCCTCTGTTGATGTTTGCAGCTTCAAAATATTTCTATAAATTCCACAGAAATCTTACGGAGGATAATTTAGAAAGACTATCTAACGAGAAAGGGTTCCATAATTATCATATTTATTTCAGGAAACCATCATCAAACATTAATTATATAAACGGGCTTCCCGATGATCCAGCAATACTTGATAATATAGAATGGCTGGGATTAGTCAGATCGGTTGAAACCCCGGGTCATCCGATAGAATGGTCCATAGAGCCAAAGTGGGAAGAGAAGCTGGTTTTATTGGAGGCATTTCAGAATCAAGATAAGCTATGGGTAAGGGATTTTACTTCAGTTGCGAATTACTTGATGGCCTGGAGCAAGGTAAAGGTTGAGGATTTTGGAAATGCCTGGGTTCAGATAAGAAATACTTCCGATGAGCCTATAGATGGGCTAACCATTTATTCTCCGGCGACTAATATATCTACGGCGGTGGATAGTGAGGGGAATTATTTTCCGTGGATTAAGAATATGAATAACGGCATAAATAACGAAGGATATGTAGTTTTGCCGGAATTGCAACCTAATGAGTCAAAAAGAATATATTTTGGCGCAGGCGATCCAGGAAATTCCAAACCCAGGCTAATAAATGTTTCTAACAAGCAGATTGCGGTATTTGATTGTAGCTATTCAGAAAAAGACAACAAGCTTAAGATTGAAATTGGGTCATACGGAGCTAAGGTTCCGGAGAAGACGAATATTTTATTAAAGTTGCCTTTTGTAAGTAGCTACGCCGTATTTCGTAACGGTGTGAGTTATTCTGACTATAGTTACAATCGGGAGCAAAATGAACTCTTGATAAATTCTGAAATTGATTCGCAACAGCACTATATTTTCGAGATTTATACTTCTAAGCTTAAGGTTGAGAATCTTGCTATATCTAATGGACCGGGCGGAGTAAATGAACCCGTAACTTTTGTATCCACTTTTAGCGACTCTAGCGGCTGGCGCAATATTAAATATGCGGATATTATTGTCGGCACCGCACTTTGGGATAAAGCAAAGCGTTTAGTTGCGCTATACAATGCAGGTAATAATAGAATATATATACGCGATGATTCAGGCACTGGTTGGTTAGGCGGGGTTAGCGCAGGAACGAATTATAGGGTCAAAAATTCATCGACGGTAGATTCCATAAGCGCCACAGCTTTAGGTTCCCAAGATAAACTTATTGTTACATGGCGGGTGCAATTTAAGAATTCATTTACCGGGGCGAAGAATGTTTATCTTTATGTGAGAGATAAATTCGGACGTTATGACGGTTGGGCGCAGAAAGGCACGTTTATTTTGGGTAGGAATTACGTGCCGCAAGCCGATTTGTTCTTGCCTGGCAAGCCGGCAATTAATTCCGGACAAGCTGGAGAATTGACTTGTGAATATTCCGATGCTAACGGTTTTCAGGATATTAAGTTAGCATATTTACGTATTGAAGCAGCGGATCGTAACATGCTGAATACCGGTTCGCGTAATCCAGAGAGAGTATTATATACATTTTACGACAGGACATTAAATAGGATCCATTTAATGGGAGATGATGGGCAGTGGTTGCCCGCGGCTGTTTTAGGGTCTTCCGTAATGCTTGAAAACGCGCAGGTTATCATAGACTGCGCCGGTACTTCTATTGTAGGCGAAGGCGATAAATTGAAGGTTAAGTGGAAAATTACCTTTAAGCCGCCTTTAGCCGGCGCAAAGGACGTTTATCTGTATGCAAAAGACTTTGCTGGTGCTAGCAGTGGCTGGAAAAAGAAGGGAACGTGTGTAATTAATTATTCCGGCAGGCGCTAGAATTGGCAAATTAGCCAGAAATATGTTATACTTCTATTAGTAGTATAGAGCAATTTGACAAATTGGTAAGCTGTACCACCTACTGATAAAGGCAAACCAGGGGTAACCCTGGAGCGCAAAGCTACCTGCCCAGATAACTGGGTAGAGGG
>Ga0172370_10000110_pt1 | contig 111065 bp, 89 predicted proteins | sample LakKiv5m_FD_114538 | JGI IMG/M metagenome (GOLD analysis project Ga0172370, IMG submission 114538) | Freshwater microbial communities from Kabuno Bay, South-Kivu, Congo - kab_022012_11.5m | ecosystem: Environmental > Aquatic > Freshwater > Lake | place: Democratic Republic of the Congo...
ACCGATGCCAAGTCCTTCGCCGCCGATCCCAAGCTGCTGATCGGCGCGCAGGCCGGCACGACCAACTTCTACTCGGCGGTCTACAACGTGCTCGACGGCAACGAGCAGAACCCGCGCATCAAGCTCTTCGAGACGTTCGGCGCCTCGGTGCAGGCGTTGTTGGCCGGCGATGTAGACATGGTGCTGACCGACGCCGCCTCCGGTCGGGGCTACGTCGGCGCCAACCCCGACAAGCTCAAGATCATCGGCGACCCGTTGGGCACCGAGGAGTTCGGCTTCATCTTCAAGCAGGGCTCCGACCTCGTCGCACCCTTCAACGCCGCCATCGCGACCATGAAGAAGGATGGGTTCCTGGATCACCTGAACACGCGGTGGTTCTTCATGTACGATCCGAGTTCGAAGTAGGTCGGTGAACCGGTAAACTGTAGATTGGTAAACTGGTAAATGGGTAAACTGGTAGAAGGGTGGATTGGTAAACTGGTGTTATACGGTTGGACACCAGCTTACCAGTCTACCTGCCTACCAGCCTACCCATCTCCACCACGGAGAGCGCCTCATGTCTCCAACCCCCGCGCCTCGCGAATCCCACCTCGTCCCTGCGACGAACTGGCTGGCACGGCTGCCGTACTGGCTGTTGGCCGCGATTTTGCTCGGAGTCATCTTCCTTTGGATCATGGTGACGCGGGAAGGCTACAAAGTGATCCTGAGGGCGATTTCCCAGGGTGTCTGGGTGACGGTCTACGTCACGCTGATCGCTTACGCGCTGGCGATGCTGTTCGGCTTGCTGATCGGCCTGATGCGGGTATCGGGTAGCCGGGTGGCGCGTGAGCTTTCGACGTTCTACGTGGAGATCATCCGGGGCGTGCCGATGCTGGTGATCCTGTATTACATCGCCTTTGTCGGCGCGCCACCGTTAGTGGCGGGCATCAATTGGATCGGGAAAAGCCTGGCGGAGATGGGGCCCCTGGCCGGGTTGGGCAGGCCGTTGGCGGAGCTCCAGGTGCGCGACCTGAATTTCACGATGCGGGCGATCCTTGCGCTCACCATCGGCTACAGCGCGTTTATCTCGGAAATCTTCCGCGCCGGCATCCAATCCATCGGCCGTGGGCAGATGGAAGCCGCCCGCTCCCTGGGGATGAGCAGCGGCCAGGCGATGCACTATGTGATCTTGCCGCAGGCAGTCCGCAACGTGCTGCCGCCGCTCGGCAACGACTTCATCGCCATGTTAAAGGATTCGTCGCTGGTCTCGGTGCTGGGCGTCCAGGACATCACGCAACTGGGCAAGGTCTACTCGGCCAGCACGTTCCGCTTCTTCGAGACGTACAACGTGGTGGCGTACCTGTATCTGATCATGACCGTAGGGCTGGCGCTACTCGTGCGAGCCGTCGAGCGGAGGATGCCGGTGAGAAGTTAGTCGCTCACAACCACTCCGCCAATTGCGCGGTGCACTCGATGACCAGATCGGCATCCCCAAAATCGTGCATCTCCCCGAACCCGCAGAGAACGCCGACGGACAACGCGCCCGCGGCCTTAGCTGAGCGCGTATCGACATCGGTGTCCCCGACCATAACGCATTGCTCCGCCGGAACGCCCAGTTTTTCGGCTGCCTTGATCACCGGCATGGGATGTGGCTTCAATCGCCGCACGTCGTCGCGCGTGATTACCGCGTGGAAGAGATTGTAGAGGTCATACTGCATCAGGAAGGCCTCCGCCTCGCGGCGGTTCCGGCTGGTGACCGCTGCCAGCCGATAGCGTTCTGACAGAGCACGGATCACTTCGATGCTGCCTGTCACCGCGACGAAGTTCTGCGGGTCGCGCATGCCGCACCAACGATGGAAGGTATCGTTCAATCGGAACAGCAGACCATCCAGGTTCAGCCGGTCGAGCAGCGTAATGAGACTGTTGACCAACCCTTCACTGCCCATCAGCCAACGCCGCGCGGTTCGTTGGCGCTGAGCTTCGGGCATCAACTTTCCCAGGAAACGCAAGCGCCGGGCCAGGCGGGCGACCATGTCGTCGTCGGTCTCGATGAGCGTGCCGTCGAGGTCAAAGAGCACCGCACGTACGCCGCGCTCATCCACCAGCTCCTTCCAGTAGTGCGAGCGGTCAATTGGCATCTCGGGCGCGGGGAACAGTTCGAGGTCGAACAGTTTGCGGTAGACATAGCCCAGCAGCAGGCGGGCCGTCGCGATGGTTGGCGCGGCCAGCAGGACGCCCAGCACGCCGCCCAATTGCAGGCCCGCCAGGGCGCCCACGATTACCATGACGGGATGCAGCCGGACACGGCGTCCCACGACGCGCGGCACCAGGAACAGGTTCTCCATCTGCTGGAGCAAGAAATAGGCAAAGCCGACGACCACCGCAAACCACAGCGTAGGCAAGGGCAACCAGGACGATCCCAGGAACAGCGCGATCAGGATGCCGGGCACAGCAGCCACAACAGGGCCGATGGCGGGCACGAACTCCATCACCCCTGAGATCAGGCCCAAGACCGGCGCGTTCCGCACGCCAAGAACAGTCATGATGAACCAGACGACGACTCCCATGATAAAGGCGACGCCGAGCTGCCCGCGCACGAACGCATCCCAGATGCGCGTCATCTCGCGCCACAACTGGCCTGACTCGGCCCGCCAGACCTCCGGCACGTTCTCCCCGACAAATCGGCCGAAGCGTGGTCCGTCTTTCACCGCGTAGAAGCAGAACACCAGCACGAAGAGCGTCCACACCACACCGCTCACCGCGCCGCGCACCACCGTCGCCGCGCCACCAGCCAGCGGTCCCAGCAAACCTTGCAGGTTCTGAAGCGTCGTCAGATCCGGCCCCAGCAGCCCGCGCAGCCACTCGTTGATCGGCTGATAAAACGGCCCGAGGTCGATGGTGATTGACGGCGTGATCGCGATGGGCTTAGGGCCTACCTGGAGCAGTTCCTGTCCGACCTTGACCAGCGTGTTGCCGAATGCGGTGAATGCATTGACCGCCCACGGCGCGATTAACGCCGGGATGGTCAGCAGTACCAGCACCACCACAATCTCGGTGAGTAAGACGACCGGCGCGCGAGACCAGCCGGTGCGGCGTAAAATCCACCCCACCGGCATGGAGACCAGGTAGGCCAACAGGAGCGCGATAATCACCGGCGCGATGAGCACGCGCACTCGCGCCACCAGCCAGACAACCCCGACCAGGAGGCCAATGACAACCAGTTGTTTGACGAACGGACTCCAGCGGTTCCCCATAGATCCTTCCTCAGAAAGCGCGAAGAAAGGGAAGGCTCAAGGCAGACCGCCGAGCTTATCCAGTGGCCAATAGCGAAAAACCGCATGCCCGATGATCGTGTCGAGCGGAACGGGGCCGAAGTAGCGGGAATCCTTGCTATTGCCGCGATTGTCGCCCAACACAAACACATGGAGAGGAGGTACGATCCAGGAGCGTCCCTCGCCGGGGGTTATCTGCGCGAGGTATGATTCGTTCAGCGCGACGCCGTCGATGTACACCCTCCCATCGGCAATGGTCACTTGCTCGCCGGGGAGACCCACCACGCGTTTGATGAGCGGAATCGGACCACCGGTTGGATCGGTCAAGATGACGATATCACCGCGGTTCGGTCCATGCCAGCGGTAGCCAAACTTCTCCATGATCAACCGCTGGTCCTGGCGCAAACTCGGCTCCATGCTCTGGCCGAGAACGACAGTAGACTGAGCCAAAAACACATTGACGAGCACCGCCAGAAAGATCGCTGGCAGGAAGGTGCTCACGACTTCTCTTGCCGTACGGCCGGTTGGCTGTTTACCTGGCCTCCGACCGGAAGGCGTAGAAGAGAGGAGCGTATTGTCCATAGGGTTCGTCCATCAGCGCACGATGCCTATCTGATCTGGTGGCCAGTAGCGAAAGATTGCGTGACCTATGACTTGATCTAAAGACACCGTGCCAAAGATGCGCGAATCGCGGCTAGCGCCGCGGTTATCGCCTAAGACAAAGATGTGCAACGGCGGAACGACCCACGATCGTCCGCCACCCTGTGTCGGTTGAGCGAGGTATGGCTCATCCAACGGCACGCCGTCGATGAAAACGCGCCCGTCGGCGACGGTAACCCGCTCGCCGGGCAGCCCAACCACTCGCTTGATCAGTAGTTCAGGGCTACCGCCCGGGTCATGCAAGACCACGACATCCCCGCGGCGCGGCCCGCGAAGACGATAGCTCAGCTTTTCGATCACCAACCGTTGATTGGTCTGGAGGGTGGGCTCCATGCTTTGGCCGTAGACCCGCGTGGCCTGGGCCAGAAAGACATGAATAACCAGCGCGATGATGATGGCTGGTATAATGGTGCCGCCGAGATCGAACAGCAGCGCTATCAACCAGTGGCGAGGCTTGCGTCTGGCTTGTGGAGACGAGTCGGGAGTCTCCGCTTCGGAAGTCTCGATGGTCACTTCGTCCATGTTACTGCTGCAAGGCACCATGCGAAGGGGATTCTAACATAGATGCCCTAAATCCGCCAACCGGAGATCCGTGGCGTGCTTTGGTATCGCTGCGCACGACACGGATTCGGGACACGGAGGCACGGATTTCGTCCGGCCGTGCTCTACGCCGCCGCGCACGACACGGATTCGGGACACGGAGGCACGGAATCCGCCGGCTGCCCTCTAGCACCACCGCGCACGACACGGATTCGGGACACGGAGGCACGGAATCCGCCATCCGTGTATCCGTGGTCTCCGTGTCGGGCTTTATCGCCGATGGCCACCGCGACCGCGGTCCCCGCCGCGATCTCCCCCACGACCGCCGAACCCACCGCGATCGCCGCCGGGACGGCCACCACTGGCTGGCCGGCCGCCGCCCGCACGATCCCGCTCGCGCGCTTCTTCGGGGGTCCAACCTTCGAGCACAGCCTGCCGGCTGAGGCGAATCTTGCCCGCGGGGTCGATGTCAGTCACCATCACCGTGATTTCGTCATCGAGTTGCACTACATCCTCGACGCTCGGAACGCGATAATCGGCCAATTGGGAGATGTGCACCATGCCGTCAACGCCGGGCGCGATCTGGACGAAGCAGCCGTAGGACTCGATGCGCACCACCTTGCCGGTATAGATGCGCCCGATCTTGACCTCCTCGGTCATCTGCTCGATCTCGGCCAGGGCTTGCTCGGCGCCCACACCCTCGGCGCCGGAGACGAAAACCGAGCCATCGTCGTTGATGTCGATCTTGACGCCGTATTGCTCCTGCAGGCTGCGGATCATCTTGCCGCCGGGGCCGATGACCTTGCCGATCTTCTCAGGATCGATGTGCGTGGTCAAGATGCGCGGTGCGTGGACTGACAGATTCTTGCGCGGCTCGGGCAGCACATCCAGCATTTTACGCATGATGAACAGCCGGCCTTCGCGCGCCTGGGCCAACGCCTCTTCCAGGATCTTGTAGGTCAGGCCGTGGATCTTGATATCCATCTGCAAGGCGTTGATGCCGTGCTCGGTGCCTGCGACCTTGAAGTCCATGTCGCCAAGGTGATCTTCCAGGCCCTGGATGTCGCTAAGGATCGCGTAGCGTAGCCCCTCGCTGGTCATCGCGCCGTCGGTGACCAACCCCATGGCGATGCCAGCCACCGGTGCCTTGATCGGCACACCGGCATCCATCAACGCCAGCGTGCTGCCGCACACCGACGCCATCGAGGTCGAGCCGTTGGACGACAAGGCCTCGGAAACCAGGCGCAGGGTGTAGGGGAAGGTTTCCTGCGCGGGGATCATCGGCTCCAGAGCCCGCTCGGCCAGCGCGCCATGCCCGATCTCACGGCGCTTCGGGCCGCGGGAAGGAGATACTTCACCGGTGGAGAAAGGCGGGAAGTTGTAGTGGTGCATATAACGCTTGGACTCTTCGAAATTGAGCGTGTCCAACTTTTGCTCATCACCGGGCGTGCCCAGGGTCGCGACCGTCAGCACCTGTGTCTCGCCGCGAGTGAAGAGGCCGCTGCCGTGAACGCGCGGCAGAATGCCCACTTCGACACTGATCGGGCGGATGTCCTTGCGTCCGCGGCCGTCAGGGCGAACTTTGTCGTTGAGAATGCGATTACGCACCACCTTCTTTTCGATGCTCTCGAACGCCTGGCCCAGCGCCTTGGGTTCGTAGGTCTCGCCCAGAGCTGCTACCAGCTTATTTTTAAGCGTGGCGAGCGCGGCATACTGCGCCTCCTTGCCGGGATTATCGGCCACGGCTGCACGGATACCATCGCCCAGCCAGGCCGCGGTGGCTTGCTCCACTGCCGGATCGGCCAGCAGGGGCGTAAACTCGAACTTGGGCTTGCCCAGCTCGGCGCGCATCTTGTTCTGTAGATCGAGAATCGGCTGCATGGCCTCGTGACCCAGCCTGAGCGCTTCGAGCATCATATCCTCGGGCAGTTCATCAGCACCAGCTTCCACCATCAGGATCGCGTCGGTCGTGCCGGCCATCCGCAGATCGAGGGTGCTGGCGGCCATCTGGGTCACCGTTGGGTTGATCACAAACTCGCCATCGATAAAGCCGACGCGCACCGCGCCGATCGGGCCTTCCCACGGCACATCGGAAATCATGAGCGCCGCGCTGGCGCCGATGATGCTCAGGATGTCCAGGTGGATTTCAGGATCACGGGCGAGGGCGGTGACGATCACCTGCACCTCGTTCATCATCCCTTCAGGGAAGAGCGGGCGCAGCGGGCGATCCACCAGCCGCGAGACCAGAATGGCCTGGTCGCTGGGCCGGCCTTCACGACGTTGAAAGCTGCCGGGGATGCGCCCGGCCGCATAGAGACGTTCCTCGTAATCCACGCTGAGCGGGAAGAAATCGACGCCTTCGCGCGGATTGGAACCGCAGGCGGTGGCGAGGACAACGGAATCGCCGGAACGGACGGTGACAGCACCGCCGGCAAGCCTGGCGAGCGTGCCCGTCTCGATGACAATCTCACGACCGCCGACTTTCGCAGTATAGCTGTACTTTTGCATGGAACTCCCTGTTACCTTTCGTGTGTGGCTACAAGGGACGATAGAGCCTGCGCGACCGCAAGCGTCACGCCCCTGCCGGACACGTCCGGAGGCCAGGGACTGGGGAGTGAGTCCAAATCTGTTTGGGCCCACTCCCCAATACCTGCTCCTCCTGACGTCCACCTTGTCCGTAACACCAAACGAGTAGATACGACAAGCGTATCTACTCGTCAAGCGTGCAATCTTACTTTTGCCCTGACTGATCGTACTACTTGCGTAAGCCCAGACGCTCGATCAGTTCCTTGTAGCGGTCTGGGTCCTTGTGGCTCAGGTAAGCCAGGTGTCGTCGGCGTTGACCTACCAGCTTGAGCAGGCCTCGCCGCGATCCTTGATCCTGCTTATGAACCTTCAGATGGGCGATGAGTGCGTTAATGCGCGTGGTGAGAATCGCGACCTGTACCTCAGGCGACCCCGTGTCACTGTCGTGAACGTGGTATTCCTGAATAATGGCGTTCTTTTCGACTTTCGAGAGAGCCATACTTGGGATACTCCTTTCGGGATGTGACCGGGGCACCGCTGGAATACCGAGGCGCATGTCCCAGTCGACCTACAGGAGGGAGTATACCACAGAGAAGAGGTCTGGGCAAAAAGACATGGTATGCGTGATGCGATCCGATTCGGAGATGATCTGTGGCGCCCACCCCTCGCTCATCATATGGCGTTTGGCTCCCACAATGCCACCGTCTCTACGTGGTATGTTTGCGGGAACATATCGACCGGCTGCGCCTCGACCAACCGGTAGCCGGCTTGGGCCAGGTGTACGGCATCGCGAGCCAGGGTGGCAGGATCACAAGAGACGTAAACGATGCGGCGCGGGCCGAGCGCGGCAAGCTCACGGATCACCTCCGGCCCGGCCCCGGAGCGCGGCGGATCGAGCACTACGAGATCGGCATGCAAGCCTTCTGATCGAAGTGCCGGCAGCACTTCCTCGACCGCGCCCTCGTGCAGGGAGACGTTCATCCGATCCCCGGCGTTGAACGCAAAGTCCTCGCACGCTGAAGGGGACGACTCCACCCCGATCACCTCGCCGACCGAATCCGCCAGCGCCAGGGCGAAGAGGCCGACGCCACAGTAAGCGTCCAGCAGCACGTCGGCCGGCTGCGGGTCGGCGTAGGCGGCCACGATCTCGACCAGTGCCGCCGCGCCGACGGTATTCACCTGGAAGAAACTTTCCGCCGAGACACGATAGCGCCGACCTGAGACGTCCTCGAAAAGCCACGGTTCGCCGATGAGCGGCTCTGTGCCGCGCGGTGTCAGCAAAGCACAGGCCGCCGGCAGGTTGATCTCGATCTCCGGCTGCTCGTCGCCGGCGGTCTCGAACAGGATCATGACATCCCCGGTGTTGACGCCGACACGCAGGCTCACGCCGGTGACCCCGGCGCCGGCAAGATCGAGCGCCGCGTGCAGATCATCCAGGCGTTCATCAAGGAGCAGGCAGCGGTCCACCGCGATCACGTCATGGCTGCCGGCGCGACGATAGCCCAGGCTGCCTTCAGGGGTCAACACGAACTGGGCATGATTGCGATACCCGTAAGCGAGGTATTGAGGATTGGGAATTGGCGATTCGGCGCTACGGGCTTCGGCTTCCCCGCCTGCCATCACAACAATGTCGGCAACGCGCGGGGCAAGGATGCGTCCCAGGCGACGCAGTTGGTCGGTGACGATTTTCTGCTTGAACTCCGCCTGGCGCTCGTACGCGATGTGTTGCCATTGGCAGCCACCGCACTTGTCGTGGCCGAAATAAGGACAGGGCGGCTCAACGCGGTCAGGGCTGGGATCGAGCACCTCCAGAAGGCGCGCTCGCGCCCACCGCTCCCGCTCCTCAACGATCTCGGCCCGCACCCGCTCACCGGGGATGGCATAGGGCACGAAAATCGCCTTCCCGTCATACCTGCCAATGGCTTCGCCACCGTGCGCGATGGCGTCCAAATCCAGCTCGACTATCTGGCTCATGGCTTTACCCATCAATTCATCCTTGACCGCAGTTCTAGATCCCCGGCCGCGCCAGAAAGGCCAGTGCCCGACCTTCGTCGCCGCTCATCACCAGATCAAGCATGCGCCCACCGGCGGTAGCCGGCACGTAGATGACCTTGACGAAATCGGCGTAACGGGCGTCATCCGGCAGCAGGGCCGGCAGGGCGTTCAACGCCGAGTTGAAAAACTTGCTGTTGAATGGATTGCCCGGCTCGCCGGGGTAGATGGCCAACGGATAGATGTGCGACTCCACCAGGTCCTGGAAGAAGTGTGTGCCGAACGATAGCGTTGGCTTATTCTTGCCTTTGGTCCAGCCGATCTCGATCAGTGCGCGCGTGTTGTAGAAGTCCGCGTAGCCCACCTTGAGCCCCAGGTCAGGGTTAGAGCTGCCCCAGCGTCCCGGTCCCATCAGGATGAAGTTCTGTCCTTCCAGGCGTTGATTCAGCCGGCCGATGACACGAGCCAGATCGAGCTTCTGGCTGGGGGTGGCGGCGTCCAGGTATTTGTCGGGGTCCACGTACACGATGTACGAGATGCCGCGCACCTGGCCCGTGGGCACCATCTTCTCCGTGCCGAAAATAATATCCTCCTGGGTCAACCGTTCGGGGAAGCGGATTTGTTCGGTCCGACCGACACCACTCTGGGGCCGGCATTGCAGCAGGTGCAGCTCGGCGGTCGGCCGCGGGTATTCGCGACCGATAACCACTGTAAACTCGATATCCACCGGGTGGCTGTAGCTGAACTCCAGGCATTTCAGGACTGTCTTGAGGTGATTGGCGAAGGATGTTTGCGTGAGCAAGCCTTCGAGCGTGATCACCAGTGTGCGCGGATCAAGGGTGCGATCGGTAAAGATCATCGGGCTGACGTAATCGCCTTTATCCAGCGACGCGAGGAATCGCAGGCCCGGAAAGTCGCCGGCCACCACCTCGCTGATCGGGCGCGTCTCCAGAAGGTTAGTGTCCAGGTTGATCACATCCATGTAATACTGGGAATAATACTTGAGCTCCTGGGCTCCGCTCTCCGGGCGCAGGTTCGGATGGCTCAGCGCCACCATGCGTGGGTAGTCCTCACCCACGTGCTCGACCGCGCGCGTGCCCAGCCCGATCACCAGCCGGGCAAAACCGTCCTCCCGCCGCAGCTTTGGGCTCCACAGGAAGGTGTTGCGGCTGTAGGCCACGCCAGCCAGCGAAGGGAAGTAGAAGCTGCGATAATGTTCCCCCTGGACGGCCTGGATCAGCACCGCCATGCGCTCATCGAAATCCAGGAACCCCCGCTGTTTGCGATAGAGCAGGACGTCGGGATTGTAGATGCTGGCATAGACGCGCGCAATTCCCCGCGTCAAAGCTGCCAGATTCTCCTCCGGCGTGCCCTGGTTAGGACAAAAGACGCTTTCATACATCCCCGCGAATGAGAGATCAAAGTTGTCTTCGAGCAGGCTCGACGAGCGGACGATCAGCGGTTTGTTGCCGACCCTCTCCAGCAGCTTGCGGAACTCGTCCTCGATCTGCGGCGAGAAGCGTCCCCGGGCGTATGCCTCCTGGATATGCGGATAATCCTGCTGGATTTCGTCGATAGATTTGTACTTCTGGTTCAAGTAGGGCAACAGGCCGTTGAACTCCAGGAAATCATAACTCACGTCCGCACCGACGAAATACGTTTCCGGGATCGCCAGTCGGACGGGATCGCGGCCATCGGAGAACCGGCTGATCGTCTGGTTGAGGATCGTCCAGGCGAGCACCAGGCCCGCCGCCTTGCCGCCGATTTTGCCCCGGCCCACCCTGTGGTTGCGGATCCATTGGAGGTCGCCGGGTGAGAGATACTCCTTGGCGACCCGGACGAACTCCAGCTCGTCGCTGATCAAGGCCTTGATCAGCACCACCTTCGTCTCCTGCAAGTGTGGATGGGCGCGTGCCTGCTCTTCCGGCGGGAGCGCCGCAAACCGCTCGAGCTGCTGAAACAGGATCTCGAGAGAGGCCATCTCGGGATTCAGGCTCAACACCTGCTCGGCGGTGGGACGGCGCTGGAGGACCTCGTGCGCCAGCTCCTCGAACCGCTTGGGCGTCATGTTGTAGGCGAAGTAAAATTCGGTGAGATTGTCGCGGATGATAGCCAGACGACGCTCCCAGATTTCAGCCGACTCCTCCCGGTACGGGTTGGTGATCCCTTCGCGCTGCTGAGACTGAACCGCGCGCTCGCGCACCTCCGCCTCGAAGTGTTCCTTCGTGATCACGCCGCGGCGAAAAAGCTCCTGCCGCATTTGCTCGCGAATGGCATCCCCCAGGATCGGGTATTGGCCGAGCTGCATATGAATGCGGAAGAGTTTAGGGATATGGGTGCTCTCTTCGGGCATACGCAAACCTCCCGGAAGATCCGACCGCGAAAGTATACCTGCCTATGTGCGCGCTGGCAAAGATGCTTTGATCGCGCCGAACGCGGCGAAACAACCGTTCTTGTGCAAGATTTCGACCGCATTGAACCCTACTGCTCGCAGCAGATCAACCTGAAACAGCAGAGGCCGCGGCGTATCTTCCTGCTCGATGTAGGCGAAGACATGATCCCGATACGCCTCACCTCTGAGCTCGACCAGGTACTCGCCGTAGCGTTGCCACATGACCGCCTGGATGGCCGGTGTCGCATGTTCGATCATGTCGGAGATCCAAAATGACCCTCCCGGCCGCAGCGCGGCATGGCACTTGGCAAACATGGCGTGCCACTCATCATCGTCGCGCAGGTGATGAAACACCGCGGCCGCCAGGATGATGTCAAACTGTGCTTCTCCCAGCGACAGCGCGCGGATGTCCGCCTGTAGCGCCGTGACCGTCCCGGTCGTGCTCATCCTGACCCGCTGGATCGCGCGATCCAACATCGGCCGGCTGAGATCCACCAGTGTCGCGTTGAGGTTAGGGAGCCTCTGAAGCAGCTTGAGCGTGTAGTTTCCCGCGCCGCAGCCGATATCCAGCACATGCGTCGCGGCTGGCGTGGTCGCCGCGGCGGCCCGCACGATCAAGTCCATGACCAGTGGCGCGTCCACGGTCGCCGATTGGCCGGTTTCCAGGTTCGAGAAGCGTTCAACGTCAGCATCGAACCGCTGGCGAATTTGCTCAACGGTAGATTTCATCGGATGTCCTCCTGACTGCCTCAAGTTTACCACAGACCTCGATCCGTTGTGGTTTGTCATACCGCGCTATTTGCGCGACAATAGCCTGGTCTTGACACGGCGATGCCAGGCCGTCCGGCATTACCCGGCACCCTGGTCCCCCCGTCGCCGTGTTCGTCATTTCAACGTGACCGGGGATCAGCCGTGACCCTCGTCTACCTCACCGTCGCCTGGATCTGCGGCATTTTCTGCGCGCGCTGGCTGTGGTCACAAGCGGTGATCGGCTGCGCCACGCCCGGCTGGCCGTTCGCTGTGCTGGCCGCTATGCTGACGCTGGCAGCGATCATCCTACGCCGAAGGCCGGTGGAACGCCTCGCCACCGTGCTGCTCCTTTTCTGTGTCCTCGGGGCATGGCGCTACCATGCCCACCCCTACGCCGTCTGCCCAACCGCCGGGGATTTGGCGTTCTACAATGGCGACGACCGACACTCGGTTTGGGTCACAGTCGAGGGAGTCGTTGCTGATTACCCGGACGTGCGTGATGTGCAAACGCAGTACCGGTTGCGCGTGGATGTGCTGACCATCGATAGGACAACCCATCCCGTGCGCGGTGATCTGCTGGTGCAGGCGGGCCGCTTCCCCGGCTATGCCTACGGCGATCGTCTGCGCGTGGCTGGCCAGCTTCAGACGCCGCCCATCCTGGACGACTTCGACTACAAGGCTTATCTGGCCCAACGGGGAATCCACAGCTTGATGCGCCGGGCGCAGGTCGAACGGGTGGCGGAGGGCGGGGGCAGCCTGTTTTTGCGGCTGCTCTACGCCGTGAAGGCGCGCGGATCGGCGCTGCTGAACCGTGTGCTACCGGAGCCGGCCGCCGCGCTGGCGAACGGCATGCTGCTGGGTATCGAGAGCGGCATCCCCGACGACGTAAACGAAGCGTTTAAAGCCACCGGCACATCGCACGTGATCGTCATCTCCGGCAGCAACATCGCGTTGCTCTCCGGCGTGCTGATGGCCGGGCTGAGCCGGCTTTTGGGCAAGCGGCGGGCGGCCTGGCCGGCGATCATCGGCATCGGTCTGTACGTGCTGCTGGTGGGTGCAGACGCGGCCGCGCTGCGCGCCGGGTTGATGGGCGTCCTCTACGTCTATGCGATCTACCTGGGACGGCAGAGCACCGCGTACGTTTCCCTGTGCGCTTCGGCGCTGTTCATGACGCTGTTCAATCCGCTGACGCTCTGGGATATCGGCTTTCAGCTCAGCTTCATGGCGACGCTGGGACTGATCCTGTTCACCGACCCGATTTCGACCCGCATTGAGCGATTCCTGGTCCGCAGGTTGGCTCAAGAGCAAGCGCGGCGCGTCATGGGCATCTTGAACGACGCGTTGATCGTCACCCTGGCCGCGCAGGTGACCACGCTGCCGCTGATCGTCTACTACTTCGGTCGGGTCTCGCTGATCTCACTGGTGACCAACTTTCTGATCCTGCCTGCCCAGCCGCCGATCATGACCGGCGGCATGGCAACGTTGATCGGTGGGCTGGCCTGGGAGCCGATCGGCCGCGTCCTGGCGATCATTCCCTGGTTGTTCCTCACCTACACGACCGCAGTGGTACGATTGACGGCCGCGATCCCGTTTGCGTCGCTGGAAACGGGCGCGTTGGGGCGAGCAGCCGCGGTGGTCTACTACGGCATCTTGCTCGGGACGATCGGATGGGGCGAATTGCGCCGGCGCGGACTCGTCAGAATGGCCGCCCGGCAGGCCGTGGCCTGGGCCGTAGCGGCCGCGGTGCCGCTATGGCTGATCGCCAGCCTCCTCGGCTCGCAACCTGACGGCAGGCTACACCTGTTCTTTGTGCCCGCTGAAGGCAGCGAGGCCGCGCTGATCGTCGCACCGGGCGGTCAGCGGGCCTGGATCTGGGATGGCAAAGGGGACGGCAACGCGCTGGTCACAGCAACCAACCCGCTGCTGACGGGCTGGTGGAAGGGTGTCGATGTGGCGATCGGCCCCGGCGCGGCTGCACTCTGGCCCGGAGCACGAGCCCTCGACCCCGCGCAGCTTGCTCCCGGGACGACTGTGCGTTTGGACGAAGGCGTGGTGCTGATACGGCTGGCGGCAGAAGACGGCTGGGTGCTGAGCTACGACCGGTTCCGCACGATCCTGCCGGCGACGCTCAAACTCGAGGGTCAGGCCGCGCTGCTTGCCGGTGACGCCGACTTGCACGCGAGTTTCCTCAAAGTGCCTGGCCCGGACACTGGCGCCTGGCCCACGGCCGCGTTTCTGGCCGCGGCCGCGCCCCAACTCATCACCTGGCCGGAGGACACGACCTATCCGCCGGAGGTAGACAACTCTTTGAGGCTGCTTGGCGCGGTGCGGGTGCCTATGGAAGCCATCATCGAAGCCGTCACCGACGGGAGACGGATGTGGTTGGCGCAGCATGCCATTGACGGCAGAAGGTGAGAGGCCGCCTACGGTTGAAACCGTAGTCTGGCACAGCTCAAAACCTGTTGAAGCAGGTTGGCGCTGGGCTACCCAGAGCCTGTCCTGAGCTCGTCGAAGGAGGGCCGGGGGGTTAGGTCACACCCCCGCTCACCGGGTGTGGTACAGAGTTTTGCATCAGCATGGAGCGTTTGGACCACGAAGTCACGAAGGTGGCGAAGAACACGAAGCACGAAGCGCTTGTCTCATGCGTTGAGCGCGGCGCCGGGCGACGGAGCGCCCGGCCAGGGTGGTCATGACGTGCTTGCAGGTAGGCTGTGGCCAACCTTCGTGATCTTCGTGCTCACCTGCCCCGCGCGCAGTTTGCGGGGTCGTGGCCTTCGTGCCGCTTCGCGGCTTCGTGTTCCATACACCTGCGCCGCAAAACCTTGAACCACATCCCCGCTCACCGCGATCGTTGACGGTGCACCGACCGACATGCTATACTGAGCACGGTTCAGCGAAACAGCTCCCTCTCATCGCAGCGCCATCGAACATCCCTCGCCTGCATCGTTCCCCGAAGCTGGACTTTCAGACCTCGCGTACCCTCACCGCGCCATCTGCGCGGGAAGCGAAAGGAGTTGAGGCGATGAGACGGTTCATGCCCCTGCTCAACGTTGCCCTGATCCTCACGCTGTTCATCACCGGTTGTGGTTCCAAACCGACCCCGGCCCCGGAACCCACGCCTGCGCCGCCGACGCAAAGTCCGGCGCCTACGCCCGTGTCGTCGCCAGTGACCCCGTCTCGGCTGATAGTAGGGCACACGGCCGAAATCAGTCGCCTCGACCCGCCGTCTCCCCGGCAGCGGAATTACGACGAACGGATGGTCTGCCAGACGGTCTTCGAGGGCCTCGTGCGATATGGCGAGGGCCGCAACGATGTCGAGCCGGCGTTGGCCGAACGGTGGGATGTCACGTCGGACGGGCTGACCTGGACCTTCTACCTGCGTAAAGGGGTGACATTCCACGACGGCACTTTCTTCACGGCCCAGTCTGTCAAATACAACTTCGATCGCTGGCTTGCCGACTTCCGCGATGACCTTCAGGCTGACCTCGATTTCATCCGCGCGGTAGAGGCGCGGGACGATTACACGGTGGAGCTGAGCCTGGCCCGGCCGTATAGCGCCCTGTTGCAACGGCTGGCCAGCCTCCCCTTTGTGTTCGCAAGCCCTTCAGCAATTCAGCAATCGGGAGACAAGTTCGGCACAGCCGATGGTCTCCCGGCGGGCACGGGGCCGTTTATGGTGGATGCGTGGACCGGTGATCGGATACAGCTCGTACGTAATCCGGCCTACTGGGGGAACGCTCCGGCGCTGGCTGGATTGGAGTTCCTGCGGATCAGCGATCCCCAGGCACAATTGCTCGCGCTGCAAAACGGTGAGATAGACACCGCCTTCGGGCTGCCCGCGGCCCAGGCTGAGGATATCGAGGATATTGAGGACATTGAGGAGGATAACCGGCCCGATAACCAGCTCCGCGGTTTCACCAGCCCTGGCGGTTTCGAGATATTCCTTGGGCTGAACCAGGCCCACACGCCCCTGGCCGACAGCAAAGTTCGCCAGGCCATCGCTCATGCCCTTGATCGGCCTGCCGCCGTGCGCGCTGCCTTCGGGAGCGATCGGTGGGCGGCCGATGGCCTGTTGTCGCCGGCGTTTCACCAGTACGACGAGTATGCGGCCGCGGACGAACATGATCCCGAACTGGGCCGCCAATTGTTGTCGGAGGCCGGTTATGCCTCCGCAGAACCCATCACCCTCCTCTACCCCGATCACATGGACGATGTTCCGGATCCACGGGGGCTGGCGGAAGCGATCCGTGACGATTTGCGGGAAATCGGCCTGGCGGTCGAAGTCCAGGAGGTGGAGCGTAATGAATACTGGCGCCGGGTGTACCAGGGTGAGACCCAGCTCTACCTGGCGTACGCCGGCAGCGCCAGAGGGGATGCTTACGAGGCGTTCTGTGTTCCTTTTTGCGGGCAGTGGCCTTTGCTGGCGTCCGGCGCGCCCAACTCCGAGCTCCTGGCGCGCCTCGACGAGGCTGCCCAGGCCGTTGATCCTGAGGAGAACGCCCGGCTGTATCGCGCCGCCGAGAAGATCATGCACGATCAGGCGCTCCTTTTGCCGCTCGCTTACCTGCCCGTGGCGGCGGTTACACGCAGCGAGGTGCAAGGCTTCGGGCTTCATCCGTTTCGCACTTCCTTCGAGACGGTGACGCTTCTGCCCTCGCTTTCCGCTGATCTGCCCCTGCGCATCGCCGGGCCCGACGTGGCCGCGGTCGGCGAACCGGTCGCGCTCACGCTGGAGGCCGTCGGAGGGGCAGAAGAAGTGTGCACCGACGACACGTGTCCCGCCGAAGGGATCCGGCTGCAGGAAATCGTGACCGACGGGGGCGTGCCGGTTTATGTGGACCTGGAGCGCCGCGTGCTGATCCCGCAGGACGAAGGGACGATCAAGGTTTCGGCCAGGTACGAGTTCGAGGGGAAGGAAGGCGTTACGCCACCCCACGAGATCGAGGCAGTCTGGATTCCGGCCGAAACCATCTCGCTGGGCGCGCGGGACGAAGGATGGCCCCCGATCCCCGTGTCTGTCGCAGGCGGGGCGCCGATCCTGTTCGATGTGCTGGGTGAATTGACCGCGCGCGGTATAGACCTCACGTCCGCGCAGTTGAAGTACACGTGGGACTTCGGCGATGGCATTCGGGCGACCGCTTTCGGCGACGGCACGCGGCGGGTCACCCGCGAGCGGGAAGGCGTCTACGATGAAGCTTGCCCGGATGAACCGCCCTGGTACGACGAGTGCCAGCCGTTGCCGCCGTATGGGGTGATGCACGCGTTCGCCGCAGACGGGGGAGACTACCAGGTCTCCGTGACCGTGGAGGAACAGACCGTCGCCGGGCCGCAGCTTGTCGCTAACCGGCTGCGCCCTGCCGCTCCGCTCACCGACGGCTCCTTCATGACCAGGGTGGACGTCCGAAGTCGTTCCGTGCAGCAATGGCTGGAAAAACTATCAGGCAAGCTGGTCGACAAAGGGGTCGGCAAGAAGCTGAATGAAAACGAACGGGCGCGGCTGAAGAAGCTGGTCAACGATGCGCTGACAGCGCTCCTGCGCGGTGACAAGCGAGGGGCCACAGCGGCGGCAGAAGAGATCCTCAAGCTCGCCGTCCTGGCTGCCGTGTCCGAGAAGGCATTGCTGGTGGGAGTGGCGACGCAGGTGCTTTCGGCCATCATCCATGAGCTGAAGGGCGATCCCGTCGTGTACGATGTGTTCGCGACAACGCCGGAGAACGGGGTCATCGACGACAGCATCCAGAAGAACACACACTTCTGGGTTAACGACAAGGATCTGGAAATCAAGTCCATCGCCAGCGGAGTGACCATTGGCATCGGCTACAACTTCGGGACGATCTGGGTCAAGGGGAACAACGGCATCCTGGACATCACCACGAATGCGGGCGACGTGAAGATCGGCCCGCGAAACGACGAAGACATCAAAATCATGCACAACCGGGGAACCATCACGATCACGATCGACAAGGATGAGAACAACGATCTCATCAAAGTGACTGAAAATGAGGGCACGATCGTCTTGCAGCGGCACGATAACGATCTGATCGTGGATCGTAACCTGCCGACCGGCATCATCACGCTCACCAACTACGACGAGGTTCGCATCGATTGGAACGTCGGCGGCCTCATTCACGTGTTGTACAATGAAGACAACATCGTCGTCGAGCACAACGGTGAGGGTGCCCCTTGTCGCTCGTCCACGAACTGCACGAGCTGGGGGCGCATCGTGATCGACAGCAACAACGATTTCATCGACGTCAACGACAATGGCCGGAGCGGAAACGGAGGTCAATGCTTCACCGGCCCGGGAGGTCTCGTGGAAGTCAACGGAAACAACGACGAGATCGAGGTTGCGCCGGGGAAGATCGGCAGAGTCGATCAGCACGGCGGTAAGCCGGTCGAATGCGACTGAGTTACGGGCCTGTCAAGACACACCTTCTCGTTTTGACCGGTTACACACGGTGCAGTTTCCCGCTCCGATCGGGCCAACGATTGAAATGCCCGGTACAGCGGGGCAGGCTCTCGTCGTCTGATACCGCAAGTGCGTTGAAACGCACTCTGGGTGACCGGTGCGGTCCGTGGGCAACCTGTTTCAACAGGTTTTGGCGGGTTGCCAGACTGCGGTTTCAACCGCAGGCGGCCTCGCCGCGGCAGCCCGGCGACGATTGAAATGCCCGATACAGCGGGGCAGGCTCTCGTCGTCTGATACCGCAAGTGCGTTGAAACGCACTCTGGGTGACCGGTGCGGCCCGTGGTCAACCTGTTTCAACAGGTTTTGGCGGGTTGCCAGACGGCGGTTTCAACCGCAGGCGGCCTCGCCGCGGCAGCCCGGCGACGATTGAAATGCCCGATACAGCGGGGCAGGCTCTCGCCGCCTGATACCGCAAGTGCGTTGAAACGCACTCTGGGTGACCGGTGCGGCCCGTGGGCAACCTGTTTCAACAGGTTTTGGCGGGTTGCCAGACGGCGGTTTCAACCGCAGGCGGCTGGCGCTGGCGCAGCAAACGCCGCCGCGCCCAGCAGGACCAGGTTGATCCACACCAGGTCAGCCAGGAACAGGTGCACGATCTGCATCCAGACGGGCGCCAGCAGCACGACATTGAGCGCGCCGGCGACCACCTGCACGACGAACAGGATCACCTGGGCCTGGGCCAGCCGATCTCCCCAGGGAGTCGGGTGCAGTCGCCGCAGAAGTTGGGCCAGGACCACGGCGTAAAGCGCCATCGTCACCGCGATGAACGGGTGCCAGATGCGCAGCCGCACCAGGATATTCGCCGTGGGTGAAATATCCTGCGCCAGACCTTCGCCGAGCGTCTGCACCGGGAAGAGGGTGTCGCCCAGCGCGGTCACGGCGCCGCTCATGCCGAGCAGCAACGTGCCGAGCAGCGCGAGGATCCACGCCCACGGCAGCCATCCCCGGCCGCGCGCCTGGACAGGGCCTCCGCCAGACGCCAACCAGGCGGTGAGCGCCAGCGCGGCCAGCAGGCCGAAGGTGATGACCAGGTGCAGCGGCACGGAGATGGCCCGCTGCAACGAGACATTCGTCGCGACCCATCCGAACAGTACCAGGACTGCGCCGACCAACGCCTCGGCGATGATGAACACGCCGCACGTCACCAGCATTTTGCGGATGAGCTGGCGCCTGGCGTATACCCGAAAGCCCCAAAAGATCAAGGCGGCGATCAACGCGACGCTGAGGGCCGATAACATCCGGTGGGTGAACTCGATGATTGTCTCGATTCCCGGCGCGCGCGGCACGACCACGCCGTTGCACAGCGGCCAGTGACCGCCGCACCCCGCGCCGGAACCCGTCGCCCGCACGAACGCGCCCCAGAGGATCACCAGGACATTGAAAGCCAGCACGCCCCAGGCGTAAATGGTGAAGCGTTTGGATTTCATTTGGCCCTCATCTGTTCCTTGACAAAGGTTGCACCGGGAGCATAGTATAAAGCGGAACGCGTAACACGTAAAAACGCGAGGCGAGCATGACGACGTTGAAGAAGTGGCTTTCCGGTTGGCGCTGGGTGGGGTTGCTGGCGCTGATCGCGGTCACCGCCTGGCTGGCCCTGCGCGGGCTGCCCGATGGCCGGCTGCACGTCTATTTCCTGGACGTGGGCCAGGGCGACGCCATCCTGGTGCGAGCGCCGGATGGCCGGCAAATCCTGGTGGACGGCGGCCCCAGCCCGACCGCGTTATTGAGCGAGCTGGGCGCGGTGCTGCCGTTCTGGGATCGCAGCCTCGACCTGGTCGTGCTGACGCATCCCGATAGCGATCACATTACCGGCCTCATCTCACTGCTTGATCGTTACCGGGTGGCGCAGGTGCTCGACGTACCCCAGTCTGATACGGCGTCCGAGGCCGCGCCCTGGCGGGAACGCCTGGCTAAGGCGGGCATCCGGCGCACAATGGCGCAACGCGGCATGAAGCTGCCGGTCGGCGACGTGAGCTTCACGGTGCTGAACCCGCGCTCGCCGCTCCTCACCGGAACAACCTCGGACAGCAACAACAACGCCATCGTGTTGCGGCTGGACTACGGCAGCGTCAGCCTGTTGCTGACCGGCGACGCGGAGCAGGAAGCAGAAGCGGACATGCTCACGGCCGGCCTGCCCTTGCGCGCCGATGTGCTGAAGGTGGGCCATCACGGCAGCAACGGCAGCACCTCCGCCCCGTTCCTCGCGGCCGTGGCGCCGGGCCTGGCTGTGATCCAGGTAGGCGCGGATAACACCTTCGGCCATCCGCACCCGGCGCTGCTGGAACGGCTGAAGGGCATCGAGGTGCTGCGGACGGATCAGCACGGCAGGATCGAGGTCGTGAGCGATGGGAAGCGGGTGTGGGCGAGAACGGAGCGGTAGACTCAGTAGATCACAGATCTCACGCAAAGTCGCCAAGAACGCCAAGAGAGTCCGCTTGACCTTTGCGTCTTTGCGTGAGGCAGAATCGTGATCTACTGAGACAGGGAAACCGGTAGATCGGTGCTCGTCCGCGCCCGTCATGTATTGCATTAAGGCAGATGATTCAATGCGCTTACTCATGTTCCAGGCCAAACGTTTCTGGTGGAAGTCGTTTTCAAAGACGCTGGAGAACGTCGAAGACATCCAGGCCGAAGACGCGGTAACGGACGCGGTGGTGGTTTTCATGCACGTCGAGGCCAAAGACGCGGCCGAGCGGGATGACGTCTTCCGCAAGACACTGAAGAATATCAAGTGGCTGGCGAACAAGCGCGATCTCAAGCGGGTCGTGTTGCACTCGTTCACGCACCTGGGCGGTGAGAACGCCGAGCCGGATTTCGCGAGCGCGTTCATCGTTGAGTTAGCCCACCGCCTGCGCGCCACCGGATACGAGGTCTGGATCACACCTTTCGGCTACTTCAACGAGTGGGAGTTGAGCGTGTACGGAGAGAGCCTGGGGAAGGTGTGGAAATCGTTCTAACGTTCGACCTCTAACCCCAGATCCGGCTCCACGTCAAAGTTCAACGCGGTCGGACCGTCGCCCAGCAAGCGGTAATGTGCGGCCGCGCCGATCATGGCTGCGTTGTCGGTGCAGAGGAAGAAAGGCGGGATGGAGGCAGGCACGGGCAGGCGCTCGGCCACCGCCTGGCGCAACGCTGTGTTTGCCGCCACCCCACCGCACACGCAGATACGTGTCACGCCGTAGGTTCGCGCGGCATCGGCGGTTTTCGATACCAGCACGTCTACCACGGCCGCCTGGAAGCTGGCCGCCAGGTCGGCGATGGGTAACGTCTCCGGGTTTCCTCCCAGCTCGCGCACCTGGCGCAAAACAGCCGTTTTCAAGCCGCTGAAACTGAAGTTGAACCGATGCCCCGGCTGGATGGCATAGTTGGTGAGTCCGCGCGGGAAGCTGAAGGCCGTCGGATCGCCTCCCTCAGCCGCTTTCTGGATGGCGGGACCGCCGGGGTAGGAAAGGCCCAGCAATCGTGCCACCTTGTCGAACGCCTCACCGGCCGCGTCGTCCAGTGTCGCGCCCAGGCGCTGATAGCGGCCGTGCCCCTGCATCAGGATCAGCTCCGTGTGGCCGCCCGAGACGATCAACACCAGCGTGGGAAATGCCTCGCCACCGGCGTCCAGGGTTGGGAGGGTAGGCCGGGTCATGCCAACCGGATCAATCTTGCCCCCCTCATCCAGCCAGTTGGAGTACAAGTGGCCCTCCAGGTGGTTCACGGCCACGATCGGCAGCCCTCGCGCCCAGGCGATGGCCTTGGCCATGTTCACCCCTACCAGCAACGAGCCGGCCAGCCCCGGCCCGCGCGTTACGGCGACCGCCGTGATATCATCCCAGGCGACGCCTGAATCAGAGAACGACCGCTCGACCACCGGCACCATGTCGAAGACATGCTGCCGCGAGGCAATCTCGGGAAAAACGCCACCATAAGGCCGGTGCAACTCGATCTGAGAAGCGACGACGTTCGATCGGATGCGGTGACCGTCCTCGATCACCGCGGCCGCGGTCTCGTCACACGAAGTTTCGATAGCTAGAATCAGACTCATACGGTACAATGCTCACAGCACGATGGACGATAGACGACGGACGATAGACGATAGACGATGAAATGACTGGGCTTTCCGGCGTTCATGGCTTGTTGCTCATCGCTCATTAGATCACGGAGGTTCTCATATGACCAAAACCCTGGCTGAGTTTCAGACCGAACGCACCGCGACCAACGAGCGCATCCTTTCCGGCGACAACCGCGTCATCAAGCGTTTCTTCCGCCTGGATGGCGAGACCTACGAGGAGGGCGCGTTGTCGGCCAAGACCAAGGAGCTGCTCGGCCTGGTCGCCTCGATGGTGCTCCGCTGTGATGACTGCATCACCTATCACATCATCCAATGCGCGAAGTATGGCGTCACCCTTGCAGAATTCGAGGAGGCATTCGCCGTGGCCCTGGTCGTCGGCGGCTCCATCGTCATCCCGCATCTGCGCCGGGCCTATGCGCGGATGGATGAGGTGCTGGCGGCGTCCACCGTTTAGATGTCTGGATTTCAGAATCAGCTCCTTGCTGAGCTTTGCATCTGGCTCGCTCAGGTCGGTCAGGTCCATGTCGCTACACGAGGTCTACGCTGCGACCTTCTGACCGACCAATTCCGTGTAGTCATCAGGTATTTACACATTTGCGTCCCTGTTTATCACCTGCTTGATCCGCATCTGCCTTCGTCACTGCGGCACAACTGTGTTCAGCCCTTCAAGGTCAGGCTGGCCCTTCACGCCGATCGAGTTCAAGGCAGCTACGGCCAACTGGTCAGCGCGTTCGTTGAATTCATCACCGGCATGGCCTTTCACCCAATGCCAGGTGATGCGGTGCGGCTGCATGGCCGCGTTGAGCGCCTGCCACAGGTCGCGATTCTTCACCGGCTGCCTCGTCTTCGTGCGCGGATCATAGCGTAGCCAGTTGTTGCGCAGCCAGCCGGCCATCCACTCGGTCACACCCTTCTTCAGATACTCCGAGTCGGTATGGATTTCCACGGCACACGGCCGCGTCAAGGCCTTGAACGCCGCAAGCGCCGCGCGGAGCTCCATGCGGTTATTCGTCGTCAGCGACGCGCCACCCTGTAACACTTTCTCATGCTTGCCATAACGCATGATCGCACACCAACCGCCGGGGCCAGGATTGCCCGAACATGCACCATCGGTGTAGATGATGACCGGGATGGGATCAGCCAAGCTCTGCTCCGTCCGTTATTCTCGGTGACATCAGAGCCGTATGCGGAACCCGCGCTCAGGGGGCCCTGGAGGCGCGTCGGTAACTTCAACGGAGGACACATGGGCCGCGGGGGGACCGTGCTGGCACCAGCGCACCAGTGCATCCACCGCGTCGGCTTCACCTTCGAACAATGCCTCCACCGAATCATCCCAGGTATTACGCACCCAGCCCCGTACACCCCGCAAGATGGCCTCGCGCTGACAACTGGCCCGGAATGCCACGCCCTGCACACGGCCAGACACGATTACGTGAACCCGTTTTTTACCCATGCATTCCCATTCTCCGCCATCGGCTGAAGCCGTGTCGATTGCGTGTTATTCTCGCACTTGCGGGTTTCGTCTGGGTGCGACAGCCGCGATCACAGTATCCATTTCGGCCGTCCGATAGGCATGGGCCAGATAGGGCGTGCTGAACGCGCAGCCGATCTGACCTGCTGGCGAGATACAAATGACGCCGCCCTTGCCCCCGATGCGATGCTCAAAATAGGCAATCGCCACGTCAGCCGCATTAGGGGCGCTGTTCAACAGCGCGATCTGATCGACCGTCGTTTTCGCCAGCACGGCCTTCATGATCTGCTCGCCCCAGCCGGTGCATACGGCGGCGCCCATCAGGTTGTCGGCATACAATCCGCAGCCGATCATGGGCGTATCGCCGACACGGCCCGGATGCTTGAAGCTGGTGCCTCCGGTGGAATTGCCTGCGGCGAGATTTCCAGCGGCATCCAAAGCGACCGCGCCCACCGTATCGGAGCCGGCGCCATAATCCGCAGCCAGTGGGATAGCACCCGTACGTTTGGCCTCCCAGAACCGCCGCTCGCGCTCGACGATCAACCCGACAGGGTCACACAAGGGGACGCCGGACTCAACGGCGAACAACTCGGCCCCTTCGCCCACCAGGAAGACGTGCTCGCTGTCGTGCAACACGCGGCGGGCCAGACTGATAGGATTTGCAACATGTCTGACCGAAGCCACCGCGCCGGCCATCAGAGCACGGCCGTCCATGATGCCCGCGTCCAGCTCGACCATGCCGTCACGGTTCAGATGGGACCCCCGGCCGGCATCAAAGGCCGGATGATCCTCCATGACCCGGACCGCGGCCTCCACGGCGTCCAGCGCGGACCCGCCGGCGGACAGGATAGCCCAGCCTGTCTCGGCAGCCGCGCGGCAGCCAGCTTCATGATCGGCGTGCAGCTCGCGGGGGATATCCCATGCACCACCGTGAACGATGATCGCGATTGGCATTGCGCCTCTTTCTGACGTGCGGATTTCAGCACGTTATATGAAACAAGCCGAGAATCTTCCCGTCGGAATCGTTCCACCGCTTGATCGCTTTCGGAGTCGGCCACAAGTCTACCTGGCAGCCGTGTTTCTCCAGGTACTCAGCGGCCTCCTTAGATAGGCGCACCTGGTCTTCCTGACCAGTGCCGATAATCAGCCGCTCGGCTTCGTCACGATACAACTCCTTGATTTCCGCCAGACTGATGCAGTGTGACGTGCCATAGATCGCTTTAGAAAGTTGCTTGTTCCGCTTGCGCACCTTGCCACTGAGGCGAACGATAATATCGTGCTCGTATCGTTCACCTTCAACCGTGATGCTACCGAACCAGGTATCGTCGATCTTGGGTCTCATGAATCACCTCCCCATCGAATCGCTAGTGGCACGCAGATTCTAGCACAAGGTATGGCCTGTCGCAACAGGGTATTCGACCCGCGTTGGGTCGCGTTGAGACTTTGTCTTTTCAATCGCCAGGGCCTATAATCAAGGCTGGCCTGGCATGACCGAATTGACTCGACTGATCTGACCAACCAGGCAACCATTCCGGGGGCCAGCATGGAAGAGAAACTCGGCTATCTGTCCGACGTGGACCTGTTTCGCGATCTCACTGAACGTGATCGCGCGGAACTGGAACACATGACCACCATCACGAGCGTGCCTCGCGGCCGTGTTTTTTACCAGCCCGAAGACGTCAGCGAGGTGCTGTTTCTCGTCAAGCAGGGCCAGGTGCAACTCTACCGCATCTCACCTGAGGGCAAAAAGCTGGTGATCGCCACCCTGGGACCGGGCACCTTATTCGGTGAGATGGCGTTATTGGGCCAGCAGATGCACAATGCCTTTGCCGAAGCGCTAGACGATTGCACGATCCTGGTGATGAGCCGGAGTGATCTGGAGCGGCTAATCTTGAGCAAGCCTGTTCTGGGCCAGCGCATGTTGGAGATTACCGACAGGCGCCTGCGCGATGCCGAGGCGCGGCTGGAAGATATGGCATTCAAAGGCATCCCCGCTCGTCTGGCGTCACTGCTTCTGCGGTTGGCGGCCGAGCGCAACTCGAACGATATCCTCGGCTTGACACACCAGGATTTGGCCGAAACCATCGGCACCTACCGTGAGACTGCCACCCAGGTGCTCAACGACATGAAGGCCAGCGGGCTGATCGAGATCGGCCGCAAACGCATCACGATTTTGGATATGAACCGGCTGCACGAGCTGGCACAGAGTTGATAACGCGCGCTTCTTGGGCAAATTGGAGTTTGACAAACGCCTGGACTGCGTTTAGAATTTCCTTCATCCTAACTAGGACAACGCATACGCGCGACTGTCTGAAGGCATCACCAACCCACGCCCAGGAGGAGCAATATGACCCATGTGATCTTCGACCTGTGCATCCGCGACGGCGCTTGTGTAGAGGTCTGCCCCGTGGAATGCATCGTGCCCGGCGAACCTGAGGAAGAATGGCCCTGGTTCTACATCGATCCGGATACCTGCATCGACTGCGGCGCCTGTGTACCCGAGTGCCCGGTGGATGCGATCCGTCCTGAGGACGATCTTGCCTCCGAGTTTCCACAATACGTTGGTGCGACGAAGAAGAACGCCGACTTTTTCAAGATCGGTCCCGGCTACTCGGCGAAGAAGTAGTTGGTTCCACGGTTGTGTACCAGTAGGCCCCTGCCCCGGCAGGGGCTTGTTTTTGTCATATCAGGATAAGACGCCAGAAAACTAGCGTCTTGTATCGAGGCAATATGTCGTCTGATCGTTCGGATCGCATCTATCCGTCACGACCGCTGGTCGGCGTGGGCGCTGTCGTGTGGGACGGCGAACGGGTGTTGCTTGAGCGGCGCGGCCAGCCGCCTGCACAGGGCTCATGGTCCCTGCCAGGCGGGCTCATCGAGCTGGGTGAAACCGCAGAGGAAGCCATCCGCCGCGAGGTCACCGAAGAATGCGGCATCGATGTCACCGTCGGGCCGGTGTTAGGGCTTTTCGAGCCGATCCAGCGGGATCCGGATAAACGCATCCGCTATCACTTCGTCGTGGTCGATTTCCTCGTCCGTTACCGTAGTGGCGAGACTCGGGCCGGCGACGATGCCGCGGAGTTGCGCTGGGTTGCGCCCCGCGAGCTGGAGACTTATGGCCTCATGCCGGCCACGCGTGACATGATCGCGCGCGCAATGGAAGTCGTGCGCAATGACTTTGCGCGTTGATCGCCGCTTCTTCGATGGATAGCACGCAACCGGAGGTACATGTGTTCCATTTGACGCTCGATGGCGAGCATTTGACCATCGAAGATGTCGTGGCCGCGGCTTACGCCGCGCCTACGGACTTGACCCTTGGCCTGTCATCGACCGCCGAGGAGAAGGTGCGGCGGGCGCGCGCCGCGGTGGAACAGTTTGTCGCCGAAGGCCGGGTGATTTATGGCATTACCACCGGCTTTGGCGCGTTCAAGGACAAGTTTATCCCTGCCGACCAGGTGCGCCAGTTGCAGCGCAACATCGTTATGAGCCACGCGGTGGGAGTCGGAGCGCCGTTCGAGACGCCAGTCGTCCGCGCCATGATGCTCATCCGGGCCAACACACTGGCCAAGGGTCACTCCGGCATCCGGCCCGAAACGCTCGATCTCTTGCTGCGAATGCTGGAGCGGGGCGTCCATCCCATCGTGCCGATCCAGGGATCACTGGGCGCGTCCGGTGACCTGGCGCCCCTGGCGCACATCGCCCTGGCGTTGATCGGACTGGGCGAGGCGGAGTTCGGCGGCATACGCATGCCCGCCGCCGAGGCGCTGGCCAAAGCCGGCCTGTCCCCGATAGAACTGGCGGCCAAGGAAGGCCTTGCGCTCACCAACGGCACCGCGCTGATGGCCGCGCTGGGCTCACTGGCCGTTGTCGAGGCGGAAAACGCTGCCCTGGTCGCGGACGTCGCGGGCGCGCTCAGCCTGGAGGCGCTGCACGGCACCCTGTGGGCCTTCGATCCCCGCATTCACGCGGCTCGGCCGCACCCGCGACAGGTGGACGCCGCGGCTTGTATGCGCGGCCTGCTGGCAGGCTCTACCTTCGTTCGCCCGCCCGATCACCCCGATGTGCAGGACGCGTACACGCTGCGCTGCATTCCCCAGGTGCACGGCGCCTGCCACGATGCTATCAAATACGCCCGTTGGGTGGTTGACATCGAGCTTAACAGCGCGACCGATAACCCGCTGATCTTCTGGGAAGAGGACGGTACGCCCATTGCCATCAGCGGCGGCAATTTCCACGGTGAGCCGTTGGCCATCGCGTTCGACTACCTTGGGCTGGGAATGACCGAGCTCGGCAATATGTCCGAGCGGCGGCTCACCCGCCTGACCGACGGCACGAGCAACCGCCACACCCTGCCGGACTTCCTGACCAGGGAAGGGGGCCTCAACTCCGGCTTCATGCTGATCCAGTACACGGCCGCCGCGCTCGCTTCGGAGAACAAAGCGTTGGTCCATCCAGCCAGCGCCGACACGATCCCCACCTCGGCCAACTGGGAAGATCATGTGTCCAACGGCCCTATCGCTGGCCGCCAGGCACGGCAGATCATCCGCAACGTCGAACGGATTATCGCCATCGAGTTGCTGGCCGCGGCCCAGGGCATTGACTTCCGCCGTGAGGCACTACCCGGTGCTATACTCGGCCGCGGCACGCAGATCGCCTACGATCTGGTGCGGCAGCGGGTGCCGTTCATCGGCCATGACGCGGTGATGTATCCGTACATGAACGCCGTCCACGCTCTGGTGGTGGGCGGCGAGCTGAACCGCGCCGTCCGGCCAGTTGTAGCGGGGTGTGCGTAAAACCCTGAAGGTTGATACCACGCCTGGTCAGGGCAACTCGGCCAGCTCGATCTCTTCGATGAACTCGTAGTGCTTGCGGTTGCGCGTGATCAGAGGCAGCTTTTTCACCTGGGCGGTGGCTGCGATCAGAGCGTCATTGACTGCCAGCGGAGAGCCGCCGTACTTCGCCAGCAATTCTGAGGCAGCGGCTACAATGTCTTGGTTCAGGGTAAGAACTCGAACTCGGCGCAGTAATCCCAAGATCCGGCGTCGTTCGTTGTCACTCAACCCCGGTTTGCCAAGCAATTCCTTTCGGGTGATACTGGAGCAATAGAGACGATGGTCCGATGACGAAAGGAGTTTTCTGGCCCACGGTCGGTCTTGAAGCCAGTCGATCAGGATGTCCGTATCCAGCAGATAGCTTACGATCGCTATAAATCGGAATCTGCCGCGACTTCTTCCAATGATCGATTATCGGCGGCGCGGAGACGATTGACATACTCAATGCTATCATCGATGGTCGGGTCATCCTTCCACAAACCCAACCCCATCTCCTCAGGAGAAAGGGTAGCGGGTGGAAGGTTGAAATAATCATCAATCACCGACTTGGGCACGCGATATCGCCGTCCCAGGCGGATAGCGGGCAAATCACCGCGGCGTATCAAGCGGCGCACCGTATCCGACGGTACGCGAAAGATAATGGCGACTTCGTCCACTGTGTAGACCGTGTCGGGATAGAGTTGTCTGCTGTCCATGCATCAAGCCCTTGTCATTGGTAGCCACCAAGAAACTGCCAACTCAGATCCTTCGGCCAACAACCTTGCATCGTTGACCACTGTCAGGGAGTCGGCCTCAGGATGACAGCGCGAGTTTCTTGGTCAGCACATGCGACCCCGTCGCATGTGGGTCTTTTCATGACGATAAAGATTATACCACGATCAGCCCTGGCCGTCTATGGAGGTGGCGATGTCCCGTACCATCCGTGCCCCACGCGGCACGACCTTGACCTGCAAAAACTGGCTCATCGAAGCCGCCTACCGCATGATCCAGAACAACCTGGATCCCGAGGTCGCGTTTGACCCGGAACACCTGATCGTATATGGCGGACGAGGCCGCGCCGCTCGCAACTGGGAATGCTTCGACGCCATCCTGGAGTCGCTGCGCAACCTGGAGCCGGACGAGACACTGCTCGTTCAGTCCGGCAAGCCGGTGGTTATCTTCAAAACGCACGAGGATGCCCCGCGCGTGCTGATCGCCAACTCGAACATCGTGCCGCACTGGGCCACGCAGGAGAACTTCGACAGGTGGGAGGCCGAAGGATTGATCATGTTCGGCCAGATGACGGCAGGGAGCTGGATCTACATCGGCACCCAGGGCATCCTGCAAGGCACCTACGAGACGTTCGGATCGCTGGCCCGGCAGAAGGGATGGGGCTCGCTCAAAGGCAAACTGGTGCTCACCGCGGGCTTGGGCGAAATGGGCGGCGCGCAACCGCTCGCGGTCACCATGAACGAGGGCGTGGTCGTGGCCGTCGAGGTGGATCAGTGGCGTATCGAGCGCCGGCTGAAGCATCGCTACCTGGACGTCGCCACCGACAACCTGGAAGAGGCGATGACCTGGGCCGAGGAGGCTAAGGCTAGAGGTGAGGCTAAATCGATTGGGCTGCTCGGCAACGCCGCGGAAGTCCTGCCTGAGCTGGTGCAACGCGGCATCATCCCGGACGCCGTCACCGACCAGACCAGCGCGCATGACCCACTGACCGGCTACATCCCCGCGGGGATGAGCCTGGAAGAAGCTGCCGCGCTGCGGAAAGCGGACCCGCCGGGTTATCAAGACCGGACGATGGCGAGCATGGCCGCGCACGTCGAGGCGATGCTGGCGTTCCAGCGCGCCGGCAGCGTCGTATTCGACTACGGCAACAACCTGCGCCAGCGCGCCTTCGACTACGGGGTGAAGGATGCGTTCGCTTACCCCGGTTTCGTGCCCGCGTTCATCCGGCCGCTCTTTTGCGAGGGCTCCGGCCCGTTTCGCTGGGTGGCGCTCAGCGGTGACCCGGAGGACATTTACGTCACCGACCGCATCATCCTCGATCTGTTCCCCGAGAACGAGCACCTGCGCCGGTGGATCACCATGGCCGAGGAGCGGATCGCCTGGCAGGGGTTGCCCGCGCGCATCTGCTGGTTGAAGTACGGCGAGCGCGCCCGAGCCGGGCTGGCGTTCAACCAGGCGGTGGCCGAAGGCCGCGTGAAGGCGCCCATCGTCATCGGACGCGATCACCTGGATTCGGGCAGCGTTGCCAGCCCTAACCGTGAAACCGAGGGGATGGCCGATGGATCCGACGCCATCTCCGACTGGCCGATCCTGAACGCGCTGATCAACGCTGTGGGCGGCGCGACCTGGGTCAGCTTCCACCACGGGGGTGGCGTCGGCATCGGCTACAGCCAGCACGCCGGCCAGGTCATCGTCGCCGATGGCACTCCCGAAGCCGCCAGGCGGTTACAGCGCGTCCTCACCACCGATCCCGGTATGGGTGTTGCTCGCCATGCCGATGCCGGATACCCGGAAGCGATCGCTTTTGCGAAACAAGCCGGCGTCAAGATCCCGATGCTTCCAAAGTGATGAACCCATTCGACAAATGCGGAAAGGTGAAGACATCCGATGGACCCACAACAGGCTTATGATGAATTGGTGATACGCTCGAAGGAGTTGTACGAGATCGATAACCTGCGAGCGTTAGCAAACTGGGATCAACAGGTGAACATGCCTCCGAAAGGCCTGGCACACCGGGCCGAGCTAATGTCATACCTGGCGCAGCTCGATCACCAGAAATCCACCGACCCGCGCATCGGTGAATTGCTGGCCGAGGCCGAGCAGGGGCAATGGCCACCGGAACAGGCGGCCAACTTGCGGGAATGGCGACGGAACTATGACCAGGCAACCAAGCTCCCCGAGGACCTGGTGCGGCGGCGAGCCGAGCTAACCTCGACGGCCAACGCCGTGTGGCAGGAGGCGCGCGCCAAGGACGACTTTGCCGCGTTCGCGCCACACCTGGGTGAGCTGGTGGCGCTCAGCCGGGAGGTGGCCGATCATTTGGGTTGGCAGGCGGAGCGTTACGACGCGCTGCTCGATCAGTTTGAGCCGGGCCTGACTACCGCGCAGTGTGACGCCTTCTTTGCCGGACTGCGCCAGTCTGTGGTGCCGCTGCTGGAGCGAATCGTCAGTTCGAGCGTAAAGGCCGACCCGAGCCTGTTTCGGGACGCCGATTTCCCGACCGCGGGCCAACGCGATCTCGGCATGGCAATGTCCCGCGCCTTGGGCTTCGATTACGATGCCGGGCGGCTGGACATCTCCACCCATCCGTTCACAACCGGTTTCGGCGCCCAGGACGTGCGACTGACGACGCGCTACGACCTCAAGTTTCCGTTCCAGTCGTTGATGGGCACCATCCATGAGGCCGGCCATGGCATGTACGACCAGGGCGTGCCGCTGGAGCACGCGGGCACCCCGCTGGGCTCGACCGTCAGCCTGGGCATCCACGAAAGCCAGAGCCGCTTCTTCGAGAATAACATCGGGCGCAGCATGGCGTTCTGGAAGTACTGGTTCCCGCGCTTTCGACAAACATTCCCGAGCATCGTGGATCACATCAGCCTAGACGATTTCTACCTGCAAGTGAACGCCGTCAAGCCGTCCTTCATCCGGACGGAGGCGGACGAAGTGACGTACAACCTGCACATCATGGTGCGTTTCGAGATCGAGCGCGATCTGTTCCGGGGCGAGATCCAGCCGGCCGATCTGCCGGGAATCTGGAACGCCAAGTATCGCGGCTACCTCGGCATCACGCCGCCCACTGACCGCGAAGGTGTACTGCAGGACATTCATTGGTCGTGGGCCTATTTCGGCTATTTCCCCACTTACTCGCTAGGAACCGTCTACGCGGCGCAGCTTGAGGCTGCGCTCCGTCGGGATGTACCTGACCTGGACGCGCAGATGGCTGCGGGCGAGTTCGGTGCGCCGCTTGCCTGGATGCGCTCCCACCTCCACCGATTGGGCATGCTCTATCGGCCAGCCGACCTGATCCAGCATGTTACCGGTAAGCCGCCCAGCGCCGACGACTACGTAGCATACTTGACCCGGAAGTACGGCTCCTTATACGCCCTGTAAATGGATGCATCTGCCTTCCTGCAAGCTGTGCAAAAGCTTGCAGGAAGTTTTCTTGCCGACTTGCCGGATACAATCGGCACGGCTTGCCATAATCAACCTTAACGCCGAATCGCCGTCACTAACTTTAAGCTATTTCCTGGATGCTATGCCGTGGTCTTCGTGCTGTGGTTCTGCGTTGAATCACCACTAGCGGTCGCGTAGAACACATGTGCGCGCGCCAGGGTTCTACATAAGGCTTTGCCGTCGATGCAGTATGTCGGCAACTGGGTGGTTGCCCGTGAAGGGCCCTTCTGTTAGAATAGCTTTTGCAGTACCAGTTGAGATCGTCTTTTCTAAATCTATCGTTTCGGGTGATTTTGGGTCAACGCTGGCGCCCGTCATCCTTCTGAGGACGGCCAGACCAGCTTTGTCCCCGTCGTTCGAGACCGTGGATTCAGGCTAGGCTGCCGTTGAGAGTGTTTGCATCTGCGAACAAGGAGGTATCTTTATCGGGTGTCTAGTGGCCATGCGCCTGTCGGGATAGTTTATTCGTTACAGCACAGAGGTGATCTAACTATGTCAGCGCCCGATGCGCCTACACCGCGACAACCGAAAGACATCTGGGATACGGCCCGTAGTCAGCTACGCCTGCAGCTTCCCAGAAGTACGTACGAGACCTGGGTGCGCGACACCACATGTCTGGCTCACGAGGATGGAGCATTCGTCATCGGCGTGGCCAATGCGTATGCCAAGGATTGGCTTTCGCTGCGGTTACGGCCGCTGATCAAGCGCACCCTGGCAGGTATTGTCGGACACGCGGTGGATGTTACCTTTATTGTCCAGCCTTCAGCGGTAGAGGACGCGCCGGATGCGCCGCCGATGCCACTTCTTACTTATGAGCAACCCGGTGAGGCCGCCGTCTCCATCGAGGCGCCCTCGACCACGCCCGCATCCACGTTTGGAGCAAACCTGAACCCACGCTACACATTCGACACTTTCATCGTGGGGTCATCGAACCGCATGGCTCACGCCGTGGCTCTCTCTGTGGCCGAACGGCCCGGCACGGCATACAACCCACTTTTCATCTACGGTGACAGTGGCCTGGGGAAGACGCACCTGCTTCAGGCCATCGGCCAAGTCGTCCAGTTCAGCGGCAGACGGGCGCTATACGTCACCTCGGAGATCTTTACCAACGAGTTGATCGGGGCTATTCGGACGCAGACAACCGAGCATTTCCGCTCCAAATATCGCAACATCGACGTGCTGCTGCTCGATGATGTGCACTTCATTGCCGGCAAAGAACAAACCCAAGAGGAGTTCTTTCACACCTTCAATGCGTTGCATTCGTCCAACCGGCAGATCGTTATGAGCAGCGACCGACCGCCCCAGGCGATTCCAACCCTGGAAGAACGCCTGCGTTCGCGCTTCGGATGGGGCATGATCGCCGATATCCAGCCGCCTAACCTGGAGACGCGCATCGCCATCTTGCAGGCCAAGGCAGCCTCGTTGAGCCAACAAGTGCCCGATGATGTGCTCGTTCTGATCGCACAGCGGGCGCGCCGGAATATTCGCGACCTCGAGGGGGCACTCACCAGGGTGTTGGCGCACGCGGAGCTTCTCACGCGGCCTCTAAATATCGCCATGGCGGAGGACGCGCTGGCATACCTGGCGCCGACTCAAAGTAAGCTGAGCCCGGAAATGATACTGGAGATCGCGGCCAACTACTTCGGTATCACCGTGGCTGAGCTGATCGGCCGTGGCCGCAGCGCTCCGTTGGCTCTACAACGCCAGATCGTCATGTACGTGGTCCGCGAGGAGACCGGCGCATCACTTCCGCAAATCGGTGAACTGCTGGGCGGCCGCGATCATACCACCGTGATCCACGGCTACGAAAAGATCACGAGGGAATTGGAGAAAGACCCCGAGCTGAGCCGCACCGTCGCCGATCTGCGCAATCGACTGTATGAACCGGTGCCGACGCGGCCACGCTAGAGGTTACATCCAGTTTCTCAGAATCCAGAAGCTCGTAAACTGGGATCATCACTTTTGACGCCAGGCTTGCTGTCCCCGTGGGATCGGCAAGCCTGGCGTCTGTGGATAACTCTGCCGTTTTCTGTGTATAACCAGGGGTCGATGTGGATAACCAACTCGGCAGCGAGTAGGATTAGGTGTTCGAGCGACGTGCGTCCCTACATCTAGTAGCTGCCTCTATCGCATCACTTCGATTCATCTGTGGATAGCACGGCACAAATGCTAGCCCCGCGGGATCTCCCCCAGCACGGGCAAGCCCATCTGCTCCAATTCGTCACGATCTCGCACCGAATCGTCGAGATAATCCAGCAGGAACGCCAGAGCGATCCCCGCGGTCAACGCCAGGAGAACGCGCAGCGGCAGATCAAGCTGCTGGCGCGCGGGTGGATTGACGACGCTGATGGTAGGAGGGTCGATCAGCCGGATATCCGCCTCGTCCGCGCTGAACTGGGCGAAAAAATCGGCGCTGTTCTGGGTCATGGTCGCCACAACTGCCTCGGCGATAGCCTGAAGCTGTGCCCGGTCGGGCCAGCCGATGTTGACTGTGAGGATGCGGTGCAGCTTGCCCGGTTGTGTGCTGGCTCCAATGGCACCCGCCGGCACAGCGATCCCTTTGTCCGCCAGTCGCTTGCTGACATCCCCGGCAAAAACCTGGCTGCGCACGATCTCGCCCAGATCATCCACAAGATATTCCGATGTCAGCATGGTGTAATAGCGGTCGTACGTATAGACGCTCGGGATACGCTCGGGCTTGAGGCCGACATTGAAGCGCATCGTCGCGTTGTACGTGAGAGGTCGCGGTTGCCAGGGCTTCTGCCTGATCACCGTCAGGGCGCCAACCAGCAGCGCCAGGCCGACCGGCAGCCACCAGTAGCGACGAATGATACGCCAATAGGCGCGTAACTCCATGTTATCCACTCCATCCGACGTGGCACCAGGTAAGCGGCCCGCTCAACTCAAGCAGCGCGCGTCAACCGATATGCCCCCACGCCTCGCGCAACGCTCGCTCCGCCAACGCACCCGCCATCGCCTTCCGATATTCCGCGCTGCCTCGGAAATCACCGGCCGGATCAACCTCTGCAGCGGCTCTGGTCGCAGCGGCAGCAACCAACTGATCATCGACCACCTGGCCAACCAGCATGGCCTCGGCGGCGCTGACTCGTATTGGTGCTGGCGCCGCCCCGCCCAGTGCCAGCCGGGCCACCTGGCAGCGCCCTTCGGTCAAGGCCAACGCCGCAGCGGCCAAGACGATTGGCGCGTCGGAAGGGGTGCGAGCCACATCGGCCAGGCCATAGCCTGTCGGCTCAGCCGGCAGCGGCGCCATCACCTCGACGATTAACGCCGGCTCGGCTGGCAAGTCGCCGCGGACGGGTAAAAACTCGCCCAGCGGCAGAGATCGCTGCCCGATCCGGCTGTAGATGACCACCAGGGCATCGCAGGCCAACAGCGCGGCGATCAACGGATCGTTCGGCGCGGCCACGGCCGCAGCGCCGCCGACGGTAGCCCGGTTGCGCTGGATGCTGCCGCCCCACCGCCGCGCGGCCCTGGCCACAAAACGTAGGAGTGCCTTTGCGAGATCGCCCGGCTGGCCCCCGGCCTCCGCAACCAGGTCGGCACGCGTGACCATCGCGCCGATTCGCAATACCTGTGCGGCGGTGTCGATCGTGATGACATCCAGCCCAAGCCCTTGCAGATCAACCACAGCTTCCACGCTCGAATCCGCTGAGCCGACGAGCGTATCGCCGCCAGCTAACGGAACGCTATGGATATCAGCGCGCGAAAGGAGATCGAGGGCGCGTTCGAGAGCTCCCGTCGTACCCTCATCAGCAGGACGATGGTATTCGCGCAGGTTCAGCAACATGGGGGCTCCTCCTGAGGATGGTCGGCACCCGGATCAAAGCGCCTGCCAGAAGCCTCAACGGTCGCGATTATAGCACAGCCAAACCGGGAGTGGCAACAGGCGAACGGAGCGGGTATTGGGGATAAGGGATTGGGTTGGCGGGCGGGGGTGCCACGGCTCATGAGAACGCGACCGCCGTCGTCCATAGTCAATCGTCCATCGTCGTTCTCACGTCAAGACACTTGAGGCAATCCTATCCTCCGATCACCGCGACAGCCAGAAGCAGTGACCCCAACCGGTAAGCCAGTTGAGGTCACTTTCTCGCATCGGGTCTCTTCTGACTGCACAAGCCCCGCACTACCGCGACGGGACGTATGCGATCATCTCGATCTCGACCAGCCCGGCCTTAGGCAAGGCCGCCACCTGGACGGTGGAGCGAGCGGGCAAATCAGCGGCGAACCGCTTGCCGTAGATCCCGTTGACCGTGGCGAAATCGCCCATATCCGTCAGAAAAATCGTCGTCTTCACGACATCGGCAAAACTGGCACCCGCTGCGGACAGCACCGCAGCCAGGTTATCCAACACCTGCTCGGCCTGGGCCGCCACGCCCTCGCGCAAGACACCCGTCGCCGGGTCGATGCCGGTTTGACCGGAGCAGAAGATGAAGTCACCCGCACGCACGGCCTGGCTGTAGGGGCCGAGGGCCGCGGGGGCGGAAGGCGAGGAGACGATGGTCTTCATGGATTCTCCTGTCATAGTAGCAACGTTTCGTCGGTCGAGACGCTGCGTGCAACAGCTTCATAAGTGGCAAGATTTCACCCTACCACGATGTTCACCAGCTTCCCGCCTGCAAAGATCACCTTCCGCACGGGCTTGCCCTCGATCCATTTCTGGATGATCGGACGAGCCAGGGCAACCTCGCGGGCGGCGTCTTCGGTGATGTCGGCGGGCGCCTCGATCTTGTCGCGCACCTTGCCGTTCACCTGCACGACCAGCGTGATCGTGTCCGCCTTCGCCAGCTCGGGATCGTAGGCCGGCCAGGATTGCACATGGATGCTGTCGGCGGCGCTGAACGCCGCCCGGCCATGCCGCCGCTGCCACAGCTCTTCCGCGATGTGCGGCGTCTCGGGCGCCAGCACCAGCAGCAGGCTGTCAACCGCCTCGTCCCAGGCCGGGGTATCGTAAACCGCCGTCTCTTTGGCCTTCACCAGGTAGTTGTTGAACTCCATCAGCGCGGCCAGCAAAGTGTTGAACTTGAACTGCTCAATATCCTCGGTCACGCGCTGGAGCGTGGCATGCGTCATATGTCGCAGCTCGCGCACCTGTGCCTCCAAATCCTGGTCCCGGACCGCCGGTTTCTCCCTTCGCCCCGGCTCGGTCACGACGTTCCACACGCGCTCCAGGAACCGCCGCACACCCTCGATGCCCAAGAAGTTCCAGGGACCACCCATGTCCCAGGGGCCGATGAACATCAGGTAGGCGCGCACGGTGTCGGCGCCGTAGCGAGTGACGTACTCGTCAGGAGCCACCACGTTGCCCTTGCTCTTGCTCATCCGGTTGCCGTCCGGCCCCAAGATGATGCCCTGATTGAACAGCCGCAGCATCGGCTCCCGGAACGAGATCACCCCCATGTCGGCCAGCGCCTTGGTAAAGAAGCGCGTGTAGAGCAGGTGCATGGTGGCATGTTCCGGCCCACCGGTGTACTGATCGACCGGCAGCCAGTACTTGCCTTTTTCGGGGTCCCACGGCGTGTCGTCGGCGCTCAGTTTCTCGCCGGCCTTCCAGTAGGGCATCACGTAGGCGTAGTTGTACCACGACGAGCACATGAACGTGTCCATCGTATCGGTCTCGCGCGTCGCGTCGCCGCCGCACTTGGGACACCGGGTGTGCAGGAAGCCTTCATGGAACTTCAGCGCGTTTTCGCCGGTCGAAGGCACCACCGCGTCGGTGGGCAGCATCACCGGCAGATCTTCATAGGGCACCGGCACGATGCCGCAGCGATCGCAGTAGATGATCGGGATCGGCGCGCCCCAGTAGCGTTGGCGGCTGATCAACCAGTCGCGCAGGCGGTAGTTCACCGTCGCGTGGCCGATACCGCGCTGCGCCAGCCAGTCGGAGACCTTCTTCTTCGCCACGTCGCCGGAAGTACCGGTGAACGCGGCGGAGTTGACCATCGTGCCGTAGTCGGCATGGTACAGTACGTCGCGATACCACTCGACGGCCCACCACATCTCCATCGTCGTGTGGAACTGGCGCATAGCCGCGTAGCCGGCATGGCAGCGAGCCACGATCGCCTTATCGGCAGCGACCGAATCCAGCCGTATGCGGGTGTCAGAGAACACCATCGTCCAGCCACGCCCCACGATGTCGGCCCAATGGCCGGAGACCAGGTGTTCTTGCAGCAGATCGGCATAGATTGCCACCTGCTCGTCTCCGTCCAACGTGACGGCGTAGAAGCGCCCTCGCTCGGGGATGATCAGGTATTGCCAGACCAGGCCGCCGTGCGTCAGTTCACCCCCGAAGTCGCCCGCCACCGAGCCTTCCCACACGACACTTTTTGCGACGCGATCGTTACGCTCAATCACGGGGATGATCGGCAGGCCGAACTTTAGCGCAAAGGCGAAGTCGCGATCGTCATGCGCGGGCACGGCCATGATCGCGCCGGTGCCATACCCCATCATGACATAATCGGCGATCCAGATCGGGATGCGCTCGCCGTTCACCGGGTTGATCGCATACGCGCCGATGGACACGCCCGTCTTCTCCTTCTCGGTGGAAGAACGTTCGATCTCAGTCTGGCGGCTGGCTTGCAGCTTGTACGCCTCGACGGCTTCACGACACTCCGCCGCGGTCAGCTTATCGACCAGCGGATGCTCCGGCGCCAGCACCATGAAGGTGGCACCCCACAAGGTGTCGGGGCGCGTTGTGAAGATGGTGATCGCGTCGGTACCGGGTATTGGGTATTGGGTATTGGGTATTGCCACTGGAAAGACCACCTCCGCGCCTTCGCTGCGGCCGATCCAGTTGGTCTGCATGACACGAATCCGCTCAGGCCAGTCGATGCCGTCGAAGCTCAGCAATTCGTCGGCATAGTCGGTGATCTTGAAAAACCACTGGTTCAGCTCTTTCTTGATCACCGGCGTGCCGCAGCGTTCGCAATGCTTGTCATCGCCCCACACCTGCTCGCGCGCCAGGGTGGTATTGCACGTCGGGCAAAAGTCTACCGGCGCAAACTTGCGGTAGGCCAGGCCCTTCTCGTAGAGCTTCAGGAAGAACCACTCGGTCCAGGCGTAATAGCGGGGATCACAACTGACCGCCTCGCGATCCCACGCCCACATGGCGCCCATGCTGCGCAGTTGCCCGCGCATCCGCTCGATGTTCGCCATCGTCCACGTGTAGGGATGGATGCCGTGCTTAATGGCCGCGTTCTCGGCCGGTAGTCCGAACGCGTCGAAGCCGATAGGGAAGAAGACGTTGTAACCCTTCATGCGTCGATAGCGCGCGGCCGCGTCCGAAGGCGTCATCGCGTACCAGTGGCCGATGTGCAGGTCGCCCGACGGATAGGGCAGCATGGTCAGGAAGTAGAACTTGGGCCGCACAGGATCTTCGCGCGTGGTATACAACCCACTTTCGGTCCACAGCTTCTGCCACTTCGTTTCGATGTCCTGGGCAATATATCGGTCTGCCATAATCATACCTCACTGGTGACTGGAGCCTGTATCTGGCTACCAGCTTCGAGCTTTCTCGTCAAGAATGCAACTGCCTGCTCATTGAACGCCTCTGGATGCAAGTGATGCGGCCAGTGCGTTGAGCCGGGAAACACATGCAGGCTGCAATTTGGCAGGGCGGCAGCCAACGCCCTGCCAAGCGAGAGCGGTATGATCGGATCCATTTCAGCCCATGCCAGCCAGACAGGTTGTGTAACAGCCGCGTAACGGCCGGCTCGAATACCATCGGGGCGACAAGCGGCATCGACCAACAATAGCTTGTCCACGCGCTCCGGCGCGGCCAGCGCCAATTCCAGGGCTATCAGCCCACCCCACGACACCCCACCGATGTCGGCGCGCGGGATGTCCAGCGCATCCATCGCTCGCAAAGCGACGTCAACCATCGGCTCCGGCGCCAGGCGTTCCAACCTATCGGGCCGCGCCCCTGCCGACTCGCCCCAACCCGGCCAGTCCAACGCGTAGACGCGACGCACCTCACCGAACGCTTCCATCTGAGGCTCCCAGGTGCGCCAGGTCACGTCCGGCCCGGCGCCGTGGAACAGCAGCAACGGCTTTCCCATCCTCCGGCCCGCCACCCGCACGTGCAGATCACCCTGGTGGGGCAGGATGGGCAGGTAGATGCTCTCTTGGGTCGCGTTTTGCTTTACCATGGTCATGTTCAAATCGGATATGAGATATTGGGTATTAGGTATTGGATATATAGGTATTAGGTATTGGATGGCACTCCATCTGATTAATACCCAATATCCAATACCCAATATCTGAAAACAAAAATCCCCTTCCGTCACAGGGACGAAGGGGACTCCGCGGTACCACCCTGGTTGCCGGTCAGGTGGACCTGAGGGGATTCGAACCCCTTACCTCTTGAATGCCATTCAAGCGCTCTCCCAATTGAGCTACAGGCCCGTGCTTGATCCGACCACTCGGTATGCGCTGTAACGGGCAACCCCGGCACAGATTAGTCAGATAGTCGGTCAGTCGTCTAGTCTCGTATTCGTCGCGCTCGGCGCTGGGATTACGTGACTATGTAACTTATAAGACTCCCTTTCGTGTGTGCAGCTCCCGGACGAGTTCAACCTTATGGCGGGTTCCAAGCCACCGGCGAGGTTCCCACCCTCCCTCGCTCTCTGCGGAACTGGTCTACTGCTTCCGTTCACAGCCGGCTATCCAGTTGGCACCCAGTGGAGCTGAGGGGACTCGAACCCCTTGCCTCTACAGTGCGATTGTAGCGCTCTCCCAGATGAGCTACAGCCCCTCGGGTGAAGGCTAGTATATCCAGAACGACCCCTAGTGTCAAATTACCTGTGTCTCCGGGCGTTTCAACGCTCGGCGGGCAGCCGCGCGCACACGACTGTGTCATACGGCGAGCCCAACTGTGCCAGCGGTGGGCTGCCCGCCCTTCGGATAAGTGCCCAAGTCACATTTGAATTTGCCGGTGATCAGCCCAGTAATTCCAAATATGGACCTAGCTCAGGACACTGGCGCCGTCCAGCTGCGCCGCCGGGTGTTGTCCGCAGGATGCTGCGCGAAAACACCCAGCTCAAGCAGATGCAAGTCGGTCGAGACCGACTGGACGGCCCGGCCCAACCGGCTTTAGCCGGTTTCCACCTGCCTTAGCCGGCGGGTTTCAACCCCCGGCGGGCGACCGGTCACGCAGGATGGTGTCATACGGCGAGCCCAACTGTGCCAGCGGTGGGCTGCCCGCCCTTCGGATAAGTGCCCAAGTCACATTTGAATTTGCCGGTGATCAGCCTGTAGGAATAGACGATGCCGGGTATCTGTGCTAAAATGGCGTTCCTATCCTCATTGTGGAGCATTCGTGTGGCTCTAGAGAACTACTACCTCTATCGGACGGCCATCTGGCTCGCGGCACGCCTGCCAACACGATTTGTTTACTTCGTCGCCGGCTTGATCGCCGAGCTCAATTTTCTCTTCAATGCCCGATCTCGTCGCGGCGTCTATGCCAACCAGGCGCACGTGCTGCCCCCAGAAACCGGCCGGTTTCAACGCTGGCGCTATGCTCGCGCCGCTTTTCGTAACTTCGCCTACTCGGTGATGGATTTTTTCCGCATTCCCCAGCTCAATTCGGGCAACCTGGATCGCTTTGTCGCCGGCATCAGTGGTCTGGATTACATGGAAGCCGCACGAGCCGCGGGCAAAGGTGGTATCTTTGTTACTGTGCACATGGGTAGCTGGGAACTGGGGGGCGCTTACCTGGGGTTGCGCGGTATCCCCCTGACCGTCGTGGCATTACCCCACCGGGACCCCAGGATCGATCAGATTTTCCTGACAAGTCGTGTCCAGAGCGGAATGGAGGTCATACAGGCCGGGGGGGCGCTGAAAAAGCTGGGTGACGCGGTTGCGCGCGGGCGTTTCATCGCCCTGGTATCCGACCGGGACGTCGCGGGCCGCGGCCCGCAATTATCCTTCTTCGGCTGTGTGACGCGGGTGCCGAACGGTCATGCCGTTCTGGCGTTGAATACGGGCGCCTGGATCCTGCCGGGGTGCATCTATCGCCTCCCCGACGGCCGCAGCTTCATTGAAATCCGCCCGCCGATCATCCCCGATCCGGCCGTCGATACCGCCGATACTCTGACCCGGCGTTGCCTGGGGACCCTGGAAGAATTCATTCGCGCCCGCCCGGAGCAATGGTCGTCGTTCTACAATCTGTGGCACGCGACGGAGTTGCCGGTGGCGTGAAGCCGGTGGGACATTCCGCTACAAAACCCTCAACCTGCAAACTTCAAACCGGAGCGCAGCGCGGCGATCTGGGTCTCAACACTGGCTCGCGCCGTCCCACCCGCGGCCGTTCGCTGTTCCACGGAACGCTCGAAATCCCAAATCGCGAACATTTCATCCGAGAAGTGCGAGCTGATCGCCCGTAACTCCCCCAACGGCAGATCGCGCAACGCGCAGCCCAGCTCCTCGGCGCGCCGCACGACCTGGCCCACCAGGTGATGGCTCTGCCGGAACGGCACGCCGGCGCGCACCAGCGCATCCGCCAGATCGGTCGCCAGCAGCTCGTCACCCAAGGCCGCGGCCATCCGGTCGGGGTGCACAGCCAACGTCTCAAGGACGCCCTGCGCTACCGGCAGCGCCAGGCTCAACGTCTCCACCGCGTCGAAAAGCGGTTCCTTATCCTCTTGCAAGTCCTTGTCGTAGGCGCTCGGCAGCCCTTTGAGCGTCACGAGCAGGCCTGTCAACCCGCCGACTAACCGTCCCGCCTTCCCCCGGAGCAATTCCAGCGCATCGGGATTCTTCTTCTGCGGCATCAGGCTGGAGCCGGTGCTGTACGCGTCGGCCAGGGTGACAAAGCCGAACTCGCGGCTGCTCCAGAGGATCAAGTCCTCGGCCCATCGGCTGAGATGCACGCCGATCAGGCTGGCCCAGAACAGGAACTCCGCGATGAAGTCACGGTCGCTCACCGCATCGATGCTGTTCAGGCTGACCGCAGCGAAGCCCAAATCCGCCGCCAGGGCCGGCCGATCGATCGCAAAGGGACAGCCGGCCAGCGCACCGGAGCCGAGCGGCAGCACGTCAACCCGTTTGAACAGATCGGCCAGGCGCTCGCGATCACGCTGCCAGGCCCAGGCATGGCTCAACAGCCAGTGGCTCCAGCGCACCGGCTGTGCCGGTTGGAGGTGGGTGTAACCGGGCATCAGCACGTCGATCTCGGCCTCTGCCCGATCCACGGCCGCCCGGATCAGACTGGTGAGAGCCGCGTCCAGAGACACTGGAAACTGGAAGCTGGAAACTGGCCTCTCCCCCAAAATCTGCCACTTCAACCAGAGCCGCACATCGGTGGCGACCTGATCGTTGCGGCTGCGACCGGTGTGCAGCTTGCCAGCGACAGAGCCGATGCGCTCGGTGAGGCGGCGCTCCACGTAGCTGTGGATGTCCTCGTCGGCCGCGTTCACGTGCCAGGCACTTTCGGAGGTGCCCGGCACGTCATCGGCGGCAAGCTCCGTCCGCAGCGCCTCCAGCCCGGTGATGATCTGGTCCCGCTCGGCCGCGGTCAGCAGCCCGGCGCGGCAGATGGCCTTGGCCCAGGCGATCGAGCCGGTGATGTCGGCATCCCACAACTGCCAGTCGAATGGCAGCGACGCGTTGAAGCGGGCCATAAGAGGATCGTTGGCGCCGGTGAACCGGCCGCCCCACAGTGGAGACATGCGTGACCTCGTGAGCACGTTGTACGTTCAACCTGCAACGCTTTAACGGGTTATTCCCATGCGCTGATCTTATTCAGCTCGTCCATTTCTTCCGCGCTGAGCCGCACACCGACTGCGCCCAGGCTCTCCCGGAGCTGCTCCGGCGAATTTGCGCCGACGATAGGCGCGGTGATCACCGGCTGGGTCAGCAGCCAGGCCAGGGCAGCCTGCGCCGGCGTCAGGCTACGCCCCTTGGCGACTGCCTCCAGCCTGTCAAGGATGGCGAAGCCGCGGTCGTTCAGGTAACGCTTCTGGATAGCGTCAGCGCGGGCGCTGGCCGGAACCGTATCGCGCCGGTATTTGCCGGTGAGGAAACCTGCGGCCAGCGGGCTGTAGGGGATAACGCCGACCCCCTCTGCCTCGCACAGCGGCTTGAGCTCCCGCTCGAACTCGGCCCGGTGCGCCAGGTTGTAGTGCGGCTGGAGCGAGTCGTAACGGGCCAGACCCAGCTTGTCGCTGGTCCACAGGGCCTTGGCGAGACGCCAGCCGGGGTAGTTCGATGCGCCGATGGTGCGCACCTTGCCGGCGCGCACCAGGTCATCCAGCGCGCGGAGTGTTTCGTCGATCGGCGTCTCGGGGTCAAAAGCGTGCGTCTGGTAGAGATCGATGGTGTCGGTATCCAGGCGGCGCAGTGAGTCCTCGCACGCGCGGATCAGATGGCCGCGGCTCAACCCCTCGCCGTTCGGCCCGTCCCACATCTGGCCGCGCGCCTTGGTCGCCAGGACGATCGTGCCCCGGTTCCCGCGCGCCTTCATCCACCGGCCGATGATCCCTTCCGCGACGCCGCCGGGATTGCCCGGCGACCAGCGCGAGTACACATCGGCCGTGTCGATAAAATTGCCGCCGGCCTCGACGAACGCGTCCATGACGGCAAAGCCGGTCGCCTCGTCGGCGGTCCAGCCGAACTGCATGGTGCCCAGGCACAATTCGGAAACCTTCAGGCCAGTGCGGCCCAGACGACGATAGTTCATGACATACACCCCTTTCTACGTTCGGTAATGTCCGTTGATGCTGACGTAATCATGGCTCAAATCGCACGTCCAGACAGTAGCCTGCCCTTCGCTTAGGCCTAAATCGACCAGAACTGTAATTTCCCGGCTGGCAAAGATGGCGCTGGCGGCCTCTTCCGAATACGCCAACGGCTGTCCTCCCCTGACCAGTTGCAGCGCGCCAGCCGAATCTCCGTGTCTTCGCGTCCCCGTATCCCCGTGTCCCCGCGTTCCCGCGTCCCCACGTCCCCCCGTCCCCCCGTCTCCGTGTCCCCGCGTCTCCGCGTCCCCCTGTCCGGCTCCCGCCGCAATCCACAGGGCCGCGCGCGCCGGCTCCACTGCCGCGCCGGAGTATCCCACCGCGGCCAGGATGCGCCCCCAGTTGGCATCCCCACCGTAGAAGGCTGTCTTGACCAGCGGTGAATTGGCGATCGCCTTAGCTGCCAGCCGGGCATCGGCATCGCTCGCAGCACCCACCACCCGCACGGTGATGAACCTGGTCGCGCCTTCGCCATCGCGCACGATCTGCTGCGCCAGGTCGATGCACAGCGAGGTCAGGGCCGAGGCAAAGGCTGAGCACGTCGAGCTGCCGGCGTCCAGCTTCAAGCCTGACGCACCGTTCGCCAACACCAGCACCGTGTCATTGGTGGACATGTCGCCGTCCACGCTGATGCAGTTGAAGCTGACGTCCACCGCCCGCCGCAGCATCTCGGCCAGAAGATCCGGCTCGACGGCCGCGTCGGTGATGATGGCCGAGAGCATGGTCGCCATGTTCGGGTGGATCATCCCCGCGCCCTTGCACATCCCGAGCAGCCGCGCGGCGCCGACCTCCCGAAACGCAGTTTTGGGTCGGGTGTCGGTTGTCATGATCGCCTGCGCTGCAGAACTCCAACCGTCCGCCGAAAGCACGCCGGCCGCCTGGCGAACGCCCGCCGCGATCTTGTCCATCGGCAGCCGTGGACCGATGACGCCGGTTGACATCACTGCGCATGTGCGCTCGGGCAACCCCAGGGCGGCCTCGGCTCGCGCGGCCATTTCGGCAGCGTCAACCAGGCCGGCTTCGCCCGTGCAGGCATTGGCGCAGCCCGCATTGATGACCGCCGCACGCAAATTGCCGGCGTTTTCGGCCACCAGGGCACGGTCATAAAGCACCGGCGCGGCGGGAAAGGCGTTGCGCGTGAAGACGGCCGCGGCCGAACAGGAACGATCGCTGACGATGACCGCCAGGTCGCGCGCGCCGGTTGTCTTGATGCCCGCAGCGACACCGGCGAAGGTGAAGCCACGAGGGCGGAGTTCTGACATCATGGGCATCTCCCAAGGGATGGGGAACGGGGATTGGGGATTGGGGACTAGGGATTGGGGATTGCGCATGGCTTCCATACCTAATCCCTAATATCCAATCCCTAATACCGAATCCCTGATACCTGACCCCTGATCCCCAATATCCCGTCAGTCCCGCTTGAACGCCGAATAATCCGGCTGCCGGTATTTGCTGCGCCCGCTGCCCTCGATGTCCAGCATGGCCGCGACCTTCATCGGCAAGCCGAACAGCTTGATGAAGCCCTCGGCATCCTTCTGGTTGTAGACATCTTCTTCGCCAAAGGTGGCATAGTCCTCGCGATAGAGGCTATGGGGCGACCGCCGGCCGACCAGCATGATGTTGCCCTTGTACAGCTTGAGCCGCACGTCGCCGGTGAGATGCCGCTGCGTGATAGCGACAAAGGCATCCAACGCCTCCCGCAGCGGGGTGAACCACTGGCCGTTGTAAACCAGCTCGGCGTACTTCAAAGCGATCATTTGCTTGTACTGGAGGCTTTGCTTGTCCAGGCAGATCTGCTCCAGGCCCTCATGCGCCCCGTAGAGCAGGGTGCCGCCGGGGGTCTCATAGACGCCGTGCGATTTCATGCCCACCAGCCGGTTTTCCACCAGGTCGATGCGGCCCACCCCGTGCCGCGCGCCGATGGTGTTCAGCGTCGCCAGCAAATCGATGGGGCCCATCGCCACGCCATTGACGCGTTTGGGTATGCCCTGCTCGAAGTGGATTTCGACGTATTCCGGCACGTCCGGCGCCTCTTCGGGGCTGGTGGTGAGCTGATACATTCCCTCTTCAGGCTCGTTCCAGGGATCTTCCAGGATGCCCCCCTCGTGGCTCAGGTGCCAGAGGTTGCGGTCGCGGCTATAGATCGACTTGATCGTGGCCGTGACCGGGACATTGTGCTCGGCGGCATACTTCAAGGCATCCTCGCGGCTGCGGATGTGCCACTCGCGCCACGGCGCGATGATGGTCAGCTTCGGATTCAGCGCCATGACAGTGAGCTCGAAGCGCACCTGATCGTTACCCTTGCCGGTCGCGCCATGGCTTACCGCGTCGGCGCCTTCAAGCTCGGCGATCTCGACCATGCGCTTGGCGATAAGCGGGCGGGCAAAGCTGGTGCCGAGCAGGTATTCGCGCTCGTAGATCGCGCCGGCCATCATCGTCGGATAAATGTAATCGGTGATGAACTCCTCGCGCAGATCTTCGATATAGATCTTGCTGGCGCCGGAGGCGAGGGCCTTGGCTTCCAGCCCGGAAAGCTCCTCTTCCTGCCCCAGGTTGGCGCAGAAACAGATGACCTCACACTGATAATTCTCGACGAGCCACGGCACGATGCACGAGGTGTCCAGCCCGCCCGAATAGGCGAGCACAACTTTGGAAACAGACTTCTTGGCAGACATTAGGGGAACTCCTTGTTGGTGTATGACCATAGACGATAGACCAAGGACCATTGACCATCGTCTATCGTCCATCGTCTATAGTCCATCGTCTATCGTCCATCGTCCATCATCAGATCAATCACATCGCGCAACATCGCGCCTGCGGTCGGCACCGGGCCGCGCTCGTCCACCTTGAACTGTTGCAGCCCCATGATGTCGGTATCGAAGACAATGCCCATCTCCCAGCCGTTGACCGAGGCCAGGAAATCGTCGACGGGGAGCCATTCGGGCTGGACCGACAAGCGGAAGCGCCCGGAAACCGAACGGTTGGCGATACCTTTCGGGTTCCTCTCGGCCCTGGCAACCAGCTTGACGACTTGCCCCTGGGCCGCGCCATCCTGGATTTGCGCCGGGGTGATACCGGTAATGCCGATCACCGGCTGCACATCGGCCAGGGTGGATGGCTGACGCAGGATGCTGTTGGCAATAATGACCAGTTTGTTGGCTGTATCCCATCCTTCCACATCCAGGCTGGGATCAGCCTCAGCGATGCCGTCGAGCTGAGCCTGACGCAACGCCTGCTCGTAACTGCCTCCGGCCGTCATCGCCGCCAGGATGGAGTTGCTGGTGGAGTTGAAGATGCCGCGCACCGAGCGGATATCGCATCCGGCCAGGTCGCGTTGGCCGATGTTCACCACCGGCAGCGCGCCGCATACCGTCGCGCTGTAGGCCAGGCCGGTGACGGCAGCCTTCGCCGACGATTCCAGCTCAGCGAAGGCATGAACCAGCGGCCCTTTGTTCGCCAGCACAACGTCCATCCCACGGCTGATGGCCGTTCGGACAGCATCCAACCCCGGCTGTCCGGTCTCCAAGTTGACTGCCGACGCTTCGAGCAACAGGTCCGCCTCTGCCTGGGCGACCAGCGCTGGCGCACTCACCCCCGCGACGCCGCCCAAGAAGTTGGCCGCCTTCCCTCCGGCAACCTTGTGTGCGATCAGAACTGCCGGGTCGATGCCCTCCGCCTCCATGACCGCGCCGGACGAGTCGGCCACGCCGGTCAAGAGCAGTTCGAGGTCATAGCGTTCGGCCAGCAGATCGGCCTTGCCGATCATCAGATCGAGAAACGACCGGCCCACGTTGCCGAGGCCGATCAAGACCACCCGGATGCGACGTGTCATAGTGTCCTTTCTTGGAGGTTGGAGGTTGGAAGTTGGAGGTTGGAGGTCAGAGAACGCACTGCGAACTGCGGCGCACTCGACGTACCAACGCAACAACCTGCCAACATATCATCCTATAACCCGTAACCGGCGACCGAGTTTCAAACCGTGCCACAATTCCATGCTGACTTCAGGTGTGATTTGCTTCAGCGCGGTCTGCGGCTCGGTCAGGTTCATCAGCACCGCGATCTCGTCGCACGCGTCGAACTTGGGACAGTAAATGCACTCGTGCCAGATCTTCGGCGAGATGGCCCAGCGGTCCACAGTAGCGAAGCCGCACCGGTTGAAGAACCCTTCGCTGAGCGTCAGTGCGCAGATTTGGTCATAACCTGCTTCGCTGGCTTTGGCGATCAGCGCGTCTACCAGTCGCCGGCCCAACCCGGTGTTTCGGAACTCCGGCGCCACGGCCAGCGACCGCAGCTCGGTCAGCCTCGGGGTCAGCTCCACATTCGACCCGCAACCGACGATCCGGCCTTCATGTTCGGCTACCAGGAACCAGTGCAGCACGCGGCGAATCTGCTCGGTTGTGCGAGGCAGCATGAGGTTCTGTGCCGCGTAGCCGTTGACGATAGCTAAGATACCGGGAACGTCAGCCTCGGTAGCAGGGCGGATTCCAATCTCCATCCAGGTCGCTCCACGCACGTTTACATGTTCGGGCATTCAGATGCTCAACCCTTCAAACACGGTCGTCAGTCGATCAATCAACAAATCGATCTCTTCCCGCGTAATGATCAGCGGCGGGACGAGGCGCAGGGTGTTTGGCCCAGCGTTGACCAGCAGCAGGCCATGGCGGTATCCGGCATTCACCACATCGCTTGCGGGCACATCGAGATCGGCACCCAGCATCAGGCCGCGGCCGCGCACCTCGGTGATGTGTGGCGAGTTGATTTCCTCCAACCGCTCCTTGAGGTAAGCGCCTTTGTCGACCACATCGGCCAGGAAAGCCGGCTGCGACACGCGTTCCAGCACTGCCTCGGCCACGGAGGCCACCAACGGTGAGGCAGCGAAGGTGCTGCCGTGATCGCCCGGATGCATCACGTCGGCGACGGCTTGCGTCATCAGCACAGCGCCCATCGGCAGCCCACCGGCCAGCGGCTTGGCCGCGGTCAGCAGATCGGGGGTCACGCCGCTGCCCTGGTACGCCCAAAGTGTGCCTGTGCGTCCCAGCCCGCACTGCACTTCGTCGAAAATCAACAGCGCGTTGTGCCCGTCGCACAGCTCGCGCAGCCCGGCCAGGAACTTCGGTGTAGCAGGATGTACGCCGCCTTCACCCTGCACCGGCTCGACGATCACCGCGCAGACATCATCGCCCATCACCTCGGCGGTACCGGCCAGGTCGTTGAACGGAGCGATGCGCACACCGGGCAACAATGGCCGGAAGGCGGCTTGATATTTCTCGCGTGGGGTCGCGGCCAGGGCGCCAAATGTCCGCCCGTGAAACGCGCCGCTGAAGGCGACAATGGCCGATTTGTCGGGACCGAAGGAGTCATGCGCCCACTTGCGGGCGAACTTGAACGCGCCCTCGTTGGCCTCCGCGCCGGAATTGCAAAAGTAGACCCGGTCAGCGAAGCTGGTCTCGCACAGCTTTTGTGCCAGCCGGGCGTGCGGTGCCGTGTGATAGAGGTTAGAGACATGCCAGAGCTTGCCGGCCTGTTCTGTCAACACCGCGGTCAGGCCGGGGTCGGCATGGCCTAGCGCGTTCACCGCGATGCCCGCGACGCAATCAAGATAGGCATTGCCGTCGGTGTCATACACCCAGCAACCCTGCCCATGATCCAACACAAACGGCGCGCGGGCGTAAGTGCCAAGGACGTAATGTTGTTCGAGAGATATGGTTTCATCTGAGGTCATGATATGCTGCTCCGGGTATTAGGGATTGGGTATTAGGGATTAGGGACTGGGTATTAGGGATTGGGTATCGTAGGCGGCGACGGAAACACACCTCACGTTTCACGCACCACGCTCCACACTCAACGTTCCACGCTCTACGTTCAACGCACCACGCACCACGTTCTACGCTCAACGCTCCATGTATCGTATCACACACCACGCTCCGCGCTTCACGTTCTACGTTCCTCGTTCAACGCTCTACGCCTCACGCTCCCCGTATCACCGCCGTCCCCTCACCTTTCGCAAGTCCCGCCAAATCCGTAATCACCGCCTGGTACACGCCGCTGACGACGGCCTCGGTTGCCGAGCGCACCTTGGGGATCATGCCACCGGTGATGTATCCGTCAGCGATCAAGCCCTCGATTTGCGAGACCGTGAGCGCGCGCATGGTGCGCCCCGTCACCCGCACCCCTGGCACGTTGCTGACGAAGATCAGTTTACTGGCTTCTACCGCCTTAGCCACGCCTGCGGCGACGTGATCGGCGTTGACATTGTACGACAGGCCATCTTCTCCCAACGACACCGGCGAGATCACCGGGACCAGGCCAAGATCGAGCAATTGCAATACTGCCTCGCCGTTGACCGTTCCCACCTGCCCCACGCGGCCCAGACTCCGACCGTGCACGGCCAGCGGCGTCACTCGAACCAGCCCCAGATCCACGCCGCTCAGTCCCAGCGCATCGACGCCGCCGACCACCAGCCAGCGCACCAACCGGGTATTGACGACACCGTTCAGGACCATCTCCACCAGGCGTAGGCTCTCCTCACTGGTCGCACGCAACCCTTCGACTATCTCGGTCGCCACGCCTAACTGTACATGCAGATCGGTGATCTCCTTGCCGCCGCCGTGAACGATAACCACCGCATGGTCGGCCAACAGCTCTCGCACCGCGGCTACAAATCCGGCCAGGAATGCTTCGTCTTCGACCTGGTTGCCGCCGATCTTAAGCACCAGGATCGGTTTGTCAAGTACAGGCATCTTTCTTCCTCCAGGGGTGCTGCGTGTTGCGTGTTGCGTGTTGCGTGTTGCGTCCGGTAGCGCGCAGGTCATCCGCACAACGGAATACGCACTTACGCACCACGCATCACGTCCTACAGCAACCCCATCGTCTCTGAAACTCCAAACATCACATTCATGTTCTGCACGGCCTGCCCCGATGCGCCTTTGCCCAGGTTATCGATGCTGGAGGTGACGATCAGCGTGGAAGTGCCGGGCACAAAAGTGAGGCCGATGGCGCAGTGATTGGTGTTCACAGTGTGAGCGAACGTCGCCACCTGGCCCGGTTTGAGCAGGTAGACGAGCGGCTCATCCGCATACATGGCCGAATACCGCTCTCGTACTTCGGCCTCCGCCATTCCATCCGGCAGATTGACGTAGATCGTCGAGAGCATGCCCCGGTTGACCGGTACCAGATGCGGCGAAAAAACGATGTTGAATGTCGAACGCTGAACGTCGAACGCGCTCAGCTCCTGCTCCATCTCCGGCAGATGCCTGTGCGTCCGGCCGATGCTGTATGGGCTGAGGTTCTCATTGGCCTCGACGAAATGCGTCTTGAGCGATGGCTGCCGTCCCGCGCCCGATACCCCTGACTTGCTATCGGCGATGATCGTGCCGCTCAGCCAGCCGGCCCGTGCCAGCGGCGCCAGTCCCAGGATGACGCTGGTGGGATAGCAGCCGGGATTGGCGACCAGAGCAGCCCGCGCGATCTCGGCCCGGTGCAACTCAGGCAAGCCATAGACTGCCTCCGCGAGCAGATCTTTGTAATAATGAGGATGGGCATACCACTTCTCGTACACGGCCGGGTCGTGCAGACGATAGTCGGCGCTGAGATCGACGACCTTCGCGCCCGCGGCCCGCGCCGCCGCCACTTGAGCCTGAGATGCCGCGTGCGGCAAGCAACAAAAGACCAGCTCAACCCCGGCGAGATCGGCGTCCGCCGATGCTACCAGCGGAAGATCGCCCAAAGCCGGAGCTACCGGGAACACGTCCCCGAACTTCTGGCCGGCCGAATTCTCTGATGTCAGCCAGACGATTTGCGCTGCGGAGTGACGCCGAAGTAACCTGAGCAATTCGAAGCCGGTATATCCGGTCGCCCCCATAATGCCTATCCTGACCATATCCTCACTGCCTTCCCTCGCCGGAAGCAGGTAGAACATCCGGCGGACAATAAAAAAACCAGCACCCGGGGTCGGGTGCTGGTGCCTGGTTCTTCGTCGGACGTTCGGCTCGCGCGCACTCCCTCGACCGGGTGCTAACCCGTTCGGGTGGGACGACGACGAGGGAAGCGCAGGCTAAATGCCACGAATATGCTCCGAACGTTGGGGGTATGCTTCTGACCGGTTGCCCTGCCATCTTTTGCGGGTGAGAGTCTAGCACAGGTGACCGGGGATGTCAAAAAGCCAATCCGTCGTGGCAGGGCGGCTTTGACGAAAGCCTCACGATGCACTAGAATATCAAGAGAAAGTACAGAACCATGACTGAAATACTACGCATTATTCCCCTGGGCGGTCTGGGGGAAATCGGCAAGAATATGATGCTTGTCGAGTATGACCGCAACATCTTGATCGTCGACGCGGGGATCATGTTCCCCGAACACGACATGTTGGGCATCGATGTGGTGATCCCTGATTTCACCTATCTGCGCGATAAGGCCGAACAGGTGCGCGCGATCGTGGTGACCCACGGGCACGAAGACCACATCGGGGCGCTGCCTTACCTGTTGGGTGACGTCGTGCCGGCCGATACTCCCATCTATGCGACGCGGCTGGGCGGGGGCCTGATCGATGCCAAGTTGAGCGAATTTCCCAGGCTGGGCCGGCCTAACCTGAAGCCCATCAGCGCGGGGGAAGGGTTTCGCGTTGGGCCGTTTGAGGTCGAGTTCCTGGCAATCACGCACTCGATCCCCGACGGCGTAGGGCTATCCATCAAGACGCCCGTAGGCCGCGTGATTCACACCGGCGACTTCAAGTTCGACTATACGCCGGTACGCGGCGGCGGTCCAGGCTTCGCACGGCTGGGCGAGCTGGGTGCGCAAGGAGTGCTGGCGCTTCTCAGCGACTCCACCGGCGCAGAACGGACGGGCTATACGCCTTCCGAGGCGGTCATCGCGCCGGCATTCGACGCGATTTTCCGCTCGGCACCTGGCCGGGTCATCATCGCCACATTTGCTTCGCAGCTCAACCGTGTGCAACAGGTGATCGACGCGGCCCACAATCATGGCCGAGTCGTGGCCCTGGCAGGCTATTCCATGCTCAAGACGGTCGAGATCGGCCGCAAACTGGGCCACGTGGAAGTGCCAGCCGGCACTTTGGTGGACTTGAACGATACGCTGCGGTTGCCTGACACGCGAGTGACCATCGTCACCACGGGGAGCCAGGGCCAACCCGAAGCGGCCCTGGCACGAATGGCCGAAGGTACCCATCGGCAGATTGAGATCAAGCGCGGCGATACGGTGGTGCTGTCGTCTACGCCCATTCCCGGCAACGAAGAAGAGGTCGCCCGGGTGATCAACAAGCTGTTCGCCCGCGGCGCTCAAGTGATCTATCCCCCGTTGGCGCCAGTGCACGTCTCAGGGCACGCCAGCCAGGAGGAGCAGAAACTGATGCTGGCGCTCACCCGGCCGCGCTTCTTCGTGCCGATCCACGGCGAATTGCGCCATCTGCACGCCCACGCGGCGCTGGCACGCCAGCTCGGCATCCCGGACGAAAATATCTTCATCGTGGAGAACGGGAGTATCTTGGAGTTCACGTCTGATATGGCCCAAAAAGCCGAAGGCTTCCTCAGTGGAGAGGTGTTTGTGGATGGATCCGGCGTGGGCGACATCGGTCCAAAGGTGATCGCCGAGCGTGAGACGCTGGGCCGAGACGGCTTCGTCATCGCCGTGGTCCCTATCAGCGCGGCTACCGGCGAAGTCTGCGGCAAGCCGGAATTGGTCTCACGTGGCTTTGTCTACCTGAAGGAAAGCGGAGATCTCATGGAGCGGGCCGCCGAACGAGTCCGTGTGGCCCTGGAGGGCAATGCTGGGAGACGACGCCAGACGATCATCGAGCGGACCCAGGAAACGCTGGGCCGGTTTTTCTTTGAGCAAACGCGTCGCAAGCCGATGGTGGTGGCGGTTGTGACGCAGGTGTGAGGTTGGTGGGTTGGTAGACTGGTAGATTGGTAGATTGGTAACTTGGTAAACTGGCCGGGAGGCATCGCCAATTTCCCAGTTTCCCAATCCCCAATCCCCAATCCCTAATCCCCCGTCTACCAGTTTCCCAAGCTACTTCGCCGTTTCTGTTGCCCGTGTTTCTCGGATCACGGTCACCTTGATTTGGCCGGGATACTCCAGGCTGTCCTCGATTTTCTTGGCAATATCCTTTACCAGTCGAATAGCCGCCAGATCATCTATCTCTTCCGGCCGGACCAGCACGCGCACTTCACGGCCGGCCTGGATGGCATACGTTTGCTGAACACCGGAGAAGGAATTACCAATCTCTTCCAGTGCCTGGATGCGTTTGACGTAAGTCTCCAATGCCTCACGCCGGGCGCCGGGGCGCGATCCCGAGATGGCATCCGCTGTTGTCGCAATCGCGGCCTCGACAGATTGCTGTTCCACCTCGTGGTGATGGGACGCGATGATGTTCACGACTTCAGCCGGTACGCCGTAGCGCTTGGCGATCTCGGCACCCACCTGGGCGTGCGCGCCCTCCACCTCGTGACTCACGGCCTTGCCGATGTCGTGCAGCAACGCGCCCATTTTGGCAATGTGGACGTTGGCGCCCAACTCGGCCGCCAGCATGGCCGCGATATGCGTCGCTTCCACCGCATGGGCGAGTTGATTTTGTCCGTAGCTGGTACGGTATTTCAACCTGCCCAACAGCTTAACCAGCTCAGGGTGCAACATCTGCAAGCCGACCTCGATGACCGCCTGCTCGCCAGCCTCCTTGATTGACTTCTCCACCTCTTGTTGCGCCTTCTCGACTTCCTTCTCGATCCGGGCGGGATGGATACGCCCGTCTTGCACCAGCCGACCCAAGGCAAGGCGCGCAACCTCACGACGAATGGGATCAAAGCTCGAAATAATGACTGCTTCTGGCGTGTCGTCCACTACCAGGTCAACGCCGGTCACCTGCTCGATCGAGCGAATGTTGCGACCCTGACGGCCGATGATACGGCCCTTCATTTCGTCCGTAGGCAGCGGCACGCTGGAGACCGTCGTCTCCGAGACATGATCGGAGGCCACCCGCTCCATCACATTGGCGATGACCTCCCGCGCGCGGGTATCCGCCTCGGCCATGGCCTGGGTCTCCACTTCACGGATCTTGCGGGCCATGTCCTGGCGGGTTGTCTGTTCCACCGCGGTCAGAAGTTCCTGCCTGGCATCTTCCTGGCTCATGCCGGCGATACGTTCGAGCTCGGCACGGCGCTCCTCTTCCAACTTGGTCAGATCGGTCTCGCGTTTGTCGAGCTTGCTTTGGCGCTGGTCGAGCTTGCGGTTGCGAGCTTCCAACTGTTCCAGTTTGCCGTCCAGCGCCTCCTGACGCCGGAGGACGCGTTCCTCAGCGCGTTCGATCTCACGCCGCCGACGTTGGATTTCTTGATCAGCTTCTTCCAGGATCTGAGCCTTCTGCTCCTGTGCGACCAACGCGACGGTTTTGGCTTTGCTCTCGGCCTCGGCCAGGATACGCTTGGATTCCACATGGGCATTTTGGACAAGCGCTTCGGCCTCGTGTCGGGCCTGGAGTTGGCGGGATTTCATCAGGTAATACCCAATGAACCCACCGGCTACGCCGGCTGCCAGGAAGATCAGAAAGTCCACGATCGCTCGGGGACCGGGACTTGCGAACAACATTGTGGTTCCTCGCTTTCAATCAGTCATGTGGTGGGTTTGATCGGCGACGGTACAAGTCGGTCGCCGGATAAATGCTAAGCAGACGCAGGCGCGGGACACGTGCCGCTTAATCCTCGTCATGTGACGGTGAGAAATCACCATCCACCTGCCGTTGGACCTCCTGCAGGAGTCGGGTTACTACCTCGTGAACGACCTCATAATCAAAGCCACGGCGCAACAGGAAATCGCTCAACTTACGACGAAAGACGGTCGGGGCGATCTGGGCCTGATCGGCCAACCGCAACGCGCGACCGCGCGCTGCCTGGTATGCACTCTCTGCAGGATCGAGGTCGTTCAAAGCCGACTCGATCACATCGCCTTCCACGCCCCGTTGGCGCAACTCCTGACGCAACGCCTGCGGCCCTTTGGGTCGGAACTGCTTCCGGTTTTCCACCCAATAACGGGCGAATTGGGTATCGTCCACATAACCTTGTGCGGTCAACCTGGTCAACGTCGCCTCGACGAGCGATTCGTCGATCCCTGCTTCGGTCAGATGACGCCGCACCTCGGCCCGGCTGCGCGGCCGGTAACCCAGGAAGTGAACGGCGCGATCGTAGGCCTTCTGCTGCTCGTCGGCCGCCTGCAGATGTTCGATCGCGGCATCGTCCAGAAACTGGCCCACGTGGAGCCGGGCAGCGTCCAGCGCGGGTAACGCGAACGCGAAGCGCCCATCCAGGTAGAGATTAACTCGATCACTGGTGTGCTTCTGGAAGATAAGCCGCGTGATTGTGCCAGACATACGCCTACCACTCGAGATGGCTGATACCCATCGTCGCCGTCGAACCATAAAAAAAGCCGTGGCAGCACGATACCCCTGAGGGTTCTGCGCCACAGCTTTTGTTCAAAAAACGCGTGAAAATGACGTGTTCCGTGCAACAACGTCAGCACGCCCGGAGTTCGGACACGGAGAGCACCGGATTGGCCGGAAATGCCCATTGGATCAAGCCGACCGCTTTTAGCGAGACTGCTCGATCACTTTCACAGGTGCATCTTGAGTTTGCCGGCCCGGGTCATTGGGTCGGGCCTTGGCTTGTGCCACATCGTTGGTTGCGTCGTTGCCTGGCTGAATCTGGCTCCGGCGCACGATGCCGGTGTCAGGTCGCGATCTCACACCGCACAGAACATGGTCAAGCAGGCCAAGCACCTGTCACCCGCCACTACCTTCAGGTTACCGGGTGATCGGTGAACACGATTTACTCCCGCGAGTCTTCGGTGCCAACGCCGCCGCGCGGCGTATCAATAGCAAATTCGCTGTGGTCAGTTGCCCTATGGGGCAGCGCTATCCCAAAACTGATCAGAAACGATCACCGGCCTGGCCACCTGCACGGCCAGGTTCAGGATGGCAAACGCAGCGCCAGCCAAGCTATCGCTCAGCAACACGCCGCTGGTTCAACTCTCATCGGCGTCTTCGCCCTCATCCGGCGAAGCCACCATCGCCTGGACCGGCACCATCGCCGCAGCCTCCCGAACGGCTGACTCGATACGAGCAGCCATCGCCGGTGAGTTCTCCAGGAATTCCTTGGCGTTCTCCCGGCCTTGTCCCAGGCGGGTATTATCATAGCTGTAGAACGCACCACGCTTCTCGATGATGTTCATCGCGGTGCCGAGATCCAGCAAATCACCCGATTTGCTGATCCCTTTGTTATACATAATGTCGAACTCGGCCTGGCGAAAGGGCGGCGCCACCTTGTTCTTCTTGACCGTCACGCGCACGCGGCTGCCCACGGTCTGACCGCCCTGTTTGATGCTCTCCAACCGTCGCACGTCGAGCCGCACGCTGGAGTAGAACTTCAACGCCATGCCGCCGGTGGTGGTTTCGGGATTGCCGAACATCACACCGATTTTCTGCCGGAGTTGATTCGTAAAGATAAGTGCTGTGTTGCTGGTGTTGATTGCGCCGACCAGCTTGCGCAAAGCCTGAGACATCAGGCGAGCCTGCAGCCCCATGTGGCTGTCACCCATTTCACCTTCGATCTCGGCCCGCGGCACCAGTGCAGCCACCGAGTCGATCACCACCACGTCTATCGCGCCCGAGCGGATCAGCGCTTCAGCGATCTCCAACGCTTGCTCGCCGGTATCCGGCTGCGAGATGTACAGATCATCCACATTGACGCCACAACGGGACGCATAGCTAGGATCGAGCGCATGCTCCACGTCGATGAAGGCGGCGATACCGCCGGTCTTCTGCGCCTCAGCGATGACATGCTGACAAAGGGTGGTCTTTCCAGAGGCTTCGGGGCCATAGATCTCGGTGATGCGACCGCGCGGAACGCCGCCGATGCCCAGCGCGAGGTCCAGTGAAAGGGAACCGGTGGGGATAGCTGCGACCTTAAATCGCCCCGCCTCGCCCAACTTCATTACGGTGCCCTCGCCGAAACGTTTCTTCAAGCTTGCCAGGGTCGTATCCAGTGCCTTTTGCTTGCCGGGTTCCGCCATTCTAAACTCCCGCAGATATCCGTCGTTGCTCAACCAAATGGATAGAACTGATTTAGGTATATTACTAACCCAGCACGAAGTGTACACCAGACACCGGAAAAAATCAAATGCGCGCGAGCGCGAACGTGCGTTCTAGTCCGGGGCAGGAGAAGAAGGGTTCAAGGACTCCACGTCGCCACCCGTTCAGCCGAGAAATCGTACTTGAAAGAAATGCCCTTCAGTACGGCGGCGAGGAACGGCGCCTGGCCTGAGCCGTCGGCGTTCATTCGGTAAAGCCGCCACGCGCCGTCCCGGTTGCTCAGGAAGAGGATAAATCGGCCATCCGGCGACCAGGCTGCTGCGACATTGTCCGGCGCGCGGCTCAACGCGTCCGGTGGCGCGGTCAACCGCTGGATCACCTGACCGGCGGCGTCCAGGAGAAACAGGTCACTGTGATCAGCCAGATGAACCTGGACTGCAATGCGTTGCCCGTCGGGCGACCATGCGGGGCTGCTGTAAGAAGCTTCCTCCACCAACGGTCGCGGTGCGCCGCCGGGAACGGCAATTTGCAGCCCCCCATCGCCCCGATAAAGCAATTCATCCTGTCGCGGGCGCCATTCCAGAGATTGGGCATCGCTCGCCGAGGACACATCCAACCAACCCTGGCCATCGCTCCCCACCTGGGCGATGCCGATCTGGTTAATCTGTTCCAGGCGGAAATCGGTGATGCAATAACGCCCCATCGGCGTGTCGATGCAGTCCTTGCCGCCGAGACGCGCTCGCAGCTCCGCGTCGGTGAGGCAGCCGAAAGGAGTCGCCCGGCATTCCTTCGTGCGCAGCACATGCAAGAAAGCTACCTGGCTGCCATCCGGGCTCCAGGCAGGATCGCGCGGCAAGTTGGCGGTGGCCAGCCGCCGCTCTTCCCCCGTGTCCAGGTCCAGCACGAACACGCCGTGGGGCGAACCCCACCGCGCAAATACCAGCCGCTTCCCATCCGGCGAAAGTGACGGGTCAAGCCCGGTGGTCAGTTTGCGCAGCCCGGAGCCGTCCGCGTTTACCAGGTAGATGTCCCCGCCGATAGCTGTCTGGAAGGCGATTTTGCCCGTCAAACGCGGCGCAGAAAGGGATCCGCGCGCAGGCGCCGCGGCAATGCCGGGCGCAGACGTAGCCGTCGGCACGACCTCAGCCACCAGCTTGACTGTGGGAAGGCCGGTCATGTCGCCGAAGGCCTTTGCATCGGCTGCGAACAGCCAACCGTGGGCGCCTGCGTCACCGAAAGCCACCCAAAGCCACTTGCCGTCCGCGCTGCGCCCCTCGGCCCAGAGCACCTCCGAGCCAGGCACCTGCGCCACCGCGGCGGTATTAGCCCGCGGCTCGGCGCGCAAAACCAGCGTCTGGCGCACGCCCAGCGCCATGACGCGACGAATGGCCTGGGTTGGAGGGGCTGTGACGGACGGAGTCGGCATGACCGTCGCTTCAGGAACAAGCGCCACGGGGATCGGCGTCTCCGTGGGATAGGCAGTCGGTTCGGCCGGCTCCGTCGGAGACACCAGCAAAATGGGCGTGAGGGTGGGCGCAACCGTAGGCCGTGCTACGCCCTGGCAGCCGCACAAGGCTGTCAGGATCAGCAAAAAAACCGCAAGGAGACTCGATCCGCGCATGTTCATCAGATCATTCGTACCGTAGCGCCTCGATCGGGTTCAAACGTGCCGCGCGTGTCGCCGGATAAATACCGAAAAACAATCCCACGGCTGCCGAGAAACCCGTCGCCAGCACCACTGCCTGCGGCGTGACGACCGCCGTCAAGCTGCTTTGCAGTTTCGAAATGGCAAATGCGCCCGTCGCACCCAACATGATGCCCAGCACACCGCCGATCAGCGATAACACCACCGACTCGATCAGGAACTGCAGCAGGATATCGCGGCGTTTGGCTCCTACGGCCTTGCGCAGGCCGATCTCCCGCGTGCGCTCGGTGACCGATACCAGCATGATATTCATGATGCCGATGCCGCCCACGAGCAGGCTGATCCCGGCGATCGCGCCGAGAAAAACCGTCAGCGCACCGGTGATTTGGCCGAAGATCGAAAGCAAATCGCGCTGGTTGATCACCGTGAAGTCGTCTTCATCCTCGAACTTGATGCCGTGTCTTTGGCGCAGCAATGCGCTGATCTCATTGGCCGCAGCATCCATGCGATCTTCAGTCACTACTTGGGCATAGGTCACGGAGACTAACCCTTCACCGCGACTGTTGTGGAAGCGCGGGAAAAGGCGGCTGTGCGCAGTGCTCAGCGGCACCATGACTGTTTCATCCTGATTGCCGCCTGGCCCGCCGCTGCCCCCTTTGGATTGGAGGACACCGACCACCTTGAACAGGATGTTGTTGATTTTGATCGTCGCGCCGATGGGATAGGCGCCCTGCTGAGTGTACAGGCGTTCGGCAATCCGGCTGCCGATCACGGCCACGCGCGCTTTGCTCGAGACGTCATTGTCGCTGATGAAACGCCCCTCGTCCACGGGGAAATTACGCACCGTCTCGTAGGCGGATGTGACACCCGAAGTGCTGACACGCACCGTCTTCTTGCCGTAGGAAACATCAGCGGATGACATCAGCTCCGGTGCGACTGCCACCACGTCCGGTACGTTGAACGGATCCCCGATCGCCTGCGCGTCCGCCAGAGTCATCTGGCCGGCGCTGCGTTGCGCCTGCACGCTGGTGTCGCTGAGATTGCCTGGCACCACGAAAAGGATGTTCGTGCCGATGCTCTGAAGCTGATCCGTAACCAGTTTCTGCACACCCTGGCCCACCGACATCAGCGTGATCACCGCGCCGACGCCAATGATGATGCCAAGCATCGTCAACGCCGCACGGAGCTTATTCACCGAGAGCGCGCGCAAAGCCACGCGCAGTTGTTCGACAAGATGCATGTGTCACTCGCAGTTTTGCGGCTGGCCGATACGATGTTGGTAGGCCGAGTCACCGGCAATGCGCGGATTCTCCACCAGCTCATCACGCACGATCTGCCCGTCATAGATGTGCAGGATGCGCCGGGTGTGGGCCGCGATATCAGGCTCGTGCGTCACCAGGATGACGGTGATTCCCTGCTCCACGTTGAGTTGCTGGAACAGCCCCATCACCTCGGCGCCCGCCTTCGAGTCCAGGTTGCCGGTTGGCTCATCGGCCAGGATGATGCTGGGGCCGTTGACCAGCGCCCGAGCGATCGCGACGCGCTGCTGTTCGCCGCCGGAAAGCTCGTTGGGACGATGATGCATACGTTCTACCAGCCCCACAGCCTCCAGCGCTGCCCTGGCACGGCCGCGCCGGTCGCGCGCACCCGCGTAAAGCAGCGGCAACTCGACGTTCTCCAACGCGGTTGTGCGCGGGAGCAGGTTAAAACTTTGGAACACAAAGCCGATCCGACGGCTGCGGATGTCTGCCAGTTGGTTGTCATTCATCCGCGAGACGTCTTCGTCTGCCAGCTTATAGGACCCGGCGGTCGGTTGATCCAGGCAACCGATGATGTTCATCAAAGTCGATTTGCCGGATCCGGATGGCCCCATGATCGCCACCATCTCGCCCTGGCAGACGCGCAGCGAGACGCCGCGCAACGCGTGCACCTCGACATTACCCATCTGATAGACTTTGGTGATATCTCCCAGTTCAATGACCGGGCTGGCTTGCTGGTCATTCATAGCACCTCGGGTCTCCTGGTTAGAACCCCCCGCTGGTGCCGAAGCTTGCCTGGAGTCGTTGCAGGCTGGTGCGATTGCGGATGATAATCTGATCCCCGTCGCTTAGCCCGTCGCGCACCTCACTCTCCTGCTCGGTGCGAATGCCCAGGCTCACTTCGACCTTTTGGGGCGCGCCATCGACCAGGCGCTCCACGAATGTCTGGTTGGAGTCGCCCTGGATCTGGACGGCACGGTTCGGGATCAACAGCACGTTCTCGCGCGAGTTCGCGATGATGTTTGCGGTCGCGCTCATGCCCATCCGAAGTTGGGTATCGTGCGGATCGATGTTGATCCGCACCACGTACGAAACGCCGCCGGTCGCAGTCGTCGCAGCCGCCGGCGCGACGCTCAAAACTGTGCCGGCAAGCCCCTGATCGGGCAAAGCGTCGATCTCGACGGTGACGGGTTGCCCGGCGGACAGGTTCGCGACATCAAGCTCATCCACCTGTACATCCAGATGGTATGTGCTCACGTCTGCCATGTGCAAGGCAGGGACACTTGGCGACGCCAGCGTGCCCTCAACGATGTTGACTGCGGTGACGATGCCATCCCACGGTGCGACAATCTTGGCGTTCTCCAGGCGACGCTGCGCCTGCTCCAACGCGATCTGCGCCTGGTCAATGCCGGCCTGCGCAACCTCCACCTGTCCGGTCGTTGGGCCACGGTTGAGCCGGTCAAGATTGGCCTGCGCCTGGGCAATCTGGGCCTGAGAGGCAGCGAGCTGCGAAGCGGTCGCGCCGCGCGTAGCCACGCGATAGTTGGCCTGGGCGGCCTCGTAACTGATGGTCGCCTGTTGGAGTTGCAACGATTGCGGCAGCATACTGACCCGGGGATTGTCTTTGACTAAATCATAAGCGCTCTGGGCCTGCTGTAAGGTGGCGCGAGCTTGCTCCACCTGGGCCTTGGCCGCGGCTACTTGGTCCTTGTCCGCACCCTGGAGCAGTTGATCATACGCGGCCTTGGCGCTATCGAGGGCGGCCTGGGCCGCGGCAAGGTCGGACGCGGGGGAACCCTCTTGCAACTGGCTCAGTTGAGCCTGTGCCTGCCGTAGCGCGACTTCTGCCTGGCGCACTGCCAGCTCGAGATCGGTCGTATCGAGCTGCGCCAGCAGTTGGCCTGCTTTCACCGGGTCACCTACCTTGACTAACACCTGAGCGATCGTGCCAGAACCCTGGAAACTCAGGTTGGCTTCCCGCTCTGCGAGTATCGAGCCTGTCGCACTGACAGTTGCCGAGATGTTCCCGCGGCCGACGGTGAGCGTCTCGTAGTCGGGCGCGGCCGCTGCCTTGGCTTTACCGAACCGCTGATAGCCGAACCAGCTCGCAATTATCACGACCGCAAGCACACCGATGATGATCACAGTTCGACGCATGTGTGTTCACCCCAAAGAATCGCGGCGAAATGACGGGGAGGCAACCGCGTTTTCAACTCCGTCCGAGTTCCGCGCTGTCATGTCACTAAGCTGTACGCTGAGCCCCACGCAAAGTTGCACCGATGGCACTTTCAGACGCGAGCAAGAGTTATTATCGCGCACGTCGCCGGTTGAGGGAAGTCAGCAGCCTGCTGTTTCCAGTCAACAACCTCAAACGGGAGGATCATCATCCCGACGGGCTCACCAGCCGCGTCAGCACCCCAGATCCGATCCGCACCGTGACAGTCAGCAGGGCGTACACCAGCGTCAGAATGAAGGCAGTTCCGCCGCTGAATTTGGACCCGCCACGATATAGCTTGAAGGTCAGCAACAGGTGCCATAACCAGAACACGGTGATCGTTCCCAGCGCGGCGTAGGCCCAATTGCCTGCGTCCGTGGCGGGCTTACCGGACGACACCAGGTATGATAGCCCCTGGTTGACAAGCAGTTGCTTGTTGGCCAGAACGTAGGCTGTTTGCACGATCGCTTCCAGCACAAACGGCAAGCCTAGCCAGGGCATGGCCGCCAGATAACGGTTAAACTGCACCTCTCCGCCCGTCACCAACGCCGCAAAATAGAGCACCGCGGCGCGCACCAGATAGCCGACAATCAACGCCAGGATGCCGGTAAGTGCGGTTGTCACGCCGATAAATGCCGGCGACTGGAAGCTCGTCATCTGCTGCGGCATCTGGGCAAGTTGTTCGGGTGTCAGACGGCTGAGAACCGTGGCCATCTGGGCTTTCACCGCGATGGCAAGGTACGGCGCAGTGACCACGGCCGAAGCTACGATGGACAGGACTGCCAGTAGCGTGGGCAACACCCAGCGCCCGCGAGGGCGGGTCAGAATCTCAGCCAGTGTGGTGCTGGGACGATCCACCAGGCTGGCGAGCAGAGAAAGGGATGATGGTGGCTTGTTTGCATTCTCGGTGGTCACGAGATCTCCTCCAGGCATAGCGAAGCGACTCAAGATAGAAATGATCTGCCAGGACCGGTGAAAACCTCCTGGTTCAAGTGATCGGATGCCAAACATAGCACCTCGCAGGCGCCTTGTCAACAGTTGCACAAGGAGTACACTTGTGGTAGAATCCGGCAGTGTGCACAAAGAAAAGACGAACCGGCCACAGGCAATGTTCACCTCGTGGCAGAGTTTAGCGCAAGTTGGTAGCTTGCAAAGGAGCTGAAAATGGCAAAACGTGTGATCCCAGATATTGTGGTGGGGCGGCTGCCCGTCTATCTGCGGGCGCTAAACTTCCTTATCGCCGAAGGACGCCAGATCACCTCATCTCAAGAGCTGGGCGACCGGTTGGGTATCTCGTCAGCACAGATTCGCAAGGACTTGTCGCATTTCGGCGAGTTCGGCAAGCAGGGCACCGGTTACGACATCAACTTTCTCTATGACCAACTACGGTCGATCTTGAAGGTCAACCGCATGTGGGATGTCGTTTTGGTCGGTGCTGGCAACCTGGGCAAGGCCATTGCCGACTACGGAGGGTTCGCTGGCAAAGGATTCGTGATAAAGGCGATCTTCGACACTGACCCGGGCAAGGTTGGCAAGCCGATGGGCATCGACAACCTGATCATTCAGTCCGTGAGCGAGTTAGGGGAAACCATTCGCGCCAATGGATTCCTTGTCGGCATCATTGCTACCCCCGCGAGGGATGCGCCGGCAGTTGCCCGAACGATGATTGACGTTGGCATCAAAGCTATTCTCAACTACGCACCGATCACGTTGACGGTGCCCTCGAATGTGCACGTGCAATATATCGACCCGGCGGTTAACCTGCAGCGCATGACGTACTATCTGTAAGGATAGACTAACGATTCCTGCGGGTTTATAGCACCGCCGTCTGTTGAAAAAGCTTCACGCAAGGCGCAAAGGGCGCAAGGAATCAATATAGGATCTCTTGGCGTTCCTTGCGTCTTGGCGTGAGCCTTTCAGGCTGTCCATCGCGTCTCTGATCAATGCAGGATCAACGCAATTCTCTGCGACCAGCCTGTCACGCTCAGTGCCGGCCTCTTTTCCCTCTACCGTCCCCTACCCCCAACGTCAGACCGACATGACCGGAATCATAAACACCGGCGATGGAGGGTGTTAGAATATCTTTACGCTCCGAGCCTCCTGGTGCTTGGCTGCTGGGGCGAGAACACACCGGTCGATGTCGCTTAAGACCACAAAGGGAGGACTGGCCATGCGGGCCAAGCGTGTGGTGGCAGATATCATGACACCCAATCCCGTGACGGTCACACCCCGGAACGCCATCCGGACCGCCATCAATTTGATGCGCGAAGGTGGCTACCGACGGCTCCCCGTCGTGGATAGAGGGCGGTTGGTGGGCATCATCACGGATCGCGATCTGCGCCGCGCCGCAAACTCCCCGTTCGTCGTGCGCGAGCAGTGGTACGATAACTTCATCCTGGATCACATCGAGGTGGGTTCCTGCATGACCCCGAACCCACTGATCATTGAACCGGCCGCCCCCATCGCCGACGCGGCGCACCTGATGCGTAACCACAAAATCGGCGGCCTGCCAGTGGTTACAGAAGGTCAATTGGTCGGCATTATCACCGAAACGGACCTGCTAGATTTTCTCATCGCATTGCTTGCGGGTGAAGCCGTGCCCGCTTAGCCCTCGGCCACGTGATGGCCCCTTGACCAAGCACCTGCGGCCTTCTCGCAGGTGTCTGTTTGACTTTTAAGGGAAGTGTTGCAACGATGTTTAGCCGAGCGGACCTGGTTTTTCTGCACGCCCCCAGCGTTTACGATTTCCGCAAGCATTCCATCCTGTACGGCCCCGTCAGCGACCTGGTACCGTCAACGCCGGTGTTCGAGATGTACCCCATCGGTTTTACGACAATGGCGGAATACTTGGAGCGCCACGGCCTGCGCGTCCGCATCGTGAATCTGGCCGTACGGATGCTGAATGACAAGCACTTCGACCCGGAAGCAACCATCAAGGCGATCAACCCAACGGCTTTCGGGATTGACCTGCATTGGCTGCCCCATGCCCACGGCGCGCTGGCTGTCGCCGAGTTGGTGAAGCGCCACCACCCGGACACACCGATCATCTTCGGTGGGTTTTCAGCTACCTACTTCCACGAGGAGCTGATCCGTTATCCGTTCGTGGATTTCGTCATCCGGGGGGATTCAGCGGAAGAACCGTTGCGGCAGTTGATGGCGCATCTGACGGGGGCCAAGGGCGCGCCCGCGTTACGCGAGATTCCCAACCTGACCTGGAAAAGTCGAACCGGGGACGTTACCGTCAACCCGCACACCTACCGGCCCGGCGACCTGGATCACGTTATGCTCGACTATCGCTACGTCGTGCGGGCGGCCGCTCGGGAGATGGATCTGAGCAGTTACGTGCCGTTTAAGGATTGGCTGGATTATCCCATCATGGCGGCGCTGAGTTGTCGCGGGTGTACACAAAACTGTGTCATCTGTGGCGGATCGAGCTCGGCGTTCAAGCAGATGCACGGACGAGAGACGCCCGCCTTCCGCAGCCCGGAACGACTGGCTCAAGATGTGCGCCGCATCGCCAGCATGAGCCACGGCCCAGTCTTCATCCTGGGCGATTTGCGCCAGGGCGGTCGCGGCTACGCCCAACGGTTCTTCGCTGCCATCGAGGGTTTCCGGGGACCGGTCATCACGGAGCTGTTCTCGCCGGCTTCTCGCGAGTTTCTGCGCCAGATGGCCAGGGCGCTGCCGAATTTCATCCTGGAAGTGTCGCTCGAAAGCCATGATCCGGCAGTGCGCTACGCTTTCGGCAAGCACTACAGCAACGAACCCATGGAGCGCACGCTCGCTGACGCACTGGATCTCGGCGCCAAACGGTTGGACGTTTTCTTCATGTCGGGCCTGCCTCAGCAGACCGCCGAGTCGGTGCTGAAGACGATCGACTACTGCGAGGAACTCTTGCGGCACTTCGGCAAAGACGGCCGGCTGGCCCCGTTTATCTCGCCTTTGGCGCCGTTCCTGGATCCCGGCAGTCGCGGGTTCGAGAATCCGGCTGAGCACGGCTACCGGTTGTTTGCTCACACGCTGGAAGAACACCGACGGCTGTTGGTTGCACCAAGCTGGAAATACGTGCTAAACTACGAAACGCGCTGGATGAGCCGTCACCAGCTTGTTGACGTGACCTATGCTTCGGGCAAGCGCCTGAATCGCATCAAGGCCGATTATGGGTTAGTCTCTATGGCACAGGCTGAAGCCACTGAGCAGCGCATCGACTGGGCCACCATGCTTATCGACGAAATCGACCAATTGATGGCATCGTGCACGCCAGATGAGTTTGATCGGGAGATGGCGCGCTTGCGGCCTGACATCGAGCAGGCGAACATGTCAACCGTGTGCGACAAACGCGAGCTTAACCTGGATGTAGTCGGCCCAAAGTTGAACTACGCCACCGTGGCCCATATGCTGATCCAGGATTCGCTGCAAATGCTCAGATATAAGCTCGCTACACCGTTCCGCAGGCCGAAGTCGGAACCAGCGTACGTTTCAAACAGTTGATCGTTTCGCTTTTCCTGCTGTCCCAAGGAGGTGACAAGCATGGCAAGAGGCACCGTGGTCATCGAAGTGGATCGGTGCAAAGGCTGCGAGCTATGCACGACGATCTGCCCCCAGGATGTCTTGCACATGAGCCATGAGGCATTCAACGCCCGGGGATACCGGCCGGTGGAACTGGTCGATCCAGCCGGCAAGTGCACCGGCTGCGCACTCTGCGCGCTCATCTGCCCGGATGTTGTCCTGACCGTGTACCGGTATGACCCGAAGCGGGCAGTGGAGGCTAGAAGCTAACAACCGGATGCTGACGCTCGTTTGCGTGGCGTAATCGCCAGCTTCCAGCAACCAGCTTCAAGCTTCAAGTTTCAGGAGACGACGATGTCTAGAGGACTCTGGAAAGGCAACGAGGCTATTGCAGAGGCGGCCATTCGAGGAGGGGTGGAAGCCTTCTTCGGCTACCCAATTACACCCCAAACCGAGCTATTGGAATACATGTCCTGGCGTATGCCCAATCTCGGCCGCACCTTCCTCCAGGCCGAGAGCGAGGTCGCGTCCATCAACATGGTGTACGGCGCCGCGTGCGGCGGGGCGCGAGCGATGAGCTCGTCGTCCAGCCCTGGCATCAGCCTGATGCAAGAGGGCCTGTCTTACATCGCGGGGTCCGACGTGCCGGCGGTATTGGTTGACATTATGCGCGGCGGACCGGGCCTCGGCAACATCCAGCCCAGCCAAAGCGATTACTTCCAGATTACCCGCTCGACAGGACACGGTGATTTCCACCCGATCGTGTTGGCGCCCTCTACCGTTCAAGAAGCGGTTGACCTGATGTACGGCACTTTCTTGCTGGCAGAGAAGTATCGCACGATTGTCATCCTGGCCGCGGACGGCTCACTGGGACAGATGATGGAACCTGCCGAGATGCCACCGATGCGTCCGCCCTTGACCGAGGCCGAACGGGGCGACTTCGCCGTCCGCGGCGCGGCCGGCCGCTCGAAACGGATCATCACTTCTCTGTTCCTGAACGAGAACGAGCTTGAAGCGTTGAACCTGCGACTACAGGCGAAACTGAAAACTATCCAGGAAGCCGAACGCCGCTGGGAGGAGATCGACACGGCCGACGCGGAATATCTGCTGGTAGCTTTCGGCACCGTTGGCCGCACCTGCAAGACGGTGCTGCGCGAGGCGCGCAGCATGGGCATCAAGGTCGGCCTGTTCCGGCCGATTACGCTCTGGCCATTTCCCTGGCCGCGGCTGCGCGAACTGGCAGCGGGCAAGCGCGCCATCCTGGTCACGGAGATGAACGCCGGTCAGATGCTGGAGGATGTCAGGCTGGCCGTAGAGGGGCGTTGCCCGGTAGAGTTCTACGGCCGGACGGGCGGCGTGATGCCGCTACCGGACGAAATCTTGGAAGCACTGGCTGGCGTCGCGCACACCCATCGGTCGGCAGCGAACGGCGTTGAGTTGAGCCACGTGTCGGGAGGCGTACGATGAGCGCTGTGATTGGGATTTCCGAAGAGATGATCGTCGAGCAAGGCAACGTTATGTACAAGCGGCCCGATGCGCTGTCGGATGCCTTCACGCACTACTGTCCCGGCTGCACCCACGGCATCATTCACCGCCTGATCGCCGAAGCCATCGATGAGTTGGGCATAAAGGACAAGACGATCCTGGTCGCGCCGGTCGGATGCTCGGTGTTGATGTATCACTACCTCGACGTAGACGCCGTCGAGGCCGCCCACGGCCGTGCGCCGGCCATGGCCACTGGCTTGAAGCGCACGCAACCGGACAAGGTGGTATTCACCTACCAGGGCGATGGTGATCTCGCGGCCATCGGCACCGCTGAGATTTTTCACGCAGCCAATCGTGGCGAGAACATCTGCGTCTTCTTTATCAACAACGCCGTCTATGGCATGACCAGCGGGCAGATGGCGCCGACCACCCTACCCGGCCAGGTGACCACGTCATCGCCGCAGGGACGCGATGTGAAGCTGCACGGCTACCCCATACGCATGGCAGAAGTCATTGCCGGGCTGCCCGGCACGGCCTACGTCGTCCGTCGCTCGGTGTACGATGCACGCACCATCCGCCAGGCGAAAAAGGCCGTCGTCATGGCTTTCAAGACGCAACTCGCTGGCCTGGGCCTGAGCATGATCGAATTCCTGTCGAGCTGCCCGACGAACTGGCACATGTCGCCGCCCGACGCGCTGACGTGGATCCGGGACACCATGGTGCCCTATTACCCGCTCGGCGACTTCAAGGTGACGGATGAGATGAAGGCGTTAGAAGGTTGAAGGTCTCAAGTTGAAGGTTGAAGGCGCTCGTCTTCTTCAACCTTCAACTTTCAACCTGGAACTGAAGCCGCATTGTCAAGGGGGACACATGCACGAAGAGATCATTTTCTCCGGTTTTGGTGGGCAGGGAGCGTTATTTGCCGGGCAGTTGTTGGCCTACGCGGCGCTGGATGCGGGCTTGCAGGTGACCTGGATTCCATCTTACGGCCCGGAAATGCGCGGCGGCACTGCGCACTGCACCGTCGTCATCTCCGACGAGCCGATCGGGTCGCCGTTGGTGCGGCGACCAGCGGCAGCGGTTGCCCTGAACCTGCCGTCTTTCGAGAAATACGAGCCGCTGGTGAAGCCCGGCGGCCTGCTGGTGTATAATGGATCGCTGATCCTGGCCAGGCCCTCACGGTCGGACATCCGGTACATCACCGTGCCGGCCAACGACATCGCAGAGGAGTTGGGTAACGTGCGGCAGGCCAACGTGGTCCTGTTGGGCGCGTACCTGGTTGCTACGGCGCTTTTGCCGCTGGCGGCTGTGGAGAGCGCCCTGGACAGCCACCTGCCCGACCGTCAACGCAGGTATCTGGCGAGCAACAAGGAGGCCCTACGCCGCGGGGCCGCGTGCGTGGAACGCAAACCGACGGCTGACCCGGTGGCGCCGCTGCCGCTCGAGTTGACACAATCCTGAGACTGGAAGCCGCGCCAGCATCCAGTTCCCAGCTTTCAGTAACGCAACTCAACAAGGAGGTTGAGTTATGTCCACCCTGTGGAAAAGCCGTTACGCCCAACGCAACCAACGCATGGGGCGTTCGATCATTCGCGAGCTGCTGAAATTCACGCAGCAGCCCGATATCATCTCTTTCGCGGGCGGGGTGCCTGCCCCAGAGCTGCTGCCAGTGGAAAAAGCCGGGGACGCCGCCCATCGCTTGCTGGAGGAATATGGCTCCCAGGCGCTTCAGTATGGGCCCACCGAAGGGTTCCCGCCGTTGCGCCAGTTCATTTGCTCGCGGATGAACCGCTACGGCATCATGGCCAAGCCGGCCAATGTGTTTATTACTACAGGCTCGCAACAAGCATTGGATCTTATCGGCAAGCTACTGATCAATCCCGGCGACCGGCTGTTGGTTGAAGAGCCAACTTATCTGGGCGCGTTGCAAGCCTGGAATGCTTATCAGGCCGAATATGTCTCGGTGCCCAGCGATGATCACGGCTTGTGCACGGACCTGCTGGAAGATGCTTTGCGGGTTGGGCCGAAGTTCATGTATATTCTCCCCAACTTCCAGAACCCGGGCGGCACGACGCTCTCGCTGGAACGTCGTCTCGACCTCGTGCGGCTCTCGAACAAGTACGGCATCCCCCTGGTGGAGGATGATCCTTACGGCTCGTTGCGTTTCGAAGGGGAGCATTTGCCGCCTCTAGTCGCGCTGGATGCCGATTTTCAGTCGGAAACCGGCCAGGACGGTCACGGGTTCATGGAGGGCAATGTCATCTACCTCGGCACTTTGTCGAAAACCCTGGCTCCCGGCCTGCGCATCGGTTGGGTGTGCGCGCCGGAGGAGGTCATCGACCGACTCGTGATGGCCAAACAGGGCGCCGATCTGCACAGCAGCAGCTTCGACCAGATGTTGGCCTACGAGATGGTCAAAGACGGTTTCATGGACGAACATATCCAGGTCATCAGAAAGGTGTACAGAGAACGCCGGGACGTGATGCTGGCTGCGCTGAGACGTTACTTCCCGCAGGAGTGCTCGTGGACGCATCCCGAAGGTGGCCTGTTTTTGTGGGCGCGCGTGCCCGAATGGATCGACACGGCCGAACTGCTGAACGAGGCGGTGAAGGCCAAAGTGGCGTATGTGCCCGGTTTCGCCTTTTTCCCGGATCCCGATCGAGGGCGCAATACCATGCGCTTGAACTTCTCCAACGCACAGCCCGACCAGATCGAAGAAGGCATCCGGCGCCTGGGCAACCTGTTGCAGATTAGGATCAGCCGGCATAACCGGACTGAAGCGGTTATCGGCCTGTCGAAGGAGTGAGAACCTATCCGAAAAAGGACGGTCCTGTTGAGGTGAAAATCTCGGCTTAGAGGAGGATGTTACTTGATAAGGAGCAACGGCATGGAAAAGACACGTGTGCGCGACATCATGACGAGCCCGGCCATCGTAGTAGGCCCTGACACCACACTGCCGGCCGCGAATGCGCTGATGAAAGAAAGGAACATCCGTCATTTGCCGGTCGTGGAGAACGGCCGTCTCGTCGGCATCGTCAGCCGAGGCGACTTGCGCGAGGCGTCGATCAGCGCGAGCATCAACGCCGACCAATACGAGCTACATTTCATGCTCAACCGGCTGTCGGTAGGCAAGCTCATGACGCGCAAAGTCTTCACCGTCACGCCTGACGCGCTGGTCGTGCACGCCGCCGAGCTTATGACCGACCACAAAATCGCCGGCCTCCCGGTCGTTGACCGCGATGGTTCCGTGATCGGCATCGTTACCGAGTCGGACCTGCTTAACATGCTGGTGAAGAAACTGCGCGAAGCCGAGGAACAAACCCAGGCGCTCTCGGCGTAGAGCTTCATGCTCTAGTCGCTATGGCCGTCGGCTGTTTGACGTCAGGGCCGTTGTTCTGAAAGCGAATGCTGGATCTCGAGTTGGGAGTTTCTCGCGGGCATGGTACAATAGTGTTATGGACACTGAACTTGCTCGCTACGCACGACAAATCATCTATCCGGGACTGGGCGAAAGCGGTCAACGGGCGCTGCTGGCCGCGCACGTGACGATCGTCGGCGTTGGCGCCACGGGGTCGGTGCTGGCCAATCATCTGACGCGGGCCGGCGTCGGCCATCTGCGCCTGGTGGATCGCGATTTCGTGGAGCTGAACAACCTCCAGCGCCAACTGATCTACGACGAGGATGACGTTGCCCAGGTCCTGCCCAAAGCGGTGGCGATCGCCCGGAAGCTGCGACACATCAACAGCACGATTGCTATCGAAGATGTCGTCGCGGATGTGAACGCCGGCAATATCGCCGGCCTCATCGCGGACGCCGACGTGGTGCTGGACGGCACCGACAACTTCGCCACGCGCTATCTGCTTAACGACGCGTGCATCAAGCTGGGCAAACCGTGGGTCTACTGCGGCGTGCTCGCCACTTATGGCATGACCATGACCATCCGGCCTGGCATCACCTCCTGCCTCCGCTGCGTAATGGGCGAGATGCCTGCGCCGGGGACCGTGCCTACCTGTGACACCGCGGGGGTCATCGGCCCCATCGTGACGCTGATGGGTTCCATCGCCGCTACCGAAGCAATCAAGCTGCTTGTGGCCGAGGCCGGTCCGGCCGAGGCCGGTCCGAAACCCGAACTCAACACCGGCATGCTCCATGTCGATCTGTGGGATCACACGTACGAGCGTTTTGACCTGGCCGGGCCGCGGCCCGACTGTCCCGCGTGCGGCCAGCGCCGATTCGAGTTCCTGAACGCTGAGGCTGGCACCCGAACGGCATCCCTGTGCGGACGCGATGCCGTTCAGGTGAGCCCTGTAAATGCGGCGCGCCTGGATCTCTCCACCCTGGCCGAACGGCTGCGTGCCGGTCAAGCAGGCATTATCCGATCCAACCCCTACCTGGTGCGTGCCGACATCGACGGCTACGAGTTCACCATCTTCCCCGATGGCCGGGCGATCATCAAGGGCACGAGCGATGAGGCGGTGGCTGCCACGCTGTACGCGCGGTATATCGGGACGTGAGACGTATTGTGTGTCTGCCGGCACGACACCGGGTTGATTCACACGGCACTCATCATATGGCATGATCAAAGGCTCGTTGTGGACGACCGAAGCGTCACCCTGACCACCTTTATTCCTTCCTACCTGACCGCCCTGGTCGAATTCCTGAACCGGGTGTTGATGGGTTATCGGCATTGGGCGCCTATCACCCCGGCGGATTTCGCCGAGCGCGTCCTGGTGCAGCGTGGCTTCGATCCGAAAGGATTGATCCTGGCATGGGCAGGCAAAGATCTGATAGGAGGCGTGCACGCGATCAAGCCTGCGCCGGGGCTCGTCTCGCATTGGACATCGGAGCCCAGGCATGACATCGCCTGGCTGGCCGTTGACCCTGCATTTCGCCGGCAACGGGTGGGAAGCCGCCTGTTGTGCGCTGCCGAAGATTATCTTTACTACTGCCCCGTTTATTTTGCCGCGCAAAACACGCCTTTCTACGGCATCACCGAAAAGCTGTGGGTGCCGTGGTACGGCTCCACCGAACGTATGGGCGTCAGCGCGGTCAAGGACCAGGAGCTGGTGGCCTGGCTCGGGAACCGCGGCTATGTCGTTGTGGAACCGGGCGATGTCAGCATGCTCGCCAGCCTGCACGACCGCGAGCGCCCCGCCGATCCTGGGCTGGCCGAACGCGGGCTGCGGATTGTGCCGATCAGCCAGGCTGCTCCCTGGACGGGCGACGAGCCGGTCAACCGGCTCCGCACGTGGTCTTTCAACGGCGGCCGCGAGTACGATGGCCTGGTCGTCGCCGATGGGCAGCGTGCGGTCGGCAGCGTCGTCTGGTATCCCCTGCCCGACCAAACGACCGCAGCGCTCGCGTGGATCGGGATCGAGCGGCCTTACCGCGGCCTGCGCTTCGGCTCCTACCTGCTGGATCGGGCCATGCTTGAGATGGCTAACCGTGGCTACGTGGCGGTAGAAGTCCACGTGCACAGCAAGGAGAATCCCGAAGCGTTCAGCCTGTTCCGGCGCCGCGGCTTCCAGGTGATCGACTACTGGGTCAACCTGGTGCGCACCTGACGACTCAGGACGACGCGGCCCGTCGGGCCGTTCGAGTGAGCCGGCCTCGTCACATTTGACAGGACGCTCAGGCTGGTTATAATCCCTCCAACCTTCTATATCGCAAAAACGTTGACCGGGACGAGTAAGCGACGCGGACGCGCCAGGGAGGGCAGGTCACCGATTGAGAGCCTGCCTCGTTGAAGCCCGCCGAAAACCCCCCGGGAGTGAGTGCCTCAAATCACGTCCGAAAGTATGGCGCTTCGGTTGGCCCCGTTACGGCCTTCGAGATGGTTGCCTTGCAAGACCTGACCGGTCCGGGCAACCAATTTGGGTGGAACCGCGACGCCCTTCGCCCCAATGGTGAAGGGCGTTTTTCATGCCTTGAAATCAGCGAGGTGTCCGATGCAGGTGATGAAGTACGGCGGCACGTCCGTCAACGACGCGCAAGCGATTTCCCAGGTCGTTTCCATCGTGGCCGAACAGCTCAAGGCCGACCCGAAAGTCGTGGTCGTCACCTCGGCCATGCGCGGTGTGACAGACCTGTTGATCGATTCGGCCAACGCGGCCGCGAAAGGCGACCGCCAGCGCTACCGGGATGCCCGGCTCACCCTGATCACCCGCCACCACGATGCCGCTGAGGCGCTGGTGGGCGACCTGGATGACCTCAGCCGGCTGCTGGGGGATGTGGACGAGCGCATCCGCGAGTTCGAGCGCCTGTGCATGGCCGTCGCCATCCTGGGTGAGCTGACCGACCGTGGTCTGGCGGTCATCTCCGGCCTGGGCGAGCGGCTGCTGGCGCCGATCCTGGCCGCGGCGCTGCGCGCCCGCGGGATCAAGGCCGAGTTTGTCGATGCCGGCGAGTTGATCGTCACCGACGACAACTACACTTCGGCCGCGCCGGATATGGACGCCACCCGGACGGCCACCCGCAACCGCCTGCTGCCCGTTCTGGAAACGGGTGGCGCCCCGGTGGTCACCGGCTTTGTGGCCGCCACCCCCGACGGTGTGCCCACCGTCTTGGGCCGGGGCGGCTCCGACTACTCGGCCGCCATCCTGGGCGCAGCCCTGGGCGCCGACGAGATTCAGATCTGGACGGATGTGGACGGCGTGCTCACGGCCGACCCGCGCATCGTGAAGGATGCCCGCCCGCTGCCGGAGCTGACCTACAGCGAGGCCGCCGAGTTGGCTTATTTCGGCGCCAAGGTGCTGCACCCCAAGACCATGCTGCCCGCCATCGACCTCGGCATCCCGATCAGCGTGCGCAACACCTTCAACCCTGCGTTCCCCGGCACGCGCGTCGTGGCTCAGACGAAAAACGGCGGCACCGTCAAGGCGCTGACCGTCATCCGCGGGCTGGCGATGGTCACGGTAGCCGGTCGGGGCATGATGGGCGTGCCCGGCATCGCCGCGCGCACCTTTGCGGCCGTCGCGGCCCAAGGCGCCAACGTGCTGATGATCTCGCAGGCATCGTCGGAGCAAAGCATCTGCTTCATCGTGCCCGAAACCGACGCCGCCCGCGTTGCGCCCGCGCTGGAGGAGGCCTTCGCCAGCGAGATTCATCGCCGCTTGATCGACCGCGTGGCCGTGGAGCGGCAGATCGTCATCGTGGCGGTGGTCGGTGAGGGGATGCGCGGCACCTCCGGCATCGCTGCCAGGCTGTTCGGCGCACTGGGCGAGCACAGGCTGAACGTCATTGCCGTGGCACAGGGCTCCTCCGAGGCCAACATCTCCCTGGCCCTGGCCGCGGCGGACGCAGATGCCGCGGTGCAGCACATCCACGCCGCGTTCGGGTTGGGGTAACGGACGACGGACGATGGACGACAGACGATGGACAATGGACGATAGACCGTGGTCCATCGTCTATCGTCAATGGTCGGTCGCTATGGTCCATGGTCGGCCACAAGGGGGTATCATGCGACGTATTCCTCTCATCATCTTTGGCGCCGGCAAGGTGGGGCGGGCGCTGGTGCAACAACTGCTCGACTCGGCTCCGCTGCACGCGCAACGGGATGGCCTCGAATTCCACGTAGTCGCCTGGTGCGACCGTGATGGCGCCGCAGTGGACGAGCATGGATTGCGACCGGAGGTCTTACTGGCGGTCTCTGAGGCCAAAGCGGCCGGCACGCCGATCGCCCGGACGGAGTTCGGCTACCGCCAGACCGATCTCGTGGCAATCGTGGACGTCGCGGGGGCCGAAGATTGCGTCGTCGTCGACGTGACGGCAACTGATGCAACCGTGCCGGCCTTGATGCTGGCGCTCCATCGGGGCTACGCCGCGGTCACGGCCAACAAGGTGCCGCTGACCGTCGAACAGGCGACTTTTGATGCCCTGGCCGGAGGTGGGCGCTTCCGATATGAATCCACCGTTGGCTCGGCGGTGCCGGTGATCCAGACGACGTTCGGTCTGCTGGCCGCGGCCGACCGTGTCGATGCGATCCGCGGGGCGCTGAGCGGCACGCTGGGCTTCCTGTGCACAGGGCTCCAGGCCGGGCAACCCTTCTCCGCGCTGATCGAAGAGGCGATGCGCCGGGGTTACACTGAGCCTGATCCCCGTATCGACCTGGGTGGGACGGATGTGGCCCGCAAGGCGTTGATCCTGGCGCGCACGCTGGGCTGGAAGCTCGAATTGGGCGACGTTGCGGTCCGCTCGCTCGTCCCGCCCGATCTCGCTTCCTTGACGCTGGCTGAATTCCTGGCGCGGCTGCCGGAATTGGACGTTGACTTTGCCGCTCAGGCTGCCGCGGCTGCCGAGGAACGCAAGGTCCTGCGTTATGTCGCCGAATTGCGGGACGGCAAGGCAACGGTGGGCATGCAAGCTGTGTCACAGGACTCGGCTCTGGGGCAACTCAAGGGCAACGATAACCTGGTGGCGTTCCATACGCGCTATTACCCCGACACGCCACTGGTGCTTCAGGGCCGCGGCGCGGGCATCGACGCGGCCGCCGCGGGCGTACACGCGGATATTGTGGCGTTGGCTACGAGGATACGTTGACCATAGACCATCGACCATCGACGATAGACCATTGACGATAGACCATGGTCCGTCGTCCATCGTCTATAACGGAGGTCAAGAGCATGAATTCCAGCAAAATCAAGGTCGGCATCCTGGGCGCGACGGGCGCGGTGGGACAGCGCTTCGCCCAACTGCTGGCCAATCACCCCTGGTTTGAGATCGCCGCGCTGGCCGCTTCGGACCGCTCGGTGGGGAAACGGTACGCGGACGCGTGCAAATGGCTGTTGCGCGGGGGGATGCCGCCCGCGCTGGTCGGCATCGCGCTGGTGCCCACCGGGCCGGCCGCCATCCCGTCCGACGTGCGGCTGCTTTTCTCGGCGCTGCCCAGCGGCACCGCCGGCCCGGTGGAAGAAGACCTGGCCGCGGCCGGGTTCGCGATCTGCTCCAACGCGGCATCGCACCGCATGGATCTGGACGTGCCGCTGCTGATCCCCGACGTCAACCCGGAGCACACCGCCCTCATCCCCGTCCAGCAGGCGCGGCCCGGATGGAGCCATACGGCTGCATCCTCCTTCCCTGGCGGGGAGGAACGGCAGAGGGTCAGGTCCGGCTTTATCGTCACCAACCCCAATTGCACCACCACCCACCTGGTTTGCGCACTCAAGCCGTTGCACGACGCGTTCGGACTGGCCGCGGTCAACGTGGTGAGTATGCAAGCCATCTCCGGCGCGGGCTACCCCGGCGTGTCGGCCCTGGACATCCTCGATAACGTCATCCCCTACATCGGGGGCGAGGAGGAGAAGGTCGAGATCGAGCCGCGCAAGCTGCTGGGGACGCTGGCGGATGATACCATCGCGCTGGCCGATTTCACCGTGAGCGCCCAGTGCAACCGCGTAGCCGTGCGGAACGGACACCTGGAAGCCGTGTCGGTCAAGTTAAAGCGGCCAGCGACCCAGGCCGAAGTGGCGGCGGCCTTCACCGGCTACCGCGGCGAACCGCAGCGCCTGGGCCTGCCCTCCGCGCCCGATCCGGCGATCATCCTCTTCACCGCCGAGGATCGCCCACAGCCGCGGCTCGACCGACTGGCCGGCAACGGCATGGCGACCTGCATCGGCCGGCTGCGCCCCGATCCGCTGTTCGATTACAAGTTCATCGTCCTCGGCCACAACACGATCCGTGGCGCGGCCGGCGGGGCGATTCTCAACGGCGAATTGTTGTACGCGCAAGGATATCTGAAGTAACCGTGATGCGTGATCCGTTCACTTCGCGCAGCACGAACTCGTTCCGATGACGGAACACGCACTACGCACCACGGAGGTAGTCTGATGTCTAGACTCTCGCTGTATGATCTCATCGGTGACCTGGTCCTCTATCGCAACCTTGACCCGGTGGACGGACGCCTGCCGCCCTTCGCGGACACCTGGACCGAGATCGGGCTGGCCGGGCCAAGCCGACCGCGCAAACACGAGGCGGCCTATGCTCAAACAACCGCCTGGTTCCTGCGCCGCGCTCGCTCGTTGGACAAGCGCCAGCTCGAGTTGGCCGAGCTTGTCTATCTGGGCGACACGGCCATGGCCGATGGCAACGCCTTTCGCAACCTGCGCGCCGCGGGAAAATGGCGCGGCTGGGCGTTTATCGGCGCGGAAAAGGATGCCGAACTGACCATGACGGAGATGGATGGCATTTATCAGGCCAACCGCTGGAGCGCGCTGGCTGATTTCGCATCTTTGCTGATGGAAACCGGTGCCTGCCTGGATGAACGCACCGCGGTGGTCGTGGACATCGACAAGACCGCCCTGGGCGCGCGCGGGCGGAACGACAATGCCATTGATCGGGCCCGCGTCACGGCCATCGAAGCCACTGTCGCCGAGGCCATCGGCCCCAGCTTCGATCAGCCGGTATTCCGCAAGGCGTATATCGCGATCAACGTGCCGAAGTATCACACCTTCACTGCCGACAACCAGGACTACGTCGCCTACATCTGCTTGATGATCAGCGCCGGCTTCATGACAACCGACGAGTTGTTGGCCGACCTGGAAGGGGGCCGGCTGTCAGGCTTTGACCAATTCATTGAGCGGGTGGAGGCTGGCCGCGGCCGGCTGCCGTCCGACGCGCTCCGCGCGCTGCACGCAGAGATTTATGCCCGCGTACTGGCCGGCGATCCTACGCCGTTCAAGGCGTTTCGCCGCCGCGAGTTTCGCGAGACGGTGGGCCGCATGGGCTCGCTGCCCGACGAGGCGCCGCTGGCCCAGCGGCTGGTGGAAGAAATCTGCCTGACGCGTGAGGTGGTAGAGTTCGTGCAATGGCTGCGCGGCCGTGATTGCCTGGTGCTGGCGCTCTCTGATAAACCGGACGAGGCAACCATGCCGTCGCCCGCGCTGGTGGCGCAGGGCTTCCTGCCGCTGCACCGGACGGCCACGCACATCGTCGGCCCGTCGATCGCCGACCTGTTGCCGGGGTGAGACAAGAGTCGATTTGAAAAGGGTGTGTTCAAACTTAGTTGGGCGAGGTCTCCGACCGAGACCTAACCGGCTGCGGTCAGGAGACCTTGCCTAACGCAACGCGCTGCCTCTAGCTCACTTTGAATACACTCAAATGAAATCTCGTGCGGAACCTTGCGACCCTGCCGGTCGTCTCTAAAGCATTAGCGGTGAAATTCTTGTACGGCCAGCAAGAAATTCTCACGCAAAGCCGCAAAGAGTTTTCTTGGCGTCTTAGCGCCTTTGCGTGAGTCGTTTGGTTCCGGCTCGTCTGGGTTAGGATTTCCCCCACTCCTCTGCTATAATCGCGGAAGTTTTGGCGCAAGGCCATCTCGGAGGAACCTTTGGATCACGATAAGCCGCGGTTGCGCTGTAGCGTAGGCGTCACTGCCTACAACGAAGAAGCGAACATCGGGCGGCTGCTGGATGCCCTCCTCGGACAACAGCTACGCGCCGTCGAGATCACCGAAATCATCGTGGTCGCCAGCGGCTGCACCGATAACACCGTCTCCATCGTCGAGTCGTACGCCGCGGAAAACTCCATCGTCAAGCTGTTTATCCAGCCGCGTCGTGAGGGCAAAACAGCCGCGATCAATGTCTTCCTGGCCCATGCCAAGGAGGACATCTGCGTATTGGAGAGCGGCGACACCCTGCCCGATGAAGACTCCGTGGAGCACCTGGTGCGCATGTTCGCCGACCCGACCGTCGGCATGACCGGCGCCCACAAAATCCCCGTCAACACGCCCGATCACCTGGTCGGGCTTTTCACGCATCTGCGCCTCCGTTTGGAACACCAGTTGTGCCTGGAAATCCCGCGCCTGGGCGAGATGATCGCGTTCCGCAAGGTGTTCGACCATATCCCGCCGGACGTGGCGATGGACGAAGCCTTCGTCGAGGCGCTGGTGGTGAAACGTGGCCTCGAGGTGCATTATGCGCCGGACGCCGTCGTCTACAACACCGGGCCGGAAAGCGTCCAGGATTTCGTCCGCCAGCGTCGCCGCAACCACGCGGGGCACCTCTACCTGAAGTCCAAGTACGGCTACGCCGTTTCCAGCATCCAGAACACGCGGGTAATCAAGATCGCCCTGAAAGAGATCTGGGGCGCCATCCGACTGGTGGCGACGCTGTTCGTGCTGGCGGTGTTGGAGATGTGGTCGAGGCTGCTGGGGTGGTATGACTTCGCTATCAAGCGCGATCGGCACGTCGTGTGGGACATGGCCTGGTCGCAGAAGGCGGATGTGGAGACGGCACGCAAACAGACCCAAGAAAGCGAAGATTTGCAGCCGACAGCGTTGGCGCGGAAGACGTGAGGCGTGGAGCGTAGAGCGTATTGCGTGGTGCGTAGAGCGTTGAACGTGAAGCGTTGAGCGTGAGACGTGATCCGAAGTTCGCACTACGCAACACGCACTACGCAACACGCAACACGCAACACGCAACACGCAAAAGGTTCCCTTGTGCGCGACAAACTTACAACCATCCTCAAAATCGTCGTCAGCCTCGGCCTGATCGCGTTCGTGCTCTGGCGGGTCAAGCTCGACAAGGTCGCTGCGCAGCTCGCCTCGGCCAACCTGTGGTTTGTGCTGGCCGCGTTGGCCCTCTATGTACTGGCGATCGTCGTCAACGGCGTCAAGTGGCAGATCTTGCTACGGGCTCAAGGTGTGCGCGTGCCCATCGGGGCAGTCTTGCAGTTCCTGTTCACCGGCTTTTTCTTCAACAACTTTCTGCCCGCCAACGTCGGCGGCGACGTGATGCGGGGGTACGGCCTGGCCCGTTACACCGATCGCACCGCGGACGCGGCCGTCTCGGTGATCGTGGATCGCATCGTCGGGCTGATCGCGTACATGAGCACCGCAGCCGTGGCGGCGATCGTCGCTGTCAACCTCACCGGTCATTCGGCCCTCCAGCAAGTGGAATGGGTGGCAATCGTCGCATTGGTACTCCTGGCCGGTTTGTTCGCAGTGTTGCTCAGCCGCCGTTTGCGCGCGTTGATCGGTCGGCTGTTCACGTGGCGTTTTCTGATTCGCTTGGGACCTTTCTGGGCGCGCGTCTCTGCCGCATTCGACGCGTACCGCTTCCGTTACGGCACGCTCGCCCTGGCTTTCGGCGTCGCGTTGATCGGCATCATCTGTACCACGTTCGTCAACTGGTGTCTCTCTCAGGCAATGGGTGGCCTGATGCCGTTGGCGGCCATCTTTCTCTTCAACCCACTGATCGCCCTGGTTCTGATGATTCCGATCTCCATCGGAGGCATCGGCGTCAGCCAGACTGCCTATCCGTTCTTCTTCGGGCTGGCCGGAGTGCCTACCGACCATTCCGTGGCGGTGTCATTGCTCATTTATGCGATTGCGGTCGTCGCCAGCCTGCCGGGCGGCGTTTTCTGGCTGCGAAATAAAGGCAGGACTTACGCAGTGGAGTCAAAACCGGCCACGAATGACACGAATTGACACGAAAAGGAGCCTGATCAGGTGTCCGATTTCGTGGAATTCGTGCAATTCGTGGCTACTCTGAAGGGCGGTGCGTAAGTCCTAAAAGGCAATCCGGGAATGATAGAAGCTCGAGGAAACTAAACTTGTCGTCCGAATTTCCGATCACCGTTGACTTCGCCCGAACGCTGTACGAAAACGGCGGCGGCGGGCACGACTTCGACCATGTGCTGCGCGTGACCGCACTGGCCGAGCGCATCGCCGCGGCCGAGGGCGCCGCCATCGCGATTGTTCGTACGGCGGCGCTGCTGCATGACGTTGGGGAAAGCGAGGAGCGCGAGGATCACCATCTGCGCGGCGCAAAAAAGGCGCGCGAGCTGTTGCAGGGGCAGCCGGCTGCCTTCGTGGAGGCCGTGGCGCACGCCATCGAGGCGCACCGCTTCCGTGCCGACCCGGCCCCGCGCACGCTGGAGGCGCAGGTGCTCTCCGATGCGGACAAGCTGGATGCCATCGGCGCCATTGGGGTCGCGCGGGCCTTCGCTTACTCCGGCGCGCACGGCACCGCGCTGTGGCGACGACCCTGGCGGGAGATCGCCGCGGCCGGGGGCGATGCCGTGCGCCAGCCCGATGCCCTGGGCGACGGGTACACCCCCGTCCACGAGTTTGTCTACAAGCTGGACCGGATCCCCGAACGGCTTTACACCGCAGCCGCCCGCGCCATCGCCGCGGAACGACAGGCGTTCATGCGAGAGTTCTTTGAGAGATTGGATGAGGAAGCAAGGGGAAAAGCGTAACCGGGGATCAGGTATTGGGGATTAGGGATTAGGATATTCCCAACCCCCAACCCCCAATACCTAATACCTGATCCCCTTCTACCTGCTGATATCCAACGTCTGCGTGACCGTCTGCCCGGACCGTACCTCGATCCCGTCGAAAGCCTTTATTCCGGTGTAGTCAGGCAGGGCCACCTCAACGTCGTACTTGCCAGCGCGCAGGTAAATGATGGTGGGATTCTCGGAACGCCAGTCGATGAAGGTCTGGCGCTGGCCGGCCGGGTAGACGACCAGGTCTACCTTCGGCGTCGCGCCGTTCTGCACTACGATGAGCGTTAGCTTGCCGAAATTGAACACCACATCCTGCGACACCACGCTCCCCGCGATGATCTTGACACCCTTCAGCCACTCCTCCGCCTTATCAGCCTGCACAAGAACGTCGTATGTGCCGGGCGGCAGCGCGAACTGGGCATCCACCGCATTCTGCGTGCCGATAGGCTGGCGTTGGCCGGCCTGATAGACGGTTACAGTCGCGCTCTCTACGGCAACACCCGGCAAGGCAAAGGCTCGCACGCGGAGATCAGTCTTGGGATCGAGCGCCGGCTCAGAGGCGGCGGTCGTTGTGGGTTGCTCATCCGGTGTCAAAGCCGCCGCGTCGGTGGATTGGGCCGGTGCGGCCACGGTGATCGTCGGGTCATCGTAGGCCCAGAAGCGCCAGATGGCTTCGAGCCAGGGGGTCGGCTGCCCGGACGTGTCGGCCGTCAGCAGCGTTGCCGCCGCCTGGTAGATGTGACGGCTTGGAGCCACCCAGTAAGTGATCGTTTGGGATAACACCATGGGAGCCAATTGGGTCTCCAGCGCAGCGCGTTCCTCGGCGTTGGCGGCCACAACAGAGGCGCCTGCATCCAGAAGCCGCTTCACGGCATCAGCGGAAACCACAACCCGCTCTTTCACGGTCGCTTCCGGCGCGCCCGGAACAGAATCCGGCTCGCCGGTTACGCGCTGCTCAGCCAGCGGATACAACCGCAACACACTGAACGGAGACGCCAGGCCATAGCCGGCGTCGAACCCGGGACCGGGCCAGCGCGTCCACACTGTCTCGCCTGCCGGTCGCGTGTAGCTGCGGGCCGAGCCGGCAGGTCCTTCCGGCGCGATGATAAGGTATTCGGGAGCATCCTGGCCGCGCTGGGTGGACTGCGACCAGGCGCCGCCCCGATACTGGCCGGTGATGACCGTGGCCGGATCGTCTTTGACCCCGGCCGGACGCAGAGTGACCTCATAGCGGAACATGGCAGGGAGTTGCAGGATATCCTGGTCCGTGCGCGGCAGAGCAGTAGGCTCGGGGGTGAGGTTGAGGGGGCTCAGCGTCGGCACAGGCGCAGGTCCGGTCGCGCAACCCGTCAGCCAGAAGAGCGAAATCAGGCATACAGCCACGACTGACTGAACGGTACGGGTAAATCGCTGACGCATCATAGTCATCTCCGTTGAGGTCTGAATGCCCGCCTGAGGAAGTCAAACCCAGGTGTGCCGATTATACCTGAGTGCGTGACGTTGTCGAATTCGCGACCGGAGGCGCGGCCAGGATTTACAAGCGAGAGGGTGGTACAGAGTTTTGCGTGGATGCATCCCCGGCCCGGCACAGCGGCCCCCTATGATCGATCCGCTCAGCATCCGTCCCCGGGGGCAAAGCTGGCGCGGCACGCCTGGCACGGATGCTTCGCTGGTCAGTCTTCGTCACCCACGGTGGGTCGTAGACCCGCTACCAAAAAACTGCCAGCACGGATCCTTCGGCCTGACAACCTTGAGCCGCAAACCGCGGTCAGGGACTCGGCCTCAGGATGACACTGCGAGTTTCGTGGTCAGAACATGCCGTCCGGCGCGGCCTGGGAGTCTGCCTAGAAACTGCCAGCACGGATCCTTCGGCCTGACACCCGTGAGTCGCCAACCGCGGTCAGGGACTCGGCCTCAGGATGACACTGCGAGTTTCTTGCATGGAGACAGGCCGCCTGTGCGGCCTGGGTAACTCAGCATGACCCTGCGCAGCACGCAGTGCAAAACCTTGCACCGCACCCCAAGCGAGGCAGCAGCGGCAACACGCGCCGCACTCACTGCTTTGCCTTCAACCTTCCCAGCAATTCCCTCGCCGGCCCGTGCGCCGGATCAATCGTCAACGCCAGGCGCCAGTCCGCCTCCGCGCCGGTCAGATTGCCGGCGTTCGCCTGCACCAGGCCGCGCAGCGTCGCCATGTCGGCGCGGGTGGCCTGGATCTTGCGTTCGGGCGCGGTGGGGACGACGCGAGCGAAAGGCTCCACGTGCCACGACAAGGGTTGTAGTTGTAGAGACGTTGCCTGGAACGTCTCTACAACCGGGATCGCGCGAAAAGTGAGGCCGGCCGGCACCCATTGCCACCGGCCGCCGATCCCCGGCTCCATGTCGGGCTGGCCGTTCAGGGTAGCGTCGCGGATGGGATCGGCCCCGCGGTTCGGCCCGGCGTGCACAGGATGACCTGCCTCGGCCGCACGGTCGATAAACGCATCCAGCAGCGCCACGTAGGACGTCTGCAATTGGGCGATGCGCGGATCGCCGTCCGGGATGTCGCCGCGCTCCCAGGCGTCTCGCAGGGCCAGGAATGCCCGCTCTTCGGGCGCCACCGATGCCATCAGGTCAGGATAGAGTCGATGCAGCAGATCGAAATACCAGCCGCGGCGCAACAACTCCGTGTCGATCACGGCCAGGTCGGGGCGCAATCCTTCGACCTGCTGCAAATACAGCGCGGGCGCATACAACTGCCAATCTCGTGTCAGCAGCAACCCGTTCGGGCCGATCTCGGCGAAGGTGTCCCGCACATAGTCCTCGGGGATCGTGTCAGCGCGGCGGTTGGATGCGGCCCAGTTCATGCCCAGTGCCACCAGGGGAAGCACCAGGAGGCTCAGCACCACGACGACGTTGCCCCATAGGCTGCGTCTGTCCTTGCTGCCCACCACGATGCCGGTACCCTTCGAGAAGAAGCGAGCCAACCAGCCAACCAGCCAACTGCCTCCCCACGCCACCCACACAGCTCCTGCCATAAACGCCGGTAGATAGTACGCGTCCTGGTCGTCCTCGATCACGTACGCCCAGGCGTAAAGCGTGCTGAAAACGATCACCAGCGCCAGCATCCAGAACAGCATCCGCTGCGATCGAGCCATCCGCCAGGCGCCTGCGACGAGCAAAGCCAGGCCCACGGGCGTGAACTGCGTCCACCAGAGCCGGGCCGCCAACAAGACCTGCGGCCCGACCGGGGAGGAGAGCAGGCTGACCCGGTACTGCCTGGCCGTCACCTGCCACCAGAAACGCTGCCAGGTATCCGGCTTGCCCCAGTTGAGCAACGGGTCGGCCGCGGCGCGCAGCGGCAGATAGAGGTAGATGGCGACGCCGAGGGCGAGCGCCAGCGCGGCGAACAACGCCGTCCTGCTGATCCAGAACCGCCAACCGCGACGGGCAGTCAACCAGAAGGCAATGGCCGGCGCGAGCAACGCGATGGATGTCAAGTGGTTGCCCAGGCCCAGGCCGAAGAGGAACGCGGCCGCGATCAGAGGCCAGGAGGAGTTGAAGGTCAAACGTTGAAGGTTGAAAGTTGAAGGTCGGTCCGGTGACGCCTGCCCTGAGAACGACGATGGACGATTGACCATGGACGATGGTAGTTGCCGTCTCCTGGGTCGTGGCGCCTGTCCTGAGCGTGGTCGAAGGGCCACACTTGGCATGAGAACCTGCTCAGAAGACCGTTTGCTCTTTTGCTTCTTGCCTGGCGCATCACGCAGCTTTTCCTTTGCTCCTGGATTCGGTGATTGCCGGTATTCTGGCAACCCTGTCCACGCTACCACCAGCAACAGGATTACGGCAGCGAGCGCCAGATTGAGCGCGTAGACCTCGGTGACCGTCGCCCAGTTCCAGACCGTGCGGCCCAGGCCCAGCGCCAGCGCACCGGTGGCCGCGGCCACCAGGGACGCGCCCTTGCGGTCGCCCGTCCCGCGCCACGTGTGCAGGATTAGTGCGTAGAGCAATCCACCTGCCAGCGCGGTGCATACGGCGGAAAGCAAGTTCAGCCGCCAGACAACCCGGCCAATGGGCAGGGCGTGGCTCCAGAGCCATCCGACGGCGGTGTACAACGGGAAGCCGGGCGCATGGGCAACACCCGCCAGCCAGGCCGCCAAAGTCACCTCGCCGCTGTCGGTAGGAGGGACGCCCGGCATCAGGGTCGCGAGGTATACCGCCAGGAGCACGGCCGAGGCAGCAATGCCCATCCAAATGGACGTTCGCCCGGCTGCCGGGAATGCCGGAGAAGGCCCTGCTTGTCTCACGCTTATGTCACGTCCTCCATCGAGAGATCTTCTCGACCCCACAAACTGTTGAGATGGGTGCCTTCTATTGAGAGGATACCGCGGAGACTATAACACAACTGGATGGAGCCGACAACCGCGGGCGTTCGGGGGTAGCGTATCCCGATCGGTTGAAATTTGGTTCGTCTCGCTGGCAACCCCGCCGGTGGCTAAAGCCGACCGGCTCAGCAGGTGAAAGCCGGTTGGCAACCGGCTAACGGGGCGGTTCGACGCCTGGCAACCGGCTTGGAGCCGGTTTACACCTGCTGAGCCAGCGGGTTTTCGCGCAGCATCCTGCGGACAACCCCTGGCGGGCGGCCTGGCAAGCCGGCGCTACGCGGCTTCCGCACAGCGTACGTACCGTACACACTTTCAACCGAAAGCGATGCACTATCCGTTCGGGCGAGTGTGGTTCAAGGTTTTGCATCGGCATGCGCATATCGTGCTTCGCTGGTGTCTTGCCGCAACGACAGTCTGTGGACAAACCCGCTCCCAAGAAACTGTCAGCACGGATCCTTCGGCCTGACACCCTTGCGTCGCACACCGCGGTCAGGGACTCGGCCTCAGGGTGACACGGCGAGGTTCTTGGTCAGAACATGCCGCCCGGCGCGGCATGAGTAACTCAGCAGGACAACGCCGGCGGGTTCTTCACTGGTCACATGCCGCTTCGCGCGGTATCGGAGTCTCAGCACGACCTCACCGGGCCATTTGCGCGAAGCTCTGCACCGCGCTCGGCACATACGGATAGTGTGCCGACTGGATACTGGGCTGTGCCACGCCCCGTTCGGGCATGGAGTGAAGCCTACCACAGACGGTTTGGGCGTTTAGGGCGTCCCGCGTATACTGCTACACAGTGCTTCTGTAATCTTGACAGGAGAGGCGATGCGAATCACGGCATATCTTTGGGCCAGACGCCAGCCGGGCAGAATCGCGCTGTGGCTTTCCCTGGTTGTAGTGATATTGTTGGCCGCCGGGTGCGGAACGGGCTCCGTCCCCGCCTCAACCCCGGCCGCCACGCCGCTGCCAACCCGGGCGCCCCAGCCAACTCAGCTCCCGACCACAGCTACTGTGACCCCCGATGGTCCCCTGACGTTGCTCTGGTGGACGCCCGAGTTTCTCAGCCCCAAGGCGGCTCAGCCGGTCGGGCCATTGTTAGCGGATCAGATAGCCAAATTCGTGGACGCGAAACAAGGCAAGGTGCGGGTAACCACCGTGCTCAAGGCACGATACGGTAAGGGAGGTCTCCTCAATTTCCTCGTCACCGCGCAACCGGTGGCGCCGAGCGTTTTGCCGGATCTGGTTGCCCTGGACGTATCTGAGCTGGAACCGGCTGTCGCCGCAGGTCTCTTGCAACCGCTCGAAAACCTGTTGGACGAGAACGTCATCGCCGGGTTGTATCCCTTCGCCACCTCAGCCGGCACGTTCGGCGAGCATCTGCTGGCTGTGCAGATCACAGCAGACCTGGAGCACCTGGCGTATCGCCCCAACCTGGTGGAAACACCGCCTCGTAACTGGCAAGATCTGCTGGACGGAGGAACCTCCTACCTGTTCACCCTCGGCGGCCCCCAACTGGGTGTGTCCAGCCACCCGCCTGGCAGCCTGCAACCGATCATCATCAGCCAGTATTTGTCTGCCGGAGCAAACTTCGACCCAGCAGCACGGCAATTGACGGTAGAAGCCGAGCCGTTGTTGCGGCTGCTCACCTTCTACGATTCGGCCATGAAATCGGGTGTGCTACCGCCCAACGCCCTTGAACTGGCTGATCAGGATGCTCTGTGGGGAATTTACAGTCAGGGCCAGGTACCATTGGCGTTGGTCAGTGCCCGCCACTATATGACCGATCAAGGTGGGCTGAAGAACGGCGATTTCGCACCGTCCCCCGGATGGTCTGGCCCGGCGGTGCCGATCGCCGACGGATGGGCATTGGCGATCACGACCGCCGATCCGGCGCGACAGCGGGCCGCCGCCGATCTTATCGCATGGCTGCTGAAGCCCGAAAACGCGGGCAGTTGGATGGCTGCCGCTGGCTGGTTGCCGACGTCGCCGGCAGCATTGAAGAGCTGGGGCACGAGCCCATACAATGATTTTCTCGACCAGCAATTGGCCAGCGCGATGAGCCTGCCCATCGGTTCGGACTCTGCCCAGGCGGCTACCCGGCTCGAAAAGGCTCTGGACGCTGTACTTAAAGGGGGCACCGCCCCGGCCGCGGCTGTGGAGGCCGCAGTCACCCCATCCAAGTAATGGATCTTCTGAGGGCACCAGGCAGTCGGCGCTAGCAAGGTATAACAGATGACCATAACCGGGCGAACCTCATTCGGCCGCGAGCAAATCCTCGCGGTGCTCACCGCGGCGATCCGCGCGGTGGAGCCCCAGGAAGCCGTGCGCGGCCATATGGTGGTGGACGGCGGCGCTTTACGCATCGGCAGCCAGCAGTATCGCCTGGATGAAACCGATCGCATCATCATCGTGGGGGGCGGCAAAGCAGGCGCGCCGATGGCCGCCGCCGTCCACGGCATTTTGGGCGATGCGATCACGGCCGGCGTCGTGAACGTGAAGTATGGTCACACGGCTACGGCCGGCGGCTGGAGGGCGCGGTTCGAGCGCCGATCAGCCGCGACCCCGGAAGCCAACGCGGATGAACACGGCGGCGGTGACGACCCCACTCGTTCGCAGCTTCAGCCCGAGCGACTGAAACCGCTATCACACACCGCTCTCGGCCCCATTGCTGTCGTGGAGGCGGGCCACCCCGTGCCCGACGCCGCTGGCCAGGCCGGCGCCGAGCGGATCGCCGCGCTGCTCGGGGGCCTGTCCGGCCGCGACCTGGTCATCGTCTTGATCTCCGGCGGCGGCTCGGCGCTGCTGCCCTTGCCGGCACCGGGCATCTCCCTGGCCGACTACCAGGCGCTGACCGGCCTGCTCCTGCGCTGCGGAGCCGATATCACCGAGATCAACGCCGTCCGCAAGCACTGTTCCCGGCTTCAGGGCGGCGGACTGGCCCGGCTGGCCGCGCCGGCGCAAGTCGCGACCCTCATCCTGTCGGATGTCGTCGGCACACCGCTTGACGCCATCGCGTCCGGCCCTACCGTGCCCGACCGCAGCACTTTCCGCGACGCGTGGGCCATCCTGGAGCACTACGGCATCGCTGACGCCGTGCCATCGAGCGTGCATGAGCACCTTCAGAACGGCCGCGCGGGCCTCATTCCCGACACGCCAAAGCCGGGCGACCCGGTGTTCGAACGCGTCAACAACGTCGTTATCGGTGACAACGCCAGCGCAGGCCGCGCAGCCGTCGCCGAGGCCAGGCGCCTGGGCTTCCAGAGCGCCCTGCTCACCACGTTTATCCAGGGGGAAGCTCGGGAAGTCGGCAAGGTGGTTGCCGGCTTGGCACAAGGTATCGCCCGAGGGCAGTCGGACTACGCGGCGCCTGCTTGCCTGGTGCTCGGCGGGGAGACCACGGTGACGATCCGTGGTGCGGGTTTGGGCGGACGGAACCAGGAGCTGGCGCTCTCGGCGGCCATCGCGCTGGGTCGCTCCGCCTTGCCTGCCGGCATGGAGGTAGCGGTCGTCAGCCTGGGCACCGATGGCACCGATGGCCCTACGGACGCGGCGGGCGGCATCGCTACGGCGGATTCTGTCAGCCGGGCGAAGGCGTTGGGGCTTGATATGCGCGCGGCGTTGGCGGAGAATGACAGCTATCACGCCCTGGCCGCGCTGGGCGATCTCATCGTCACCGGGCCAACCCAGACGAACGTGAACGATCTGATCCTGGTTGTGTGTTGGTAAAGCGCCCGCCCGGCGTTGAAACGCCGGGCTGAAACAGGTGAAAACCGGCTGAAGCCGGTTGGGCTGGGCCGTCCAGTCGGTCTCGACCGACTTGCACCTCTTGAGCCGGGTGGCTTCAGCCACCGGCGGTTCACCGGGCGCGCAGGATTGTGCCATGTGGCAAGCCGAACGGTGCAGTGGTGGTTTGCCACGCGGCGTTAAGCGCGCTTGACGGCTCACCTCTCCTGTGATATAAGTAGCCCGCCTTGGCAATAGACCGCTTCGTCCGCCCAGGACACCAGGACAGTTTCTCATGCCGGGCGTGGCGCCACGACGGGTGAGAAGGCGACAGCTATCGTCTATGGTCGATTGTCCATCGTCGTTCTCAGGGCAGAATGTCGCTTTGGCGCCGGCCACCTATCTCCGCCGGCACACTTCACTCGAAGATGAGATCGCGTTGTGACAGGTAAGAGCCTGTGCAATCGCGGCCTCCCTTTCCCTGATCTGACTCAATGAAGAGGCTACCCACGCATTGGTGCGTCGCGGGTGGCCTTTGTGTTTAACTTAACGGCGTGACAGCGCCGAGCAACGAGAGGACCCTTCCATGTACGTGCCCGACCCACGTTTGTTGGATGACACACTGTACGACCCGAGCCGAGAACACGCTGCCTGCGGAGTCGGGTTCGTTGCCGACATCAACGGCCGACGGTCGCATCGAATCCTGCGCCATGCGCTGACTGCACTGGTGAACCTGCGCCACCGGGGCGCGTGCGGCTGCGAGCTCAACACGGGCGATGGCGCCGGCATCCTGTTTCAGACGCCGCATGCCTTCCTGCGAAAGGTCGCTGCGGCCGAGGGGATCGACCTGCCTCCCGCGGGCGGTTATGGCGTGGGCATGGTCTTTTTGCCGCCTGCCCTTGACCACCGTCGCGCGTGCGAAGCTATGCTGGAAGAGATCGTCGAAGAGGAAGGGCAACGCGTATTGGGTTGGCGCACGGTCCCCACCAACGATGCGTCGCTGGGCAACACCGCCCGATCGGGGGAACCGGTCGTGCGGCAACTGTTCGTCGGCCGAAACGCGGTTCCTTCGACCAGGATCGCGACCGACGACATGGCATTCGAGCGCAAATTGTACGTGATCCGCCAGCGCGCAGAACACGCGATCCGTAAATCCGGTTCGCCGGGAAGTGACCGGTTTTACATCGCCAGCCTGTCCTACAAGACGATCGTCTACAAGGGCATGCTGACCTCGCAACAACTGGAGGAATTCTACCCGGATTTGGCCGATCCGGCGATAGAAACCGCGCTCGCCCTGATCCATTCACGCTTCAGCACGAATACTTTCCCGAGCTGGTCACGGGCCCAGCCGTTCCGGTACATGCTGCACAACGGCGAGATCAACACGATCCGCGGCAACCTGAACTGGATGAATGCTCGGGAAAAGATGTTCGCGTCGGAGCTGTTCGGGGATGATCTGCCGAAGCTGCTTCCGATCATCGACCCTGACGGCAGCGACTCGGCCATGTTCGATAACGCGCTGGAGCTGCTCGTCCTGGGTGGCCGCCCCCTGGCCCACGCCGTCATGATGATGATCCCTGAGCCGTGGGAGCACGACCAGGAGATGAGCGACGAGAAGCGGGCTTTCTACGAGTATCATAGCTGCTTGATGGAGCCGTGGGATGGTCCGGCTTCGATCATTTTCACGGATGGAACAAGCGTCGGCGCCACCTTGGATCGGAATGGCCTGCGCCCTTCCCGGTATTACCTGACAAAGGACAACCTGCTGATCCTGGCGTCAGAGGTTGGCGTGTTGGACATTCCTCCCGAGGATGTGGTGCTCAAAGGCCGGTTGCAGCCTGGCAAGATGTTGCTGGTGGATACGGCGGCGCGACGCCTGGTCATGGATGCCGAGATCAAGCAAGAGATTGCCTCGGCGCAGCCCTATCGGCTCTGGCTGGATCGTAACATGGTGGCGCTGGAGGATTTACCTGAACCGACAGCGAAGCCGGCACGGGAGAAAGCCTCGCTGTTACAGCGCCAGCAGGCCTTCGGCTACACCTTCGAGGACCTTAACATGATCCTGGCGCCGATGGCCCGCGACGGCGTCGAGCCAATCGGTTCCATGGGCAACGACACGCCGCTGGCAGTCCTTTCACACCGGCCGCAACCGCTCTACAACTACTTCAAACAACTCTTCGCCCAGGTCACCAACCCGCCCATCGATGCCTTGCGTGAGGGAATTGTCATCAGCACGGGGGTCGCGCTGGGCTCCGAACGCAATCTCCTGCGCCCCGAGCCGGAGAGTTGTCGCCTGCTCAAGCTCGCCCGGCCGGTTTTGACCGATGAGGAGCTCGCTCGCCTGCGCCAGGTGGATCAGCCCGGCCTGAAGGCCGTGACTTTGTCCACCCTGTTTCCGGCCGACCAGGCCGGGCCGGGCCTGGTGCGGGCGATGGATGCGCTGTGCGCCGCGGCGGACCACGCGGTCGAAGCGGATGCCAACATCCTGATCCTCTCCGATCGCGGCGTGGATGCCGACCGCGCCGCCATCCCCGCCCTTCTGGCGCTGGCCGGCGTCCACCATCATCTCGTCCGGCGAGGCACGCGCACACGCGTGGGGCTGGTCGTTGAATCGGGAGAGCCGCGCGAAGTACACCACTTCGCGCTGTTGATCGGCTACGGCGCGGGCGCGATCAATCCGTACCTGGCCTTCGAGACGCTGGACGACATGATCCGGCAGGGCCTGCTCACCGACATCACTTACGAAGAGGCCAGGCTACACTTCATCAAGGCCGTCCTCAAGGGCGTGGTGAAGGTGATGTCGAAGATGGGCATCTGCACCATCGATGGCTATCGCGGCGCCCAGATCTTCGAGGCGCTCGGCTTGAATCAAGCCCTCGTCGACCGCTACTTCACCGGCACAGCGTCACGCGTGGGCGGCGCGGGGATCAAGGTGATCGCTGAAGAAACCTTGATGCGACATCGGGGGGCGTTCAGCCAGAGGAACGCGAGCTCCGCCGTCCTGGATACCGGCGGCCAGTACCAGTGGCGCTCCGACGGCGAACGCCACATGTTCAACCCGCTCACCGTGCACAAGCTACAACTGGCCTGCCGCACCAACAACTACAGCATCTTCCAGGAATACTCGACGCTGATCAACGACCAGATGCAAACGCCGGTCACGTTGCGGCACCTGCTCGATTTCGTTGCGCCCCAGCCGGTGCCCATCGATGAAGTCGAGCCGATAGAAACTATCTGCCGGCGGTTCAAGACCGGCGCGATGTCCTACGGCTCCATCAGCCCGGAAGCGCACGAGGCACTGGCGATTGCCATGAACCGCATCGGGGGCAAAAGCAACTCGGGCGAGGGCGGCGAGGATACTGCACGTTATATCCCGAACGCGAACGGCGACTCGCGCTCCAGCGCCATCAAGCAGGTGGCTTCCGGCCGGTTCGGCGTCACCAGCTATTACCTGAACAACGCCCGGGAGATCCAGATCAAGATCGCGCAGGGCGCGAAGCCGGGCGAAGGCGGCCAGTTGCCCGGCCGCAAGGTCTACCCGTGGATCGCGCGCGTGCGGCTCTCGACGCCCGGCGTAGGCTTAATCTCTCCCCCGCCACATCATGACATCTACTCGATCGAGGATCTGGCCGAGCTGATCTACGATCTGAAAAACGCCAACCCACACGCCCGGATCAGCGTCAAGCTGGTCTCCGAAGTCGGCGTGGGGACGATCGCCGCCGGTGTGGCAAAAGGGCACGCCGACGTGATCCTGGTGAGTGGCTATGACGGTGGCACCGGCGCTTCCCCAGTGAGCGGCATCAAGCACGCCGGTCTGCCGTGGGAGCTGGCAGTCGCCGAAACGCACCAGACCTTGCTCGTCAACAACCTGCGCAGCCGTGTGCGCCTGGAGACCGACGGCCAGCTCAAGACCGGCCGGGATGTGGTTATCGCGGCGCTGTTGGGCGCCGAGGAGTTCGGCTTCGCCACCGCGCCGCTGGTCGCGCTCGGCTGCACCATGATGCGCGTGTGTCACCTGGACACCTGCCCGATGGGCGTGGCGACCCAGAACCCGGAGCTGCGCAAAAACTTCCGGGGGGACCCGGCTTACGTGGTCAATTTCATGCACTTCATCGCGCGCGAGGTCCGTGAGTTGATGGCCAAGCTCGGCTTCCGTACCTTCGACGAGATGGTGGGCCAATCCGATAAACTGGTGCCGCGGCGCAACGTCGAGCACTGGAAGGCCAAAGAGGTTGACCTCTCCCGAATCCTGGCACGCCCGCGAGTACCGCTCTCGGTGGGCCGGTATTACCAGGTTCCCCAGAACCACGAGCTGGAGCAAACCCTGGACAGCCAGGTGCTGATCCCGCTGTGTCAGCCGGCCATCGAGAGGGCTGAACCCGTACGTGCGACCCTGCCGATTCGTAACGCCAACCGCACAACCGGCACCATGCTTGGCAGTGAGATCACCCGGCGATATGGAGCCGCAGGGTTGCCGGAAGATACGATCCGGCTCAGCTTTCAGGGCTCGGCCGGGCAAAGCTTCGGCGCGTTCCTGCCGCCGGGCATTACATTGGAGCTCGAAGGTGACGCCAATGACTATGTTGGCAAGGGGCTTTCGGGCGGCAAGATCATCATCCGTCCGCCGGAAGGCGCGACTTTCGTCCCGGAAGAGAATATCATCATCGGCAACGTGGCGTTCTACGGTGCCACCGGCGGCCAGGCCTACATCCGCGGGATGGCCGGTGAACGGTTCTGCGTCAGGAACAGCGGGTTGCACGCGGTGGTGGAGTCGATCGGCGATCACGGCTGCGAGTATATGACCGGAGGGCGGGTGGTGGTGCTGGGCCCGACCGGCCGCAACTTCGGCGCAGGGATGTCGGGCGGCATCGCTTATGTGCTGGATGAGATCGGTGATTTCCCCCGGCGCTGCAATCGGGAGATGGTGCTGCTTGAGCCGATGGACCCGGAAGAAGCCGCGGAGGTTCGGAGGATGATCGAGTGTCATGTCGAGGCTACCCACAGCCAACGCGCCCAGGACATCCTTACCCGTTGGGACGAAATGGTCCCACGCTTCGTCAAGGTCATGCCCAAGGACTACAAGCGTATGCTACAGGCCATAGAGGACGTCAAACGCGCCGGGCTGAGCGGCGAGACCGCGATCATGGCAGCGTTTGAGCTGAACAAGGCCGACGCTGCCCGCGTGTCGGGCAATTGAGCTTTCCAGAGGCCCTTCGGGTCTTCACGTGGAGAAATCTTATGAGCAAACCTACCGGTTTCATGGAATACTCGCGCGAGCTTGCAGCCGATCGGGTGCCGACCGTGCGCGTGCTGGACTACCTTGAGCTACACCAGGACTTCCCGGAAGACAAACTCAGAACACAAGCGGCCCGTTGTATGAACTGCGGGATCCCCTTCTGTCACACGGGAACGCTGCTGAGCGGGATGGCTTCAGGCTGTCCGCTTAATAATTTGATCCCTGAATGGAACAGCCTGGTCTACTGCGGGCTCTGGCAGGAGGCCCTCAAACGCTTGCTGCGCACGAACAGCTTTCCCGAGTTTACCAGCCGGGTTTGCCCCGCGCCGTGCGAGGGATCCTGTACCCTGTCACTGAACGAAAAGGCGGTCACCGTCAAGCAGATCGAGCACGCCATCGTCGAGCGAGGCTTCGATGAAGGATGGATATGCCCCGAACCGCCCGCGGCCCGGACCGGCAAGCGCGTCGCGGTCGTGGGCTCGGGTCCGGCCGGGCTGGCCTGCGCGGATCAGCTCAACAAAGTGGGCCATCGCGTGACCGTCTTTGAGCGCGCTGATCGGATCGGTGGCCTGCTGGTCTATGGCATCCCCAACATGAAGCTCGACAAGGGGATCGTTCAACGCCGCGTCGACCTGATGATGGCAGAAGGGGTCGAGTTCGTGACCAACACCGAGGTGGGCAAGGACCTGCCGGCCGGGCAGCTCCGGCAGGAGTTTGACGCCATCGTGCTCTGCGGCGGGGCCACCAGGCCGCGCGACCTGCCCGTGGAAGGCCGGCAGCTCAAGGGCATCCACTTTGCCGTGGACTTCCTGCGCTCTGACACGCGCAGCCTGATGAGCACCGATCTACAGGAGGGCGATTGGATCTCAGCGCGGTTCAAGGACGTCGTCGTGATCGGCGGCGGGGATACCGGCACCGACTGCATCGGCGCGTCGTTACGGCATGGCTGTAGCAGTGTGGTACAGTTAGAGATCTTGCCGCGGCCACCGGACACGCGGCCTCTCGACAACCCCTGGCCTGAATGGCCCAGGACCTTTCGCGTTGATTACGGGCAGGAAGAAGCCAAGGCGATTTTTGGTCGGGACCCGCGCGAGTTCGCCATCCTCACCAAGCGGTTCGTCGGGGATGAGAGCGGCCGTGTCCACGAGGTGCACACAGTCCGCGTCCAGTGGGAACAGACCGGCGGTCGGCCCACCTTCCGGGAGATCCCGGGGACCGAGCAGCACTGGCCGGCCCGTCTGGTGTTGCTGGCGATGGGCTTCCTGGGACCCGAGAACACGCTCCTGGAACAGTTTGGCCTTGAGCAGGATTCCCGGTCAAACGTTCGGGCCGAGTACGGGAAGTTCGCCACCAACGTCCCCGGCATTTTCGCCGCCGGTGACATGCGCCGCGGCCAAAGCCTGGTGGTCTGGGCGATCAATGAGGGTCGGGGTGCCGCCCGCGAGTGTGACCGCTACCTGATGGGGTTCAGCAATTTGTCGTGAGGATGACGATAAACGATAGACGATGGACCATAGACGATGGGGACCGCGATTTCAGGGGTAGGACCCACGCAACTTGCTAAGCAGAGCACCCTTCGACTGCGCCGGGGACCCTACCCCGGTTCCGCTCAGGGTGCTTCGGGTATGACTGCGTAAGTCCTAACCCGGACGGGCCGGAACCAAACGGCTCACGCAAAGCCGCCAAGAAAACTCTTGGCGGCTTTGCGTGAGAATTTCTTGCTGGCTGTACAAGAATTTTGCCGGTAAGCGCCTAAGCGGGGATGAGAAGCCGTTCCAACTCGTCCAGGGGTATGCGGCGCGTCTGTTGCGTGGCCCGCCGCCAGCCCAGCACCTTCGGCAATCCGAGCAGGCCGGCAAGCTGCCCGCGCAGCCGCGCCCGCGCCGAAGCCCCGCGCCAGGCGTGCAGCGCGTCCCGCGCCACCTGCCACTGCGCCCGGACGATGCGCCCGAGATGGCGCCGGATCAACGGCCCCGGCATGTCCTTGGCGATGACCCAGATCGTGTTCCGCCCGACATAGTAGCTGGCCAACTGACCGCCGCCGGTCGCGCTCAGTTGGTGATAGACCCGTGCGCCCGGCGCAAAGACCGCGGCCCACCCCAGCAGGCGGAGCCGCCACGCCAGGTCAACATCTTCCAGGTACATGAAGAGCCGCTCATCGAAGCCGCCCGCCTGCTCCCATGCCTCCCGTCGGTAGGCGACAGCCCCGCCGCATCCACCAAAGACGGTCAGGCTGGCGTCGAACTGCCCTGTATCCTTCTCCCAGACGCCCCGGTTGCGAGGCACGCCGTCGGTGCCCATCAGATCACCGGCGTTGTGAAGCGTGTCGCGGCGATCGAACAACAGCATCTTGGAGGCCAGGGCCCCGGCTGCCGGATGCGCCACCGCCGCGTCGACGAGCGCGGCCAGCCAGCCGGGCTCGACCTCCGTGTCGTTGTTCAACATCACAAGCAGATCGCCCGCGGCCACCCGCGCGCCCGCGTTGCAGCCTGCCGCCAGCCCGCTGTTATGCTCCAGCCGGACGATTTTCATTTCAGGGTAGTTGGCTTGCACGAACCCTACCGATTCGTCCGTCGAGGCGTCGTCCACCAGGATGATCTCCGTGCGCTCGGCGGGATACGTCTGCGCCCACAATGCGTCGAGGCAGGTCCGCATGAAACGCAGGCCGTTGTAGTTGGGGATGATGACGCTGGCAAACATCATGGAGGACTTTCCCGTTGGCACGTTCTGACATCTAACGCTCCAACGTATTCCGCCAAAGGCAGGGATTGGGTATTAGATATTAGGGATTGGACGTTCTGACATCTAACGTTCCGACGTACTCCGCCAGTGCCTCCTGCCAGGAGCGGAGCGTGATCCCGAGCGCCGCTGCCGCGGTGTTGGCCAGGACAGCGTGCAGCGGCGGACGGGAGGGACGGAGCCATTCGGCGCTCAGGATCGGCGTGATCGGCACCTCGGACTTCCCACACAGCCGCAGGGCTTCCTCTGCGAGCTGGTAGCGGGAGCAGAAGCCGGCATTAGTCAGGTGATAGACGCCGTAATGGCCGCTGCTTGCCAGCTTCGCCATCGCCGCGGCCACGTCCGGCGCGTAGGTGGGATTGCCGAACTCATCGATAGACACGCGCAGCGCGCCGTGCTTTTCGGCCCCCGCCAGGATCTTGGTGATAAAGTTATTTCCCCCGGGGCCAAACAGCCAGGCCACCCGCACGATATAAAAGCGTCCGGCCATCAGGTCGCGGACGATCTGCTCGCCGGCGGCTTTGCTGCGCGCGTAAACGCTCATCGGGTTGGGCACATCCCACTCGCGATAAGCATCCCGCCGCGTGCCGTCAAAGACCTCGTTGGTGCTCACATGCATCATCGCTGCGCCAGCGCGCGCCGCGCCCAGAGCGACGTTCTGGGTGCCCACAGCATTGACGCGGAAGGCCAGATCGGGATTCGTCTCGCAACCGTCCACGTCCGTATAGGCCGCGGCATGGACCACAAGCTCGGGTCGAAAATCGGCGATGCAGGCTACAACGCCGGGATCGGTGATATTGTCACAGGGCAGATCGAGCCGCAGCAGCTCGTGCCCGGTGAATGCGGTTTGGAGTTGGCGGCCGAGTTGGCCGTTATGCCCGGTGATCACCACGCGCATGAGCGTATGTTCTCCGATGTGTACTGGTCAATGACCTGCTAGGTCTAGAAAAATCTCACGCAAAGGCGCAAAGACGCCAAGAATGACCACCTTAGCGACTTTGCGTCTTGGCGTGAGCTTCTTAGCTTGTCTACCACGTCTCTGGTCAGTACAGTATGTTCTCCGATGATTTAGCCTGATGAGTCTAGCTACTTAAAATGGCTCGCTTAACTGGCGCCGGATCTTCTCAAGCTCAGGATCAGCCGCCTCGACCGCGCGTGAGGAGGTCGCGATCAAGGGCACGAAGCACACCTCTGCCAGGATCTTGCGGCTCAGCTTGTCCCCGGACTTTTCGATCAACCACAATGCCTGACCCCATCGGCCTTCGCCCACAGGGATCACCAGCCGCCCACCATCGGCAAGCTGAGAGACGAGCATGGGGGGCACGGTAGGCGCGGCCGCGGTGACGATGATGGCGTCATAAGGCGCATGCTCTGGCCAGCCGAGCCGGCCGTCACCGACCCTGACCTCGACCCGGTAGCCCAGCCCGTGGAGCCGCTCGCGGGCCGCCAACGCCAGCTCGGCCAGGGTTTCCACGCTCCACACGTGCGAGGTAATGCTTGCCAGCACCGCAGCCTGGTACCCGGACCCTGTGCCGATCTCGAGTACTCGACTTTCCGGTGTAAGCCGCAAGGCTTGAGTCATCAAGGCGACGATGTACGGCTGAGAGATGGTCTGCCCGTGGCCGATGGGCAGCGGCATATCCTCGTAGGCCTGGCCGCGGTATTCCTGCGGCACGAACAGATGCCGGGGCACAGCCTTGATGGCCGCCAGAACATTCCTGTCGGTTACATCCTGCCATCGGGGCGGCCAATCATATCTGGGACGACGTACGTCGCTCATGCTTTCTCCTTAGCCAGCGCGGCCCACACACCCGAAACCGCCAGCGGTTCGTAAATACGCTCGGCTGCCCATCGCTGCCCAGACGCCGTCAGGTGGAACCCGTCGGGCTCGAACGCATCATCGGGAACACCATCAGAGAGATCGACCAACGGCTGGCGGTAACGCAGGGCTACTTTTCGGATGCGCTCGTTGTAGGCACCGTAAACGCCACGCAACGCCTGGACACCCGGTGTCTCTTCCCTTGCCAACGGCGTCATGGTCAGCAAGACGGGCCGCGCGCCGATGACCTCGGACCGGGCGACCAGCGCCGCCAGCGCGGCAGAAAAGCCAGCGGGCGATGTGCGCGGGAACGGTTGGGGTGTCAGCTCAGGCATCGGCAGGGCCCACCGGCCCAGCCGCTCGATACGCGCCTGCATTGCCCGCCACAGATAGCTCGATGCCGGTCCCGATGGCACCCGAGCTTCATACCAGCGATCCATCGCATGACGCGCCGGGTTGCAGTCGTTCAGCCCGAACGCGATAAGCACCAACTGCGGACCCGCGGCAGCCGCATCCCGGTCGAAGCGAGCATATCCCAGCGGGGCCGTGTCGCCCGGAACGCCAGCATTGACGACCTTCCAGGCAACCTGTGGATAGCCGCTGCGCAAGTGCTCCTGCAGCAGCGCAGGCCAGGCAGCGTCAGGTCCCCCGGCTGTGATCGAGTCGCCCAGCGCGACGACAACCGCCTTACGCGGCTCGGCCTGGAACGACGCCGGTCTCGACGGCAACACCCGGTTTCGATAACGGGCGCGAAGCGCCAACTCGGCCGCTGCCAGTAAGACCGCGGCTCCCGGCAGGAGAGCCAGCCACCGCCAGCGCATCTGTCCCTCCACGCATCGCGATGCGGCTTATTGTAGCATCAGGGGGAACGCGTCGCAAACTGTTTCCGGGATCGGGGTGGGGTTCAAGGTTTTGCAACGCTGCGGGCACATCATGCATGTGGTGAGCACGCTACTGGTCACGCAGAGCGTGAGCGAGTGTTCCCCAAGTCGCCCAGGACGGCGAATATCCAGCGAAGAATCCGTTTCTCGCCGTTGGCACGTGCCGGATGCTTCACTGGCGACTCGCCGCAACGTACCCTGAGTCGTCAACCCGTTCACGCTCTGCGTGACACTACAAGGCGATTCATGCAAACTCTGCACCGCACCCCCGGGATCGGGCCATCATGTTTTGATCAGGTCGAGGAACTCGGCCCGGGTACGTGGGTCCTGGCGGAAAGTGCCGCGCATTGCGCTGGTCACCGTGGAGCTATTCTGCTTTTCAACCCCGCGCATCATCATGCAAAAGTGGCTGGCTTCGATCACCACGCCCGCGCCGTATGGCTTCAGGATCTCCATGATCGCATCCGCGATCTGATTGGTCAGCCGTTCCTGCACCTGCAGCCGTCGGGCGTACATGTCCACCAGCCGCGCCACCTTGCTCAGCCCGATGATCTTTCCATTAGGGATGTAGCCGACCGTAGCGCGCCCAAAGAACGGTAAGATATGGTGCTCACACAGCGAATAAAACTCGACGTCCTTCACCACAACCATCTCCTGACAGCAATCATCGAAGATAGCCTCGTGGACTACATCTTCGAGCCGGGTACGATACCCGCTGGTCAGGAAATCCATGGCCTTGGCCACGCGCAACGGCGTCCGGTGCAGCCCCTCCCGCTCGGGGTCTTCGCCCAGGCGCACCAACATCTGCTGCACCAGGGACTCGAAATCGGGATCGTACACCTCATCCGCGGCCGCGTCGATGTCGGTCGCGTAGTGGGAATCTGTCGAGGGAAGGTGAAAACGGGTGTTCATGACTTGACGAAGCTCCTTCTCGGTGACATGCTGTCCGGCGGCGATCTGGCGCAAGGAAAGTCCGATCTCGGGGTGCACCCAATCGGGGGCCAGATCGGCCAGGGGAACGGCAAGGTGCGGATAGCGCGCGATGTCGGGGTCTGGGATGTGGCGGCCGCCCAGGTCAAAGATCGCGCTGCCGTAAAGCGCGATGTCCAGGTCGATCGGGCGGGGAGCGAACTTATCCGCCGTCCGCACCCGGCCAAGTGACTGTTCGATGTCGAGCAAGGCGGCCTTCAGATCGGCCGGCGCGAAATCTGTCTCGATCAAGACCGCAGCGTTGTAGTAGGCCGGCTGGGGCGTCAAGGCGCCTACCGCCGCGGACTCGTAGTTCGGGCTCACCGCGATCAGCCTGATGCCAGGGCGCCGGCGTAGCCGGGCGAAAGCCAGCGGCAGATTCAGCTCGCGATCGATATTGCTTCCCACCGCCACAAGGATCAGCGGCATGGCTCACGCGCCTGCATCCTGGCGACGCCGGTAGATCGTCACGCCTACCGAACGCGCAAACCGCAACGCGCCCGGCTTTTCCACCGACAGCTCCACTGCCTGAACGCGCGCGTCTTGCTCGAAGCAAACCGCAACCAGGTCGGCGGCCAGCCGCTCGACCAGGAACGGCTGGCCGCTCTCGATCCGCGCGATCAGCGCCTTCGCCACGCTGCGATAATTGACGGCGTCAGCCACCTCGTCGCTGATACCTGCCGGGCGGGTATCGACGAACAAGGTCGCGTTGACGACAATGTCTTGGCGATCCCGGCGCTCGTCAGGGTTGATGCCGACGATGCCGCGCACCAGCAAATCGCGGATGAAGATGCGATCCAGCGAAACCGCGTGGGCCGTGCCCGTCTTTTCGGCAGGTGAATTCGCGGCTGCGCTCTGAGCTGACATGACTCTCCGACTCCCATTAGCTGACACTACGACCTGAGCCGCATTATGCCGCAGAATGCCCGCATCGCGCGTAGTCCTGACTCCAACGTCGCGCAAGGCGTTAAACGCGTATCGCGGCGGGCAGATGTCCGCCGCGATACGGAAGGAGCCATCGGTTGTATCGGCGAGAAGCAGCCGTCAGTACGCGCGCGCGAAAACCGCCACCTGGTCGGTCCTACGACCGGTGTAGAAACAGGTCCCCTCACCTTCCGGTTTCTCGAACGGGAAGCAACGGATGGTGGCTTTAGTGTCTTCCTTGATGCGATCCTCGTCCTCGCCGGTACCGGCCCAGTGCACGCGGATGAACCCGCCCGGCCCTTCGAGCACCTGTTTGAATTCGTCGTAGTCTGCGACCCTGTGGATGTTGGCTTCTCTGAACTCGGTCGCGCGGCGGAGCATGTTGGCCTGGATGGCCGTCAGCGTGTCCTTCGTCGCATCGGCGATGCCGGTCACCGGCACGCCAAAGGTCTTGCCCTCCTTGCCCGGAATGTCACGGCGGGCGAAGACGACAGCGCCTTGCTCCACGTCACGCGGGCCGATCTCTATGCGCAACGGCACGCCGCGCATCTCCCAGTCGTTGTACTTGTAGCCAGCGTTGAATTCGTCGCGGGCATCCAGCTTGATGCGCACACCGGCAGCCTTGAGCGTCGCCGCGACCTGCTCCGCCAACGCCAACACGGCCGCACGCTCAGCGTCCTTGCGCCAGATCGGCACGATGACGGCCTGGTGTGGGGCCAGCCGCGGCGGGAGCATCAACCCCTGGTCGTCGCCGTGCGCCATGATGATCGCGCCGATCATGCGCGTGCTCAGACCCCAGCTCGTCGTCCAGGCGTAGTCTAGCTCGTTGCTCTGGTTCAGGAACTTGATGTCGAACGCCTTCGCGAAGTTCTGACCCATGAAGTGGCTGGTGCCCGACTGGAGCGCCCAGCCGTTGCCCATCATCGCCTCGATGGTGTAGCTGGCGATGGCGCCGGCAAACTTTTCGCGGTCGCTCTTCTTGCCCTGGATCACCGGAATGGCCGCCTCGTTGATGGCAAAGTCGGCGTAGACGCCCAGCATCCGGCGGGTTTCCTCTTCGGCTTCTTCCCGCGTGGCGTGGGCCGTGTGCCCCTCCTGCCAGAGGAATTCGGCCGTGCGCAGGAAGAGCCGCGTGCGCATCTCCCAGCGGACGACGTTCGCCCACTGGTTGATCAGGATCGGAAGGTCACGATATGACCGCACCCACTGGCTGTACATGTGCCCGATGATCGTCTCAGAGGTCGGGCGCACGACCAGGGGCTCCTCCAGCTCCTTGCCGCCGCCGTGCGTCACCACCGCCAGCTCCGGTGCGAAGCCTTCGACATGCTCGGCCTCACGCTGGAGGAAGCTCATCGGGATCAACAACGGGAAGTAAGCGTTGACGTGACCGGTATCTTTGAAGCGACGATCCAGTGCGTCGCGGATGTTTTCCCACAACGTATAGCCGTAAGGCCGGATGACCATGCAGCCCTTGACCGGCGAGTAATCGGCCAACTCAGTCTTCTGCACGACGTCGGTATACCACTTCGAATAATCTTCACTGCGCGGGGTAACACCTTTTTCTGCCATGATCGCTAATCTCCTATAAGATCCGGCCCATCTCTCGGGTTATCGGTGTAGAAACGTGGTGCGTAGAACGTAGTGCGTGTTCCGTAGAGCGTAGAACGTAAAGTGTAGAGCGTTTCACGGGATTACAAGCCGTGTATCGTCAAAGACCATGGGCTACGCAATACGCTCCACGCACCACGCTCCACGAAATACGCATCACCGGCGGTCTTTCAATCGCGGGATCTTCTTGCCCTCTCGCCCAGGGGCCGCCTACCCCAGGGGCGGAGGGCCAGGAGGTGTTGGGGGCGCAGCCAGCGCGGAGAGTACACCGTCCGGCGTCAAGGTGATGCGTGCCAGGGACGCGATCGAGCCGCCCAGGTCGGTGTAAGCCAGGAATGCGTCGATCACCGGCTGCCAGTCGGCGCCGAGCAGCACCAACGGCTTCCCGTTCAGCGAGCGGGTCTGCAGCAGGCTCCACGCCAGGGTTACCTCAGAGAGCGTACCGATGCCGCCGCGCACAGCCACGAAGCCATCGGAGCGTGAAAGCATCGTCTCCAGTCGCGCAAACAGGGTCGGCGCCTTGAGCTCCTCCGTCAGCCACGGATTGGGCGGCCGCGGGTCGAAAACCGCGCATGTGATGCCGATGACCTGTCCGCCGGCTTCATGTGCGCCGCGGCTGACCGCTGCCATGCTGCCGTTGTAGCCACCGTTGAGCACCGCGTAGCCGGCGCGCGCCAACGCCCTACCCAGCTCGTAAGCCTCGCGGTAGAAGTCGCTATGCTCCTCACAGCGGGAACTGCCGAAAACGGCAATGGTCTTCAGCGATTCAGCCAACGATCATCCCTCGCATCTTATGTTACCTGCTGCCGCTCACCAACTGCCATCCCTTGTCGTCCTCGCGTGGCGCCAGCTCCAAGACCCGATACCCGTAGGTATTAATGATGCGCGTGCTCCCATAATCGGTTTCGGTCTCTGCGTTGCGGTTGTAAACATGTTGATGGCCATGGATCATCAGTGTCGGTCGAAATCTCTCCAGCAGCCGCAGGTACCCTTCAAACCCCCGGTGTGGCAAATCTTGACCATCATGGATGCCGCGCGGCGGGGCATGAGTAATCAGAATGTCCAGGGCGCGCCCGTAGCGAAGCCGGTTCACATACAACTGCAAGCTCAGGCGATAGATCTGTATCCTCACCTCAGCCTCGCTGTATTGATAACGAGCGCCTGGATTGTAGACCCGGCAACCTTCCAGCCCGGCCAGCAACAGCCCATCATGACGGATGCTGCACATGTGCAGATTGGTCGCCCAATGCAAGGATGCCGGTCGCGCCAGGTGCTCATCCCCGCTCTCCGGAACCACCACCTTGTCATGGTTGCCGTGCACATAATACAGCGGCTTGTCCAACAGGCTGACAATGTATTCCAGATAGTAATAAGGCAGGTCACCGCACGCCAGGATCAGGTCGATGTTGCCCACGCGCTCGCGAATATACGGCCCGTAAAGCACCGGTTCCACCTTGTCGCTGACGGTCAAAACGCGCATGATCTTATCACGGCGACGACGCCGATGGTCACTCCTATCATCAGGCTGGCGGGGACGATCTGACGAGGTTGCCCACCAGGCGGGGAGTATAACACGGTGGGCTTTCGGCTGTCAATGGATCGAGATTGACGGAGCGGGTTTCGCACGGGCACCGTCAAGGCGATTTAGGCAGGATCACCAATGGCACACCCTGAGGTCCCCACGCAGTGAACCATCGCGCATCTTCAGGGGACAGCCGGATGCAGCCGTGGGAGGCAGGATAAGCGCCTAACGCGTCCATGTCTTCGTAGACCTTGCGACCGGCGACAAGCTTGTAAGGCGCGCCATGGATCAAGATATCGCCGGCATCCTCAAACAAATACCAGCCTTCGTCCGCATAGACCCCGGAGGCGCTAAACGTGCCCCAATAATCGCCTACCAGGCCATACCAGGGCGGGGTGCGATAACCGCGTTCTGTGTCACCGGTGCTCACCGGCAGTTCTTTCAATGTTTTGCCATCCATCGCCGGGCCGGCGGCCGGATCCCAGATGCGCATCATCTGGTTTGCCACGTCAACGACGATGAAGCGCCGGGATGGATCCATGCCGTAACGGGCAACGATTTGCGTCAGGTCGGCGGGCATCGGTTGGGGAGTGACTGCGACGGATGGTGCAACCAGTGTCGCAGCCGTCGCCAACGGCGTAGGCGTAAACGCCACAATCACCGGCTTCACGACAGTGACCGTAGCTACGGCAAGCGACGGCCGCGGCGTGCGAGTAGGCGTCGCCGTGGCATGGACACGCCATAGCGCGTTCAAACCCACACGCCATCTTGCGCCCCACACCACTCCGACGGTCCCAACGAGCGCTACCAGCAGCACCACCGCCAGGATCGCGCCGGACGGCACTCGCGAAGTCGCACGATGAAGATGAGGATGTTTAGGAGTCATTCAAGCAAGGGGTTCAGTTCATTCACTGCGCGGCCGGACGTTCTGCTGCTCGAAGGCCAGTAAGGCTGTTTCCAGCTCTTCCTGCCGCACAGCCACGGTGAGATCACCGCGGGTGCGTTCGAGCACACCGCGCAGCACATCGGTCGTCCGCCGCAAACCGCCTGTGAGCGCATCCGGGAAGTCCATGGTCACCAGGTGGCTGTAAACTTCGTCCATCATCACCAGATACGGCTCGGCCTCAGAGCTGCGGCCCAGGCGAATAAGATCCAGCGCGAAGCGGCGAAGCTCGCTGGCAGCCTCGGCCAGGCCGTTCAGGTAGGCGGCCGCGGGCACACTCAACTCCACCGGGCCGGGCAACGCGCCGCCCCGCACGAATGCGTACAGGGTGTGGGCCTCGGCCAATTCTTTCAACGCATCCTGGGTGTAGCCGGCTTCATACAGATCGTTATGGTCCGCCAGGTCGGCCGACATCACCGCGGCAGCCTGACGCGCGGTCGCGAGCATCGCCTCCGCCTCGGGCCACTCGTGGCGGTGAATCGCACGGATGCTCAGCGCACAATAGCGGATCAGCTCACGGCTGCGGTTCAGGGTTGTGTCACGCACCTGGTTTTTGGCAGTGAACTCGGTGCGGATGTCTTCGATAATCTGCGCCAACTCGGGCACGGTTTTCTCCTGCGCCGGTCCAGGCACCACCCGGATAGCAGGCGCCTGACGGAAACTGTAAGCACACAGATTATAACCGCGAAGCGGGCGTCGGCCAAACGGAGAGGCCCCAGGCACGGTCCAGTATCCGCGCAAGCCGGTCCGCCGAATGAATTCGGCGTCTGATACGACTAAAGTGTGCTGAAGCACACTCGATCGCTGACAAATAACCTGCTTGGAGTTTGCGCGGTATCAGCCTGCGGGTTTTCGCGCAGCATCCTGTGGACAACCGGAGGCGCGGCTGTTCGGGTAGGGTGCGGTGCAGAGTTTTGCACAAATCGTGTAAGGGTCAATGACATGCTGCCGGGCGACGATCTCACGCAAAGGCGCAAAGGACGCAAAGAATCACTATCTTGGCGCTCTTTGCGTCTTGGCGTGAGCATTTGGGCCGTGCATCATGTC
>Ga0172370_10000111_pt1 | contig 110807 bp, 93 predicted proteins | sample LakKiv5m_FD_114538 | JGI IMG/M metagenome (GOLD analysis project Ga0172370, IMG submission 114538) | Freshwater microbial communities from Kabuno Bay, South-Kivu, Congo - kab_022012_11.5m | ecosystem: Environmental > Aquatic > Freshwater > Lake | place: Democratic Republic of the Congo...
CATCGACGGCAAGGTCGAGCGCAAGTCCGGCTCGGTCATCCTGTGCGCCGACGACGGCTCCGAGGTCATGCGCTACAACTTCTTCGAAGCCTGGCCGTGCAAGTGGAAGGGCTTCAGCCTGGATGGCAAGGGCAACGACGTGACGGTCGAAGAAGTCGAGATGGCCGTCGAGAAGATCGAGCGCGGGTAGGCTTCCCTTTCCGGTTCTGCTTTCCTTCGCTCCTCCCCTGATCTATCCTCCAACGCACGACAACGCACCCAGCCCAGAGGTGGAACATGGCGTTCAAGACCGAGTTCGAGTTCACGCTGCCCAAGGGCTTCGTGGACAAGGACGGCACCGTCCACAAGAAGGGGACCATGCGGTTGGCCACGGCAAAGGACGAGATCCTGCCGCTCCAGGACTACCGCGTTCAGCAGAACCGCGCGTACCTGGTGGTCATCCTCCTGTCGCGCGTCATCGAGCGTCTCGGGACGTTGACGTCCATCAACCCCTCGGTGATCGAGAACCTGTTCAGCGCCGACCTGGCGTACTTGCAGGAGTTCTACCGCAAGATCAACGAGGAGGGCACGAGCAAGCTGAAGGCCACGTGCCCGGCGTGCAAGCACGAGTTCGAGGTCGACATCGGGTCCGGCGTGGGGGAATGATCAGCTACCCCCTGGACCGACTGTACCAGGAGGTAGCGTACATCGCCTACCACTTCCATTGGGCCTACGACGACGTGCTCTCGATGGAGCACGCCGAGCGGCAGGTCTGGATCAAGGAGATCTCCGCCATCAACAAGGAGATCAACGACTCCCGACGGTAGTGGGGTGAGATCATGAGCAACGTCCGTCCGCCGGGCGTCTATCTCGACAACGACCTTCAGCAACGGCACGCCGCGCTGGCGTTGCACCCGACCGGCATCCCCGGGTTCCTCGGGCTCACGCAGCGCGGCCCCCTCGACGTGCCGGTGCGCATTACCAGCCTCGAGGCCTTCCAGCACATCTTCGGCAGCCTCTCCGCCGGCACGTTCCTCGACGCGTCCCTCAAGGGATTCTTCGAGAACGGCGGTCGCGAGTGCTACGTGCTGCGCGTGGCGCACCAGCGTGAAAACGGGCCCGGCGTCCCCGCGAGGGCCGCCTCGGCCGACGTGCGCGACGCCAAGACGCGGCGGCGCTACCTGGTCCGCGCTTCCTCCGAGGGGGCGTGGGGAAACGAGATCCGCTTCCGGATCGAGCGCGAGGCTGGACGCCTCCGGACCGTGCTCACCCTCGACGCCGCCGAGGGCGAGAGCGTCCTGACGCTCAAGTCGGTCGCGGGGTTGACCCGCGGCACGGCCTTGCGCATCCACGACGACCAGGGCGAGACATGGCGCTTCGTGCAGGCGACCGCCGGCAAGCAGGTGGCCCTCGACACGCCGCTCGATCGCGCCTACAAGTCCAGCGCGCCCACGGGCATCGAGACGAACGAGTTCTCGTTGTTCGTGCGATCGCGCGACGACCACGAGACCTTCCGCAACCTGTCGGTGGCCCCCTTCGCGGACGACTACTTCGTACGGGCCGTGGGCGAGCGATCGCGCCTCGTGCGCCTCGATGAGCTCAGCCCGGACGCGGTGCTGCCCGACAGCCTCCCGGCCGAGCGCGACTGGCACGCGCTCGAGGGTGGGGAGGACGGTCTCCACACGGTGACCCCGGCCGACTTCATCGGAGCGTCGGCGCAAGTGGGCGTACGCACGGGTCTCCTGGCGTTCGAAGAGATCGAGGCCATCGACCTGGTGGTGATCCCGGACCTCATGTGGTGTGTCGACCACAGCGAGGGGTTCCGCAGCCTGAAGGACGTCGAGATCGTCCAGCAGGAGGCCATCGCGCTCTGCGAGCGCCTGAAGGATCGGATCGCCATCCTCGACGTGCCGCCGTCCCAGGGTACGCGTTCGGCCGTCCAGTGGCGCAAGATGTTCGATTCGGCCTACGCCGCCTTCTACTACCCGTGGGTGACGATCCACCAGGGCGGGACGGAGCGGAAAATCCCCCCGTCGGGGTTCGTCGCGGGCGTTATCTCGCGGGTCGATCGGGGGCGCGGGGTGTTCCACCCGCCCGCCAACGAAGCCATCGAGAGCGCCGTCGACCTGGAACTGATCTTGCAGGAGAAAGACCTCGGAGAACTGAACCGCGAAGGCGTCAATTGCTTGAAGTCGTTTCCGACCCGCGGCATCCGAATCTGGGGCGCTCGTACGGCCAGCAGCGACCCGATGCAACGGTTCGTGAACGTTCGCCGCGAGCTCAGCGCCATCATCAAGACCCTGTCCCGCGACCTGCAGTGGGTGGTGTTCGAGCCAAACGACTCGGGGCTCTGGAAGCGCGTCGCGATGGACGTGCAGTTCTTCCTCTACGACCTCTGGAAACAGGGCTTCTTTCGCGGCGGCAGCCCGGAAGACGCCTTCTTCGTGAAGTGCGACTCGGAGAACAACCCACCCGAGGTGCGCGACGCGGGCATGGTGGTGGTCGACGTCGGGGTCTCGCCGGTACGCCCGGCGGAGTTCGTGACGTTCACGATCACGCAGACCGCCGACGAGCACGGTCCGGGAGTGGGAGTCTAGACGGCGGGCCTGCGCGGTCCTCGTTCGCAGACGGGAGGTAGGTGATCATGGACTTCGGAAAAGTCGGATCGAACGTGGCGGGCGGGGTCGGCGGAGCCTTGGGCGGAAAGGCCCTGGCCGGCGCGGGCAGTGCTCTTTCGAAGATCCCGGGAGTGGGTGGCCTGCTGGCCCGCACCTTGAGCGCCTATGCCAGCGCGGCGATGGGGAACGAGTACCCCAATGTCGCGTTCCGCTTCGGCGTCGAGATCGACGGTATCGTGGCCGCGCAGTTCACCGAGATGAACGGCGCCGACTGGGAGATGGCCCCCGAGAGCTTCCACGAAGGCGGCCTGAACTTCCACCAGCGCCACCTGACGACGCCCGCGAAGTTCACGCCCCTCACGCTGAAGCGTGGCTTCACGTCGGGCGGCAGCGAGTTCTTCCTGTGGATGAAGAGCCACTTCGAAGACAAGAAGTACAAGCGCCGCAACCTGAGCGTCGTGGTCATGAACCAGGAGGGCATCGAGGTCGGGCGCTTCAACTTCAAGAACGCCTTCATCTCGAAGTACACGGGGCCCTCGCTGAACGCCAGCGACAACAACGTGGCGTTCGAGAGCGTCCAGATGCACTACGACTACTTCGAGTACCAGCCGCGCGACCTGAACGAGGTGCTGATGGAGTCCGCTGCGTCGCAGATGGGCTCGATGGTCACCGGTATGATCCCGGGGCGCTAACCCGCGGCTGACGAGGTCCCGATGCTTCCCCAGTGGTGGCTGCAGTTCGACCAGCGATTCCTCCAGAGTCGCGCGGCCGCGTTCGCGGGCAGGGTGGGGCACGCGCGAGGCTTGACGCCGTTCCTGGCGGGCCTCGAGAGCCGGCTCTCCGAGGTGCTCGAGCGTGCGGGCTGGCTCGAGCGCTTCCTGGTTCGCGGCGCGCCGCACGAGGGTTCGCTCGGGTTCGGGTACGAATCGTCGGCGTACCCCGAGTTCAACCTGCTCATGCTCGAAGAAGAGCTCGACGACATGTCCGAGGAGGTCGCGCTCGGCTGGCTGCAGCGCGTGGCCCCCGCACATCCGATCGCGAGGCGCCTGCAGAAGGTGGCGCGCGCGAACCGGGCCCGCGCGGCGGCCGAAGCCCCGACCCGCAAGGGCGGCGTTCCCGTTGCGCCCCCGACCGTTCGAGCGACCGGCAGACGCGGCGCCAAGGGTGCCTCCGCCGTCGGGGCGAGTACCGTGACCCGCTTTGCTACGCCAGGCTCGCCGACCGCGCTCGATGTGCTCGAAGCCCGGTCGCCGGATCAGCCGGGTCGTGCTCCCACTGCTCGGTTCCCGTCCTCGCGCGTCGAGACCGGCGCTCGCGAAGGTCTGGAGACCCCGCTGGCTGGCTCTCCCTTCGTCGATGCCGCCGCCGCTCCGAACCTGTCGCTCGCGCAGGAGCTCGAGCCCTCCGTTCCGTCGCTGTCGCTCGACGAAGTGGCCGAAGTCCCCGGAGCCGAGGCTCTCACGGGGGTGCTCCGGTCGCTGTTGGGGCCCGCCGCCGCCGAAGTCGAGGCCGGGGTGACCCCGAGGGCGTTGCTACGCGCGTTGGTCTCGATGCGTCGCGACGCCGGTCCGAGCTTACCGATGGCCGGCGTCCATCGCGGCGCGAGCCTTTCGCCGAGCGCCGCCGAGCGCGTGTGGGTCGCCGCCGGAGACGAGACCGAGGCGCCCGAGGACGCTTCGGCCCGTACGGCAGCGGCTCTCCCTCGCGTTGCGCCGCGACGTGCGTCGCCGAGCGCCGCCGACGTCCGGTTCGCCGAAACCCTGGCGATGGCGCCGACGCTCCGCTCGCTGGCGGGGCTGGCGGCGACCGAGCGAGCCGTCCTGAGCCCGCGCGAGGTCGCTGCAGCCCAGGCTTCGACTGCCCTTCAGCGAGCCGTGTCGTCGAACGTCGTCGCCCCGCTGGCGGCCGTGCGTCAGGGGTCGAGCGTGCCTGTCGCGCTTGGCGCCGAGACCGTGTCGGAGCGAGCGGCGACCGCCCGTCCCGGCGAGGACGCCGACGCCACCTCGAGGCCCGTCGTCCGAGCCCTGTCGCGACCTCTTCCCCCGGTCGCGCGACGAATGCTCGGGGCCTCCGTGCTCACCGCGCTGAGGTCGTCGCCGTTGCTGCGCTCGATGCTGGCAGAAGGCGACGCGCAGGCGGGCGGGTTGTTCGACGAGGCGATGTTCCAGCAGGGCAGCGGCCGCCTGGTCGCCGGAGCGTTCATGGAGAGCGTGGCCGAGCGCTTCGCGCCCGTCTCCTACGCGCAAGCGACCGACGCCGCGACGCTTGGTGCGGGCGTAGAGCGCGAGTCGATGTTCTTGTCCGCGGGCGAAGAGGAACGCGTCCTGCTCGATGGCGCCGAAGCCTCCGACGCGTCCGAAGGCGCCCGCTCGACGGTCCTGGCGGCGCGAGCCGGGGATCGCAGGGGAGACCGGAAGCGCGGCGAGCGGACCCGACAGGGCGCCGCGGCCCCGACGGCCCCGACCACGAAGGCCCCGACCACGAGCCGCCCCGCGACGACGCCGTCGCGAGCGGCGTCGAGAACACCGCGCGCTCCGCGGGCGCTGACGTCGGCGGCGGCGGTCGCGCCGATGCCGGTGCTCGTCCAGACGTTGCGCCAGGCGCTCGAGGCGCGCGGCAGCATGTCGTCGAACCTCGAAGCTTTCGCTCACCTGTCCGAGGTCATCGCCGAAGCGCGCGCGGGCTTGGCAAGGCCGGGCGTGACAGCCCGCGCCGTGGAGGCACGGGCTGCCGATCGAGGTTCCGTCGAAGGCGCGACGACGACGGCCGACACTGCGATCCCGCCAACGGCAGGACGCCGTCGCGCGGCCAAGGATATGCCCATCGGGTTCGGCAGCGTGATGCGGTCGCGTGGCGACCTCGCGAAGGGCGACCGCTCCGCGGACGCCGATGGCGACGTCACGCAGGCCGCGCGCCCCGCGGGCACGTCGCGAGCGGCCGTTCGCCTGAGCGGCCTGTCCCTCGACGAGCGCGGTGTGCCGGTCGTCGGTCGAGGCGGCCGGTCGCGCGTCATGGCTCCGCTTTCCGACACGCTGGCCATGCTGGCCGCTGGCGAAAGCGAGCCGCTCGACGTCACGTCGCCTGCGCAGGCGGCGGCCACCCGCGTCGCGGAGCGTCGGGCCGTCGAGGCCGTCCGCGCGGCCATCGTGGCCTTCGAAAAGCGCGTATCCTCGGGCGAAGCCGCGCAGTCACGTTCGGGCGACGCGGTCGTCGAATCCACGGCTTCCGTCCCCGTCCCGCCGCTGCCGGCCGGCCGAAAAGGCAAGGCGCCTCGCGCCACGGTCGCGACGCCCGCTGAAACGAACGCCTCCCCCGAAACGAACACCGCCCCCGGAACGAACGCGCCCGCCGAAACGAACGTTTCGGCGCGGCGCACGGAAGCCGGCGCCGGATCCCGACAGCCCGAATCCGTCGTCCTGGCGCCCGATGCGTCCGGTTGGGCGTCTCTGGCGTCGCTGGCCCGCGCGGCCACGTCCGACGCCCCCGCCGAGACGGGAGCCCTCGAGGCGTTCGTGGCTTCGCTCTCGGCGCGCCTGGGCACGACCGATAGGTCTCCTTCGGCGCTGCAGGCCGCGGTCGAAGCGGCCTGGAGTACGTCGCAGCGTGCCACGCCCGCGGCCTCCTTCGCGGCTCCCTCGGATGCTTCCGCTACCCCGGCGCTGGCCGGTACATCGCGTGCGCTGGCCTTCGGCGAACGCGTGCTGTCGTTCTCGATGCCCGCCGTAGCGTCCGGCGCGACCCGGAGCCCCGAGGGCGGGCCGGTATCCGCGTCGTACGCGGGCGCGGGCTCGACCGACGAGCTCCCGTTCGTTCTCGGCGAGCCCGAGAGCCCCGACCACGAAGCGGCTGTCAGCCCGCTCGCGACCGTCCTGGCGCGAAAGCAGTTGGCGGCAGCGCTCCGCGCGGCGACGTCCAGTTCTCCGTCGCCCCTGCCGCCCGAAGCGTCGCGGCGCGCGACCGAACTGGCGGCTCGCATCACGAGTGGTCGCGCACTCTCGGTGGCCGAGACACGCGCGATCGTTGCGGCGCTCGAGTCTGCGAGCGTGCAGGTGCCGACCCACACCGCGAAGGCCCTACGCTCCGGCGGAGGAGCCCTGGCGGCGTCCCCGACGGTCGCGGCGTCCGCGCTGGCGCGCGCCGAGGCGTGGCAGACGTTGCCGGCGTTGCGGTCGCTCGAGGCGACTCGCGCGACCCCGCGGCGTTCGTCGACCGCCGCTACGGGCATCGGCGTGCCGGCGGTCGCGGGATCCGCCGGCACCGAATCCTTGCGATCCCCGATGGCCGAGCGCGTCGGCGAATCGCCGGCGCTGCTGGGCGGAAACCTGAGGACCTGGCTCGGCGCATCCGAGGCCGACAGCTCGGCTCCGGCGCACGTGGTGCCCGGGCTGGCCGGGCGGGTGCAAGCGCTGGCCGGCTGGAACCCCGTCGGAGGCGTGATGCCTTCCGCCGGGGAAGCCGCCGACGCGCTACGACTTGGCGCGTACCCCGAGGCCGAGATCGGCGAATGGCTGCGGCTCGAGGGCATCGAGAGCGAGCCCGACGTCAGCCGATCGGCCGGAGCGCCGGGGCGGCGCGGTCGTTCCGCTACGGCTCGGGGGGCGACACGGGCCGTCACGACCGTCGACGCGCGGGGGCGCTCGGTGCAAGCCAACGCGCTTGGCCCGCGTGCGGTCAGGGGTGTTACGGCCGACGGTGAACGCGCGCTGTCCTCGCTTGGCCCGAACCTGTCGCGTTGGCTGTCGCCGGCGCCGGGCTTGCGGGGCGACAAGGTGTCGACCACGACTCCGAGGGGCTTCGAGGCCGGAACGGGTCGTGCCGAGCGCAGCGTCGCGGGTGACATCGGCGAGTGGCTCCGTCTCGACGCCGAACGGTCCGCCGAGGTGTTCGAATCGGGCGTCGCGAGCGCGACGGTCCGAGGACGTCGGGGTGCGAAAGCTGCCGCTCCCCAGGTGCAGGTCGCGGCGCCGTTCGCCGGTGTCGTCGCCGAAAACCTGGCGCTCCCGATGACCGAGCGGCTCGAGCGCGGCGCCGTCGCCATGAGCGGCGGGGCGCTCTCGACCGAAACCCTCGGTGCCGAGGCGTCGGCGTCGGTCCTCGACGTCGCGCGGCTCGGCGGAAACGTGCTCGACATGGTCGTACTCGCGGGCGAACGGCCCGTCGAAGAGGCCGGCGAACCCGGGCGCGTACCCGCGAAGTCGGCGAAGACCATGGCCGTCGGCGGCGGGTTGCGCGGAGCGCGTAACGCGGCCGGTGCGATCCGAACGGGCGCAGAAGCGCAGGGCGAGACGGTGCGACCGCTCCAGGCCGGCCGCTCGTCGGCGTTCGTTCCGCTCGACGCGCCACGTGTGGCCGGGCTCCGGGCGCGCCTGGGTGGCTGGTTGCAGGGCGTATACGGTGACGCCGCCATGGCGGGCGCGCTCAACCGCGGGCGGGCGCTCGAAGGATTCGCCAGCCTGTTGCTGGGTGGCGGGACGGCAGCCGAGGCCGCGCGCGCTTTCAGCCTGCTCGAGGGCGGCTCGTCGCTCACGTTCCTCGACATGGCGGGCGAAGGCTCGAACCCCGCCATACCGCCCGAGAGCGCGACGCGCGGCACCCCGTACCGCGCCGGGACGCGGCAGCCCGTGGGCAAGCGCACCGAGGGCGGTGTCGGCGCGACGGTGTCGGGGCTCTCGCGTACGCCGGCCTCGCCGGTGGCCACTGAGGCGCTGGGGGCCTACCAGGCTCAGGCGTCGGCCGACAGGGGCGCCTTCGTCGAGACGCCGTCGGCGTTCCGTAGCGAGGCGTCCGCGTTCTTCGCAGAGACCGCCGAGCCCGCCGCATCGGGTGGTTCTGCGGTGGGGCCGGCTGCAGGCCTTGGGCTTCCGCTGGTGAACCCCGTGGTGAACGTCGTCTCGCAGGCCGCCAGTTTCAGCAAGGCGAGCGGACCGCAGGCTGGCGGAGCCGCGGTTCGCGAAGAAGTGACGACGAACGTGGAGCACGTGTCGAAGGGACGCGAGGACTCCGAGGAGGAGCTTCGGAAGGTGTTGCCGGAGCTTGTTGAGATGCTTCGACGGCGCATGCGCACGGAGCGCGAGCGTCGCGGTCTGCTGTAGCGAGACCGCGAGAGGCTGGGAGGTAGGCCATGAGTATGTTGAAGGGCGCGCTCGACAAGCTCACGAACCAGGTCAAGGGCAACATCGAAGGCAAGGACTTCAAGTATCGCGAAGCCGACGCCTACAAGTTCCAAGGCGACGGCGACGCGGCCACGGCCAGCGGCAGCCTCTCGAAGGCCAAGCTGGTGGTCGTCGACGACAAGTGCTCGTTCAAGAACGAAGAGTTCGTGTTCCAGTACAACCCGAACGAGGTCGAGATCGTCAAGAAGGCGACCTACGCCCTGGCGAAGGAAGGCGGGTACGACGTACCCCAGCGCCAGTTCTCGGGTGGAACGCGGTCGATGTCCTTCAAGGAAGTGATCTTCGACACGGCCGAGACCCGCGAGAGCGTGTGGGTCACGTACATCCAGAAGTTCGAGAAGCTCGTGCACCTCGACGAAGACCTGCACCGTCCGCCGCACGTCATGCTGGTGTGGGGCAAGTTCCTCGAGAACGGGCAGGGTGGGTCCGGCAGCGCGCAGGTCATGGATTCCTTCATGTGCGACGTGACCGAGCTGAAGGTCAAGTACACGATGTTCCTCGAGGACGGCACACCCGTCCGCGCCAAGATGACCATCACGCTCGAAGACGCCGAGAACAAGGCGAAGAAGAAGTCGCCCGACTACGCCAAGGTCTACGTGGTCCGGCGCGGCGACACGTTGCAGCACATCGCCTTCCGCGAGTACGACGACCCGGGCGAGTGGCGACGCATCGCCCGAACCAACAACATCGACGATCCCCTGCGGGTCAAGCCCGGGACGCGCCTGCTCATTCCGCCAATCCTGAAGTAGCCGCGAACCCCCCCGCTGAGAGAGGCACGCCATGGCCCAGGACGAACACGTCATCGCGAACATCACGCTCAAGATCGACGGCAAGGAAGAGATCACGGGCGACGAGGGAAACGTCTCGTTCCGCAACGGCGAGAACATCTTCGGGCTGCGCGTCGAGAAGCAACTGAACGCGCCCAACTACTTCTCGGTCCAGCTCTCGATGGTGAAGGACGAGAAGATCATCTTCCTCGATCAGGCGCTCGAAGGCAAGCCCGTCGAGATCGTGATCGGCTACGAGACGCAGCAGGGCGAGACCCTGTTCAAGGGTGAGATCTCGTACGTCGAGCCGTCGTTCAACCGCGAAGGCAAGAGCTACCTCGAACTGGCGGGCTACGACCTGTCGCATCGCCTGACGCGCGGCAGCTTCTCGAAGGTCTGGGGCGACGGTATCCAGGCGCAGCAGCAACCCGACACGGTGGTGAAGGACGTCGTCTCGATGTCCGGCGACCCCGACGGCGGCTCCGACTCGCTGTCGCCGGGCGGCGGTGCCACGTCGAACGTCAAGGTACCCTACGTCGCGCTGTACAACACGAACCTGTTCCAGTTCGCGCGCACCATGGGCTTCGACGTCAGCGCCGATGATCGCAAGGCCGAGAAGAAGATCCTGTTCCAGAAGATCGAACCCTCCAAGGGGCCGATCCTCACCATCTGCCGTGAGCGCGCCGACGGCAGCAATCCGGTCCTGTCGGTGCGGGCGCGCTTCCAGTTGTCGACCATTCGCCAGTACAAGAAGGTGGTCGTCAAGGGCTGGGACCCCAAGCAGAAGAAGGCCATCGTCGGCGAAGCCAAGCAGAGCGACTACAGCTTCGGTGGCAAGGAAGGCGCCAAGGCCAGTGGCAAGGCGCACTACGGCAGCGACAGCAGCGGCAAGGTCTACACGGTGGTCGACCAGCCCGTGAACTCCAAGGCCGAGGCCGAGGCGCTGGCGAAGGCGCTGTTCAACCGCTTCAGCATGGACTTCGTGACGGGCGAGGTCGAGATCGTCGGCAACACCAAGGCCGAACCGGGCGAGGTGGTCGAGCTGAAGCAGTTCGGAAAGCGCTTCGACGGCAAGTACCTCATCGGGGCTTGCGTACACTCGTACTACCCCGAGGGCCAGGGCTACCGTACCACGCTGCAGTTGGCGCGCAACTCGCAGAACGAAGCCTGATCGCCGGGTGGCCGCGAGGGCCGCTCCCCCACGTCAGAACAAATCGCCTTGATCGATCCCCGGTTTCGGGGTCAGCCCGAGGTGTCGGTACGCCGCGCCGGAGGCCACGCGACCGCGGGGCGTGCGCTGCAGGAAGCCCTCTTGCAACAGGTAGGGCTCGACCACGTCCTCGAGCGTCGTGCGATCCTCGCCGAGCGCCGCCGCCAGCGTGTCGATGCCGGTTGGACCGCCTCCGAACTTCGAGACGAGCGCGTCGAGGTAGCGGTGATCGAGCCGGTCGAGCCCGGCCACGTCGACGTCGAGCCGATCGAGGGCGTACCTGGCCAGGTCGACGTCGACCTCGCTCGAGCCTTTGAAAACGGCGAAGTCGGCCACGCGGCGCAGCAAGCGGTTGGCGATACGCGGCGTCCCGCGGCTGCGTCGGGCGATCTCGCTGGCGGCCTCGCGAGAAAGGGGCACGCCCAGCACGCCAGCGGACCGCAACACGATCTTCAAGAGCTCGGAGGGCGGGTAGAACTCGAGCCGGAACACGATGCCGAAGCGGTCGCGCAGCGGGCTCGTAAGCAGCCCGGAGCGCGTCGTGGCGCCCACCATGGTGAAGCGCTTCAGCGGCAGGCGGACGCTGGCGGCGTGCGGACCGTCGCCCAGGACAATGTCGAACTGGAAGTCTTCCATGGCCGGGTAGAGCGTCTCCTCGACCGCGGCGTTCATGCGGTGGATCTCGTCGATGAAGAGCACGTCGCGCTCGCCCAATTTGGTCAGGATGCCGGCCAGGTCACCCTTGCGCTCGAGCGCGGGGCCGGAGCACACGTGAATCCTGGCGCCCATGGCCGTGGCCACGATGTGAGCCAGCGTGGTCTTGCCGAGCCCGGGCGGCCCGGCCAGCAGCACGTGGTCGAGGGCCTCGCCGCGCTGCCGCGCCGATTCCACGAAGACGCTGAGGTTCTCCTTCAAGCGCTCCTGCCCGATGAAGTCCTCGAACCGCACGGGGCGCAGTCGGTTCTCGGCCTGGCCCTCCTCGGTGGGGCCGTCGTCGGCCGCTGGCGCGGGTTGCGATCGACGGATCAGGTCGTTGGCGTCCATCTCAGGCTCCGATCATGCCGAGGGCGCGCAGCACCGCGGCCTCGATGCCACCGAGCGAGTCGATCTCGGGCTTCAGGCGGGCCAGCACGGGGTCGATCTCCTTCTTGCGGTAGCCCAGGTTCTCGAGCGCCTGGCGCAGCTGCCCGAGCAGGGCGTCGTCGGGCGTCCCGGCTTGCACCACGGGCAGCACACCGGAGACCTCGAGCAGCGCAAACGACGCCTTCTCGGAGAGCTCGACCAGGATGCGCTCGGCGGTCTTCTTGCCGACGCCCGACAAGGCGGTCAGGACACGCAGATCGCGCGTGCGTACGGCCGTCACCAAATAGGGGACCTCGATCTGCGACAGGATGTTAAGCGCCAGCTTGGGGCCGATGCCCGATACCTGCGTGAGCTCGAGGAACACCGAGCGCTCGACCAGGTCCGCGAAGCCGATGAGCTGGATGGCGTCCTGCGATACCTGGGTGTGGACCCAGAACACGACGTTCTCACCCGTGGCGGGGAGGGCGGCCAGCGTGCGTTGGCTGGCCAGCACCTCGTAGCCGACGCCCCCGACGTTGACGATGGCGGAGACGGGGCCACGGACGAGCAACGAGCCTTCGAGGTAGGCGATCATCGGGAGAACGCTCCGAGGTGATGGGCATGGCAGATGGCGACGGCGATGGCGTCGCTCTGGTCGAGGCGCCGCACCTCGCCGAGCCCGGTGAGCACGTGCACCATATGCTGCACCTGCTCCTTGCTGGCCTGGCCCTTGCCGACCAACGCCTTCTTGATCTGCGTCGGCGAGTAGTCGAAGACCGGGATGTCGCGGCAGCGGGCCGCGATGAACACGGCCGCGCGGGCGTAGGCGAGCTTGATGGCGCTTCGTACGTTCTTCTCGAAGAACACGTCCTCGATCGCCAGGGCTGCGGGCGTGTGCAGATCGAGCAGCGACTCGATCGCCAGGTGGATGCGCGCGACGCGATCGGCCACCACGTCGTCGGTCGGCTCGATCGTCCCCGAATCGATGATGCGGTACGATGCGCCCGCGATCTCGAGCACGCCGAACCCCGTGATCCGTGATCCCGGATCCACGCCGATCACGCGCACCTCGGCCTCCCTCAACGTCGCGACGGGGCACCGTGCGGTTCATGGTAGTTGAAGGGGGGAACCTGATCCATTATATTCGTCCCGGCGTTGCAGCAGCGGGGCACTCCATGGCAAAGGGTCGCAAGGGCGCGAAGAGCGGCGGCGGCATGCTGTCGGGGATGCGCAGCGGGTTCCGCGGCATGGTCCACGGCGACGGCGGCAAGAAGAAGGAGAGCACGTTCTGGAACGTGTTGTTCTACCTGGCCGCTGGGCTGCTCGCGTTGTTGCTCCTCTCACGCTGGATCCACTGACATGGCGGGTCGCAACCCGGACAGCGGCCCCCCGCGCGACCCTGCCTCGGGCCCGAAGCCACGAGCCCCCGACAGCGGCCCTCCCCGCGACGACGGAGCGCGGCCCTCGCGTCGGGCCACCGATGGTCCGATCATCGACGGCGACTTCCGGTTGCTGCGCCGCATCGGTATCGGCGGCGACAGCGAGGTCTACCTCGCCGACCAACTCAGCGTCGACAACCGCAAGGTGGCCCTGAAGGTCTACCGCCCTTCCGCAGCCGTCGCGAGCCGGCGCGACAACCCGTTCCAGCGCGAGCGACGCCTGCTGGCGCTGGTCACCTCCGACGTGTTCCCCTCGATCTATCGCTCGGGCATGGCCGACGCGCAGCGCCCGTACATCGCCATGGAGTACATCCACGGCAAGTCGCTGGGGCACTTCTTCGAGCGCGGCGACGAGGCGTTCTCGTGCGACGTGGCCCTGCGCGTGCTGGAGCGGCTGGTCGAAGGGCTGCACGAGCTGCACCAGGCCAACATCGTCCATCGCGACCTGAAGCCCGACAACGTCATCCTCACGCCGCGCTGGCAGGGGCATTTCCGTGTCAAGATGCTCGACTTCAGCCACGCGCGCGTCCCGTTCGGGCTCGAGCAGCGCGGAGTCGAAGAAGACGCCGACCTGTCCGGCACCCAGTACTACATGGCCCCCGAGCAGGTGGCCAAGACCGGCACCGACGAGCGCACCGACATCTACAGCCTCGGCATCTTGCTCTACGAGATGCTGACGAGCGTGCGCGCCATCCAACCCTACCAGGTCGCCAAGGGCATGGACTTCTTCGAGTACATGAACAAGAACCTGCCGATCCCCACGCGATCGGTCGGCACGTTCCGCCCCGACCTCCCCCCCGAGATCGACGGGGTCATCGCCAAGGCGTGCGCACGCGAGCCGAAGGCCCGCTACCAGAGCGTGATCGAGCTCCACGACGCCGTGAAGGCGTTGCTCGCCGCCCACGCGGCCGCGTCCGAGGAGGTCGCCGGGCAGGGCACGGACCGCGTCAACGTGTTCCGCCGCCTGGTCGGAAAGCTGAAGGGCTGAACCCCCATGGTCGAGCTCACGATCCCCACGCACTCCGCGGAGGAGATGCAAGACATCACCCGCGAGGTCCAGGCGGCGCTCGACCGGTTGGGCGTTCGACAGGGCGTCTGCACGGTGTTCGTCCCGCACACGACCGCCGCGGTCACGATCAACGAGAACGCCGACCCCGACGTGCCACACGACCTGCTGCTGGGGCTTCGCGAGATCGTGCGCGACCTCCCGGGCTTCCGGCACGCCGAGGGCAACTCGTCGGCGCACCTGAAGTCCACCCTGGTGGGCTGCTCGACACAGGTCGTCGTCCGCGACGGTCGCCTGGCGCTAGGTACGTGGCAGTCCCTGTTCTTCTGCGAGTTCGACGGACCGCGCACCCGCAAGCTGTGGGTGTCCGCCACGGGAGAGACATGATGGCCATCCTGCTCGACGGAAAGGTGCTGGCAGCTCGCAAAGAGGCCGCGCTCGCGGAGCGCGTAGCGGCGCTCGCGCTTCGCGGGATCACGCCCGGGCTCACCGTGATCCTCGTCGGTGACGATCCCGCCAGCCACGTCTACGTGCGCAACAAGGAGCGGGCCTGCGGACGCGTGGGCATCGCGTCGCAGGTGCTGCGCCTGCCGGCCGGGACGTCCGAAGCCGACCTGCTCGCGACGATCGACAGGCTGAACCGCGATCCCGCGGTGCACGGTCTGCTCGTCCAGGTACCGCTGCCGCGCCACATCGACGAGACACGCGTGATCGAGGCCATCGATCGGCACAAGGACGTCGACGGGTTCCACCCCGAGAACCTGGGGCGCCTGGTCGCCGGGTTGCCGACCTTCCCGTCGTGCACGCCGGCCGGGGTGATGGAGATGCTGCGCGCCTGGGCCGTCCCCATCGAGGGGCGCAACGCCGTGGTCGTGGGCCGCAGCGAGAACGTGGGGAAGCCCATGGCGCTCATGCTCCTGGCCGCCAACGCCACCGTGACCATGTGCCACTCGCGCACCCGGGACCTGGCCGCCGAGGTGGCGCGCGCCGACATCGTGGTGGCCGCCGTGGGGCGCGCCCGCATGATCCGCGGCGAGTGGATCAAGGAGGGCGCGGCGGTCGTCGACGTGGGCATGAACCGCCTGCCCGACGGCAAGCTCTGCGGCGACGTCGACTTCGAGGGCGCGTTCCCGCGGGCCGGATGGATTTCGCCCGTCCCCGGTGGCGTTGGGCTCATGACCGTCACGATGCTGCTCGAAAACACGCTCCGCGCCGCTTCGCCGGTCGTTGATTGCGCTTGACCCTCGCGAAAATGCGTTGCTAGTATCCGCCCCGAATCACGTGCAGGAATCCCCATGAAACGCACGCCGATCAACGAAGAACATCGAAAGGCCGGGGCGCGGATGGTCGAGTTCGCGGGCTTCGACATGCCCGTGCTCTACACGTCCGTCATCGACGAACACAAGCATTGCCGCGAGCACGTCGGGTTGTTCGACGTGAGCCACATGGGCGAGGTCTTCTTCCGAGGCCCCGACGCCCTGAAGGCCGTCAATCGTCTGCTCGCGAACGACATCGCGGCGCTCGAGGACGGACGCGCGGCGTACTCGCCGATGTGCCTGCCGACCGGCGGCATCGTCGACGACGTGATCGCCTACCGCATCGCGGCCGACCACGTGCTGGTCTGCGTCAACGCGTCGAACGTCGACAAGGACTACCGCTGGATGCACGAGAACAGCGCCGGGCTCGATTGCACGGTCACGAACGAGAGCGAGCGCTGGGCGCAGATCGCGGTCCAGGGCCCCAAGGCGCCGGAGTTGCTGGCTCGCCTGTTCGGCGACGAGTTCCGCACGATGGCGCCGTTCCGGCTCCGCCAGAAGACGTTCGAAGGCCGGCAGATGATCGTCGCCACCACCGGCTACACCGGCGAGCGCGGAGGCGAGATCTACTGTCCGACCGACGACGGCGCGTGGCTGTGGCGCACGTTGCTCGAGCGCGGCGCCGACCTGAACCCCCGCCCCATCGGCCTGGGGGCGCGCGACACGCTGCGGCTCGAGTACAAGTACTGCCTGTATGGCAACGATATCGACGAGACGACGAACCCCATCGAAGCCGGGCTCGCCTGGACCGTCAAGCTCACGCACGACTTCATCGGCCGACCGGCGATCGAGGCCATGAAGGCCGCGGGTCCGGCACGCAAGCTCGTCGGATTCAGGCTCGACGACAAGGGTATCGCCCGGCACGGCTATGACATCGTCTCCGCCGGCGGCGAGAAGATCGGGCACGTCACGTCCGGGACGATGTCGCCCAGCCTCGAGCAGCCCATCGGGCTGGCCTACGTCGCGTCGGCGCACGCGGCGATCGGCAGCACGTGGTTCGTCGACGTGCGCGGCAAGCAGCGGAAGGCTGTGGTCGTGGCCACGCCGTTCATCCAGAAGTCCAACTGATAGCGCGAAGGAATGGGGGAAGCATGAACATCCCGAAGGAATGCCGCTACACCCGAGAGCACGAGTGGGCCCGCCTCGAAGACGGGATCGTCACCATCGGCGTGACCGACTACGCGCAGGAGAAGCTCGGTGAGATCGTGTACGTCGAGCTGCCCGACGAGAACGACGAGGTCCGCAAGGACGAGTCGTTCGGCGTGGTCGAATCGACCAAGAACGCGTCGGACGTGATGGCGCCGGTCTCCGGGAAGGTGATCGAGGCCAACGGCACGCTCGAGGAGAACCCCGAGCTCATCAACAACGATCCCTACGAAGAGGGATGGATCATCCGCATCAACCCCGAGGACGTGGCCGAGCTCGACGAGCTGATGTCGGCGGACGAATACCGCGAGTATCTCGAGAAGATCGAGAGCGAAGGCGACGAGGGCTGATGCGGTACTTCCCCAACACCGAGTCCGACGTCCGGGAGATGCTGGCGGCCATCGGCATCCCCTCGACCGACGGGCTCTTCCAGGACATCCCCGCCGCGGCGCGGATCGTCGATCGGCTGCGCCTGCCCGAGGCCATGAGCGAGCTCGAGCTGCTCCGCGCGGTCGAGGAGCTCGGCGCACGCAATGCCGGGGCTCGCGTGCAACGCTCGTTCGTCGGCGCGGGCTCGTACGATCGGTACGTCCCGGCCGCGATCGACACCTTGCTGTCGCGCAGCGAGTTCTACACGGCCTACACGCCGTACCAGCCCGAGATCAGCCAGGGCACCTTGCAGGCCATCTTCGAGTACCAGTCCATGGTCTGCGGGCTGCTCGAGATGGACATCGCGAACGCGTCGATGTACGACGGCGCGTCGGCCCTGGCCGAGTCCATCCTGATGATCCGACGCATCAGCCGCAAGAAGCGCGTAGTCATCGCGGGCGCCGTGCACCCCGATTACCTGCGCGTCGTGAACACGTATTGCGAGCCCTTCGCGCAAGACCTGGCCACGGTGCCACCCCACGCGGCCTCCGGCCAGGTCGATCTCGAGGCCGTGCGCCGGGCGTGCGACCCCGACACGGCCGCGCTGGTCGTCCAGTCGCCCAGCTTCCTCGGCACCGTCGAGGACCTCGAGGCCATCTCGGAGTTCGCGCGGGCGCAGGGGTTGCTGCTCGTCGTGGCCTTCACCGACGCGGTGGCCTACGGCCTGTTGAAGCCGCCGGGACGCTACGGCGTCGACATCGCGGTGGGCGAGGGCCAGGCGCTCGGGATCCCGCTGGCGTTCGGTGGCCCGTACCTGGGGCTCTTCTCGGCGCGGGAACAGTACGTGCGCGCGATGCCGGGGCGGCTGATCGGCCGCACCACCGACGCGCGCGGCGAAGAGGGCTACGTGCTCACGCTCTCGACGCGTGAGCAGCACATCCGCCGCGAGCGTGCCACGTCGAACATCTGCACGAACCAGGGACTCTGCGCGTTGGCGTCGGCCATCTACCTGGCGTTGATGGGTCCGCAGGGGCTGAAGCGCGTGGCGACCGCCAGCCACCTGCTGGCCGAGCGCCTGAAGGCGCTGCTCGACCGGTCGTCGCGGGTCAAGCTCCCGTTGACGGGCCCCACGTTCTCGGAGTTCGTGGTCGAGCTGCCGATCGAAGCCGAGGCGGCCGTGGCCAAGGGCCTGTCCGCGGGCCTGGTGCCCGGTTTCGCGCTCGGAGGCTTCGGCGAAGGGTGGAAGAACCGCCTGCTCGTTTCGGTCACCGAGAAGCACACGCTGGCCGACCTCGACGCGCTCGCGACGTTCCTCCAGTCCGTCTGATCCCGACCGCTCTCTACCAGCACGGAGGTTCTCATGACGCGCACCACGCGAGTCGCCCTGATCGGACTGCTGCTGCTGCTGGCGTTGCCCGGCTGCCAATTCGTGCGGCTGAAGCTCGGCATCGGCTACGACGTCGACATCGCAGCGCCGGGCACGCCCGAGCGCGTGATCCAGGAGGCCCTGAAGGCCTCGCTGGAGCCCGACGCCGAGAAAGGCTGGGGCGAGTTCCTGAACCTCCTGCACACCGAGCAGAGGGACAAGGGCTCCCTCGAGTCCTGGAAGGGGTTGAAGTTCCGCGAGATGCGCAAGAAGGCGACGAACTACGTCACCAACGTCGCCACCACCGGCTTCACGGTCAAGCGCATTCGCGAGGAGGACGACGGGAACGTGTCGTACTTCCTGTATTCGCCGAAGACGGACATGCCTACGCCGTGCACGGTGAAGCCCGACCCGGAGCAGAGCAACGCGTGGCGAATCACGCGGTGTTCGTTGTAGATACGAGGGAAGGGCGGGGCAAGGCCGCATGCCAGGCCGCGCCCGGCCACGGTTTCGCTTGACATCGACCGTCCGACACGAATAATCCACGCGGTCGGTTCCACCCCACGAGGGCCCTTTCATGATCGACATGTCGAAGTACGGTAAGCGGTGGATCTGCCAGAAGTGCGGAGCCCGCTTCTACGACCTGAACAAGCCCGAGCCCATCTGCCCGAAGTGCGGGCACAACCAACTGCTCGACTCCGACCCCGACGACGACTTCCTCGAGGAAGAAGAAGAGGAGAAGGACGAGGCGTTGGCTGAGGACGAAGAGATCGACCTCGACGACAAGGAGCCGATCACCGAGGACACCGAGGGCGGCGAAGAAGAAGAGGAAGGCGGCGAAGAGTTCTGACCCGCGAGAGTCCATCGTGGCGACGCGGCGTTTTTCCGCTTCGCGAAGATGGGCTCAAAAAGGGTTGACACCGCTCTGAGCCTAGTGTACAAAGCCTCTCGCCTCTGGAAACAGAGGTTGTTCTCTGGCAACGCGGGAGTAACTCAGTGGTAGAGTGCAACCTTGCCAAGGTTGACGTCGCGGGTTCAAGTCCCGTCTCCCGCTCGTGAGAAAAAGCCGCCTTCGGGCGGCTTTTTCGTTTTAGGGCCCGACTTCGGTCGGGCTCTTTCGTTATTGGGCCCGACTTCGGTCGGGCTTCTTCACATCCAGGGCTACTCTCCACGCACGGGCCCGCGCGTGTTCTTCACGTCGCTGCGGCGGTGCTTGCCTTCCAGGCGACGCTCCTTCGAGGCCTTGCTCGGCCGGGTGGGGTGGCGCGGCTTGGGGCGTACGTGAGCGCGCGCGATCAGGTCCATCAGGCGGTTGACGGCGTCGTCGCGGTTCTGCTCTTGGGTGCGGAAACGCTGCGCCTCGATCAGCAGGACCCCTCGATCGGTGACACGCGCGCCCGCCAGACGCGCCAGACGCCTGCGGACGGCCTCGGGCAGCACGGTCGAAGCGGCCAGGTCGAACCGCAGGCGCACGGCCGTCGACACTTTGTTGACGTTCTGTCCGCCGGGGCCCGACGACCGGTAGGATTCGAACGTGATCTCGCCGGCGCGCTCGAGGTCCTCGAACGTGACGGGGGCAGGGGGCGGAGGGACGGGGGCGTCGGGGCTCATCGCTGGAACGCTACCGCGAAGGCGGCTCGTCGTCGCCCGAAATCGGAAGGGCGGAGGAGTTGGGCCGTCACCCGGACGGCGTCAGCCGACGCCTCACCCACCGCCCGACGAGCACCCGCCGCCCCCTCCGCCCCCGAAGCTCGGGACCGAGCGCGCGCCTTCGCTGCGCGACGCGAACGTCGACAGCAGCTTGCGGGCCTCCTCGTGGCACTCGGGGCACTCGACCGGCGTCTCGTCCGAGGCGCGGCGGATGCGTTCGAAGGTGACGTCGCAGGCGTCACAGCGGTATTCGAAGATAGGCAAGGCCGACTCCATGAGCAGCTACTCACGGAGCGGGACGCTAGTGCCTGCGGCGCAGGTGTCAACCGGCAGTCGCCGAGCCGGCGCCTACTCCACGTAGACCGCCCCCATCATCCCGAGGCCGACGTGGATCTGGCAGTAGAAGCCGTACGCGCCGGGCTCGGTCACGGTAAACTCGGCCGACGTGCCGCTCGCGGTCATCGGTTCGAACGGGCTGGCGGCGTCTGGGACGCCGTCGCTGCCTCCGACGAGCGGGTGGAACGAGAACGTCCCCTCGAACACGAGCTTGGTCCCTGCGCTGACCACCAGGCACGCCGGGGAAAACGTGTAGCCCCCAACCCCGAAGGTGATGGTGACGCTCGCCTGGCCGGTGTCATCCTGCGCCGTGGCCTTGGCGCATCCGTTGAGGTCCGGATAGGCCACCTCGGCGGGCACGTCGGCGGGCACGTCGGCGAGAGCATCGTCGTCGCCCTCGGACGTCCCGTCCGCGAGGGTGTCCGCGGAGGTGTCGACCGAGGCCTCGGCGGATCCGTCGGGGGGCAGGTCCGCTGACAGATCGATCGCGGGATCGTCCGGCAGATCGGCTGTCACCTCGGCGGGGGCGTCCGCTACGACCTCTTCGGTCGGTTCGTGGGACGACCCTCCGCCGCTGGAACACGACGCCGCGCTTATGAAAAGCGCCAGCGCCAGGATGGGGAGACGTTTCTGGGTCACGGCGACCTCCGGAGTTAGGTATTGCTAACGTTGGGTTCAAGCTAAGGAGGATTCCCTTTGGCGCAAGAGCGCGCGCGTTGACCCCCGCGGGACTGCTGCCTATACTCAGCACGCGGACCATCGCCGTCCGTTGCCAGGGGAGGTTGCCATGAGCCGGTTGGTCGTACTCTGCACGCTGATCGCGTTCCCCGCGCTCGTGTACGCGCAAGAGGAGCCCGCCGAGGGCTCGGACGTGATGACGGGCAAGATCCTCGTCAAGCTGAGCTCCGACTATGCCAAGCCGTTCATCAACGGCGACGAGTTCGAGGGCTACGAGTTCGAGGACGACGGCAAGCTGCTGCTCATCGTGGGACAGCGTCGCGACGCGACGTTCACGGTGAAGATCGTCCCGATGTACCCCGACCTGGCGCCGTACGAGTTCGAGGTGAAGCCCGAGGACTGGAAGCTCGAGAAGGTCGGAAAGAACGTCAAGGAATGGCAACTGAAGCGCACGGTCAAGTTCGAGAAGGCGAAGATCGAGGAGCCCCCGAAGGAGACCGCTCCCCCCCCGACCCTGGCCCCCGAGCCGCCGCCTCCTCCTCCCGTCGATCCGTCCAAGGCCGGTGAAGACTTCCTGAAGGGCGCGCCTGCCGCCAAGCCCGCGGGCAAGTAGGTGCGCTGGGTCTTCCGCATCGCGCTGGCCCTCGGGCTCGCGCTGCTGGTCCTGGTCCTCGCCGCGTTCCTGTTCTCCGAGCAGCGCATGCCGGCGCTCATCTCGTATCTTCCCACCCCTTCGGGTGCGCCACCTGGCGGGTTCCCTGGCGTCGGAGCCGCGGCGTCCGCCACCGACCGCCGTGTCGCCACGCGCGCCTACATGGGCGGCATCCCGGCACACCTCACGTGCGCCGGGATCGACCCGGTCGCGTTCGACGCCCTGATGGTGAAGGTCGATGCGCGCATCGAAGCGTTCGAACAGGCGTGGTCGAAGTATCGCGCGGAATCGACGATCTCGCGACTGAACGCGGCCGGCCGGACCTTCGAGGTCGACCCCGAAACGGCCGGATTGCTGGCGGCTTCCCGCGAGTTCACTGCCGCGTCCGAGGGCGCGCTCGACGTGACGGTCGAACCCGTGATCGCGTTGTGGAAGTCCGCCGAAGCGCGGGGACAGGAGCCGAGCGACGACGAGATCGCCCTGGCCCTGGCCGCTATCGGGCCGGAGCGCTGGGGCGTAGAGGGCGCCACCGTACACCGCGAGCCGGGTGTGCGCTTCGACGTGAACGCGATCGCCGAGGGGGCCATGGCGGACGCCGTCCTCTCGATGTTCCGCGACGCCGGGTGCGACCGCGCCATCGTCGAGCTGGGTGGCGACATCGCCTTGTACCGCGCTTCGGGACAACCCCCGTTCCGTATCGGCGTCGACGAACCGAAGGACACCACGCGCCTGTTCGCGACCCTGGAGGTCGACGCCGGCGCCGTCGACACCGCCGGGGACTACAACCGATTCCTGCTGATCGCGGGGCGGCGCTACGGCCACATCGTCGATCCCCGCACGGGGCGTCCCGTCGCCCCTGAGCTCGTCTCGGTCACGGTGGTAGCGCCGACCGCGCTCATCGCCGACGCCTGGGATACGGCGTTGTTCGTGCTGGGCTGGGACGCGGCCCGGAGGGTCGTCGAAGCGCGCCCCGAGCTCGAGGCCGTGCTCGTGCATCACGATGGACGGGTGTGGGTATCGAAGGGACTCGAAGGGAAGGTCCGGTTCGCCAACGGCGATCAGAAGCGATAGGCCAGGCCGGCCGAGAACTGAGCGCCCAGGTTGAAGCGATCGTTCGGATCGGCAGGGCCGCACGCCCCGTACCCGCAATCGCTGTAGGTCTCGGCGCCCAGGTTCTTGTACACGGCCAGCACGCGCACGTCGCCGAACAGCTCCAGCGCATCGGTCAACTGCACGCGCACGCCGCCGCCGACCTGGCCGGCCGGCTCCCACAACTCGTGGATCTCGGCGCCGTTGCCGTAGCTGAGCTCGGTGATGTGCACGCCCACGCCGGCCAGGGCGTACGGGTTCAGGCGCGCCTCGGGGAAGAAACGGTAGATGCCCGACAGCATCAGCGGCATGGTGCGCTGGCGGAAGTCGCCTTCCCCGCCGATCAGGTAGTCGAACCCGAGCTCCAGGCCGAACGAGGGGGACACGTCGCCGCGGACGAAGATCCCGAGGCCGCCGAGGGCGGGGTTCTCGAGGCGCGAGAGCGCGAGCTTCTGGCCTTCGAGCAGGATGGCGCTGGGGCGGACGCCCACGGCCAAGCCTGCGCCGCTGGCGGGGCCGGACTCGACCATGCGACGCGGCGCGGGCTCGGCGTAGACCACGCCGGTGTGGACCACGGGCGCCGCCTGGTACACCGTGCGCCGCTCGACCACGTGCACGGGCGCCGGCACCGCGTGCGTCACGACGGGCCGATAGGCCACCGCCGGGCCGTGCACCACGGCCGGGCGATACGAGACCACAGGGGCGTTTCCGCGACCCCGCGTCGGGTGAGCCTTGTACTTGCCGGGGCGGGCGTCGAGGGGGCTCGCGAGCAGCAGCGAAGCCAAGGTCACGAGCAAGAACAGCTTCGAGGTCTTCATGGCCGTCTCCCGCGTCCATCGTCCGGAAGGTTCGACGCGGAGGCTCGCGGCCTATTCACGAGGGCTGGGACGGCGGTGTGGCAGGAAGGATGCGCGAGCAGCGGGATCTACGGGGCAGGCTTGGCTTCCTCGGCCTTGGGCGCGTCGGCGGCGGGCTTGGCTTCCTCGGCCTTGGGTTCGCCCTCCGGAGCCTTGGCGGCGGCGGGGGCCTCGGCCGGGGCCGGCACGACGGCAGCGCCGATGTTGTCGGGGTCGAAGCCGTAGCGCGCGCGCCACGCCCACACGGCCATCTCGAGCTCGCCGGCCCAGAACTTGCTGGAGGCGGTGCCGAGGTCGGCCTCGTTGCGCCACAGGTCGACCAGCTTGGCGAAGGTGTACTCGTCACCCGCGCCGAGGCGCAGCATGGCGATCATGCCGAAGCGGCGCAGGTCGGTCTCGGAGCCCTTGGACTTCTTGAAGCGCTTGAACAGGCGGTCGATGGTGTCCTTGGACTTGTCGCCGATCTGACGGATGGCCAGGGCGGCCTTGGCGGCGACGATCGGGTCGACGCTGTCGAGTTGCTCCTTCCAGCACGCCAGGTCGTCCTTGCACTTCTCGACCAGGCCGAGCTGCGTGGCGATGTCGGCGTTCTCGTCGAACAGGGCCTTGACGACTTCGCTCTTGTCGGTCGTGCGCATCTTGGTGAAGGCCTCGAAGTGCGCGAAGTCCATACCGATGGCGATCGGGATCTGCAGCGGAGCGCGGAAGCGGTCGTCCTTCTCGGCCTTGAAGACCTCGAGCAGCAGGTCGAGGGCACCGGGAGTGCCGAGCAGGCCGAGCGCCGTGGCCGTGTCGAGGCGCTGCTGGATGTCGGCGTCGGTGTTGTTCAGGATCTCCTTGGCCTTCGGCAGGATCTCGTCGGAGCCGATGGCGCCGAGCGCGAGCATGGTGACCTTGATGCGGTTCGACTGGTTCATCTTCCACATCTCGATCTGCTTGTCGCTGAGACCGGCCGGCAGGGTCAGGGGCATGGCCTGCTTGTTGATGAGCGCGATGGCGCCCTTGGGATCGAGGAAGTCGCCGATGGTCTGGACCAGCATGGGGCTGTCGGCCCACTCGAAGTCGAGGATGCCGTACGTCTGGCAGTACGCGGCCAGGGTGGCGTTCTTGCCGTCGAGGGTCTCGAGCAGGCGGTCGAGCGCCGGCGTGCCGATCTGCAGGAGCGCGCGGCGCGCCACCTGGTACATGCGCTCTTCCTTCAGGGTGCGCAGGAACATGGCGTTGATGAGCGGGTCGATGGCGCGCGCCGAGCGCAGCAGGCCGAGCTTCTGGGCCGCGGTCACGTTGACCACGAGCTCCTGCTTGTTGGCGTCGCCCTCGAGCAGCTTGAGCAGGACGTCCTCGAGCCCCTTCAGGCCCTCGACGTCCTCGGTGCGCCCCTTCTCCTTGGGACCCACGACGGCGATGAGCGCCTGCAAGGCCTGGCTGCGGGCCTTCACGAACTCGGGGTTCTCGAGCAGCTTGATGAGGTCGTCCTTGGCCTCGGTCACGTGCCAGTCCTGGATGATCGCGGCGGACAGGCCGGCCGTGTTGCGATCGGAGAGGCCCTTGCGGAGGATGGTGAGCGACTGGGCCGCCCACGCCTTCTCGTGCTCGTTGACCTCGCCCTTGATGACGCCGGGGTGCCAGCCGATCTTCTGCACCGTACGCACGACGTCGTCACGGTACTTGTCCTGATCGAACATCTCTTCGAGCTTCGGGATGGCCATCTTGCACTTCTGGTCGCCGATCTCGCGAAGCGCGTCCTTGGCCTTCACGGGGCTGGCCAGGTCCTTCACGAACTTGGGGCAGGGGCTGCGCTCGCCGCGGACACAGGCCGCGAGGGCGAGGGCGACGAGGAGCGTGAGGGCCAGCGTACGATTCGCGAAGAGCTTCATGAAGGTGTCCTCTAGGTGCTTGGACGTCGGCCCACTATAGACGACGCGCCGCGGCAGGGTCAAGCGGAACGCGTGGCCGGGCGGTGACTCGATCTGCGGACGGGAGGCCGCCCTTCAGGAGAGCACGCCGTCGCGCTCCAGGGCATCGACCTCGGAGGGCGTGAACCCGGCGCCCAGCAACACGTCGCGCGTCTCGTGCCCGGCAGGAGCTGGCAGGGGGCCCGGCGCGGCAGGGGACGCCGAGAGGTGGAGGGGCGAGCCGATCTGCGCCAGAGCGGCCCCGTCGGCGGTGCGTTGCTCGTGCCGCATCGCGCGCGCGCGCGCCTGAGGATGATCGAAGGCCTCGCCGACCGTCAGGACCGGGTCGACGCACGCCTCGACGCGCTCGAACACCGTCGTCCACTCGGCCAGCGTGCGGGTGCGGAAGGCGGCCGCGAGGCAGCTGCGGGCCCCCTCGAGGTCGTCGGGCTCCACGCCGCCGGCGGCCAGGTCGGGTGCGCCGATCGCGTCGCAGAGCAGCGCGAAGAACTTGGGCTCGAGGCTGCCGACCGCGACGTGGCGGCCGTCGCTCGTCTCGTAGCACCCATAGAGGGAGCCGCCCGTGAACAGGTGCGCGCCGGGCACCGGGTCGATGCCCGTCGCGAGGCCGCTCGAGCCGACCAGCGCGTTCAGCGACAGCGCCGCGTCGTAGATCGCCAGGTCGAGCAGTTGGCCTTCGCCCGTGCGCGTGCGATGGAGCAGCGCCGCGAGCACGGCGATGACGAGGTGCGCTCCGGCGGAGAGATCGGCCGCCTGGATGGCGGGGGAGGGCGGCACCTCGCCCGGACGGCGCGCATACGAGAGCACGCCCGCGAGCGCCAGGAAGTTGAGGTCGTGGGCGGGGCGCTTCGCGAAGGGGCCCTCCTGGCCGAAGCCGGAGAGCGACGCGTAGATCAGCCCCGGGTTCTCGGCCAGCAGGCGCGGTCCGTCGAGCCCGAAGCGCGCCATGACGCCGGGGCGGAACTGCTCGACCACCACGTCGAACGACGCCGCCAGCCGACGCGCGACCAATTGCCCACGCGGCTCGGTCAGATCGAGCGCGATCGAGCGCTTGCCGCGGTGCAGCCACGCGCCGGCCGCCGGGATCGGACCGAACGGCCCCTCCACGGCCGGCGCGAGCGCCTCAATCAGGTCGGGGTGGTGGCGGGACGTGACCCGCACGACGTCGGCGCCCAGGTCGGCCAGCATCAGCGTGCCGTACGGCCCGGGGAGCAGGCGCGAGAAGTCGAGGACGCGGATGCCCGCGAGAGGACCGGTCACGAGGGACCCCCGCCGCGAGGGTGAAGAGGCCAAATACGACGAAGCCCGAGGCCGGGGCCTCGGGCTTCTCGGGTCGCGGGGACAGGATTTGAACCTGTGACCTTCGGGTTATGAGCCCGACGGGCTGCCTGACTGCCCCACCCCGCAACACAGGCGGGCCACTATATACGTCGGAGAGCCTCGGGCTGTCAAGGCCGAATCTCGGAATTCCCGGGCCGGGCCTTTTCGCTTGTCGCTGTCATACGGTTCTGATTCAATTCGACCTCGAACCCGGTCCTGGTCAACCACGGAGGAGCCTTCATGAGCCCCAACCCCTACTTCGTCGACGAGAGCAAGCCCTGGTTCTCCGAAGAGGCCGGGTGGCCCACCGAGGTGCCTCGGAACTACGAGTTCCCGCGCATGACGCTGTCCGAGATGCTGAAGGAGAGCGTGGCGCTCCACGCCGACCAGCCGTGCGCGTGGTTCCTCGACGGCTTCATGACGTACCGCCAGCTCGACGATTACGTCGATCGCCTGGCCAACGCGCTGCACAAGCTGGGGTTGCGCAAGGGCGACGTGGTGACGTTGCTGCTGCCCAACAGCTTCCAGTACGTGGTCGGCTACTACGCCTGCCAGCGCGTCGGGCTGATCGCGTCGGGCGTCAACCCCACCTACAAGCCGGGCGAGGTCCTGCACCAGCTCAAGCTGACCAAGGCCAAGGCGATGATCGTGCTGGACTCGCTGTACGAGCCCACGGTCGCGCCCATCCTGAAGGACACGCACATCAAGCACCTGATCGTCACGAACGTGGTCGACCTGGTGCCGATGAGCCCGCTGAAGAAGATGCTCGGGAAGCTCCTGAAGAAGATCCCGACGGGGCCGGTGCCGGCCGATGCCCTCCGGCTGCTCGACCTCCTGAAGAACCCGCCGACGCCCCCCGAGGTCGAGATCGACGTGCACTCGCCCGCCACCTACATCATGACGGGCGGCACCACGGGCGTGCCCAAGGCGGCCATGCTCAGCCACCACAACTGCGTCTCGAACGCCATCCAGGCGCGCCTGTGGCTGTACAAGATCGAGCCGGGCATCATGAACATCGGCATCCTGCCGCTGTTCCACTCGTTCGCCATGACCGCGGTCATGAACCTCACGCTGCACGTGGGCGGCTGGATCCTGCTCTTCCCGCGCCCGCCGGCCATGGCCGAGCTCTGCCAGCGCATCCAGGACCTGACGCCGCCCGCCGGCGCCACGTTCTGCGGCGCCGAAATCCTGTTCAAGAAGTTCGCCGAGTTCCCCGAACTGAAGAAGTACAACCTCGACGGCAAGCTGTCGCTCTGCGTGTCGGGAGCCGGGCCGCTGCACCGTCCCGTGCAGGAGGCCTTCGAGAAGGCCACGGGAGCGCGCCTGGCCGAAGGCTACGGCCTGACCGAGACCTCTCCCGTGGTCAGTGCGCACCCGTTCTGGGGCAACCGCAAGATCGGCACGATCGGCCTGCCGTTCACCGGCACCGAATGGCGCATCGTCGACAACGCCGACTGGCGTCGCGAGCTGCCGCAGGGCGAGGCCGGCGAGATCGCGGTGGCCGGGCCGCAGATCATGCTCGGCTACCTCGACAAGCCCGAGGAGACCGCCGAGACCATCGTGGAGCTCGACGGCAAGCGCTGGTGCCTCACGGGTGACATCGGCCGCATGGACCAGCAGGGCCGCGTGACCATCGAGGACCGCAAGAAGCAGATGATCAAGTTCAAGGGCTACCCGGTGTTCCCCACCGAGGTCGAGACCCTGCTCATGGGGCACGAGGGCGTGAGCGAGGTCGCGGTGGCGGGCTTGCCCGACGCCGAGACCGGCGAGATCATCAAGGCATGGGTGGTCGTGAAGGACAGCTTCAAGGGCCGGATCACCGAGGCCGACCTGATGGCGTGGGCCAAGGAGAACCTGACCCACTACAAGGTCCCGCGCTCCATCCAGTTCGTCGACGAGCTGCCCAAGAGCATGATCGGCAAGGTCCTGCGGCGCGTGCTGCAAGAGGCCGACCCCATCTGGCAGGCCGCGCAGGCCGCCAAGAAGAAGTAGGCCGTCGTCCCCGAGTCTCCCACCCAGGCGTTGACAGCCGCGTCCGGGGCGCTACCCTCCAACGCCGTACGTCACCCCTTGCCGGAGGGCGCCCGATGAATCCTCACATCTTTCGCGAGTACGACATCCGCGGCGTCTTCGAGGACGACCTGAACGAAGAGTCGGTGACCACGCTGGGCCGGGCATTCGGTACCTACTACCTCGATCGGGGCAAGCGTCGCATCGCGCTCGGACGCGACACGCGGCTCTCGAGCCCCGCGATCCGCGACTGGCTGGTCCGCGGGCTGCTCGACGCCGGCGTCGACGTGGTCGACATCGGGATGGTCCCGACGCCGCTGACGTACTACAGCACGTTCAAGCTGGGCCTCGACGGCTCGGTCATGATCACCGGCAGCCACAACCCGCCGCAGTACAACGGCTTCAAGATCACCATCGGCACCGACGCCCTGTTCGGCGCGCAGATCCAGGACCTGCGCGCGATGATCGACGACGGCGAGCTCCGCACCGACGGCGGCGGACGGGTCGAGCTCTACCCGACGCTGGTCGAGGAGTACCAGGCCGACGTCGCGGAGCGCATCCACCTGGGCGAGCGCAAGCTGCGCATCGTGGTCGACGCGGGCAACGGCGTCGGCGGGTTCGTCGCGCTGCCGCTCTTCGCGACGTTGGGGCTCGAGGTCGAGGGCCTGTTCTGCGAGCCCGACGGCACCTTCCCGAACCATCACCCCGACCCCAGCGAGGAGCACAACCTGGCGGCGTTGCGCGAGCGCGTGCTGGCCTCGGGAGCCGATCTCGGCATCGCGTACGACGGCGACGCCGACCGCATCGGCGTCATCGACGACAAGGGGACCGTCCTCCCGGGCGATCGCCTGCTCGTGGCGCTGGCACGCGACATCCTGCAGGACAACCCGGGCGGTACGATCGTGGGCGAGGTGAAGTGCTCGCGCGTCTTGTTCGAAGAGATCGAGAAGGCGGGCGGTCGCGCTATCATGTCGCGCGTCGGCCACAGCCTCATCAAGGCGCGCATGAAGGAAGAGGGCGCGTTGCTGGCCGGCGAGATGAGCGGCCACGTCTTCTACAAGCACCGCTGGTTCGGGTTCGACGACGCGATCTACACGTCGGCGCGATTGCTGGAAATCCTCTCGAAGTCGACCCTCAAGATGTCGGAGTTGCTTGCAGATGTGCGCAAGACCCACGTCACGCCCGAGACGCGCGTCGACTGCCCCGACGCCATCAAGTTCCAGGTCGTGGCCGAGGTTACCGAGCAGTACCGGCAGGGCGGCGATACGGTCGTCGACATCGACGGCGTGCGCGTCGAGCGCTCCACGGGGTGGGGGCTGGTGCGCGCCTCGAACACCTCGCCGGTGATCGTGATGCGCGCCGAGGGCAACACGAAGAAGGCCCTCGACGCCATGTGGGCCGACCTGAAGAAGCGCGTCAAGGCCGGCATCGCCCGGCACGCCGGTCAATAACCCGCGTAGGCGCGTCGATTCCGGGTCGCGCCACTCCGGCGCTTCCCGTCGATCGCAAGCTGCGCTATACTATGGGGAAGTTGAACCCGAGACTCTGGAGGGTGGGATGAAGCGTGTCCTGTTCGGCTCTTTCCTGGTCGTGCTGCTGGTGGCGGCTCCGGGCGCCTTGAGCGCTGCGGCGTGCGACAACGAGAACCCGTGCGGATGCGGCGAGGCCTGCGTCGACGGGACGTGCCAGTTCCTGGCGTGTGACGGCAAGCAGTGCGGGCCCGACGGCTGCGGCGGAGTCTGCGGCGAGTGCGCCGTCGGCCAGTTCTGCGATCTCGATCAGTGTACCGGGTCGCTGCCCCGAGGCTGCGAAGAGTCCGCGACGGGCGGCTGCGCTGTCAAGGCGTACGAGTGCGTGGCCGTAACTGCGGATTGCACGCCGGAGTGCACGCTCGGCAACATGTGCTTGAACGGCACGTGCGTGGTGCCCGAGCCCTCGTGCAATCCGACGTGCGACGAGTCGCACGTTTGCCGCCTGAACGTCACGACGCCCTGCGGCTGCGAGGCGTGTGTGACCGACCAGGACACGAACTGCCTGACGGTGTGGGACTTCGCCTGCGTCCTGCTGTGCAAGGAGTGCGGTACGTCGTGCACGGCCTGCGAGGCCAGCTGCGACGGCAAGGTGTGCGGGAGCGACGGCTGCGGCGGCTCGTGCGGCACCTGCGAGACGGGCACCTGCGAGGACGGCCAGTGCGTGCTGTGCTCGTGCAATGGGGTCGAGTGCGGCGAAGACGGCTGCGGCAACTCGTGCGGCGAGTGCGAGGCCGGCTTCTTCTGCGACGCGGGTTCGTGCATCGAGGATCCGTGCAAGGGCTACACGTACGAGGGCTGCTGCGACGGCAACACCGTGAAGTGGTGCCAGGGTGGCGAGATCCTGTCGGACAGCTGCGACGAGGAGCCGGTGTGCGGTTGGGACGGCTTCGGCTACTACTGCGGCACCGACGGCGGCGCTGACCCCGACGGCTTCTTCCCCATCCAGTGCCCCGACTGCACCCCCGCGTGCGGCGCCAAGGAGTGCGGTGGCGACGGCTGCGGCGGCGTGTGCGGCCTGTGCGACGCCGAAGAGAGCTGCGAGAACGGCTTCTGCGTGGCGTGCGTCCCGCACTGCGAGAACAAGGAGTGTGGCGACAACGGCTGCGGCGGCTCGTGCGGCACCTGCGGTGCCGACCTGTTCTGCGTCGAGGGCATGTGCCTCGAGGATCCCTGCATGGGCATCACCGACGTGGGCTGCTGCGACGGCGACACCGTGAAGTTCTGCTCGATGGGCGAGCTCGTCGAGGAGGACTGCACCGGCACCCCGTCGTGCGGCTGGATGGCCGGCCCCGAGTTCTACGCGTGCGGCACCGACGGCGCCGGCGATCCGAGTGGGGCCTACCCGCGCGCCTGCCCGGGAACGGAAGTGCCCGATTGCACCGGCAAGGAATGTGGCGACGACGGAGCCGGCGGCTCGTGCGGCGACTGCCCCGCGGGCGAGGTCTGTGAGGCCTTCCAGTGCGTACCGGAGGTCTGCGAGCCCCAGTGCGCGGGCAAGGAGTGCGGTGACGACGGCTGCGAAGGCTCGTGCGGCGAGTGCACCGGCACCGACGCGTGCGTCGAGGGGCAGTGCGTCCCCTGCGAGCCCCAGTGCAACGACAAGGAGTGCGGTGACAACGGCTGCGGCGGCTCGTGCGGCGAGTGCGCAGCCGACGAGGAGTGCAAGGACTTCGTTTGCGAGCTGAAGCCCTGCGAGCCCCAGTGCACGGGCAAGGAGTGCGGGCCCAACGGCTGCGGTGGCACGTGCGGCGCGTGCGTCGCCGGCTCGTCGTGCAACGACGCGGGCCAGTGCATCGACGACCAGCCCGAGATCGAGCCCGACACCGTGGAGCCCGACGTGGCCACCGACACGACCACGGACACGACCGTGGCCGACGAAGGCAAGGACGAGGGCGGCGGCGGCGGATGCTCCGTCGACGGCGGCTCGAGCTTCGGCTCGTTCTGGCTGCTGGCCCTCGCGCTCGCCCTGATCCCCGCCTGGCGGCGTCGCGTCGCCTGATCGCGTCTCGTGACTCCGCCCCGAAGCCCCTCGGGCGCCCCCTGAACCTGCGCGCGCAACTCCTCGAAGAGCGCTCTTGAATCTCGCCGTTGCCTTCGGTAGGTTACGGCCGCCTTTCCATTCTGGCTGGAGCTATCCATGCTCACTTCTCCGCGCGCGTTCCTGGCGCTGGCCGTGGCGATCCTCGCGAGCTCGTTGGCAGGGTGCGGTCGCGAGGCCGCCTCACCGGGTCGTGGCCCGTCGGCGTTCGTGACCGACTACGGTCGCCTGCTCCCGGCGTTCCCCCTGGCGCACGAGCTGCGCGTCCCCGGCAAGGCCGACGCGGCGGGCGACTACCACGCCGCGCACCCCGCCTGGTACGAGCCGACGGTGGCCCCGACCGGTACCTTCCGCGCCATGCGCGAGTGGGAGCCCATGTCGACGATGCTGATCGCCTACACGACGTCGCTGATCGGCGACAGCGCGGTGGGACAGACCGTCGTCTTCACCATCAAGGCGGCCTACCAGCAGGGAACGATCACCGTGCTCGTCGACGGCGCCGCCGCGCGGGACGACCTGGTGCCGAAGCTGGTTCAGGCGGGCGTCCCTGCCGACGCCATCGGTGACGGCAAGGCGGTGCGCTTCGAGCAGGTGCCGCTGGACGCGTTCTGGACCATCGACTTCGGGCCGCTCCCCCTGGTCAGCGCGACCAACACGGTGGCCTTCCTCGACTGGCGCTACTACTGGGCACGCTACCTCGACGACGCGGTGCCGAGCGAGCTGGGTGAGCGCTGGGGCACGACCGTGTATCGCATGCCGGCCAACTACGAGGGCGGCAACTTCCAGGCCGACGGGATGGGCACGTGCTACACGAGCGAGCGCGGCCTGCAGAACGCGGGCGTGCCCGAAGCCGACCTGCGCGCCCATTTCGAATCCTATGCGGGCTGCGACACGTTGGTGGTCTTGAAGGACATCGCCGCCGACGGCACGGGCCACGTCGACATGTTCTTCAAGCTGGTCACGCCCGCCCGTGCCATCCTCGGCGCGTTCACCGACGCCCAGGATCCGCAGGCGCGCGCGGACATGAACGACAACGACACGCTGCTGCGCGGGCTGGCGCTGCCGGCCGGCACGGCGATGACCGTGCTGCGCATGCCGCACCCGAACGCCTACAACGGCGGGTGGGGCGTGGTCCCGCGCACGTACCTCAACTCGACGCTCTTCAACGGGTTGAACCTGTGGCCGGTGTATACGGCCGACCAGGATCTGCAGGCCGACGCCGAGCTCGTCTGGAAGGAGGCCATGCCCTCCTGGAACCACGTGGGCATCCCGTCCGACGAGATCTCGACGCTGTCCGGAGCCATCCACTGCATCACGCGGACCCTCCCCGACCTCCCGTTGGCGCGCTGGATCGACGCAGGCGCGTGCGATCCGACGACGGCGACCTGTGTGGCCCCCGCGGGCGGCTATTCCGGTGCCTGTACGAACGACGCCGGGTGCAACGGCCCCGAGTGGCTGTGCGTGGTCAGCGGCACGTGCGGGGCGGTCGTCGACGCGTGCCAGGGCGTCACCTACGAGGGCTGCTGCGACGGCTCCACCGTGACGTGGTGCGAGAACGGCGCGTTGCAGTCCCTCGACTGCGCCGCGCAGTCCCCGAGCGCGTCGAAGTGCGGATGGTCGACGACGGCGGGCTACTACTGGTGCGACGCGGTGGGCGCGACCGATCCCTCGGGGACGTTCCCGTGGGCGTGCGAGGGCGGGTGCGTGCCGGACTGCTCGACCAAGGGCTGCGACCAGGACGACGGGTGCGGCCACCCCTGCGGCTGCGCGGCGGGCTTCCTGTGCCAGGCGGGCGTGTGCGAGGCGTGTGTCCCTGCGTGCGACGGCAAGGTGTGCGGCGACGACGGCTGCGGCGGTTCGTGCGGCACCTGCGGGCTCGACGAAGGGTGCCAGGCCGGCCAGTGCGTGAACCTGTGCGGCGGGCTCACCTACGAGGGGTGCTGCGACGGTTCGAAGGTCAGCTGGTGCGACGTGAACGGCACGCAGACCGTCGACTGCGCGACCGCCGGCACGACGGCGAAGAAGTGCGGGTGGGACGCCGCCGCGGGCTACTACTGGTGCGGCGACGCGACCGCGAGCGACCCCTCCGGGGCCTTCCCGTGGGCGTGCGAGGGCGGGTGCGTGCCGGACTGCTCGACCAAGGCCTGCGACCAGGACGACGGCTGCGGCCAACCCTGCGGTTGCGCCACCGGGTACCTGTGCCAGGCGGGCGTGTGCGAGGCGTGCGTCCCGGCCTGCGACGGCAAGGCTTGTGGCGACGACGGATGCGGCGGCTCGTGCGGCACCTGCGGCGCGGGCCTGACGTGCACGGCCGGGGCGTGCCTCGACGCGTGCCAGGGGCTCACCTACGAGGGATGTTGCGACGGAAGCGTCGTGCGGTGGTGCCAGAACGGAGCCGTGCAGCAGGTCGACTGTGCGACGAGCTCGACCGCCGCGGGGCCGCTCTGCGGGTGGGACGCCGCGAACGCGTACTACTGGTGCGACACGACGGGCGCACCGGAGCCGACGGGGCAGTTCCCGCGGGCGTGCGCGACCACGTGCGTCCCGGCCTGCGGTGGCAAGGCGTGCGGCGACGACGGCTGCGGCGGCTCGTGCGGCACCTGCGCCGTGGGCCAGGCGTGCGTGAACGGCCAGTGTGACGAGTGCGACGGGCTCACGTACGAGGGGTGCTGCGATCACGACGTGGTGCGCTGGTGCGACAACGGCCAGCGCTTCGAGGTCGCCTGCGCGGGCAGCTCCTCGGGCGACGTGTGCACCTGGAACGCCACGCTCGGCTACTACTGGTGCGGAACCACGGCCCTGGCGGAGCCCACCGGGGCGTTCCCGCCGGTCTGCGATGGGTGCGTGCCCGATTGTACCGGCCGCCTGTGCGGCTCCAACGGCTGCTTCGGCAGCTGCGGAGCCTGCCCCGACGGGCAGATTTGCCGCGGCGGCGCCTGCGAGGTCTGCGCGCCCTCGTGCGACGGCAAGAACTGCGGTGACGACGGGTGCCTCGGCTCGTGCGGCGCGTGCTCCCAGGGCCTCGTGTGCCAGGCGGGGCAGTGCGTCGACCCGTGCGGCGGCATCACGTTCGAAGGCTGCTGCGACGGCTCGACCGTGAAATGGTGCGGCGGCGCGTCGGTCCAGGTCCTCGACTGCGCCACGTGGTCCGGCGCCAGCGGCTCGCGGTGCGGGTGGGACGCGACCGCCGGTTACTACTGGTGCGGCGACACCAACGCCGCGGATCCCACCGGGACGTTCCCCTGGGCCTGCCCGGGCGCCTGCGTTCCCACGTGCCAGGGCAAGACCTGCGACCAGGACGACGGCTGCGGCCAACCGTGCGGCTGCGCCGCGGGGTTCGTGTGCAAGGACCACGCGTGCGAGGTCTGCGTCCCGGACTGCGACGGCAAGGCCTGCGGCGACGATGGCTGCGGCGGCTCGTGCGGCTCGTGCGGACCCGACGAGAAGTGTACGGCCGGGACGTGCGTGAACCAGTGCGGCGGCCTCACCTACGAAGGCTGCTGCGACGGCTCGGTGGTGCGCTGGTGCGACACGAGCGGCGAGCAGACCCTCGACTGCGCGACCAGTCCCCTGGCGGGGGGCGCGCTCTGCGGTTGGTCCGCGACCGCGGGCTACTACTGGTGCGGCGACACCGACGTCGCCGATCCCTCCGGTGCCTTCCCGCGCGCGTGCCCGGTGGTGTGCGTGCCGGCGTGCGACGGCAAGGCCTGCGGCGACGACGGCTGCGGCGGCTCGTGCGGGACGTGCCCCGAGCACCACGCCTGCGACGCTGGCGCGTGCGCCTACGTGCCCTGGTGCGGTGATGGCTCGTGCGATGCCACCGAGACGTGCTCGGCGTGCCCCGCCGACTGCGGCTGCGACTGCGGCGAGGCGTGCCTGGTGGGAGTGTGCGTGCGCACGGCGTGCGACGGCAAGGGGTGCGGTGACGACGGCTGCGGCGGCTCTTGCGGAGTCTGCCCGGCCGGCTCGTCGTGCCAGGCGGGTGCGTGCAAGCCCGACGCGGCGTGCGGCAACGGCCTGTGCGACGGTACCGAGACCTGCTCGACGTGCTGGGCCGATTGCGCGTGCGACTGCGGCGAGGTGTGCGCTGCCGGCGTGTGTACGTGGAAGGCGTGCGACGGCAAGGAGTGCGGCAGCGACGGCTGCGGCGGCTCGTGCGGCACGTGCGCGGCGCACCACGTGTGCGAGCTCGGGCTGTGCCACTACGTGCCCTGGTGCGGCGACGGCGCGTGCGACCCCTCGGAGGATTGCGCCGATTGCCCCGTCGACTGCGCCTGCGACTGTGGAGAATCGTGCACCGCCGGGGTGTGCGCCTTCACGGCGTGCGTCGGCAAGCTGTGCGGTGACGACGGCTGCGGAGGCTCTTGCGGGACGTGCGCCGACCACTACGCCTGCAACCAGGGAGCGTGCGCCTACGTCCCGTGGTGCGGCGACGGCGTGTGCAACGGGGACGAGACCTGCTCGTCGTGCGGCGCCGACTGCGCGTGCGGCTGCGGCCAGGCGTGCGACCACGGCGCGTGCGTGTTCACGGCGTGCGAGGGCAAGGCGTGCGGCAGCGACGGGTGCGGGGGCTCCTGCGGCACCTGCCCGGACCACCACGCGTGCCAGAAGGGCGCCTGCGCCTACGTGCCGTGGTGCGGCGACGGTACCTGCGATCCGGACGAGGACTGCGGGGCGTGCCCCAGCGACTGCGCCTGCGGGTGCGGCGAGGCCTGCCTGGGCACGACGTGCGTCTTCGCGGCGTGCGACGGCAAGGTGTGCGGCGACGACGGCTGCGGGGGCTCGTGCGGCAAGTGTGCCGCGCACCACGAGTGCCAGAAGGGCGCGTGCGTCTACGCGCCCTGGTGCGGGGACGGTGCGTGCGATGCGAACGAGACCTGCGCGTCGTGCGCGGCCGACTGTGTCTGCTCCTGCGGCCAGGCGTGCCGCGACGGGGCCTGCGTGTTCACGGCCTGCGAGGGCCTCGAGTGCGGCGACGACGGTTGCGGCGGCTCGTGCGGTGCCTGCGACGAGCACTACGCGTGTCAGCAGGGGGTGTGCGCCTACGTTCCGTGGTGTGGCGACGGCTCGTGCGACCCGGACGAGACCTGTGCGTCGTGCGCCGCCGATTGCGCGTGCGCCTGCGGCGAGGCGTGCGAGGCCGGAGCGCGTGCCGGCCGAGGCCTCGGAGAGAGCGGGTGCGTCTACGTGGCGTGCGAGGACAAGGCCTGCGGCGACGACGGCTGTGGCGGCTCGTGCGGGACGTGCGGCGAGCACGCATCGTGCCAGGACGGCGCGTGCGTGGCGGTGCCGTGGTGCGGCGACGGCGCCTGCAACGCCGAGGAGACCTGCGCGTCGTGTGTCGGTGACTGCGCCTGCGGGTGCGGACACGCTTGCGAAGGCGGTGCCTGCGTGCTCGTAGCCTGCGACGACGCGGTGTGCGGCGACGATGGATGCGGGGGCTCGTGCGGCACCTGCGACCTGCACGAGGAGTGCCTGGCGGGTGCCTGCGTGGCCGTGCCGTGGTGTGGCGATGGCGCCTGCAACGGCGGCGAGGACTGCGCGGCCTGCCCGGGCGATTGCGCGTGCGGCTGCGGCCGGGCTTGCGAGGGTGGCGCTTGCGTCGCCACCGCCTGCGTCGGTCGCGTCTGCGGCGACGACGGCTGCGGCGGCTCCTGCGGCGCGTGCGCCGAACACGAGGCGTGCGTGGACGGTGCCTGTGTGCTGCAGCCCTTCTGCGGCGACGGCGTCTGCAACGGCAACGAGGCCTGCGATACCTGCGAGGCCGACTGCGACTGCCCGTGCGGCGAGACCTGCGCCGAAGGCGAGTGCGTCTACGTCGGGTGCACCGGCAAGGAGTGCGGCGACGACGGCTGCAACCCGCCCGGCTCGTGCGGGACGTGCGGCGACGACCTGGTGTGCGAGGACGGCACGTGCGTAGCCGCGACCTGGTGTGGCGACGGCACCTGTGACCTCGACGAGGACTGCGACGCCTGCCCCGGGGACTGCGGCTGCGGGTGCGGCGAGGGGTGCGCGGCCGGCGTCTGCACGTTCTCGGCGTGCGACGGCAAGGTGTGCGGCGACGACGGCTGCAGCGGCTCGTGCGGCGACTGCGGATGCGGTCAGGGCTGTATCGACGGCGCGTGCGTCTTCGAGGCGTGCGACGCGCGCGCGTGCGGCGACGACGGCTGCGGCGGCTCGTGCGGCGACTGCGGCGAGCACCAGGCGTGCGACGACGGAGTCTGCGTCGCCGTGCCCTGGTGCGGCGACGGCACGTGCGACCTCGACGAGCGCTGTGACACGTGCCCCGACGACTGCGCGTGCGGTGAGGGCTTCGCGTGCACGGAGGGTGCTTGTCGTCCCGAGGTCTGCACGCCGGTGTGCACGGGCAGGCAGTGCGGCGACGACGGCTGCGGCGCCTCGTGCGGCGATTGCCCCAAGGGGCAGTCCTGTCGGCCCGACGGTACGTGCGGGCTCGCCGACGTCGACGTCGTCCAACCCGATGTGATCACGGACGACACGACGGCCCCCGACGGCGCGACGACCGAGGGCGGAGGTGGCGACCAGAGCGAAGGCGGCTCGTGTTCCGTCGAAGGCGGAGGCGTCGCGCGCGGCGCGCTCGGGTTACTTCTGGGAGCGCTGCTCCTGCTGGGACTCGCGCGTCGCCGCGAGATCTGACCGCCGCATGTCGTTTTCTCGTTGAAAACCGTCGCCCTTTTCCCTATACCTCCACCCGAACCGTCAACCGTTAGGTCGGAGGAAGAATGAAGCGTTTACAGTTGCTGGCAGCCGTGGCGCTGCTGGCCGTCGCGATCGGTGGATCGCGACCCGCGTTCGCGCAGTGTAGTGAGGGTGAGCTGCTCGCCGCTACGTGCGATGGGCTCACCTACGAGGGCTGCTGCGACGGAGGCCTGGTCAAGTGGTGCGACAACGTGGCGGCCAACGGCCCGGTGTGCGGCATCGACTGCGCCGGCCAGGGCGCCGTCTGCGCGTACGTGCTCGACGCAGGCTTCTTCGCCTGCCGCGACACGTACACCCCGCCGCCCGAAGGCGTCGCCGAGTCCTGCTGCACGCCCGCGTGCGACGGCAAGGGCTGCGGCGAGGACGACGGCTGCGGCGGCAAGTGCTCCGGCCCCGACGCCGCGTGCGACGTGGGCAAGGTCTGCGCGCCCGACGGCGTGTGCTGCGAGCCCCAGTGCGCCGACAAGGCCTGTGGCCCCGACGGCTGCGGCGGCTCGTGCGGCGACTGCGACTGCGGCGAGGCGTGCGTCGCCGGCGCCTGCAAGTTCGTGATGTGCGACGATCGTGACTGCGGTCCCGACGGCTGCACCAATGACCCGAACGCCTGCGGCACCTGCCCCGAAGGCCAGGTCTGCGGCGGCGACTTCACCTGCTGCACCCCCACCTGCGACGGCAAGACCTGCGGCGACAACGGTTGCGGCGGCAGCTGCGGCTTCTGCGCCTGCGGCGAAGCGTGCGTCGCCGGCGCCTGCGTCGCCGAGCACTGCACCCTGGGCGAGATCACGCTCGAGTGCGGCAAGGATGCCTGCGGCACCGATTGCGGCACCTGCGCCGACGCCGATGCGATCTGCACCGACGGCGCCTGCTGCGTGCCCGCCTGCGACGGCAAGGTCTGCGGCTCCGACGGCTGCGGCGGCTACTGCGGCGTGTGCGCCGCCGGCTCCTACTGCCTGGCTGGCGCCTGCTCGGCCACCGGCGACGTCGCCGGCTGCACGCCTACCCTCGGCCCCGTCGATCCCGAGACGGGTGAGCCCTCGGTGGTGCCCGGCTGCAACGGCTGCGGCTGCGAGGCCTGCGTGTTCGAGCTCGACGACTACTGCCAGACGACCGCCTGGGACTCCGTGTGCGTGGGCGAGTGCCAGAACGAGTGCGGCCAGGCGTGCCCCTGCGTGCCCGACTGCACCGACAAGGCCTGCGGCGACGACGGCTGCGGCGGCACCTGCGGCGACTGCACCGGCGAGAAGGAAGTCTGCTCGGTGGGCGCGTGCTGCGTGCCCTCGTGCGAAGGCAAGCAGTGCGGCGACGACGGCTGCGGCGGCTCGTGCGGCACGTGCTTCGGCGAGAACCCCGTGTGCAACCTCGACACCGGCATGTGCACCGCGGCGGCCTGCGGCCCGTTCAACGGCGTCGGGTGCTGCGACGGCAACGTGCTGCGCATCTGCGGCGGTAACGAGGTGTTCGCGGTCGACTGCACGGCCGACGACCCCACCTCCGTGTGCGGCTGGTACGCCGGCGACGACTGGTACGCGGCCGGCTACTACTGCGGTCCCGCGACCGACGAAGAGGGCAACACGCTGATCGATCCCGCCGGCGATCCCTCCGGCGACAACCCGCTGGTGTGCGCGGCGTGCACGCCGTCCTGCCTGGGCAAGATGTGCGGCTCGGGCGACGGCTGCGGCGGCGTCTGCGGCTGCCCCTCCGGCACCAAGTGCGTCGAAGGCTACTGCGAGACCTGCACGCCCATGTGCTACGGCAAGGGCTGCGGCGACGACGGCTGCGGCGGCACCTGCGGCGCCTGCACCGACCCGGCCGTGTGCTACAACGACCAGTGCTGCACGGCCCAGTGCACCGGCAAGGAGTGCGGTGACGACGGCTGCGGCGGCGTGTGCGGCGCCTGCGAGGGCGACGCGGTCTGCACCGACGGCCAGTGCTGCACCCCCGCGTGCGACGGCGTGACCTGCGGCAACGACGACGGCTGCGGCGGCACCTGCGGCTGCGCCAGCGGCGAGTGCGTCGACGGCTCGTGCGTCGACCCCTGCCAGGGCATCACGTACGAAGGCTGCTGCGACGGGTCCATCGTGAAGTGGTGTGAGGGCGGCGAGATCGCCCAGGTCGACTGCGCGACCGATCCGCAGTCGCCCGGGCCGTCGTGCGGCTGGGCCGCTGACGCCGGCTACTACTGGTGCGGCGACACGACCGCCGAGGATCCGTCGGGGACCTTCCCCTACGTCTGTGAGGGCGGCTGCGTGACCGATCCCGCGTCGTGCAACGGCAAGGGCTGCGACGAGCTGAACAACTGCGGTCAGCCCTGCGGTTGCGCTGCTGGCCAGACCTGCGAAGCGGGCCAGTGCGTGGCGTGCACCCCGTCGTGCGTCGGCGTGGTGTGCGGTGACGACGGCTGCGGCGGTACCTGCGGCACCTGCGCCGAGGGCCTGGCCTGCACGCAGTACGGCCAGTGCGCCGACGCGTGCGGCGGCGTCGTGTACGAAGGCTGCTGCGACAACAACGTCGTGAAGTACTGCGAGAACGGCGAGCTGAAGACCATCGACTGCGCGGGCAACGAGACCGGCTCCTGCGGTTGGAACGCCGAGGGCGGCTTCTACGACTGCGGCACCGACGGCGCCGGCGACCCCGCGGGCGTGTTCACCATCGACTGCCCCGCGCCCGTGTGCCTGGTCAACTGCATGGGGAAGGTCTGCGGTGACGACGGCTGCGGCGGTACGTGCGGCAGCTGCGCGGCGGGTCAGACCTGCAACGCGGCGGGCGAGTGCGAGGGCGTGTGCGCCGGCAGCTGCGCCGGCAAGGTGTGCGGCGACGACGGCTGCGGCGTGCCGTGCGGCACCTGCGACGCGGGCGAGACCTGCACGGCGGGCCAGTGCGTGCCCGACTGCGTGGCCGACTGCGCCGGCAAGGTGTGCGGCGACGACGGCTGCGGCGGGTCGTGCGGCACCTGCCCGACCGGTGAGACCTGCAACGCCGGCGCGTGCGAGAAGGGCCCCGACACCGACGTGGTCGACGACACCGACACGACGACCACCGACACCGTGACCAACGACGACACCGACGGCAACGGCGGTGACAGCGGCGGCGGCGGCGGTTGCTCGGTCGTGGGCGGCGCCACCCCCGGCGCCGGCATCCTGCTCTTCGGCCTGCTCTCGATCGTGGCGGCGTTCCGCCGTCGCTTCTTCAACTAGGTTCGAACGCCGGGCGAGGGGTCTCGGCCCTTCGCCCGGCTTCTCCTTCCGCTCCCCCTTCGCTTCGACTATCCTCCTCCGCGTGACGCCACGCTGGAGAGCGCCATGCCCGCTTCGGACGATACCGACACCCTGGCCGATCTCGGAGAGCTCGGGCTGATCGCGCGCGCGGCGTCGCTCCCGCCGCTGCGTGCCGACGTACGAATCGGAATCGGCGACGACTGCGCGGTGCTCCGCGAGCCGGACGGCTCGGCCCTGCTGGTGACGACGGACGCGTTGATGGAAGGCATACACTTCCGGCGCGACTGGAGCTCGGCGGAGTCGATCGGGCACAAGGCGCTGGCCGTGAACCTGTCGGATGTGGCCGCCATGGGGGGCGAGCCGGTAGCCGCCTTCCTGGCGTTCAGCGCTCCGGCCGACCTCCCCGTGAGCTGGGTCGACGGTTTCCTGGCGGGTCTGCGGGCGCTGGCGGCACGACACGGGGTCGACCTGCTGGGGGGCGACACCACCGGCTCTCGGGGACCCGTAGCGCTGTGCCTGACCGTGCTCGGACGCGCTCCCATGGCAAACGTGAGGCTTCGAAGCGGCGCGCGGCCCGGCGACCTGCTGGTGGTGTCGGGGCGCCTCGGCGAGGCGGCGAAGGCGGTGCACGTGCTGACCGGCGGGGGCGCCTGCCCCGACGCGCTACGGCGGCGGCTCGAGTGGCCGGAGCCCCGCGTTGCGACCGGGCGGATCCTGGGGGCCTCGTCGGCGTGCACCGCGCTCATGGACCTGTCGGACGGATTGGGAAGCGATCTTCAGAAGTTGACCGCGGCCTCCGGGGTGGGCGCGCGGGTGATCGTCGATCGCGTCCCCGTGTCGGACGCGCTGGTGGCCGCGTGCGGGGGCGATCACGCGGCGGCGACCAACTGGGCGCTACGCGGGGGCGACGACTACGAGCTGCTCGGCACCTGGGCGCGCGACGTGGCGCTGCCGGTGCTCCCCGACGTCGAGTTGAGCGTGATCGGCGAGGTGGAGGAAGGGCAGGGCGTACGTTGGGTAGACGAACGCGGGCAGGCGGTCGACGGTCCCTCGGCGGGCTTCGATCACTTCGGCGCGGGGGCGTAGCAGCAGCGCACGGGGCTGTGGATCGCGCCCTCCTTCTTCAGGGCGTCGATGGCCTTGGTGACCTCGTCCTTGCCGAGCCCGCTGACGGTGGCCACTTCGCCGGGCCGCAGCGGCTTTCCGGCGGCCTTCAGGACCTCGAGAACCTTCGCCTTCGCGTCCATGGAAACCTCCCTTCTCTCATCTGGTACGCCAACCGCCCGTCGGTCAGCGAGCTTCGCGTTCGTAACGATCGACCTTGGCCGGAAGGTCGGTCGGCGCGATGCAGCGGTCGAGCTCCTTCCCCGATACGCCGTAGACGCGCGGGGGCTCCTTCCCGACCAGGTCGAGCACCGTGAGCGTCGTCCCCTGGCAGATAGCCTCACCCGCCAACGGGCGGCAGTCCTCGACGCCTCCGCCGGAGGACACCACGTGTACCTGGGCGAAGCGTCCGTCGTAGAACACGGGCTCGTGACCCGTCACGAGAAGCGTTCCGCGATAGCGCAGCAGGAGCTCCTGGACCTTGTACGCCCGCTTGAGGGCAGCCGAGGACGTGGCCGTCAAGGGCGCGGGCGGCACGTGGCTCACGACCAGGATGCGCGGGTAGCCGGCCCCCCGCGTGAGCTCGGCCTTCAACCAGCGGAACTCCTCGTCGGGGAGGTCGCCCGAGGTCGTGTCGAGCACGATGACATACGTGCCTCCGAACAGGAAGCTGTAGCGGAACGGGTAGCCGCGCTCGTCCTGGAAGTCGAGTACGGGTTTGAACAGGATCTGCGTCAGGGTCGACGTGAACACGCTGCGCGCCACGGGCGTGGCCACGTCGGCTTCGCCTGCGGCCACCGCCACCGGGATGGACGCGGCGGCGAGCGTCGTCAGGAAGCTTCGCATCCACGCCGCGAAGGCCTCTTCGGAGAAGGACGGCAGCAGGTCGCCCGTGTGGATGACCAGGTCGGGTCGCAGACGTTCGGTGACGGCCTCGACGGCCGCGTCGAGCCGATCGGGGCCGTGTACGGGGCCCACCACCACGATACGCCGGGCGTCGTCGTCGAGGGGTTTCGGGGGCAGCGCGTCGCTCGGAGCCTCGGCCACGGACTCCTGCATCGGGACCACCGGCAGCCGCTCGAGGGGCAGCTTGCGCTTCTCGGTGGCCAGGACGGCCCCAGCCGGGTCGTGCAGCGAGAGCGTGATCCACCCGTCGGTGAGCCCGCCGCGGAACACGTGGCGCACGTCGCAACCCGCCCCGGTGTCGCCGTCGCCGAAGTCCCACTCGCAGGTGAGGCCCGAGGGAGCCTTGGCGTCGGGCGTCACGCGCAGGCGGGCCATCGTATCGCGGAACACCTGGAGCACGGCGGGCTCGATCTGCCACTCGTAGGTCACGGTCGGAGCAGCCGGGGGAGCGACCTCGACGACCTTCTCGGCTCCCGCGTCGCGTCCGGTGGGGGAAACGACGTCGGCGGGAACGACCGGGGGCGCTTCGCAGCGCTGGCACCCCCCGGCGAAGGGCAGGGCGAGGGACAGCAGCGCCGCGACGACCGCCGAGCAGAGGGGGCCGGGGACCGGACGCGACCTCATGGGCGATACCGCTCGAGGTGCTCCCTGGTCGCGGTCAGTTCGGCCGCGCACTCGAGCACGACCTCGTGGGGAGCCTCGCGCGAGACGTAGCCAGCCTCGACGAGCCAGTCGAGCGCGTTCGCGAAGGCCGCCGTAGAGATGGACTCGGGTCGTTTCAGCTGGCCCTCGACGAGCTCGCGTCGCGAGGCCTTGAAGAGCTCGCGCAGGACGGCGTCGCGCGTGGCGGCCTTGCCGAGTCCGCCGGCGGTGCGCGCCAGCACGAAGCGATAGCTTTCGACGAAGTTGTCGAGGGTCGAGGCGAGCCAGCCGGCCAGCTCGCGGGACTCGGGGATCAGGCGTGCGCCGTCGGCGTCGACCGTCACGAGGCCCCACTCGGCCAGGAACGCGCAGGCCGTCTCGAGGTTGTGCTCGAAGCCGTGCGCCGTCGGGTACACGAACTCGCGCTTGAACAGGCGCGACAGGAACAGCACCTCGTCGAGCAACGTCTGGCGGGGCAGGGCGTGGTCGGGCGCGCGCAGCAGCACGAGCGCGACCAGGGCCTCGTTCAGGAGGAAGTGCAGCGACGAGTTCTTGTAGAGATCGAGCTTCAACCGCTTCTCGTCGAACAGCTCGACCAACGGCTCGCCTTCGAGATCGGTCTGGCGGATCAGCTTGTAGCGCGCGAAGAGGTTCAGCGCCTCCTGCACGGACTCCTGCACGGAGCGCCCCACGAGGTCGAGGTAATCGTTGGCGCGGGGGTGCGCGCAGACTCCGGGCGCGAAGGGTTCGAGGCCGAGCTCGCGGATGGCCTCGACCACCTCGGCGCGGCGAGCGTCGACCAGCACGCGCACCGTGTTCGACAGGCGTACGTGCTTGCGCAGGAACAGGTCGAGGAAGAAGCCGACGCGGCGCGTGAGCGTCTCGCGCGAGAATCCGCGGCCGCCCGTCGTGAACAGCGACAGCGCCGCCAGCGACGTCGACGTGACGATGGCCGACTGGTTGATGCTGTCCTCGATACGGTGCGCCAGGTGGCGCGAGAAGTGCCGGAACGCCTCGGCGTCGCCGTCGAGCTCGGCGGGCGTACGCCCCTCCGCCGCCAGTTCGTCGGAGAGCGCGATGGTCTCGCCCACCTTCAGGTACAGCCGGCCGTACTTCGACTGCAGGAACGACGCGGTCTTCAACACTCCGGTCAGGTTCTCGCGCTGCTTCTTGGCGCCGGTCAGCTCGCGCACCAGCGACTCGTCTTCCAGCACCTTCTCGTAGCCGATGTAGATCGGCACGAACACCATCTCGGGGACGTAGCCCTTGACGTGCGCGTTCAGGACGGTGTGCAGGATACCGTACTTCGGCGCCATCATCTTGCCCGTGCGACTCCGGCCGCCTTCGATGAAGAACTCGAGCCAGTAGCCCTCGCGCAGCAGCTTCCAGATGTAGCGCTCGAGGGTGACCCCGTAGAGCACGTCGCCCTTGAACTTGCGCTTGATGAAGAACGCCCCGGAGCCACGGAAGAGCGGCCCGAGCGGCCAGAAGGACAGGTTTTCTCCGGCGCAGATGTGCGGCGGGATGAGGCCGTACGAGTACAGCACGTTCGAGATGGCCAGGTAGTCGAAGTGGCTGCGATGACAGGGCACGAGGACCAGCGGGCCGCGGCGGGCCACCTTGCGCAGGCGCTCGAAGTCGTCCTCGTCGACCTCGACGCCCTTGTACATGCGCTCGATGGCGAACGTGGTGATCAGCGAGACGATCTCCAGGATGCCGAACCGGAAGTCGGCCGCGATCTTGCGCAGGTAGCGGCGTACGCGGGACTCGGTCGAGGCGCTCCACGCGAAGCCCTTTTCTTCGACGGCCGCGCGGAACTCCTCGTTGCGGAGCATCTCGCCGATGATGGCGCGCGCGCCCTTCAGGGGCGGTCCGTGCACGACGTGTTGCTCGAGCACGAGGTGGTTCCGGAGCAGCAGCCGCAAGGCGTCGGCCTGGTCGTCGGGCGGCAGGTCGCGGATGGAGTCGCTGGCCAACGCGTCGGCCAGCGGGATGGGCGCGAGCACCGAGCACCGCACGCGCGTGAAGTTCAGGAGGAAACCGACCATCTGTCGCAGGCCGCCCGGGGCCTGGGCCGCCCCGAACACCTTGTCGACCAGCGTGCGGCGCACGGTCGGGATGCCCATCTTCCAGACGAGCATGAGCGGCACGAACACGACCTCGCGGCCGGTCTCGCGCGAATACTCGAGCAGCGTCTTCAGGTAGGGCAGCAGGTGGCCGCCCCGCTCGCCCCATTGCAGCAGCATGTCGGGTTCGCGGACGTACAGCGTCACCGGGGCCCCGTCGGCGAGCACGTGGCGGAAGTGCTCCTGCGGGTCGCGCGGATGCGGGGCGCGGCCGCGGACGCGGTTGTAGAGGTGCTTCACGCGTTGCCACAACGTCTGGTGCGGCAGCATGGACAGCCCGGGGATGAACCGCGACAACGGCAGCCCGTCGTTCAGGAAGCGATAGTTGAAGAAGGCGTACTCGAGGCGCGAGCGTGACGGGAGCACGTACACGACCTGGGCCTCCCGACCGGCGTCGACCAGCGTGGAGCGGTCGTGGTCGGCCAGGCGGACCCGCCGGAAGAAGATGCGGGCGAAGATACGGAAGAAGACGTTGAACTTCTCGAGCATCGCCGAGCGGTTCACGGGCTTGCGAAGGGACGGGTCTGCCGACATGCGCTGGTCGTTCCAGTCGAGGAGGATCGCTTCGTGGGGTGAATCTTAGGGGATCGCGCCGACGGGAGTCAACGGCGGCGCGAGAACAACCGTGGCCGCGGGGGCGAAACGCGGCTTTGTGCTTGATCTCTGCGGGCCGGGGCGCTAAACAATGGGCCGCCCTGTGCGGGCGAGTAGCTCAGATGGATAGAGCGCCGGCCTCCGAAGCCGTAGGCCGCGAGTTCGAGTCTCGCCCCGCCCGCCCCGAAGAAGCCCGCCACCCGCGGGCTTTTTCGTATACATTTCGATCGGGGGAACACGATGTTGACGACGGCCCTCACCGAGCTCTGCGGCATCCAGCACCCCATCGTCGGCGGCGCGATGGCCTACCTGTCCGACTGGCGACTGGTGGGCGCCATCTCCGAAGCCGGTGGGCTCGGCGTGCTGGCTTCGGCCAACTACCCCGATCGTGACACCTTCCGCCAGGCGCTGAAGCAGATCAAGGGCGTCACGGCCAAGCCCTTCGCCGTGAACCTGAACCTGTTCCCGATGATGCGCCCCATCGACAACCTGGACTACCTGCAGGTGCTGCTCGAGGAGGGCGTGGGGGTGGTCGAGACGTCGGGGCACGAGCTGCCCGAGGACCTGACGGCCGCCTTGAAGGCCAACGGGCTCGTGTGGATCCACAAGTGCGTACACCCGCGCCATGCGCAGCGCGCCGAGCGCATGGGGGCGAACGCCATCACCGTCGTCGGCTACGAGAACGGCGGCGCCACGGGCAAGTGGGACATCGGGACCATGGTGCTGGTTCCCGCCGTCATCCAGGCGGTCGACGTCCCGGTCATCGGCGGTGGCGGCATCGCCGACGGCCGCGGGCTGGCTGCGGTGCTGTCGCTCGGCGCCGCTGGAGCGATCCTGGGCTCGCGCTTCGTGCTCGCCGACGAGTGCGGCATCCACGAGAACGTACGCAAGATGCTCTGCGACGCCACCTGCTTCGACACCATGCTGGTCATGCGCTCGCTGGGCGCCACCCACCGCGTCATCGCCAACGACGCCGCGCGCAAGGTCGCCGAGGTCGAGAGCCGCCCCGACGTGCAGTTGGACGATCTGCTCGACTACATCGTGGGCGCCAAGAGCCGCGAGGTGTACTTCGAAGGCAAGGTCGACGCGGGCATGTGCTACATGTCGCAGGCCGTGGGGCTCATGCCCACCGTCAAATCGTGCCGCGACATCATCGAAGGCTCGGTCGCCGAGGCCGAGGCCATCCTGAAGCGCTTGAACGCCGGCATCGCCTGACGCGTCCGCGACGGCCCCCGACTACCCGACCTCGACCTGAAAGTACGCGGCGGCCTGGCCTCGGGGCAGCGTCGCCGCGGAGAGGGGTGCGCCCGTGCAGCGCACCGTCCATCCGAGCGACTCGAGGGTCGCGGGGGGGTCGAGGCGGCGGAAGTCGGTCAGGCGGACCCACACCTTGGGCATCGGCGGCGGGTTCTCGCGGTAGAGCGGGGCGCCCAGCGAACGGTAGGCGCCATACTCGAGCACGCCGTCGAACGTGGCGAGGGCCAGCACGGCGTGCGTGCCGGCCTCGATGATGGCGACCGGGCTCGCGTTCCGTCGGTAGTGGTCGGGATCGACCGCGCGGCTCATGAGCAGGTGGGCCTTCTTCTTCTGCGACGACAGGAACTCGTCCTCGAGCGCGCGGACTTCGTCGCGGGGATGCGGCGGGTGCCTGGTCGACAGCATCACGACGAACCCGATGCGCGCCATGGAGAGCTCCGTTCTCGCCGGGGATGAATGATGCTAGCCGAGAAAGGGCGACCGGCTCAAGCCGTTTGTCACCCTCCTTGTCGTTGGATTCGACGGACGCTGTGGATACACTACGCGCATCTCGCTACGGAGGCCCCGATGCGCCGAACTCCGATCCAGATCCTGCTGCTGGCCGCTTTCGGCCTCGCGCGCTGCTCCGGCGGCGACGACCAGGGGAACCGCTTCGAGCCCGACTCCCCCTCCGATGCCCTCGAGGTGACCACCGACGTCATCCTGGTGCCGCCCGACGCGCACGTCGATGGCCAGGGCGACGACGGCCTCGCCCCCGACGTGCCCCGGATCGATACCGCGAGCGACGCGAGCCTCGACGGCTGCGTCCCAGGGTGCGACGACCGCGAGTGCGGGCCCGATGGATGCGGACACTCGTGCGGAGACTGCGCAGGGGCCGGCACCTGCAACGAGGCTGGACACTGTGTCGCCACCTGTCCGCCTGCGTGCGGCGGCCGACAGTGCGGCGACGACGGTTGCGGCGGCTCGTGCGGGACGTGCGGTGTCGACCTGATCTGCACGAGCCTGGGGCACTGCGCGACGGCGCCCACGTGCACCGAGGTCACGAAGATCGGTTGCTGCGACGGAGACCTGCTGTGGGCGTGCGAGGAGGGGGCCGTCGTGCCCACGGCTTGTCCGTCCGTCGGGGGATGCGGCTGGCTCGACACCGAGGGCGCGTACGGCTGCGGCGGCGATGGCCTCGCGGGGCCCCACGGAGCCTTTCCCCTCGACTGCCCTTGGGCGTGCCATCCGTTGTGCGTGGGCCAGGAGTGCGGCGACGACGGCTGCGGTGGCTCGTGCGGCACGTGCCCGGAGGGGAGCACCTGCGACTTCGCGGGGGCGTGCTGCGCGCCCTCGTGCCTCCTGCCGGGCGGGGAGACCCGCCAGTGCGGCGGCGATGGCTGCGGCGGCTCGTGCGGCACCTGCGGCCTGGGCGAGGTGTGCAGCGGCGATGGCAGCTGCGAGAGCCCGTGCGCCAACGCCTGCGACGGGCGCGAGTGCGGGCCCGACGGCTGCGGCGGGCTATGCGGTACGTGCGACCCCGGCCTGACGTGCACCGACGCGGGCGCGTGCGTCGACCACTGCACGGCCGCGTGCCAGGGCAAGGCGTGCGGCGGCGACGGCTGTGGCGGCTCGTGCGGGGCCTGCCCGGCGGGGAAGTTCTGCAACGCCGACGGCACCTGCGGCACCACCTGTGCCCCCGATTGCCTGGGGAAGGCGTGCGGCCCCGACGGCTGCGGCGGCTCCTGCGGCACCTGTGAGGGCGACCTGCTGTGCACGCTCGACCAGGCGTGCGGCTCGTCGTGCCTCGACTGCGGTTTCGCGCCCGAGTGCCTGACCTTCGGCTTCGAGTCGGGCAACCTGCTCGGATGGAGCACGGCTGCGGAGCCGCTGGTCATCCCCGCGCTCGGTGCCACGCCGGCGCCGGTGGGTTCGTACATGCTCGACCTCGACACGGCAGGCGAGGGCGGTGACAACGATGGGGCGACCGTGCAGACCTGTGTGCCCGACGGCGCGCTGACGCTGCACTTCCTGTGGCGTCTCTACTCCGAGGAGTTCAAGGAGTTCTGCGGGACCCAGTACCAGGACTACTTCCGCGTCACGGTGGGGTTCACCGACGGCCACGCGGTGGTCTTCGAGCGCACCATCGACCAGCTCTGTCCCAAGGGCTCGTGCGTCACGTGCGGGACCTACGAGGTCCCGCTGGCGGCGTCCGACGTCGGCTTCGACCAGGGCGACGCGTGGGTCACGCCCTGGCAGGCGGCCAACGTGCCGCTGGTCGACGTCCTCCCGGGCGGGGGCGTCATCTCGGTGACCTTCGAGGCGGGCGACGAGGGCGACTCGATCTACGACACGCACATCCTGGTCGACCAGGTCAGGCTCGTGAAGGGCTGCGAGGCCGCGTGCACGAACCCCGAGGGCGTGGCGAAGCAGTGTGGCGACGACGGCTGCGGCGGGCTCTGCGGGGCGTGCGAGGCGGGGCACCCGTGCGGCGCCAACGGTCTTTGCGGCGCGTGCCAGCCCCAGTGCGCGGGGAAGGCGTGCGGTCCCGACGGCTGCGGCGGCGCGTGCGGCACCTGCGACGAAGGGCTGCTGTGCGAGGTCGGGGCCTGCGTGGCGTGTCAGCCCCAGTGCGGCGCCAAGGCTTGTGGCGACGACGGCTGCGGCGGCGTGTGCGGCACGTGCGCCGAGGGGACCGTGTGCTCGACGGGCGCCTGCGTGGCCGCCGGCGGCCTGGGCTCGCCGTGTGCCACCGACGCCGACTGCACCGACATCCTGTCCTGCCTGCCGACGATGGCCGGGGGGCTGCCCGGCAGCGCGAACGCGTGCACCCTGGCGTGCGACGTGTTCACGGGCGGCTCGTGCCCCGACGGTTGGACGTGCTTCCCGAACCTCGCCGGGGGCGATCCCATCGGATACTGCGTGCAGAACGGGTAGACGGGCTACAGCCGACCGAACCCCGCGAAGAGCTCACCGGCCAGGTACTGCGTGACGGACGGATCGCTGAGGCGCTTGGGCCTCACGTAGTCGTTCAGCACGGCCTGGCGCTTCTCGTCGCGGCGCGTGCGTGGCCGGCCGAGGTTCAGGCGCATCTCCTGCACGTCGCGGGGCCCGGGGCCGATGAAGATCACCGTGCCGTCGTCGTCGAGCTTCGACACGACACCCACCGTCGTGTACCAGTCGTTGTTGCGGTTGTCGCCGTTCAGATCGCGCGTGTTGTGGAAGAACACGAGGTCGCCGACCCGGGGCGTACCCTCTTCGAACGTCTTCTTCTGGCGGCGCAGGCGGACGAACAGGTCCCGCACGGGGTTCGCTTCGGCGCGCTCCGCCACCGCGGACGAGACCGTGGTGGTCTCGACCAGGGCACCGAGGAACTCGCCGGGCTCGAGCGTCTTGCCGATCAAGGCGCGCGCGTCGTCGACCAACGACGGGTGACGCGAGCGGATGGCCAGGGAGAGGGCGCCGGGCTCGGGCTCGATGTCGGAGGGGGGCGCGGCGTCGGTCGTAGCCAACGCCAGGCGATCCGGTAGGCCGGTGGGGACTTCGCCGGGCTCCAGTTCGAGCGATGCGGAGTCGGACGGCTTCGCCTCGTCGGGTGCGGGGACCTTGCGGGGTGCCGGAGCGGTCGGGGCGTTGCTCGGGACGTACGAGGACTCCCACGCGGGGAAGGCGTGTACGCGCAGCAACGGGTGGCTTCGCGTGAAGCCCGGTCCATTGCCCGTAACGGCGCCGCAGCCCGCCAGCAGGAGCAAGGCCGCGAGGAATTTGACGATCGAGCGCATGTTGGCCACGATCAACCCCGGAACGGAGGTTCATTGTACGCGGTCGGCGCGGCGCGCGCAACCCGGGGCCCGGTGAATGCCCCTGCGCTCGCGCCGTCCAACCCTGGCGACGTGCGACAGGAGGTCCCCAATGAAGCAGTCGATGCGCGTGACGGCGATGGTGGTCCTGGCGGGGCTGGTCGCGCTGGCGTGCGACCACGGGGGCTCGGCCGGCCGGGGTACGCTGGTCGTGCGGTGGCAGGTGAAGGGCAACACGTGCAGCCAGGCCAGGATCGCCGGGGTGCAGGTCTCGCTGATCTACGACGACGCGATCGTGGCGTCGCAGGAGGCCACCTGCGGCACGGGAGAGGCGATCTTCGACGACGTCGACACCGGCGTCTACGAGGTGCGTGTCGACGGGCTCGACGCCGATGGCTCCACGACCTACACGGCGACCGCGCCGGCCGTGGCTGTTTCCGCAGGCGATCCGACGCCTTCCGGCACGCTGGAGCTCGAGAAGGTCGGCTCGGGGCTCAGCCTGTCGTGGTACTTCGAGAAGAACGGCCTCTGCGGCTTCCATGGGATCGTGAACGTCGACGTCACGGTGTGGTACAACCAGCTCGAGCTGCACCACCAGGTGTACGGCTGCGACCCGCTGGCCGACCCCGACTCGACCCTGCCGGTCGGCGACGTGCCGGGCGTGAAGGTGCTCGGGTTGCAGGTCCCCGAGGTCGACGTCGTGCTGTTCGGCCTCGACCGCGACGGCTCCCGGCGCTTCTCCGGAGAGCGTCATGTACAGCTCGAGGACGGGCGTGTGGTAAACGTTTCGGTCTCGTTGACGGATTGCGAGGGGCCCTGCGGCTGACCTCGCGCGTGAGGAGTCATGTCGGTCGAGTTGAGCAGAAGATTCCGGTTCGAGGCTGCGCACCGCCTGCCCACCCTTCCCCCCGAGCACAAATGCCATCGACTGCACGGGCACAGCTTCGAGGTCGAGGTGACCGTCTCCGGCGAGGTCGATCCCTCCACGGGGTGGTTCGTCGACTACAAGATCATCACCGAGGCGGTTAAGCCGTTGATCGAGGAGTTGGATCACCGGTACCTGAACGAGATCGAGGGGCTCGAGAACCCGACGTCCGAGAACCTGGCGGCCTGGCTGTGGCGCGCGCTCGAGCAGCGCCTGCCCGGGCTGGCGTCGATCTCGGTGTCCGAGACCCCGCGCTCCCGGTGCGTCTATCGCGGGGGCGCCGTGCCGCGAACCTCGGGCGGGGCGTGCGATGACGATCTCTGACGGATCGGCCTGGGCGGTACGCCTCTACAAGCAGGACTTCCGCTTCGATGCAGGGCACTTCCTGGTCTTCGCCGACGGCACGCGTGAACCGCTTCACGGGCACAACTACCAGGTGAGCGTCCGGCTCGAGGGCGAGATCGGGCCCGGTGACCTGGTCGTCGACTTCCTGGTGGCCAAGCCGGTCGTACGAGCGGCCTGCGAAGAGGTGGACCACGTCACGCTGGTGCCCGCGCACAACCGCCACCTGACCCTCGAGCAACACGCCGGACGCGTACGGATCACCGGGTCGGGGGAGCCCCTCGACCTGCCCGCCGCCGACGTGCGCGTACTGCCCATCCCCAACGTGTCGGCCGAGATGCTCGCCGGCTGGATGACCGATCGCCTGCTGCAGGGCTTCGCGCGGGCTCTGCCCGAGGTGCGCCTCTCGGCCATCGAGGTCGAGATCGAGGAGACCCCGGGGCAGTCCGCGATCCACCGCCGCCTCCTCCCGTGACATGCGCTGCCCACGCTGCACCAGCGAGGTCGCCGAGGACCGCCCGGAGTGCCCGCGATGCGGGGTCGTTTTCGCGAAGTACGGGCTCCACACGGTCGAGCCGCCCCTCCGCCAAGCCCAGGTCGCAGCGTCGACGCCCAAGCCTCCCGGTGCGCTGGCGCCCCGTTCGAACGCTCCGGCGGCGCCGGCTTCGCCGCTGCACGCGCCTGTCCGGCTGACTACGCGGGAGCGCGTGGTCGTGATGGAGGCGCTCGCGCGCGGGCTGCGCGGGGGAGTGCCCATCGTCGACCTGCTGCGCACGCTCGCGTCGCATGGGGGCAGGACGGGGCGCGCGGTCCGCTCCCTGTCCGCTCACCTGGAGGGCGGTGTCGGGCTTGCCGAGGCGTGGTCGCGCTCCGTGCGGAATCACGGCGTGGCGGCGCGGCTGCTGCTCGACGTCGCCGAGGAGACGGGCGACACCGAGGGCGCCTGCGTGGCCGTGGGGCGCCTCGATGCGGAGCTGCTCCGGCTGCGGGCGGCGATGGTGGGCCCCCTCGTGAGGCCGCTGCTCAGCGTGGTCGCCGCGTGCTTCCTGCTGCCCGTGCCGACCGCGGTGCTCGGCTCGGCGGGCGCCTACGCGCTCGAGGTCGGGCTGTCGCTGGCGGTCGTGGTCGGCGTGACCGTGCTCACGCTCTTCGGCCTCCGGGCGCTGACCGAGAGCCCGGCTCGCGTCGAGCGCCTGCTGGACCTGCCGTTCGGGCGAGACGTCGATCGCTGGCTGCTGGCCACGATCTTCGAGGCCACGCTGCGGGCGGGCACGCCCCCCGTGACGGTCCTCGGCCGCCTGGCCGAAGCCAGCACGACGGTGCCGCGGCGCGCCCGGTTCGCGGCGGCTCGAGGGGTCCTGGAGCACGGCGGGGCGTTCACCGACGCGGTGGCGCTGCTCGGCGTGTTCGACGCCACGGCGCGCCTCGAGATCCGCGCGGGCGAAGAATCGGGCGAGCTCGACGCGGTGTTCCGAGGGGTGGCCGCCGACAGCGGTGAGCGGCTCGCGCGCCGGTTGAAGCTCGCGGCCACGATCGTGACGTTCGTGGTCGGATTCCTGATCCTCGGCGGGCTGGCGCTGCGCATCCTGGCCAGCTTCCGCGAGGCCCTCGGGGGCACCGAGGACATCCTGGAAAAGATCGACGCCGAGACCCCCATCCGGCTGCTCAACGGCCTGCAAGGTCGCTGACCCTCCAGTCTTGACACGCTCGGATCGCGCGGCTACGGTGTGCGTGCTTCCGGGAACCACGGAGATCTGCGAGGAGAGACCCATGAGCGTCTTGAAGACCCTGCTCGACGTGACGCTGTCCGACAGCGTGAAGCTCGTGACCGAGGCCCGTCGCCGCGTGAAGCCCTACCTTCCGCTGGCGGCCGAGCTCTACAACGAGTTGGCGACGCGGTCGCCGGTCTCGCTCCCCAAGATCGACGTCGACAAGCTGATCGACGATCTGTACCCCAAGCAGGATCTCGATCCCGCGTGGGCGCAGGACGCCGAACCCAGCGTGCCGTCGACGCCCGACGAGCCCGAGGTCGAGGAGGTCGAGGAGCCCGCCGTCGACGAGGTGGTGGCCGAGGAAGCCACGATCGAGGCGACAGTGGCCGTGACTGCCCCCGTCGAGGAGCCTGCTCCCGTCGTCGTCGAAGCACCGGCGGCCTCGCCGGTGGCCGAGGCGGTCGTCGCGGCCGCTCCGGCGGTCGAGCCCGCGCCGGCCGTCGTCGAGGTCCCCGCTCCCGCGCCGGTCGTCGTCCCCGCCCCGGCCAAGGCGCCTGCCAAGGCCGCAAAAGCCGCCGAGAAGGTGGCCGAGAAGACCCCCGAGAAGCCCGCGGCCAAGCCGAAAGCCAAGCCCCGCAGCCGCAAGAAGGACGACGCGCAGCAGACGCTGATCGCGCCCGCGCCCGTCAAGCCGCGCTACACGCTCGACGGCCTGCTCGAGATGAAGAAGGCCGACCTGCTCGACCTGGCGCGCGAACGCAAGCTCGACCTGAAGCCCAGCGCCACGAAGCAGGCCATCGCCGAGGCCATCCTGGGCGCGTGATCGCCGAGCTCTCCGGCCTCGCCGCACTCGCTACATCTTGGGACGCACCACCGGCACGAACGACGGATACGTGTGCGGCACCGACGTGAGCGTCAACGCCTGGCCGCTCCCCGCCGGGCCGACCGGCACCGTGACCTCGGAGAAGTACACGAGGTTCGAGTCGTTCGAGATGGCCGACAGCAGCGGCGTGGTCGTGCTCCACGTGCCCGGACCGGAGACCTCGAGCGGGAGCCCCTGGAACGTGTACGCCGCGTCGGTGGTGTAGTAGACCCGCGCGGTGCCCGCATCGGCGCCGCTCGCACAGGCCGCGTGGAAGCGCGTCCCGATGCCGTCGTCCTCGCGGGCGACCACGGGCTCGGACGGCACGGGGTAGGCAGCGTCGGCCGCCAGGTGGTGGCGCAGCCAGGCGGTCGTCGCGTCGCGCAGCACCTGGGTGGCCTTGGCCGAGTTGTCGAAGCTGTTGTATTGGCCCGACACGCCCGCGTACCACGAGGCGTCCCAGTTGGCGATCAGCGCCAGACGCTTGGGGACGTTCGTGATCGCGGCGTACGTCGACAGGACGGTCGGGAGGGGGTGGTACTCGTCCTGCGCGCCCACCGCGAGCAACACCGCGCCGCGCTGGAATCCCGCGTAGGCCAGCGGGTCGGCGTGCGAGGCCCACAGATCGACGCCGGCGGCGTAGGGGGCGAGCCCGGCCGCGGCGAACAGCTGCTTGAACCAGCCCTCCTGGCGCGCCGACGTGGGGAGGTCCCCCGCCGCCTCGAGCGCGACGGCCGCCCGCACGCGCCGATCGATCCCGTTGACGAGCAACGCCACGACGCCGCCCAGTCGACGCCCGACCACCCCCAGGTGCGACGGCTGCACGGCCGGCTGGGCCTTCAGCCACGTCAAGCCGCGGCTCGCCGCCACCGCGTAGGCCACGAACCACGTGGCGCGCGCGTCGGGGGTCGTGGCGAAGAGCACGTCGAGGCCCGAGGAAGGACCGTGGCCCAACGAGCCGCCTTGGCCGGGGCCGTCGAGCACGAGCACCACCGAGTCGGTCCGCCCGCCGAGGTCCATGGCGTCGGACGCGGCCGCGACACCCTCGAGACCGGTCAGGAGCAAAACCCCGGGCTTCACGGGCGCGCCCGACTGGGGGCGCGCCACGAACCCGTGGATCGAGAGGGTCTCCTTGCTGCCCGTCACCCACTCGAACGAGCGGAAGCGGACCTCCTGGACGCGGAAGCCCTGGCCGTCCCAGACCTGGTCGGTCTCGCTCGTCACCTCGGCGAACAGCTGCTGGTCGTCCTCGAGGTCGCCGAGATCGTACAGGTCGAGCGGCGCCGGGCACTCCCAGGTGCAGGTCGTCGCGCAACTCCACCAGCCGGGGCAGGGCCCGTGGGGCAACGCCTCGCAGTCCGCGGCCGAGGCGCAGGGGGTGGCGTCGGACTCCGGGGCGGCGTCCTGAGCCTCGACCACCTCCATCGGCTCGATGGCCTCGACGACCTCGGGCTCGGCGGGCTCGGGAGCGGCCTCGGGAGCGGATTCCGGAGTTGGCTCGGGCAACGGGGGCTCGGCGAGGTCGGGCTCGGGCGGATCGGTCGCTTCGGGGAGGGTCACTTCGCCGGGATCCGGCTCGGGGGCGAGGTCGGGCCCGGGCTCTCCGCCGTCGGAGAGATCGGGCGGCGACGCCTCGACGTGGTCCCAGGCGTTCCAGTCGAGCGGGGTCGCGGCGTCGACCTCGGGGCGGGCGGCGGGGCCGCTCGACGAACAACCGACGATCAGCGCGAGCAGGATCAACCCGCAATAAGGAGAACCGGGGAGCCGCGTCACGGTCGGGGTCACCTCGAAGTCCAGGATACCGATGCACGCGCGGCAGGGCAACGCGTTGTCTCTGGTCGTCCGATGAGTATACTGCGAAACGAAGACGCGGGGCAGGGGAGGGCGGTATGTACGTAGGATGGGCCAAGCTCGAGATCACACCAGGGCTCCCCGTGCCGCTGGCCGGCTACGGACACCTGCGCGACCGCCTGGCGACCCACGTACGCGACCCCCTGTTCGTCCGGGCCCTGGCCTTCGACGACGGGTCCACTGTGGCCGTGCTCGTCATCTACGACCTGCTGATGGTCACCGACGGGTTGCACCGCCTGGTGCTCCAGCGCCTGGCCGACACCGGCGCGCACGTGATCGTCCACGCCACCCACACGCACTCGGGTCCGGGCGGCTTCGGCAGCGGATGGCTCATCGAGAAGGTCGTGGGTCGCCATCGGCCGGGCACGATCGAGCGCCTGGCCGAGGCCGGGGAGCGCGCGGCGCGCACGGCGCTCGGCAGCATGAAGACCGCGCGCGTGGGCTCCGCGGTCGACGAACTGCCGGGACACAACGGCAACCGGCGCGATCCCGCGGGCCCGCTCGACGAGCAGCTCACCGTGCTGCGCGTCGTCCGCGACGCCGACGAAGCGCTGGTCGTCAGCTATTCGGCGCACCCCGTCATCGTCGGCGAGCGCGATCACCTGGCGCTGTCGGCCGACTACCCGGGCCTGCTCGTCAACCTGCTCGAGCGGCAGCTGCCCTTCGCGGCGTTCGTTCAGGGCGCCCTGGGCGGCGTCGACGTGCTCTTTCCCCGCGACAAGCGGGTCACCGCGGACGATAACCTGCGCCGGATGGCGGAGCCCATGGCCGGTCTGGCCCTCCGCCTGCGCGATCGGTGCGAACCGCGCGACGTGGCGGTGCACGTGGCGCGCCAGGAGTGGCCGCTGCCTCGGCCCGACGCCCGCCCGTTCTACGACGACGAACGCTGGGCGCGCCGCCTGGATTTGCCGCTGCGCCTGCTCTTGAACGGGCTGTTCGCGCAGACCGACTTCGATCGCGCGCGCGTGCAAGGGCTCAGCCTGGGCGACTTCGCGCTGGCGGGGACTCCCGCCGACCTGGGCGTGTCGATCGCGCTGGCGGGCAAGGAGTACGCGCGCGACCGCGGGTTCGCGCACCCCGTGATGGCCTCGCAGTGTGACGGCTACCTGGGGTACCTGCACCTGGCCTCCGACTATGCCCACGCTCCGACCGTGGCCGATGACCCCGAGCGCCTCGAGGAGGCCCTGGGCATGGGCCGCTACGAGAACGGCATGTGCCTGTACGGCCGCGGCGCCGGCAAGATGGTGCTGGAGCACGCCCGACGGGTTTTCGACGAGTTGGCGGCGGGTTGACTTCCGCCTCGATTCGAAGCATGTTCTCGGCTCGCGTCGACCTGAACCGACGAGGAGTTGTCGCGATGACGCAGTACATCCACGGACCGACGTACGACGAGATGCTGGATCCGTCGCTCATCCGCCCCGACCTGCGCAAGGCCGCGCTGGCCGCCAAGGCCGAGGGTCGCGAGCTGGATCCCGTGAACCTCTACAACATCACGTGGAAGGACGAGAACGGTCGTCCTCGCTTCGTGATCCTGCCGCAGGCGCTGACCGGCGTCGAGGCCCCCATCGCCGTCATGTACGGCCGCGAGTTCCCGTCGGGTTCGCACAAGGTGGGCCCCACGTGGTCCATCACGCAGGAGGCCCAACTTTCTGGTCGTATCGTGCCGGGCGAGCACGTGTGCGTGTGGCCCTCCACGGGCAACTACGGCATCGGCGGCGCGTGGGTCTCGGGCCGCACCGGCTACCGCTCGCTCGTGCTGCTGCCCGCCGAGATGAGCGAGGAGCGCTTCAAGAAGATCGCGTTCTACGGCTCCGACTTCGTCAAGACGCCGGGGTGCGAGAGCAACGTCAAGGAGATCTACGACGAGTGCGCGCGCATCCGCGCCACCAAGCCCGATCACGTGGTGCTGAACCAGTTCGAGGAACTGGCGAACTACCGGTTCCACGCGTACGTCACGGGCAACTCGGCGCTCGACGTCGCCGCCGTCGCGGGGCGCGAGGGCGTGGGCAACGGCCGCCCGGCCGCGTTCGTGTCGGCCATGGGCTCGTCGGGCACCATCGGCGCCGGCGACCGGATGAAGGAGGCCTTCCCCGCCTGCCGCATCGTCGGAGTCGAGCCCGTGCAGTGCCCGACGCTGTACGACAACGGCTTCGGCGGCCACGACATCCAGGGCATCGGCGACAAGCACGTGACCTGGATCCACAACGTCATGAACATGGACCTGATGGTGTGCATCGACGACCTGGAGGCCAAGCAGGGCTTGCAGCTGCTCACCGACCCGGTGGGCTCGGCCTACCTGCGCGACCACGCGGGCCTCGACGACACCACCCTCGGTCGCCTGTCGACGCTGTTCGGCATCTCGGGCGTCTGCAACATCCTGGCCGCCATCAAGACCGCCAAGGCCTACCGCTTCGGCAAGGACGACCTGGTGATCACGGTGGCCACCGACTCGATGGATCGCTACCCGTCGGTCATGCGCCAGCTCGATCAGGCGTTCGGCAAGCTGGACGCCACCGAAGCGCGCGTACGGCACGTGGCCATCTTCCTTCGCCAGAAGACCGACTACGTGCAGGAAGGCACGCTCGAGAACCGACGCCGCTGGCACAACCTGAAGTACTACACGTGGGTCGAGCAGCAGGGCAAGGCGGTCGACGAGCTCCGCGCGCAGGCCGGCCAGGAGTGGTGGGCCGCCGAGCGCGCTCAGGTCCCCGGGATCGTGGCGAAGGCGAGGGCGGCGCGCGGGTTCTAGCCCCGCGACGCGGGCAGGCGGGAGGCCGAGATGGAGTCCATCGTGAGTTGGACGGGGCGCACCACGAAGGAGCGCCTGGCGGTGGTCGCGATCGGGGGGAACTCCCTCATCCGCGACAAGCAGCACCAGTCGATTGAGGACCAGTTCGAGACGTTCCGCAACACCGCCCGCCAGATCGCGGCGCTGGTGCACCAGGGCCTCCACATCATCGTCACGCACGGCAACGGGCCGCAGGTGGGCTTCATCCTGCGCCGCTCCGAGCTCGCCCGAGGCGAGATCCACGAGGTGCCGCTCGACACCGCCGTGGCCGACACGCAGGGCTCCATCGGCTACATGATCCAGCAGATGCTGCACGACGAGCTGCGCGCCGCAGGGCTCGACACGCGCGCGGTCACCGTGGTCACGCAGGTGCGGGTCGATCCCGACGATCCGTCGTTCAAGCGGCCCAACAAGCCCATCGGCTCGTTCATGGATCGCGACGAGGCCCGGCGTCGCCAGGACGAGGAGGGCTGGGTGGTGGCCGAGGACGCCGGTCGAGGCTGGCGGCGCGTGGTCGCCTCTCCGGAACCCCTCGAGATCCTCGAAGAGGAGGCCGTGCGCTTCCTGGCCGCCTCGGGCTACGTCGTGGTGGCGGTGGGCGGAGGCGGCGTCCCCGTGGTTCGCAACGCCGCCGGGAAGCTCGAGGGCATCGCGGCCGTCATCGACAAGGATCGCGCCTCGTCGCTATTGGCCATGCGCCTGCACGCGCACTACCTGGTCATCTCCACGGCCGTCGACAAGGTCTACCTGAACTACGGCAAGAAGGATCAGCGCGGGCTGTACAACGTCACGTTGACGCAGATCCGGCGCTACGCCGAGCAGGGACACTTCAGCCCCGGCTCGATGCTCCCGAAGATCGAAGCGGCCATCCATTTCCTCGAGGCCGGCGGCAACGCCGTCATCATCACGTCGCCCGAGACGTTGCTCGAGGCCATGGAAGGCCGCAACGGCACCTGGATCGTGCGGGAGTAGGCCGTGCTCGGCTACCGCTGCCTCGCCTGTGACCACGAGATCGCCGCGACCGATCTGCGCTACACGTGCGACGCCTGCGGGGGCAACCTCGAGGTCGTCTACGCGCCGGCCACGCTGCGCGCCGCCTTCCCCGGCGCCGACGCCCCGGCCGATCTGCGACGCTACCACGCGCTCTGCGGGCTGCGGACCGACTACCAGCCCGCGCTGCCCGTGCGCACCACGCCGGTTCGTGCCGTTCGGGGCCGTGTCCCGGGCTTCGCCGACGTCGACGTGTGGGTGAAGGACGAGACCGGCCACCCGAGCGGCTCCTTCAAGGACCGCGCCAGCTACGCCGTGCTCGCCAAGGCCCTCGAGTGGGGGATGTCGCCGCTCGTGGGCGCGTCGACCGGCAATGCCGGCGCCTCGATGGCGTGCCTCTGCGCCGCCGCGGGCGTGCCCGCCACCATCTTCGTCCCCGCCGCGGCTCCGCCGGCCAAGCTGGCCCAGCTGTTCGCCTATGGCGCCGACCTGCGTCCCGTCCAGGGCACCTACGACCAGGCGTACGACGCCTCGCTCGAGGTCACGCGCACGCGCGGTTGGCTGAACCGCAACACCGGGTTCAACCCGTGGACGCGTGAGGGCAAGAAGTCCGCATCTTTCGAACTGTTCGAGCAATTCGATCGCAAGGTTCCGGATTGGGTGGTAGTTCCGACGGGGGATGGCAACATCCTCTCCGGGATCTGGAAGGGCTGGCGCGACCTGAAGACCGCCGGCTTGGTCCAGCGCCTGCCACGCCTGCTGGCAGCCCAGGCCAGCGGCAGCGACGCCATCGCGTGCGCCTGGGAAGCGCGCCGGGCCGATCCCTCGCTGCGCCTCGCGGAGGCGGTGCGCCCCGTCGAGACGTCCACCCTGGCCGACAGCATCTCGGTCGGGCTGCCACGTGACGGGGTCGCGGCCGTGCGCGCCATCGAAGAGTCCGACGGGTTCCCGCTGCGGGTCGACGACGACGCGATCGTCGACGCGTTGCTGGCGGTGGCGCGCGGCACGGGCGTCTTCCTCGAGCCCGCGGCGGCTGCGGGAGCGGCGGCGTTGGCTTCGGCGATCGCGGCGGGCAGGGTAGGGCAGGGCGAGCGCGTGGTGCTGCTGGCTACCGGCAACGGCCTCAAGGACGTTCGACCCGTGGCGCGACTTGCCTCCGACGGTGCCGCACGTTAGATTCTCTGTCATGAATGACCTCACCCTCGACGAACCGCGCCGATGCCCCACCTGCGAACGCCTGGTCCCGGGGGCGCGTTGTCCCCTCGACGACGCCGTCACCGAACCTGACGGCAACCTGGGCGCCGACGACCCGCTGGTCGGCACCGAGCCGGTCGAGGGCTTCCGAGCCCAACACCGCGTGCCGTCCTGCGGGGGCGGCCTCACGTACGAGGTCATCCAGGACGGCGGCGTCCGCCGCGCCATCCTCAAGCTGCTCGACCTGACCGAAGAGGAGTCCTACGGCGTCGCCGATCGCTTCGCGAAGGTGTACTCGAACCTCTTCTCGGTTCATCACCAGAGCCTCCCGTCGGTGCTCCGCTACGGGCGTACGTCCGACGGGCGCCTGTACGTGGTCTCGGGGATCCCCGAAGGCCAGACCCTCGAGTCCCTGTTGCGGCGTGGTCGCCCCCTGGCGGCGTCCCGCGCGGTCGCGATCGCCCTGCGGGTGGCCGACGCGCTGGCGGCGCTGCACGCGGTCGGGCTCGTGCACGGCGACGTCGGGCCGTCGCGGGTCTGGTTCACGGGCAACGACGACGCGCTCGAGACCGTCACGCTGACCGACGCCGGGCTGTTCGAGGTCATGGCGGCGCGACGCCAGGTCTCGCCTCCGGCAGAGGGCGGGCGCCTGTTCTGCGACGCGCGCACGCTCTCGCCCGAGGTCGCCGCCGGCTATTCGGCCGACGCGCGCGCCGACCTGTACGGGCTCGGCGTGCTGCTGTACATGCTGGTCACCGGCGTGGCTCCGTTCACCGCCTCGAACCGCTCCGAGTTGCTGCGCAAGCACCTGCGCGAGCCGTTCCCAGCGGCATCGTTGGTGGGGCTGCCCGAAGACCTGAAGCGCCTCATCGTGCGCCTGTGCGAGAAGTCGCCGAACGATCGCTTCCAATCGGCCGACGAGCTCAAGGTCGCGCTGCAGAACACCCTCGATCTCATCGAGATGATCGGCCACGACACCGACCCCGATCTCACGGCGCTGGCGGCCGCACCGACCGGTTCGCCGACGGCGTGGGGCGAGATGGTCACCATCGGCGACGACGCGGGTGGCGCAGGGGCGACCCCGGTGTTGCAGTCGCCGTCGGTGCTGCTGCGGGAGCCCGTCTCGCCGACGTCGCGCGCCGAGTCCCGCCGGCGCTCGTCGCTGCTCCCGGTGCTGGCGGCCACGCTCATCTTCCTGGTGGTCGGCGCGCTCGTGGCCGTGCGCTTCGTCACGTCGGCCGGCGAGGGACTGTCGTCCCGTCCCGAGACCCTGGCCGCCCTCCAGCCGGCCCCCGCGCCCGCGGTCAAGCCGAAGCCCGCGTCGGCCATCGTCACCGCCAGCACCGAGCCCGCAGTCTCCAAGCCCGTGGCGCCGACGCCTGCCGCGGCCAGACCCGAGCCGCAGAAGGTCGTGCAGATGACCGACAGCGCCACGCCCGTCGGTCAACCCGTCGCCATCGAGGTGCGCAGCGAGCCGCGCGGCGCGTTCGTGCTGCGCGACGGCTTCAAGATCGGCGAGACGCCGCTCACCATCTCGCTGCAGAGCCGCAAGTCGTTCCTCGTGAGCCTCGAGAAGCCCGGGTTCGTCACCAACGTGGTCGAGATCCTGCCCGATCACCAGACGCGGTACGAGGTGGCGCTGGTCGCCGCCGAAGCCACCGCGCCCCCCGTCCAGCCCGCGGTCCCGGCCACGACGGTGGCCAGGCCGAAGCCCGCGAGCGCGCCGGTCGTGCGGGCCGAGCCCAAGCCGGCCGCCAAGCCGAAGCCCGAAGCGAAGCCGGCCGGCACGAAGAAGCCCGCGACGCCGGCAGGCTACGACCTGTTCTGAGGCTCGAACGCCAGGAAATCCGAAGCGTTACCGGACACCGCGCAAGGCGGCGTAGCGGAAGGGGAAGGCGGCATACATGGCCGCAGCCTTTTCGAGGTCGGCGATCGGGCACCACTCGTTGGGCGCGTGCGCCTGCTCTTCGTTGCCCGGGCCGAACCCGACGCACGGGATGCCGTGCAGGCCGGCCAGGGCGATACCGTTCGTCGAGAACGTCCAGCGCCCGACCACCGGCTCGACGTCGAACAGGCCGCGATGAGCCTCTACGGCGGCGGCGACCGCGGGGTGCTCGGCGGGCGTCTTCCAGACCGGGAAGTACTTCTTCATGGGCCAGACGCGGCCGGTCCACGCGTGCCCCTCGTACTCGGGCACGACGATGCGTCCCTCGACCCCCGCAGCCTGCAACGCGCCCTCGATCTCGGCGACGGCCGAGGCCTCGGTCTCGCCCCAGGTGAGGCGCCGATCGATGTGGATCGAGCAGCGGTCGGGCACGGCACACAGCGACGGGCTGACCGAGCGGATCTCGGAGACGACCAGCGTGCCCTTGCCGAGGAAGTCGTCGGACGGCAGGCGCTCGTTCAGGCGCTCGAGCTCGGCCACCACGCGCGCCATCTTGTAGACCGCGTTCACGCCGCGCTCAGGGGCGCTGCCGTGGGCCGAGAGCCCGTCGACCGTCACGCTGATCTCCATGCGGCCGCGCTGGCCGCGGTAGATGCGGCAGCTGGTGGGCTCGGTGATGACGCACACCTCGGGCCGCACCTTCTCTTCTTCGATCAGGTAGCGCCAGCAGAGGCCGTCGCAGTCCTCCTCCATGACCGTACCGGTCACGAGGATCGTGAAGGGCGACAGGTCGGCGCCGAGGTCCTTGAGGATGCGCGCGCCGTACACCGCAGAGGCGAAGCCGCCCTTCTGGTCGGCGGCTCCGCGGCCCCACACGCGCCCGTCGCGGAGGTGCGCGTCGTGCGGGGGGAAGGTCCACAGGTCGCGGTTGCCCACGTCGACGGTGTCGATGTGGCCGTCGATGGCGATGACGATGGGGCCGTGGCCCATGCGGCCGACCACGCTGCCAATGCCGTCGAATCGCACCTCGTCGAAGCCCGAGGCGCGCATCTCGTCGGCGATGCGGTGCACGACGGCCTCCTCGGCCCCCGACAGCGACGGGATGCGCACGAGATCGGCCAGGAAATGGGCCAGTTGATCACGGAGCTGGGCGCTCCGCTCGCGGATCTTCTGCTCGAGCATGGGGTTACTCCTTGGCGACGCGCTCGCGGAACTCGTAGAGCAGGCGCTTCAGCTCGTTCGAGCCGTCGCGCAGCAGGTCGAGGTGCCGCGCGAGGCCCTTGACGGTCTCGAAGGCGATGGGGTTCGACGCCAACTCGTCCTGCAGGTCCTCGGTGATGCCGGTGACGATCTGCAGGTTCATCTTCCAGTCGCCGTACTTGTCGCCGAACGCCTCGACGAACCCGCCCGTGTTGGCCTCGAACGTGGCGAGGCGGGCGGCGAGGGCGTCCTTCTGCTCCTGGACCGAGCCGATGACGTCTTCGAGCTCCTTCTGCTTGCGGTCGTCGAACAGGCGCGTGTTCAGCTCGTCGACCTTGGCCTCGAGGGCCTCCTTCTCTTCGATGAGCCCCGACACCTTCTTCAGGTAGGTGCGGTTGGCCTTCTGCAGCTCGTCGTTCTCGTCCGAGCTCTTCTGGAGCTGCTGCTCGATCTCGGCGAAGCGCTCCTGGGAGAACCGCTCCCCGACCGCCTTCAGCTTCTTCAGCTCGCGACCGGTCTCCTCGAGCTCCTTGCGCAGGCCGTCGCGCGCGACCTCGAGCTCCTTGGCCTTGGCCATGAAGCGGTTCTTCTCTTCTTCGCGCTCGGCGACGGCGCGGTCGACGTCGGACAGGCGGGCGTTGAGGGCGGCCTCTTGCTCTTCGTATTGCTGGATCGAGGTCTTCAGGCCCTTGATCTCGCGCTTGATGGCTTCCGGGTCGACCTGGTACCCCTGGCCGAGGATGAACGAGATGTCCTCGGCGATGGACTTGAGGTCGCGGTTCTCGTTGCTGACGCGCACCAGCTTGTCCGAGAGCTCCTGGAAACGCTCAGGCGGGAACTCGACCGCCTGCGCCTGCAGCGTCGACATCTCGTCGTGCTTCGACTCGCGGTACTGTCGGAAGTCGCGCTGGGTGTTCGCGAGCTCCAGGTCGCGGGCGGCCAGGTCGGCCTCGAGGCCGCGCACACGTTCTTCGAGGGCGGCGATGCGCGTCTCGCGGGCCGAGACGGTCTCGTCGCGGGAGCCGAGCTGGCGTTTCAGGCCGCTCAGAGCCTCGCGGAGCTGCACCGCGTCGGCGTCGTCGACGTCAAGCAGCCGGCCGAGGTCGGCCAGGGTACGCGCGGTGTCGGTGGCCTCGGCCTGCAAGCGGGCGAGCAGCTCGTCGCGCTCGCCTTCGAGCTGCGAGATGCGCTCGGCGAGCTCGCGCTGCACATCTCCGACGGACTTCTCGCGCTCGGCCTCGGCCTCGGAGAGCGCGTCGGTGGTACGCCGACGCTCCGCCTCGATCTCGCCGCGGGCCTCCTCGAGCTGATGCTGGAGCGCTGCCTTGTCGTCTTCGAGGCGGCTTACGTCGGAGCGCGCCGCTTCGAGGTCGTTCTGGATCCCCTCGACCACGCCGTCGACACCCATGCGCTCCGAGTACTTCTGGAAGAGCGCCTGGTACTCGCGGTTCTTCTCCTCGATCTGCCCGTTGAGCGCGGCGACCTCGTTCGAGAGCTCGCCGACCTTCTCGTTGCCCGCCACGACGCGCTTCTCGAGCGCTCCCACGTGATCCTTGGCGGCTTCGACCTGCTCGCGCAGGGATTGCAGCTCCTGGTTCTCGACCGACAGGCGCTCGACCTCGACGCGCAGGCGCGTCGTCTCCTCGTCGGTGACGCGCGCCGAGGAGTCTTCGGCAGCGTTCAGCGCCGCCAGCGTGGCGGACAACGACTCGACCTCGATGCGCAGGCGACGGAGCTCGTCGTCGCGCTCGTCGTCGGTCTGCGGCAGGGGGGACGGGTCGGGCGCAGGGGCAGGGTGGGGCGAGGAAGCGGCCTCTTCCTCGGCGACCGAGAGCAGGAACGCGGCGTCGGTGCCCTGGCGTCTCCGCGGTTCGAACGGGTCGAGCGCGGGCTCCTCCTCGGGGTACCGGACCAGCGCCTCCTCGGCCTCCGGTGCTGATTCGGCACTATCGGGGCCCGCAGCGGCGCGCCGGCGGATCTCGGCCGAGAAGTCCTCGTCGAACGCCGACGCCGTGCTGAACACCGGTGACGTAGCGCTGCGGGGCCTCGAAGGCGGCTGGTCCGCAGGTCCGGCGATGCGCTCGGGCTCGCTCGGCGGCTCCTGGACGGGCTCGGGTTCGAGCAGGTCGAGCGGCTCGATCACGTCGTCGAGGCCCGAACGGGGTTCCTCGGCCGGCGGCGCGTCGTACGGCTGCTCGGGGGCAGGAGCGTGTTCTTCCCACATGGGCTCGACCGCGGGCAGTGCGGTGTGCTCGAAGCGTAGCTCGAAGTTGCCGCAATACACGCGGTCGCCGTCCTCGAGCACGCGCTCGGAGACGCGTTGGCCGCCGTAGAAGCAGCCGTTGGAGCTGCCGAGGTCCTTGAAGACGAATCGACCGCCCACGGCCCGAACTTCACCGTGGCGACGCGATACCGTGATGTTGCGCGTGACGATCGGGAGCCCGGGGAGGCGACCGACCACGATGGGCGTCCCGTCCTCGGGGACGTCGACGACGCACTCGACGCGGTCTTCGTTGAAATAGTAGAGGCGCGCCACCGGAGAGCCCTCCGTTTCGATTCGTCCGCCGATGTCAGCTCGAAGCTCCGTAGCGAGCGTGCATTCTAGACCACGCCCCCCCGAGTCCGCAACCCATAGTCCCCACTCTTAGGTTAACATAATGTATCTTATGCGAAGTGCCGATTCTGAAGGCCCCGTAGAGACTGACGGATCCCCGGCAAAGAACGCGTCCTCGCGTCGTCGCGGCTTGATCGAACGGAGAGTCTCGACTACCCTCCGCAAAAATCGCCGTGGGATGGCCATGCGCTTCGCTCTTGCCCAGGTGAACACGCGCGTCGGCGACATCGCGCGGAACGTCGATCGGATCCTCGGTAGTCTGCGCGCGGCGCACGACGCCGACGCCGACGTCGTGGTCTTCCCCGAGCTCACCGTGCCGGGCTATCCACCGAACGATGCGCTCGAGCGCCTCTCGTTCGTGCAGGAGAACATCGAAGCCGTGAAGGCGCTGGCCGAGGCCACGCGCGACCTGTCGCTGCACGCCCTGGTCGGGTTCGTCGACGTGAACCGCGAAGCCTTCGGGAAGCCCATCTACAACGCCGTCGCTCAGCTTCACGGCGGAGAGGTCGTCGACATCTTCTACAAGACGCTGCTGCCCACGTACGACGTGTTCGACGAGCAGCGCTACTTCAAACCCAACGGGCTGCTGCGCGCGGGCAGCGTCAACGGTCGCCGCTTCGCGCCGCTCCTGTGCGAGGACCTGTGGTACGAGACCCGGCGCGGGGGCTGCTTCCAGTACAGCACGAACCCGCTCGAAGCCATCGTGCTCCAGGGGGTCGACGTGATCATCAACCTGTCCGCGTCGCCATTCTCGGCCGCCAAGGAGAGCCAACGCCTCGAGGTCGCGGCGCGGGCGGCGAAGCGTTACGAGCTGCCCGTCGTCTACACGAACCTGGTGGGCATGAACGAAGGCCTGCTCTTCGACGGCGGCAGCTTCGTCATGGGGCCCCGCGGCAAGGTCCTGGCGCGTGCCAGGCGGTTCGAGGAAGATCTTCTCGTCTGGGACGACACGACCACCGCGGCCGCTCGATCCACGAAACCCCGCGACGCCGCGGTGTTCTACCAGGGCGCCGTGCTGGGGATCCGCGACTTCTTCGAAAAAACGAAGCAGCAACCCCTGGCCGTCCTCGGGCTCAGCGGCGGTGTCGACTCGGCCCTGGTGGCCGCCATGGCCGTCGAGGCCCTGGGGCCGGAACGCGTGATCGCGGCCACGTTACCATCGGCCATCTCGTCGCCGGGCAGCGTCTCCGACTCCCGCACCCTCGCCCGCCGGCTCGGCATCCGGATGTTCAAGCTGCCCATCGCGCGCTCGGTCGCGGCGCTCCGCAAGGCCTTGGCGCCCGCGTTCGGCGACCTGCCCGAGGACGTGACCGAAGAGAACCTGCAGGCGCGCGTGCGCGGCACGCTGCTGATGGCCCTGGCCAACAAGCTCGGCGGCACCGTGCTGAACACGGGCAACAAGTCCGAACTGGCCGTCGGCTACTGCACGATGTACGGCGACCTGATCGGCGGGCTGTCGCCCCTCGGCGACCTGTACAAGACCGAGGTCTACGACGTGGCGCGCTGGTACAACCGCACGCACCCCGGACGCCGCATTCCCTCCGCCATCCTCGCCAAGGCACCCTCGGCCGAGCTCCGCCCCGGGCAGACCGACCAGGACGACCTGCCGTCGTACGCCGTCCTCGACGCGGTCCTCGCGCGCTTCCTCGAGCACGACGAGTCGTGCGAGGAGATCGTCCTGCACGGTGTGGCTCCCCGCGACGTGGTCGAGCGCGTGGTCCGGCTCGTCACCCGCAGCGAGTACAAGCGTCGCCAGGCTCCGCCGACGCTTCGCATGCACGAGCGCGCGTTCGGCTCGGGGTGGCGGTACCCGATCATGGGCCGCTTCCCGGGCTGAGCCGTGGCAACCAACCCCGTGATCTCCGTCTTTCCGTTGCCCTGGGAGATCCCGGCCGCGGCGGGTCATCCGGTGCGCTTCGTTCGCTTGAATCATTGTGATTTCGATGGGTTGCCTGCGCTGCCTGCCGCTCGCGGGCTCGATCCTCGCGCGGCGCTGCTGTCCGCGGCCGTGCGAGCCGTCGGCGTGCTCCCGGCGTGGAGCGGCGGCGCCTCCGACCTGAAGGAGATCCACGGGGCGCTGCTGGCGGCGCTGGGTCCGGGCCAGGTGCGCACGTTCCCCTGGCCGCTGGCGCCCGATGCCGACGCGTTGACCGACGAGTTGCAGGACCTGGCACGCCTCTTCGGGCTGGTCGACCTGCGCGCGGCCGAGGAGGTACACGCCCGCGACGAGGCGTGGCGCGCGCCGCTGCGGGCGTGGGAGCGGGAGCAGGGCGAGGCCCCGGTAGCGCCCTGCCCTTCCCGCCTGTACCGCGACACGCTGGCCGCCGCGACCTCGACCGGGCTGCTGACCGGTCCGCCCGCGCTGCCCTGCCCTCCCCCGCTCGCGCCCGCCGATGCCACGCGCCTGCGCCTCGGCCTGGCCGGCGGGGTCGAGCTGCTCACCGATTTGCCGGAGCACCTCGAGCGGGCCGGAGCACGGGTCGTGATCGACGAGTGGATCCACGCCTGCGCGTTCGTCGCGCCGTCGGCCGGCCTGGTCGACCGCTACCTCGGTCTCGGCCTCCCATACGGCCTCGAGGCACGCGCGTGTCGCCTGCGTGCGTTCGAGGAGCCGCGTCGCGTCGACGCGTGGGTGCTGGTCACGTCGCCGTTCGGCGCCTCGAACCTGGAGCGGCTGGGCTTCCCCTGCTGGCTGGAACGCCCCGTCCTGGCCCTCGAAGCCGACGCCCGGCGTCCGCTGGCCGCCGCCGACGTGCTGCGCCTCGAAGCCTTCCTCCGCACGCTACGGGAGGCTCGCCGATGAGCCCTGCGCGCAGGTTCGGCATCACGGGGACGCTCCCGATCGAGGTGCTGCTCGCCGCCGGTCACCACGTAGTCGATCTCAACAACCTCTTCGTCGGCGCACCGTCCCCCGAGCGACTGCTCGACGACGCGCACCGCCTGGGGTTCGCGCCGACCCAGTGTGCCTGGACCCGCGGCATCGTCGGCGCCGCGCTGACCGAGCACGCAGTCGACGAGGTCGTGGTCGTCGCGCGGGGCGACTGCACGCAGAACCGCCTGCTGCTCGACCTCGTCCCGGCGCTCGGCGGGCCGCCGGTCCTGCCCTTCGAGTTCCCGCCCGAAGCCGGCGACGTCGCGCGGATGCGCCGCGAGATCGAACGCTTCGCGGCCCGCGTGGGGGTGACGTGGGACGCCGTCGCGGCGACCTACGAGCGCCTGCGTCCCCTGCGCGAGGCCCTGACCGAGATCGACCGCCGTACCTGGGATCGCCCGACGGTCTCCGGACACGAGAACGCCTTGATCCTCGTGCGGTCGACGGACCTCGGCGGCGATCCGCCGGCCTACGAGCGCGACGTGGCTGACCTGCTCCAGGCCGCACGAACGCGCGAACCCGCCACCTGGGCTCGACGCGTCGCGTTCTTCGGCGTCCCTCCGATCGTGTCCGACGTGCACGACTACCTCGAGGCGCGGGGAGCCAAGGTCGTCTTGAACGAGACGCAGCGCGACTTCGCCCAACTGGAGCCCGCCGACACCATCGAGCGCCAGTACGCTCTCTGCTATGCGTACGCCTACTCGATCCACGACCGCCTCGCGCGCTTCGTACCCGAGGCGCGCCGCCGAGGCGCCGACGGGGTGGTCGTCTACCTGCAGAGCTTCTGCCATCACAACGCCGAGCTCGAGGCCGTAGAGCGAGCGCTGACGGGGCTTCCCTTCGTGGTCCTGGAGGCCGATCGGCCGTCGGTCGTCGACGCCGCCTCGCGCCTGCGCCTCGACGCGTTCCTGGCGTCGTTGCAGCCGGCCGGCGCGGCGAGGAGGCTCGCGCCCGACGCTCGCCCCGTGGTGGGCATCGACCTGGGCAGCCGGCGCACCAAGGTGATCGCACGCCGGCCCGACGGCACCACGCGCCGGGCGGTGCTGGAGACCGTCCCCTTCCTGCGCCGCCTCGTACGCGGGCCGGGCGGGGACCTCACGCTCGACGCCGCCGCCCTCGCGCACCTGCTGGGCGACACCGAGGCGTTCGCCGAGGCGCGGGTGGTCTCCACGGGCTACGGCCGCTACTCGGTGCGCCTCGCGGGGACCCGGGTCGTGCCCGAGGTTCAGGCGCACGCGGCGGGGGCGGCGCGGCAGTCCGGGCTCGAGGCGTTCGTGCTGGTTGATCTGGGCGGACAGGACGTGAAGGTCGTCCACGTGGACGGCGGGCGCGTGATCGACTTCGTCCTGAACGACAAGTGCGCCGCCGGCTCGGGGCGCTACCTCGAGAACATGGCGCGCCTGCTCGACCTACCGCTCGACGCCCTGCTGGCCGAGTGGGACGAGCCCGCGCCCGTCTCGGCCACGTGCGCCACCTTCGGCGAGACCGAGGTCATCTCGCGGCTGGTCGAGGGCTACGACGTGCCGCGCATCGCCGCCGGCGTGAACCGGTCGGTCGTCCAGCGCCTGCTCCCCATCCTCGCGCGCTTCCCCACGCGGCCGATCCTGCTCGCGGGCGGCGCGGCCGGAGCCGGCATCCTGCGGCTGGTGCAGGACGAGACCGGCCGCGACGCGCGAATCCTGGCCGATCCCGTGTTCAACGGGGCGTTGGGGTGCACGCTGCTGTCGGAGGCCTGAGGTGGGGCGACCGGGGTGCTCACCAGCGCGCCGAGTGCTCCTCGGCGACACCCCAGGCGTTCGTGATCCGATGGATGCAGTCGTCGTCGTCGACCACCGTACCCGAGAACGTGCCGATGGGCTGCGAGAAGTCGTAGCCGATGGGCAGGTGGTCGAGGTGGTCGCGGCGCACGGCGAGAGGGTGGAAGCGCAGGTCGAGGCGCCCGTCGCTCGATTTGAGGTGCCAGTCGTGGGCGGGCTGGGTGTACTCGAACACCACCGCCGGCATGCGCACCAGCTGGCGATCGAACCACACGAAGCAGTTGCGATTCAGGGTGCCCGGCCCATTCTTCACCAGGTCGACGTCGACCACGATGCGGGTACCCCAATCCGACAACGCCGAGAAGGAAGCCCAGTTCCAGTACGTCCGGTAGACGAAGTAGCCCTGGGTGTGGTCCATGGACGCCGTGCCCTGCCCGGCGGGCACGTCGTATTCCCGGTCGCCGACCCGGATGGTGCCCTTGGCGGCCAGGCCGCCGATCTTGTGTGCATACGCGGTGCGGTTCTCGCCGACGGGCCACGCCACGACCATGGGCGGACGCTCGAGGGGCGAATCGGAGATCTGCGCCTCGAGCTCGATGGCGCCGTGAGTACCCCGGGACGGGAAGCGCGCCTGCAGCGTTCGCACGCCGTCTTCGTAGCGGTTCGTGATGGTGACGTCGACGCCCTTGCCCTGGACGCGCGTGACGCCGCGCACCGACGACGCCGAGACCTCGACGGAACCCCCGAAGGGGAACAGCGCGTTGCGCTCTTCGAGCGTGCCGCGAGCCTTGTCGAACACCCACGCGAACGCGTTACCGACGTAGCCCGCGTCGACAACGGCGACCCCCGCGATGCACTCGGGCGCGTCGAGCAGGAAGAACTGCCACTGCTTGAGGCGCAGGCGACGCAACGCGCGCCGGCCGTAGAAGCCGCCGAACTCCTCGTCGATGAGGTTGGGGACGCGGACGGCCTCCGAGAACCAGCCGTGGACGGCCTTGCCTGCAGTGACGAGCCGCGACGGCGCGGGGACGGGTCTGGCGTGCGGATCGTTGGATGCCACGGTGGCGCCTCTCGAGGGGGTCAGCCCATGTACCGTACCGCGCCGACACCGCGCGGACAAGGGGTCTCGCGAAGCACGTCGCTCGGCTTGCCCGCCCTGGTGCTCTACCTGGTCGTCGCTGGCCTGCCCGCCCTCGCCGCCCCCCCCGACGCCTGCTGGGCCGAGGCGACGCGCGGCTTCGCTGAGGAGCGCCTTGCCGCCTGGCGCGAGGCTCCGGCCCCCGTCGAGGGGCTCCCCGGCGACCTCACCGCGCTGCTCCTCGGCGCTCGCGCCCTGTTCGACGGTCACCCCGTCGAGGCCGCGGTGTCCCTGCAAGTCGTGCTGAAGATGCCCTCGTCACCGTTCTCGCACCTGGTCCGGGTCGCGCTGCCGGACGTCCTCCTCAGGGCCGGCCAGGCCCGCGAGGCCCGGGATGCGGCGACCGACGCGCTCGCCCGCTTCCCCGCGCTGCCGTGGCGCGGCTCCATGCTCGCCTTGCGCGCCGCCGCGAAGGGCGCGCTCGGAGACGCACGGGGGGCGGCGGCGGACCTCGCGTCGGTGCCCCCCGGACGCGCCGCTTCTGCCCGCTCCGACCGGGTCGCCGGGTGCCTCCCGCCCGACATCTCGAGGCCCGCGGCGAGCCCCATACCGGCCACGCTCGACGCCGCCCGCTCGGCCTTTCGAAAGGGGGAGTGGGAGCACGCCCTCGAGGCCTTCGACGCCGTCCTGGAACGCCCCGGCGGGGCCGCCTTCGAGCGTGAAGCCCTGACCGTCCAAGGGCGCAGCCTGTTCCGACTGGGGCGCCTTACCGAGGCCCACGCGGCCTACCTGCGGCTCTGGAGGCGCTACGGCGCACGGTCGGGGTTGTCGTGGGCGCTGAAGACCGCGTTCATGATCGGCAACCACGACCTGGGGCTCGCGCTGACGCGCACGGCCCTGGCCACCACCGGCGACGTCGTCGGCACACGCCTGCGCCTGGTCGAGTACCTGGTCACGTTCGGCGAGTACACCGAGGCGCTGCGACTGTACGCGCGCCACCTTCGCGACCAGGACAAGGCCGGCGGGCGACGACCTCCCCCCCGGTCGGCCCCGGAGCTGTGGCGGCTCGGCTGGCTGCTCTATCGTACCGGGCGGGCCGAGCAGGCGCTGGCGGCGTTCGAGGCGTGCCTCGAGCGGGAGCCCGGCGCCGACGGGCGCCAACGCGTTCGGTACTGGCTGGCGCGGTTGCGCGACGATCGCGGCGACCGGCGGCGGGCGGAGCGGGACTTCGAGCAGGTCGAACTGGGCCCCGATCGCTACTACCGCCTGTTGGCCGCGTCCCGCCTGGCCGAGCTGCGCGCGGGTGCGCTGGTTCTGGTGCAGCCCGAGCCCGTGATCGATCGGCGACTCGAGGGCGCCTACCTGCTGGCGCCACCCGTCGACGCCGAGCGCCTGGCCGCCCTGCCCCGCCGCACCGACCAGCTTGCCGTGGACCTGGCTGCGCTCCCCGACCTGGTCGAGGTTCGCGCCGCGCGGTTCCTCCTGGAGCACGGCCTCGTGGCCGCCGCCCGCGACTACGCCCGCCTGATCGCCACCCGGCTGCAGGCCCTGAAGCGCTCGGGGCTCGCCGGCGTGGCGGGGTTCCCGGTGCTGCCCGTCACCGACTGGCGCGGCCCGACGGTCGGTCACTGGGGCGAAACCCTGAAGGCCGTCGCCGGTCCGCGACGAGAGCGCGGGGCGTGGCTGGCCGACCGCGAGGCGTTGCGCGCTCTCTCGAAGGCCGGCCGCGATCTCCTGCCGGCGCTGGCGCCCCTGTTCGCGGCCACCCGAGACGAGGCGCTCGCGCAGCGCACGCTCGACCCGTGGCGTACCCTCCGGCAGGTTGCACCCGTGTCCACGCCAGAGTCCGCCGGGCTGCCCCTGGCCTACCGTGCGGCGGTGCTGGACGCCGCTCGGGTCGAAGGGCTGGACCCTTTCCTCTTGTGGGCCGTCGGTCAACGCGAGTCGGCCTTCGACGAGCGGGTGGTGAGCCCTGCCGGGGCCATGGGCCTGTACCAGGTGATGCCCGAGACGGGCGCCCGGCTGGCCGCGCTGCTCGGTGAGCCCGCCGACACGTGGGACCCCACCCGCCTGTACGACCCCGATACGGCCATCCGCTTCGGAGCGCGCTACCTGGCGCTGCTGCTCGAACGCTTCCGCGGTCAGGAGCCCCTGGCCATCGCCGCCTACAATGCGGGACCGCACTATATCGCGGCGTGGGCGTCCCAAAAGCCCGGGGCTCCGCTCGACGCCTTCGTCGAGGAGATCCCTTTCGGCGAGAACCGCGCCTACGTCCGCCGCGTTATCGGCTCCTGGGTGGCCTACCGCGAACGCTACGGCTTCGCGAACGAGCTCTCTGTGACGAACCGGATCGACGCGCGGGTCGACAGCGGCGTGTCCTTCTGACGCCGTGCGCCGCCGCTCCCCGCGGCCTTGACGCTACGACGCGTATTTCTTACGATATTTGCATGCTGTCGCTTCGATTCGTGCAGCGCGACTCGGTCGCCGACCTGTCCCCCGCGCTCGTCAGCACCGAACCCGTTGACGGAGCGTCTCTAGGTCACGTCCTGATCCGCCTCGGCCGGGAAGACGCCAGCGGCGTGGTGGCCGTCGAGCGCGACGACGGGCTCGTGGCCACGCTGGCCGTCGCGGGCGGGGTGTTGCAACGCCTGGCCGCCGAGGGCGGGGATGACGACGCGCTGCTGTACGAGCGCCTCCGCGTCGAGCCCGGCGTCGACGCCACGCGCCTCGAAGCCGTGCGTGAGCGCGCCCGCGCCGACGGGAAACCCCTCTCGGTCAGCGTCTTTCGCGCGGGGCTCGCGACCGTGCAGGACATCGCCCGCCTGCTGCGCCTGGGGCGAGTCGACCTTCTGAAACGCTGCCTGGCGCCGGGCCGTGGCCAGATCACCTTCACGCCGCGCGACGACATCCCGAAGGACCCCATCGCGATCCCTCTGGCCCCCGTGATGTTCGCGCACTATCGCGAGCGCCTCGAGGCGGCCACCCTGAGCGACCTCGAGGCGCGCCTCGGCAACCTCGTCTTCCGCTTCCCGTTGGCCACCTTCGAGACCGCGATGTTCGCCAAGGGCGCCGAAGGCGACCTGGTCGAACAGTACTGCACGGGAAACCTGAACGCGCGCACCGTCATCGACAAAGGACTCCTCGGCCCCACGCGCGGCGCGCGCCTGCTGCTGCTGCTCTTCGCCTTCGAGCTGCTCGATGCGCGCATCGAGCCCCTGCGCATCACCCAGAACCTCGACGTCAAGGAGGCCGTCGACGCGCGCATCTCGGCCGTCGACACGAACAGTCACTTCGAGGTGCTCGACGTCCACTGGTCGGCCCACCCCGCCGAGATCGAGGCCAAGTACCACGACGAGGTCCAGCGCTTCGACGGCTACCTGAAGCGCGAGGGGTTGAGCGACCAGGTCGCTACCGGCGTGCGTCGCGTGCGCGCGGCCCTCGACCAGGCCTGGTCCGTGCTCGGCGATCCCCGGCGCCGCCGCGACTTCCGCGCTCGCAACTACACGCACCAGCAGATCGCGTTCGCCGCGAGCTTCCTGCACCAACAGGCCGAGCTCGCCGTCTTTCGTCGCGACGAACGCACCGCCCGGTGCCAACTCGAGGCCGCCATCGACCTCTCCGACGACACGTCGTACGTCGAGGCCCTGGCGTCGCTACGGGAGCGCATCCACGGCGAGAAGGTCGAGGCCGAGGTCAAACGTCAGCAGAAGTGACGCGGGCGGGGGCGCACCGCGATCCCTAGAACAGGACCACCACTTTCCCGAACGCCTGGCGCGACTCCAGGTACTCGTGCGCCTGGCGGATCTGCTCGACCGGGAACGTGCGGTCGAGCACGGGGCGGAGGCGACCCTGCCCGACCAGGCGCATGATCTCGGCCGATTCGCCCAGCGTTCCCATGGTCGAGCCCAGGATCGACAGCCCGCGGAAGAACACGTGCCGCAGGTCGAGCTCGACGCGCGGGCCGCTGGTCGCTCCACAAGTGACGAAGGTACCGCCCCGCTTCAGCAGCTTCAGGCTGGCGCCGAAGACGTCGGCGCCCACGTGATCGAAGACGACATCGATGCCGTCGGCGCCGGCGAGGTCGCGCGCGCGCTTGACCACGTCCTCGGTCGCGTAGTTGATGCCGTGATCGGCGCCGAGCTCCCGTGCCCGCGCGAGCTTGGCGTCGGAGCCCGCGGTCGTGAGCACGCGCGCGCCCCACAGCTTGGCGATCTGGATGGCAGCGGACGAGACCCCGCTGCCCGCGGCGTGGATGAGCACCGTCATGCCGGGCCGGACCTGTGCCCGCGTGACGAGCATGTGCCACGCGGTCAGGAAGACCAGGGGCAGCGTCGCACACTCGGCGTGCGAGTACTGCGTAGGCTTGGCGAAGAGCCCGCGCGCCGCCACCACCGCGTACTCGCGCATGCCGCCGTCGAACGACTCGCCGTAGATGCCCCACGCGCGGCACAGGTGCTGGTTGCCCGACGCGCAAGCCGGACACGCGCCGCAGCTGGTCTGGGGGGCCGAGACCACCTCGCGGTCGACCCACGCGGGGTCGACGCCTGCTCCCACCGCGTCGACGACACCGGAGAAGTCGGCGCCGGGGATGCGCGGCACGTGGAACGCGCCCTTGGGCTCGCCGCGCCGCAGCCACAGGTCGATGTGGTTCAGCCCGCACGCGTGGACGCGCAGGCGCGCCTCGCCGGGGCCGGGCTCGGGGATGGGCAGATCCTCGACGCGTACGACGTCGGGGCCGCCATGCTCGCGGATGACGACGGCTCTCATGGGTTCCTCCCGGGGAGGGGGCGGGCCGAGCGGAGCGCCGCACCCAGGTGCAGCACGCCGCCCAACACGGGCAGGTAGTGGTACGAGGTGGGTACGAACGCCGACGACGGGTACCCGGCGAGCAGCTCGTGGTAGGACGCGTAGGCGAGCCCCACGGTCCCGAGCACCCACGCGAACGTGAGCGCGTCGCGCCGCAGCAGGAAGCCGAAACCGGGCACGAACAGCGACGTGATCAGGCGCGGCCAGGACACGCGGACCTCCACCCGTCGGGGGCTCGATTGTGCGCAGGATACCCGACCGGCGGCGGCAGCGACAAGGTGTTGTTTCGGATCAACGGGACGAAGCCAACCACAGGCAACCGGAGTCGTCACCGCGCAGCATGCCCTTGGCCAGCAGGTGCGTCACGAGGGCTTCGACGCCCGCGCGCGGGGCTCCCAGGGCCTCGGCGATCTCGTCGACCCGGCTCGGGTGTCGCTCGATCAGCCGCAACACCTCGGCCTCGGTGGCCGTCGAGGCGCTCCCTCCCTGGGACTCGAAGCGCCCGATGACCTCGACGTTCGGGTGCGTACGCGCCAGGCGCTCCCGCAGCGCCTCCATGCGCGCCGCCGCGACGGGGTGGGCGATCGCCTGTTCGACGGGCGTACGCACCACGGTGTTCAACTGGATGCGATCGGTGCGGATCGTGCCGAGGCGCGTCGCCAACGCGTCGAGGTCGGCGTCGCTGTCGTTCATCCCCGCCACCAGCATGACCTCGAGCCAGAGCTCGCCCCGGAACTCGGCCGAGAACCGCTCGAGCCCCTCGAGGTGCCGCTCGAGCGTGAGCCCTGGCGCCGGGCGGTGGACCGCCCTGAACGTGGCCTCGGTCACGGCGTCGAGGGTCGGGATGACCAGGTCGGCGTCCCGCAGGTCGGCGCGCACGTCGGGCCTCCAGAGCAACGTCCCGTTCGTGATGACCACCCGGCGAAAAGCGCCGAGGGTGGGCAACCCGCGCAGCACGGGCCCCAGGTCGAGGCTGAGCGTGGGCTCGCCCGTCCCCGAGAACGTCACCGCGTCGATGGCGCGACCGCTCGCCAGCACCTCGTCGATCTCGGCGAGCACCGCCGACGGCTCGAGGAATGACGCGCGCTCCAGCGTATGGCACGTCGTCCGCGCCACCTGGCAGTACACGCAATCGAGGGTGCACGTCTTCGAAGGCAGCAGATCGACGCCCAGCGAGCGCCCGAGGCGGCGTGACGGGACGGGTCCGAAGACGTGGGGGCGCTGCTGGAATGGCGTGGTCAACGGGCCTGGCTCACCTTGGCGTCGGCGAAGCACTCGAGCACGTCGGCGGCCAGGTACAGCTCGTAGTCGAACTTGATGGCCGCGTTGGGGTTCGCCTTGTACAGCCGCTCGGCTATGCCGCGCTTCTTGACGCAGGGCGTGACGCGGTTCATCACGTCACGGTTCACCTCGCTCGAGTCGTCGTCGTCGACGCGGTCGAGGTGGTGCGTCAGATCCTCTTCGCGGAACGACACGGGCAACGGCTTGTCGGGCTCCTCGGGGGTCACCACGTCGGGCACCACACCCACCGCCTGCAGCGTCTTGGCGCGCGGACCGTAGTACCGCGAGACCGTCAGCTTGATGTAGTAGCCCTCGCCGCGCTTGGGCGAGAGCAACGTCTGCACCGAGGCCTTGCCGAAGCTGCGCCGCCCGACCACGAGCCCGCGCCCATTCTCCTGCAGCGCGCTCGCGACGATCTCGGACGCCGAGGCCGAGCCCTCGTTGACGAGCACGACCAGCGGCACGGAGTTGTCGTCGCCGGACGTGGCCTCGTGGACCTCGTCGCGCTTCAGGCTGAAGAGCGACGTCTTGAACGAGTTCTTCACGATGACGATCTTGCCCTTCTCGAGGAACAGGTCGGACAGGGCGATCGCGGCGTCGAGCAGGCCGCCCGGGTTGTTGCGGAGATCGAGCACCAGCCCCCGCAGGCGGCCCGTGGTGGTCTTCCGCGCCAGGCGGCCGAGCTCCTCCTCGAGCTTCATGGGCGTGGACTCGACGAAGCCCGTGACCTTCACGTACGCCACGTCGTTGTGATCCGAGAGCAGCTTGCCCTGCACGTTGGGTACGTCGATGTGGGCGCGCGTGATCACGACCTCGATGTCGTCGGGCTCCGAGATGCGGCGCACCGACAGCTTGACGTTGGTGCCGCGCGGCCCGCGGATCATCTTGACCACCTTGGTGAGCTCCATGCCCGACACGTCAACGTCGTCGACGCGCAGGATGGTGTCGCCGGCGCGCAACCCCACCTTGTGGGCGGGCTGGCCTTCGATCGGCGACTCGATCAGGATGTCGTCGCTGCGCTTCAGGAGGATGGCGCCGATACCATCGAAGGAGCCGTCCTCGGTCTCCTTGACGGACTCGTCCCACGCCTTGCGGTTCACGAGGGTCGAGTGCGGGTCGAGCGAGAAGAGGAAGCCTTGCGAGGCCGCGATCCACACGCGGCTCATCTTGATGGTCGGCAGCGGCGTCTTCACGCCCGGGCCTTGCTCCCAGGCCGCCTTGTCGCCCTTCTCGAGGCTGCGCACGTACGCCACGACGCGGTCGAACTCCTTGCGCGTGAAGGTGATCTTGCTCCACGCCTCCTCGAGCAGCTGGCTGCGCTCCTGCGACTTCTTCTTCAGCTCGCGCAGGGCGTCGTCGTCGAGGCGCTTCTTGGGCTTGTCCTTGGCCGCCTTGGGCGCCACGTGCACCAGGAAGGGGTCGTCGGGCTGCAGCTTGAAGGTCTTGCCGTCGAGCTCGCCCTCCTCGTCGACGTGCCCCTTGCGTTTCTGGTAGAAGTCGACGGGCAGCAGCTCGAGGCGGGTGTCGGGGATGGCGCCGACCAGCGCGAAGTTCGCCGCCTCGGCGTAGGCGCGGCCGGCGTTGTAGTCGTCGTCGATGTAGTAGTCGTCGACGTAGGCGAGCACCTCTTCGAACTGGCGCTTGCCGAACTTCACCTCGTTCCAGTAGTCCTCTTCGTTCTCGCCGTCACCGTCGTCGAGCTTCTCGTCGGGTGGCGTCGCCTTCTGGTCGTCGCGCTTGTCGTTCGGGTTGTCGGCGCCTTGCTGCCCGGCGGCCACGAGGGGAAGCCTGGGCTCGGCCACGGCTTCGGCGCGCGCGGACCGCGTGCCCGGGACCAGGCGCGGCGCGGGCACGCCATCGGTGGCCGAGGCGAGCCGACCGGTGTCGCGGAGCGAGCAACCGACGCCGACCGTGACGACGAACACGACGAGGAGCAGGTGGAGACGGCAGAGGGGCTTCATGGGCCTCTTGGTACGCCCGCGCGGGCGGCTTGTCAACGAGGCGATGGCGCAGGGCTCACTCCAGCGCTCCGAAGCGCCGGATCAGGACGACGCCGACCACCACCAACAAGGCAATGGCCGCCACGCCGCCCACGCCGTCGAGGAGCCCGGTCCAGATCCCTGACGTGACGTGCATCGCGTCGGGCATGGTGTCCTCCTCGCGTTCGCCTCTCCACTGGATATCAATGCAACTCCGATGCCGTTGATTCCCGGCGAGGAGACGATTCCAGAACTGGAGGCGGGGCGGATGGAATTCGGCGTGTCGCGGAAGGCAGTGGCGCCGGCACCCTGATCCGGATGTCAGGGGTTGGACGAAATTCGCACCCGGGGGGCCACCGCGGGCAGCGCGTGGAACGAGGCTCCGGGACCGAGCACGCGCCACAACGGCACGACGGCCAGCGCCGTCAGGAGCCCCGACACGATGAGCGGCCAGCGGTAGCCGAACGCGTCGCCGAGGGGCGCGAACACCAGCGTGCCGAGCAGGCGCCCCACGATGGTGGCCGTCGCCACGAACGACGCCAGCCCGCCGATGCGTTCCCGCGGAAAGACGCGCGTGAGCAGCAGGAACAGGACGACCCCCGAGATCCCGTCGCCGGCCTCGTGCAGGAAGCGCACCGCCCACGACGCCGGAGCCCAGGGGACGGTCATGAGGACGTGCCCGAACCCCGAGAGCAAGAGGCCGGCCAGCGCGAGCCGGGAGAGCCCGACGCCGGCGTCGAAGGCGCGCCCCGCCAGGTACGCGGCGCCCGCCAGGCCGAGCAACGCCGACCCCATGTAGTAGCCGGTGCGCACGGGGTCGAGCGCCAGGTCGTCCCGCAGGAACGGCGCCACCGACGTCATCTCGGCGCCCCAGTGCAGCGACAACAGGAAGAACGACACGGTGATCCAGAGCGCGTCACGGGCCGCCAGGTGCGAAACGTACTCGGCCAGGCGGGCGCGGATCCGCCCTGTGTCGGCCAGGCGCAAGGCCACCAGCGCCGCCACGAGGAAGGCCGCCGCGGCGACGTGGAACGCGATCCGGTACCCTCCCCGCCCCACCAACTGGCCCCCGGCCAGGATGCCGCCGCCGATCGTCAGCCCCTGCGTCAGGTAGTAGGCACCGAACCAGCGACCCGGGCCGCCGTCGTCGACCGTCTTCAGCACGTAGGCCGACAGCGAGATCTCGAGCAGCGTGTTGCCGAGGCCGCCGATCAGGAACACGACCACGAGCAGCGGAACGGCCGCGGTCCGCGTCACGGCCAGCTCGAACCCCGCCATGAGCAGGAAACCGGCCGCGGCGAGGAAGCGGATGGGGTAGCGATCGGTGAACAGCCCGGTCTGGAACGCCGAGAGGAAGGCGGTGACGGCGAACATGGCCAGCAGCAGCCCGTTCGCCCAGCCCGTGATCCCGAGGTCCCGCAGGTACAGGGGCAGGAAGAAGTACGTCAGGTTCAGGACCAGCAGGCGCAGCCCGACGAGCAACAGCGTGGTCGTGCGGTTGGACAAGGGGCGCGCCTCCCGGCGGATGGGACGGGTCAGCGAGCCAGCTCGGCCAGCAGCGCCTTCAGGTAGTCCCAGAACAGGGCGGTGGTCGAGATGCTGACCTTCTCGCGCGGGCTGTGCACGTCGCGCAGGTCGGGCCCGAACGAGATCATGCGCATGCCGGGCGCGCGTTCGCCGATGACCCCGCACTCGAGGCCCGCGTGGATGGCCGTGACGCGGGGCCGCTTGCCGTACAGGCGCTCGAACACGTCCTCGCAGGTCTTCAAGAGCGGCGACGCCATGTCGGGCTGCCAGCCCGGATAGGCCTCGCCGTGGTCGACGACGGCGCCAGCCAGGGCCGCGATCGTCCCGATGCGGACCCGCAGCGCCTCGAGGGGCCCCTGGATGGAGCTGCGCGTGGACATGAGGACGACCACGTGCCCCCCCTCGACGCGCACGCGCGCCAGGTTCGTCGAGGTCTCGACCATCCCCGCGATGTCCTGGCTCATGGTGTCGACGCCGTGGGGGAGCGCCATCAGGAGGTCGACGACGCGGTCGGCCGACGTTTTCGTCAGGGTCCAGGCGGGGAGCGGGGCGGCCGATACCGTGATCGCCAGGTCGGGCTCGCGGAGGCCGAACTCGGCCGCGACGTCGGCCCGCCAGGAGGCCAGGGCGTCGCGAAGCTGCTCGATCGTGGCGTCGGCCGCGAGGTGGGCGGTCGCCTCGCGGGGGATGGCGTTGTGCTTGTCTCCGCCGGTGATCGACCCGAGCTCGACGCCGGGGAACGTGCCGGCGCGCTGGAGGTCGCGGAGCGCGCGAGCCAGCAGGCGGACGGCGTTGGCGCGGTTGTTGACGATGTTCAGGCCCGAGTGGCCGCCGAGCGCACCCTCCACCTTGACGAGGAAGCCGTTCTGGCCGCGCGGGGCCGCGGGAGGCTCCAGCGGCAGACGGATCGTGCTGTTGCCGCCGCCCGCGCACCCGACGAAGAAGTCGCCCCACTCCTCGGAGTCGAGGTTCAGGAGGATGCGGCCCTGGATCAGGCTGCCGTCGAGGGCGAAGGCGCCGTCGAGGCCGGTCTCTTCCTGCACGGTGAACAGGAGCTCGAGCGGCCCGCGCGTCACGCCGGGATCGTCGGCCGCGGCCATGGAGGCGGCCACGCCGATACCATTGTCGGCGCCGAGCGTCGTGTTGTTGGCGCGGATCCAGTCACCGTCGCGCACGATCTCGATGGGGTCCTTCTCGAAGTCGAAGGCGGTGCCCTCGTTCTTCTCGCACACCATGTCGAGGTGGCCTTGCAGGACGACGATCGGCGCCTTCTCGTACCCGGGGCGCCCAGGCACCTTGACGATCAGGTTTCCGGCGCGGTCGATGGTCGTGCGGTAGTCCCGGGCCTTGGCCCACGCCTCGATCTTCGCGCGGACCGCCGCCTCGTTCCCCGAGCCGCGCGGGGTGCTGCGAAGCAGGTCGAAGTGCTGCCAGACGCTCTTGGGCTCGAGGTGCTCCAGCGGGTTGCTCATGAACGGACTCCTTCGTGATGCGTGACGATCTCCTCGGCCCGCGCCACCAGGCGCGTCATGGCCGTGCGTACCTCTTCCATCAACCGGTCGCGACCTTCTTCACTTCCCGCGTACGTGGTCACGTCGATCGGGTCGCCCACCACCACCGCCACGACGCCGCCGGAGCGGAGCTCGAAGCGATCGACCGGGGCGATGCGCTCGGAGCCGGCCACACCCACCGGGACGATGGGGATCCCCGTCTTCAGGGCGAGCATGAAGCCGCCCTTCTTGAAGCGCCCGATGGCGCCGTCGCGCGAGCGTGTGCCTTCGGGTGCGATCCACACGGACAGGCCACTCTTCAGCTTGTCGGCGGCGACGTCGAGATCGCGGATGGCCGCCTGTCGGTCGGCGCGGTCGAGCGGCAGGATCTCGGCCTTCCTCATGGCCGGGCCCCACAGCGGCACCTTGAACAGGTCGCGCTTGGCCACCATGCGCAGCGGGATGGGCTCGAGCCCGCTGCCGATGGCCGGGATGTCCCAGTAGCTGCGGTGATTCGACATGAAGAGCCAGCCGCGCGCCGGATCGAGCGCGTCCTTGCCCTCGACGCGCAGATCAACGCCGCCCAGCTCGCACAGCGATCGCGACCAACGCCAGAAGTGGACGTTGGCCTCGGCGCGCGACAGCCGCGACGCCGCGGAGGCGACCAGCACGCCGACCGAGGCCCCGAGGGTGGTTGCTACGGCGCGCGCGAAGAGCAGTCGTCCGCTGAAGCTCATGATTGATCCTCCTCGAACAGCTTCGGGGGGAGCTCGAGGCCCCGCACCAGGTCCAGTCGGGCCCGCTCGCGGCGCGTCGCGTCCGCGTGCAGGCGCGCGAGCGACGAGAGCTCGGCGGCGCTGCGCTCGACGATGCTTCGGACCGCCCCGCCGGCCATGACCAGCCGACGCGGCGCCGACAGCGCGACCAGCGGATCGTGGGTGGCCAGGACGACCACTGCGCCGCACGCGAGCAGCCCGTCGAGCGCCGCGCGACGGTCGATGCCCGCGTTCTCGATCTCGTCGACCAGCAGCACGTCGGCGCGCGAGATGTGCAAGGCGTCGGCGATCATCAAGGCTCGCGACTGCCCACCCGAGAGCAGCGCGAGGGGGGTCGCTCCGTCAAAGGGCTCGCCTACCAGGGCGTTGGCCCAGTCGAGCGTGGTCCGGACCGGCACATCGGCCTCGCGCCCCCACGCCACGCGCCCGTGCAGTGCCAGGAACTCGGCGACCCGCAGATCGACCGAGAACTGCATCTGCTGCGCCACCCGCGCCACGCGCGGCACGTCCGCGGTGAGCGGCGCGACCACGCGGCGCGACGGGCTGTCGCCCTCGGCCAGGGCCTCGATGTCGGCCAGCAGGCGGCTCTTGCCCGAGCCTGTCGGTCCCACCACGGCGAGCACGTCGCCGGGCCCCAGGTTCAGGTCGCCGAAGGCCTCGGTTCCCCCCTGCTTGTCGGTCCCGGCGCGGATGACGATACCGCCCATGTTCCCTCGGTCTGCGGGCCGGTGGCCCTACGCCAACCCCCTCTGACACACGTCGCAGCGCCCGTTCGGCAGCGCCTGGCGGAGCGTGAGCACCGGACGCGGCGTCAGCGCCCGTGCTCCACGGACCGCCGCGAGCACGCGCTCGAGGCCCTCGCCCGTGAGCCCGTCGAACGCGAGCACCCTCGCCTTCGGGTTCAGGCGCGCCACGAGCGACCCGACGATCTCGCGCTCGGCCGGGCTCACCAGGCTGCCCTTGGTGAGTACGACCAGGTCGGCCGCGCGCAGCGGGACTCGCATCTTCGCCGCGGCGTGCACGTTCTTCAAGAGGTCGAGCACCTGGATCGCGAGCGCACCGTCGACGAACGGCGTGCAGCGGTCGCAGAGGCCGGCCGTCTCGATGGCCAGCCAGGCGGTCCCGTCACGCCACGAGGAGGAGATCCACCCCCCCAGCGCCTGCGCCAGCGCGTGGTCGGGGCACGCCGCATCGGCCAGCAGCACGTCGGTGGGTACGCCGAGGCGGTCCCGTACGACCCGGTCGTCGCGCGTGGCCAGGCAGTCGACCTTCACGTACCGGACCGGCCCGTCGGCGGCCAGGCGCGGCAGCAACCGCAGCAGCAGGCTCGTCTTGCCGCACCCGGGCGGCCCGGCCACCAACAGCGGGATCATGGCACCGCCCGGAACTCGTCGAACCCGTGAACGTGCACGTAGCTCATGTGCACGCCCCAACAGCCCTGGAAGTAGCGGCAGCCCCGGCACGACGGGCGTTTGACGCGGTAGAAGTCGATGGCCTCGTCTTCGTACGCGGCGTCACCGGGCACGTCGAACATGCGGCCGATGCGCAGGTGATCGTCGAGCGACGCGTCGCGCACGTCGTCGGGTACGACGCAGGGCGGCAGGTTGCGGTGCGTCACGAGTAGCCCGGCCTCGCGACCGGCGCGCACGGCCTCCGCCAGCACCGGTACGGCGTCGGACATGCGCGGCAGCACGGTGGCGCGGTGAACCCAGGCGTTCTCCTCGGCGATGACGAAGTCGAGGCTGAGGAGCATCTCGACGCCGCGCGCCGCCGTGCGCGACGCCAGCCACTGCACGGTCGCCTTCAACGTGGGCAGGCTCTGCCGCGTCACGACGCAGATGCCGTAGACCCGCACGCGCGGATCGGCCGCGACGGCGTCGAGCACGTTCTCGATGCCCTCGAGGACCGCCGGGAGCATTCCCGGACGCTGCACCAGCGCGTCGGCCACCGACGGATCGATCGTGTCGAGCGAGACGCCGATGCGATCGACGCCGGCGGCCAGGAAGCGCGTCAGCCGTCGTCGATACGCCAGCGTGGCCGCGTTCGAGACGAGCGTGATCCCGGTATATCCCAGGGAGCGCGCGACGGCGATGATCTCGAAGACGCGAGGGTGCAGCGTGGGCTCGCCGCCCGTCAGGTTGACGCGCGCCAGGCTCCTCCTTCGGCCGAGGGTGAGCTCGGCCTGGAGGTCGGCCACGGTCCTCAGCCCCTTCTTCTCGTGTCCCACCAGGCAGTAGAGGCAGTTGAAGTTGCAGACGGTCCCGACGCGGACGTCGAGGGCCGGCATCAACGCGTGGACCGCGCGCGTGATCCTCGACGACCCCGCCCAGGTCTCCGGCCGATCGGCCGGCATGACCACCGTGGCTGACCGCACGCCCACGCGCTCGCGGTACGACCGCAGCTTGCCGAGCACCCAGTCGGCCAACCCCGGCGGCAGCGGCTCCCCCGCCGACTCGAGCCGCCGTTCGAGCACCTCGAGCCCGGCGCATCCCACCGCGCGGCCGCCGGTCTCCGTGACCTCCTCGCCGAGCAGGCCCAGCTCGAGCAACCGCGCCAGGGCGGGCTCGGCGCGCTCCTCGGGCAGCTTGGCCAGCAAGGGTACGCACTCGATGGGCTCGCGCCGGGCCAACACGAGCGAGCGGTACAGGTCGGCCTCGTCGTCGGTGAGGCCGGCCGCCGACAGCAGCTGGTGGATCAGCATGCGACCCCCGCCGGCTCGAGCACGAGGTCGCGTCGACCGAGGCACAGCGAACAGTACAGGCGCGGAGGCACGCTGCGCGGCGTCAGCGGCGAGCTCGGAAGCTCGGGGGCCGCGTCGAAGCCCGGAACCAGGCGGCGGAGCGCGCGCGGCAGCCCCGTCCGCGTCAGGCCATCGAGCCACACCAGGGCGCCGGGGGCCAGGCAGGGCGCCACCAGGGCCGCGAACACCTCGCGCTCGGCGTGGCCCAGGCGATCGCCGTGCGTCACGACGCAGAGATCGGCGGCCGTCAGCAGCGGCCCCTGCTTCAGCGCGGCCTCGGCGCCCGCCGTGGCCTCGAGCACCGCGATCGCCAATCCCTCACGCACGTACGGGGCGCAGCGCGCGCACAGGCCGGCCGTCTCGACGACCACCACGCGTCGCCCCGCCAGGGCCTCGAGCTCGACGCCGAGACGCTCGAACAGCACGTGGTCAGGACACGACGCCTCGTCGATCACCGCGCGGCACGCCCATCCCAGGCGCTCCAGCGCCTCGGCCTCGCGGGTACGGACCACGTCGACCTTGAGGTAGCCCACGTCGGCGGGCTCGGCGACGTGCGGCACGAGCGCCCGGATCACGCTGGTCTTGCCCGCCGACGGGGGCCCCGCGACCACGATCAGCTTGCGGCCGAAGGGCTCTGGACGCGGCGCGGCGACGGACAAGGGGAGCCTCCTCGTGAGGTTCGGAGCATACCGGACGCCCCCTGCCGTGTAAAGCCGACCCGCGCGCCCCGCCTTGACCCGTCGGGGTCCGCCTGCGTATGCTCGCGTCACCGTCCGGAGAGACGCCGTCCATGGCCCGATGGGACTACAACCAACGCGAGACGCTGCGCCGCACGCAGTTCTGGGTCTCGCCCGTGTGCAACAACGACTGCGTGTTCTGCCTCGACGACCTGTGGAAGCCCGGCCGCGCCCCGGTGGGCGAGCCGGCCCACGACCGCCCGGACCTCGTAATCGGCGACGAACGCCTCGACGCCTTCCTGGCCGACCGCGACCGCGCGAACGAGGTGTGCATCACGGGGCCCGACCCCGGCGCGTGCCGCGACCTCGAGGCCATCGTCGCCCGCGTGCGCGCCCTGGGCTTCGAGCGCGTGGCCATCGTCACCAACGGGCGCGGCCTGGCCCGTGACGGCGTGGCCCGCGCTCTGGTCCGGGCCGGCGTGACGCGCTTCGAGCTTTCGATCCACGGCGGCCGCGCCGAGGTCCACGACGCCGCCACGCGACGTTCGGGCAGCTTCGCGGGCGCCATGGCCGGCCTGCGCGCCGCCCTGGGCGTTCGCAACGAGGGCGGCGCGCTTCAGGTCGAGCTCGTGACGGTCGTGTACCGCGCCAACCTCGACGCGCTCGACGAGACCGTCGGCGTGCTGCTCGCGGGGGGCCCCGATCGCCTGAGCGTCAACGTCGTCGAGCCGCGTGGCGAGGCCCTGGCCCGCTTCGACGACGTGGTGCCGCCCCTCGACGCCGCGGCCGGCGTCCTGGCGGCGCTCCTGAAGCGCTACGGCGGCCACGCACGCCTGAACGTCGACGGCGTTCCGCCCTGCCTGTTGCCGGGCTACGAGGGATTCCTCGGCAACCGCGAGGCCGTCGATCTGGCCGGTAGCTCCGGCGACGTCTTCCTGCACGAGACACCCGACGAGGGGCGCGTCTTCGCCGCCGACTGCTCCGCGTGCCTCCATCGCCCCGTGTGCAACGGCGTCTACCGTGAGCAAGCCGAGCGGCACGGCCTGGCCGTGCTGCGACCGGTACGGGTGCGCCAGACCGAGCAGGCCAGCGACGCCGAACGGCGCGGGCTGCTCGCCCTCTTCTACGATCGTTGGGAGAAACGCTACCGTGGGCATCGCGTGGCCGCCGAGCGTGCCTCGCTCGCGCGCCTGGCGCGGTTGCTGCCGCCCGCGACGCCCCTGACCCTGCGCGGCACCGATCCCCTGGGGGCGCGCGTCGAGGTGGCCGGCGTGCCCTGCCGCCTGCGCGTCACGCCCGACGGTCAGGTGCCGGCGCCATTCCGCGCGGGGCCGTTCGTGCTGGTGCCCGATGACGCTACCCGGGCGGCGACGCTCGGGGCCGCGCTGGCCTGACTCGCCGTAACCATTGCGTCATTTCGCGTCATGGCTTCGCGCGTTCAGATCTTGCGCGGGTCCGGGATGCTCGCGTGATCGCCGTCGGGCGGGGCCGTGCGCCCCTCGGTCAAGCCGATGGCGATGCCCGCACCCGCCACGACCAGGCTGCCGAGCAGCGCCGACCACGCCGGCACTTCGCCGAACAGCGCGATGCCGTACAGGTACGAGACCAGCACCGTCCAGTACGAGAACGGGCTGACCACCGCCGCCGCCGCGTGCAGGTAGGCGTAGGTGAGCGCGAACTGCGCCAGCGTCGAAGAGAGCCCCACGAAGAGCAGCGTGGCCACCTCGAGGAGGGTCGGCTCCCGGTAGGTGAGCAGGAAGAACGGCAAGCTCACGAGCGTCGAGAAGAACGCATAGTAGAAGACGATGGTCGCAGGCTGATCGGTGCGGCGCAGGTGGCGCAGGTTCGTGTAGGCGCCCCCCGCGAAGGCGGCGGCGGCCACGGCGACCAGGGCGCTCAGGTCGAACGACGTGAACGCCGGCGACAGGATGAGCCCGATCCCCACGAACCCGCAGATCACGAGCCCCACCAGCCCTCGGCTCACCCGCTCGCGCAGGAAGACGGCGGCGAAGACGACCACGAAGATCGGCGACGTGTGGGCCAGCATGGTGGCGACGCCGAGGTGGGTGGCCGAGATGGCGTAGTAGTAGCAGCTGAGCGCCGCCGTGCCGAGCAACCCGCGCAGGAGCAGCACCCGCCGGTTGACCCCGAGGAACACGTGCGGCCGGCGTACGTTGGCGACGACTACGGCCACCAGCGCAAACGCGGCACGGGCGAACACGGCCTCCCAGAAGTTCACGTGGGGGGTGACGGACTTGACCAGCGCATTGCCCATGCCGAAGAGCGTGGACGCCAGCAGCATCCAGAGGATGCCGATCAGGGTCTCGTGGCGGGTGAGCGCTCGCATCGCGCGGAGTATGCCCGCCGGGCTCCCACCTGCAAAGTGGAAAACCGCCGACAGTCGACGGTCGACGGGCGACGCCGTTTCGGCTACCCTCCGCCCCTGAAACTGCGCGGAGCGCCCCGTGGAGACTCGCAAGTCCGTCCGCATCGCCTGCCCGTCCTGCGACGTCGAGATCGAGGCCGACCTGCCCGCCGTCATCGACGCCGAGCGCCAGCCCGAGCTCGCCGCGCGGGTCCACGACTACACGCTGCCCCGCGTCCCCTGCCCTTCCTGCGGCGTGGCGTTCCGCGTCGACGCGCCGTTCCTGTTCCTCGACGGCCGCCACGAGCTCGCCGTCGAGACCGTGCCCGCGCGCGACCTGGGCGACTGGCAGGCCATCGAGCAGCGCCTCCTGGCCTTCGAAGCCAGGCGCCCGTTGCCCGACGCCGAGCGCTTCTCGAGGCGCCGCCTGGTCTTCGGCCTGCGCCAGCTGAACGAGAAGCTCTTCCTGGCCGCGCACGGCTTCGACGACGTACGGATCGAGCTCTTGAAGCTGGCGGTCCTGTCGATGCACCCCGAGGTGGCCGAGCGCCTGACCGGAACCTTCCCGGAGCTGCTTCTGGAAGGGCTGGCGGGCAATGACCTGGTCTTCCTGGTCCTGACGCGTGACGCCGCGGGGAAGGTGCACCAGGCCCAGCTGCCGCTGCCGCGCAAGCTCTACGACGGCATGGAGCGCGATTCGGAGTTCGCTGCGGGCTTCGCCGATCTCGCAGACGCGCGGTTCGTGTCGTGGCTGCGGTATGTCGAGATGAAGCGCCCCGACGAGGCCACGGGGGCACAGGGCTAGGCTATAGCGAGCGAGCTCCCACCAGGAACACCAGCACGCCGTCGCCGTGCTTGCGACCGGCCTGGATGAACACGCCCCCTTCGTATAGCTTGACCCGGACGGTGAGGTCCTGGAAGCGCGCCTTGAAGCGCAGGTAGCCCTCCTGCACGCCGAGGAACGTCAGGGCGATGGCGTCGCCACCGGGGACGTCGACCGAGCCCACCTGCTTGGGGGCGAGCTCGAGCGTCTGCGACGCGAGCAGGTCGAAGCTCGTGAACCGCGAGCCCAGGCCGCGCGTCAGGTACTCCTTGGCGTCGTCGAGCCGCGCGTCGACGTGGGCGGGGCCCTTCTTGGCCAGGATGACCCGCACCTCGGCCTTCACGCGCATCGGTGGAGCCGCGGGCTGCACGTCGGGCGCCGCTTCGCTCCGAACCGGGGCGGACGCCGGATCGGCCGCGCTGGCCCCGAAGGGCAGCACGAGCAGCGCCGCCAGGAGGATCGGCCACGTCAGCTTCTTCATGGCATGTCGCCTCCCTCGTCGTCGATCTCCTCACCCGGCACGAGGTGCCAGATGACGATGGGATACCTCGTGCCCTCGGTCCGCGTGACCACGACCACGCCCTTCTCGACGTCGTAGGACTCGACGACGGCCAGGTAGCGCGGCGCTTTCTCTTCGCCCACCATGCCGCGACGGGCGCCCTCGACCGGCAGCTCGCGGCGCGCTCCGGGGACCACCGCGGGGCTCTCGACCGGCGCGGTGGCGGCCAGGCGGGGCTCGGCGCCCGGAGCCTGCGGGGCGCTGCCCTCGGACGATCCGAGTAGCCACACGCCCGCGACGATGGCGGCGACCAGGGCGGCGCCAGCGGCCATGGCGAAGGCCGGGCGGAAGAGCCAGGCGGCCATCTTCTCCCAGAAGCTCTCGGCCGGGGCCTCGGCGGCCTCGGCGTCGAGCCGGGCGTCGACGCCGCTCCACACCTCGTCGAAGTCGGGGAGGTCTGCGGGGACGACGAACGCGGCCTGCACGGCGTCGCGCGCCTCGAGCAAGGCTTCGAACCGGCGACGCACGACGGCGTCACGCGCGAGGGCCTCGTCGACCCGGCGCACGTCGTCGGGCGAGAGCCGCCCGTCGAGGTAGAGGTTCAGCAGGTCATCCTTCATCGCGACCTCCCGGCCCGTCGCCGCTCCGATACTCGGCCAACGCAGCCTGCACCTTCTTCCGCGCGTGGAACAGCCGGGACATGACCGTGCCGAGGTTGCACCCGGCCTGCTCCGCGATCTCTTCGTACGTCAGGCCGTCGATCTCGCGCAGCAGGAGCACCTGCCGGTGCTTCTCGCCGAGCGCCTCGATGGCCTGCACCAACCGCTCGCCCATCTCGCGGTTCAACGCGGCCTTTTGCGGGCTGTCCAGCTCGGACGAGCGGAGCGCCATGTCGATCAGCCCCTCGTCGTCGTCCTCGTGTCCCTTCCGGTCCTCGAACTCCAGCGACTCGGCCGAGCGCGTCGCCTTCCGCCGCCGGTGGTCGATGCACGCGTTCATCGCGATGCGGTACAGCCACGTGTAGAAGCTGGAGCCGCCCTGGAAGCCCGGCAGGTAGCGGTAGGCCTTGACGAAGACCTCCTGGGTCACGTCGAGCGCGTCCTCGCGGTCGTGCACGAAGCCCGTCACCACCCGCTGGATGCGCCGGTAGTACGCCTTGCCGAGCAGCGAGAAGGCGTGTCGGTCTCCCTGTCGTGCGCGTCGGATCCATTCGCGCTCCTCGCTCGGCGGGCCGGAAGTGGCTCCACTGTCATTGGACGCGAGGGGGCGCGGATCATTCACGATCGACAAGCGTTTCTCCGACGATCGGGCGGGCTACCCTGGTTGTTCGCCGATGAACGCGGCCATTCTAGCGCGAAGCCGGCGTGACTCAACGTGCTAATCGCGGTTCAGGCGTACGAGGTGGGCCCACGCCAGCCCCAGGGCCTCGTGGAGGGAGCGCGTGGAGCGATCGAGGTTGCGGGCCGAGGGGAGCCAGGCCCAGCCCGACGTGAGGGAAAGCCGTCCCGCGGGCGCCGGGATCGGCTGCATCCCCGCCCGCTGGAACAGGTAGACGGCGCGCGGCAGGTGTACGGCCGAGGTGACCAGCAGGAAGGGCTCGCGGCCCACGATCGGCTGCAGGTAGCGCGCGTGGTCGTCGGTGTCCAGGGACGCGGTCTCCTTCACGATGCGCTCGGGGGGAACGCCCAACTGGACGGCCAGGTCGGCCATGGCGTCGGGCTCGCGGATACGGCCGGGGTCGACGGTGCCGGTGAAGACCAGGCGCGCGTCGGGCAACGTCCGCCACAACCGGACGCCCTCCACCAGGCGCACGGTCGAGGGCTCGCTAAGCTGCGACGTGACGGGGAGCCCGGCGCGATCCCGGTGTCCTCCCCCGAGCACCACCACGAAGCGCGGCGCGGACTCGTCGCTCCACGTGGCGCTCACCTTCGGCCAGCGCTCCTCGAGGGCCTCGGCCAGCCACCGCGAGGGCCCTCCCACCGACGCCAGCACCAGCCAGGCGGCGCCGAGCAGCACCAGCCAGCGCCCCGCCCGGCTGTCGCCGCGACGGAACAGCAGCGCAAGACCCAGCAGGATGGCGGCCAGCCCCAGCGGCAACGGCATCAGCAACGAGCCCATGAGCTTCTTGATCCAGAACATGCGCCCTCCACGCGCCTAGCGTACGCGATTTGGGGGGGCCGTCCAGGCCCAGGATCGGGTATCTTCCGGCGCGTACCCTCCGTCGGAGCGTCCCATGCGACCCCGCCACAGCGTCGAGAACGGCCTGTTCGTGCGCGAGCTCGGCGCGCCCGAGCTGCCCGCGCTGCTCTGGATCCACGGCCTGGGAGAGTCCGGGCTCGGTTTCGAGGCGGCGTTCTCGCACCCGGGCCTGGCGGGCCGGCGCCACCTGGTGCCCGACCTGCCGGGCTACGGCCGGACCGCCTGGCCCGAGCGCCCGCCCACCTTCGCCGAGGTGGCCGACACGCTGGCGGCGTGGCTCGACGAGCGCGGGGAGGGGCGAGTTACCGTGCTGGGGCACTCGCTCGGCGGCGTGTTCGCGCAATACCTGGCCGAGCGCCACCCTGCGCGGGTCCAGGCCGTCGTGAACGTCGAGGGGAACCTGACGGGCGACGACTGCACCTTCAGCCGTCGGGCGGCCGCCATCCCGCGGACCGAGTTCGAGGCTTCGGGCTTCTCCCGCCTGTGCGAGCAGGTGCTCGACGAGGGCTTCGCCGACCCGGCCGTCCGCGGCTACTACGCGAGCCTGCGCCAGGCGGACCCCGCCACGTATCACGCCCATTCGGTGGCCCTGGTGGCCGAGTCCGAAGCGTGTACCTTGGCCCCTCGCCTGGCCGCGCTCCCCCACGACGTGCTCTACGTGGCGGGTGTACCGCGGGGGGTGTGCCCGCGCTCGCTGGCGGCCCTGGCTGGACTGGGTATCCGCCACGTACGGCTCGAGCCCGCCGGGCACTGGCCGTTCGGAGATCAGCCCGACGCGTTCGTGCGTGCGGTGGCGAACTTCCTCACGCGCCGCCGATAGATCCTCGCTCAGAAGCGATCGGGCAGCTTGCGGTTGGGCGTGTAGGCCACCGCCGAACCCTTCACCGGGATCGAGCGGTGGAAGTTGGCGAGGCGCCAGTCGCTGCCCATCCACTGGAGCACGCCGGTGGTGCGCAGCTTCTCCTCGACGCACTGCTCGGCCGTCGTGAAGTGGCCGATGCAGGTCTCGGCGAACCAGGCGGCGTCGCCCTCGGGCGCGATGCGCACCTGCAGCTCGCGGCGCTCGAAGCGCACGTCGGTCAGGGCTTTGAACTGTGCCTTGGCGTAGGCCTCGAACTCCTTCCAGCCGATCCAGAACTCGGCCGAGTCGGTGCCGAAGGCCACGAAGGTGTCGTCGGCGACGCACGCCTGGCGCAGCAGGTCGAGGTCGCGACTGGAGAAGGCCCAGTAATACCGGTCGAGGGCGTCGACCACCTGGTTCACGGCTCTGGAGTCGTCGCGCATGGCGTCCTCCGGTGCGTTCCCTGTTCGCTACATGATAGGGGTGATCGAGGCCCTGCGGTCAACCCCCGCTCGACAGCGCCGCACGGCGGGCAAGTCCGCGCCTTGTCGCTCCGGGGTTGACAAGCGTCCCAACGTTCGTACAGTGCGCGCACCTTCCGCTCCTCGCGGAGGCCACCCGGACGGGGCGCAGGTCGTCCCTTCCCAACCAGCTTCGGGAGACTCGAGATGGACCCCAAGACGCTCCGCCGCCTGGCCGATATCCGCAACCTCGGCATCGCCGCCCACATCGACGCCGGGAAGACCACCGTGTCGGAGCGCATCCTGTTCCTCACCGGCACGACGACGCGCATCGGCGAAGTGCACGACGGGCGCGCGACGATGGACTTCATGAAGCAGGAGCAGGAGCGCGGCATCACCATCGCCTCCGCCGCCATCACCTGCGCCTGGAAGGGTCGCACGCTGAACCTGATCGACACGCCCGGGCACGTGGACTTCACCATGGAGGTCGAGCGCTCCCTGCGCGTGCTCGATGGCATGGTGGGCGTCTTCTGCGCCGTCGGCGGCGTCGAGCCCCAGTCCGAGACCGTGTGGGGCCAGGCCGACCTGCACCGCGTCCCGCGCATCGCGTTCGTGAACAAGATGGACCGCCCCGGCGCCGACTTCTTCCTGTGCGTCTCGCAGATGCGCGAGATCCTCGACGCCAACGCCGTGGCCTTCCAGTACCCCATCTACACGGGTGACGCCTTTACGGGTCTCGTCGATCTGATTGACCTGTCGTGCTGGAACCTCGACGGCTTCGATGCCCAGCCCGCCGAGATCGCCGCCGAGCTGATGCCCAAGGTCGTGGCCGCCCGCAACGAGCTGGTCGAGCGCGTCTCGGAGTGGGACGACGCCCTGCTCGAGCGCTTCCTCGAGGGCCAGGAGATTACTCCCGACGAGTTGCGCCGCGCGTCGCGGTCGGCCGTCATCCGCCTGCTGCTCGTCCCCGTGTTCTGCGGCGCCGCCTACCGCAACGCCGGCGTGCAGCACTTGCTGGACGCCATCGTCGACTACCTGCCCTCGCCCCTCGACGTCGGCGCCGTCGTCGCCTCCGACCCGAACGATCCGACCCACACGCACTCGCACGGCCCCTCACCGGACGGCCCTCTGGCCGCGCTCGCGTTCAAGATCATCCACGACCCCTACGTGGGGCAGCAGACCTTCGTACGCATCTACTCGGGCCGCATCACCGCCGGCGACACCCTCTACAACTCCACGCGCGACGCCCGCGAGCGCGTCGGCCGCATCCTGCGCATCAAGGCCAAGGATCGCGAGGACGTCCGCACGGTCGAGGCCGGCGACATCGTCGCGCTGGTCGGGTTGAAGAACACGACCACGGGCAACACGCTCTGCAACCCTGAGCACCCGGTGCTGCTCGAGTCGATCCGCGTACCCCAGGCCGTCATCAGCCTGCGCATCACGGGCGCCAACCAGAAGGAGCAGGAGAAGATCGCCAAGGGCCTGCAGAAGCTGGCCATGGAAGATCCCTCGTTCACCGTCTCGCACGACGAGGAGACCCAGGACTTCCTGCTGTCGGGCATGGGTGAGCTGCACCTCGAAATCCTGGTCGATCGCCTGCGCACCGAGTTCGGCGTCGACTGCGTCGTGGGCCAGCCGTCGGTCTCGTACCGCGAGTCGCTGGGCGTTCCCACCGAGGCCGAATACAAGCACGTCAAGCAGACCGGCGGTCACGGCCAGTACGGCCACGTCGTCATGCGCTTCGAGCCCACCGAGAAGCCCGGCCTCGAGTTCGTGGTCGAGGTCGTCGGGGGCCGGGTTCCCCGCGAGTACTACCCCTCGATCCGCAAGGGCATCGAGGACGCCATGACCAAGGGCCCGCTGGCCCGGTACCCGGTCGTGGGCGTGCGCGCCGTGCTCCTCGATGGCAGCTACCACGCGGTCGATTCGTCGGACATGGCGTTCCGCGCCACGTCGTCCCAGTGCTTCAAGAAGGCCTTCCTGGCCAGCCGCCCGCGCATCCTGGAGCCCATCATGGAGGTCGAGATCAACACGCCCGACGACTACATCGGCGACGTGGTGGGCGACCTCGGCACGCGCCGCGGCAAGGTCATCGCCATGCGTCGCTTCCGCAAGGGCTCGCAGAAGATCTCGGCCACGGCGCCGCTCGGCGAGATGTTCGGCTACTCGACGCCGCTGCGCAGCATGTCCAGCGGGCGCGCGACCTTCTCGATGGAGTTCGAGCGCTACGAGCCCGTGCCCGAGGCGCTGGCCAAGGAGATCATCGAGGGCCGCAAGGCCTGAGCCCCGTCTGCCACGCCGCAGACGGTTGGAATCGCGTCCGCGACAGGGTATCATCCGACAACCTATAACCTATCGCGGAGCTCGCACCCCATGGCCTCCCTCCATCGCCCGGCAGCGTGCGTCGTCGCGCTCCTGGCGTTGCTGGCGTCTCCCGGTTGCGGCACCAAGCAGGACGCCATCCAGTTCGTCGACACGGCCATACCCTCCGACGACACGCCCGCGGGCACCGACGCCGCCGACGCGCCCGGGACGACCGACGCGCCCGGCACGACCGACGCGGCCGACACCGCGCTCGACGCGGCCCCCACCATCTCGTACGCCGTCGACATCAAGCCGCTCCTGAAGAAGCGCTGCACCCAGTGCCACGGCGCGGGCCTCGCGAGCGCGGGCATCCGGCTCGACAGCTTCGCCTACGCCAAGGAGAACGTCGGCAGCGCCAACGACGCCATCCAGTCCGGGCGCATGCCCAAGGGCGGCGGGCTGCCGACGGCCGAACGCAGCCTGTTCCAGGACTGGACCGACGCGGGAACGCCCCGGTGAGCCGACCGACGTTCCAGGGATCACCCGAGGAGTACACGATGTCCTTCCCGCGCATCCTGGCCTTGCTCGCCTGCCTGTCCGTGGCGTTTCCGTCGGTCGCGCTGGCCGGGGCCGACGAGATCGAGGAGATAGAGGACGTCGAGGTGACCAGCCCGGCCGACGCCGCGTGGGCCGAATCCAACTTCCCTCTCGGCGAGCGCCTGGTGAACGTCCCGCTGGCGGTCACGACCCGCGAGCGTACGTTCCTCTTCGTCATCGACCACCGCACCTGGGCGCCCGTCCGCACCAACCCGTTCTCCGACTTCCTGGGGTTCGACTCGGGGCTCCTGAAGATCGGCCTGGGGCTCCGCTACGGCGTGCTCGACCGGCTCGACGTGGGCCTCTACCGCCTGAACAATGGCCTCGAAGCCTTCGACACGTGGGAGCTCGACGCTCGCGCCCGCCTGCTCGATCACGAGTGGGCCTACGTCGACGCCGCGCTGCGCGGCGGCCTGACCTGGTTCGCCCACGAGCACGCGCAGGACGCCGTGGCCGGCTTCGGACAGCTGCTGGTGACGCGCACGTGGCTCGGCCGCGTCACCGCCACGACGGGCCTGCTGTTCCACAGCGACTCGACCAACGACAGCAAGACCAACCTCGACAAGGACTGGTCGATAGCCGTCCCCGCGGGGGTCGAGGTGCGCATCCTGCCCTGGCTCGCGTGGGACCTCGAGGGGTGCTACGCGGTCGCCGGGTACGGCTCGAAGTACCCGGTACTGACCACCGCCGTGAAGTTCCTGACCAACCGGCACACGTTCTCGCTGGTGGTCACCAACACGCAGTACCTGGCGGCCGACGGACTGGTCGCCAACACCGAGCGCAGGCCGTCCGACGTGATCGTGGGGTTTACAATCACGCGCGAGTTACCATTGTAGTCCTAGCCCTTCGGCGGAGGACTCCATGGCGTTCGATCGACGTTCGTTCCTCGGTGGTGTGCTCGCGGTGGCCGGCGCGATGGTGCTGTTGCCGGTCCGCGGCGTGCAGGCCGCGGTCAAGAAGCTCGGGATCTCGCTCGAGAAGGTCCCCGACTTGAAGACCGTGGGCGGCTCCGCCATCCTGGCGGTCAAGGGCCGGAGCATCCTGTTCGTGCGCGACACCGAGACCACCGTGAGGGCGCTCGATCCCGTCTGCTCGCACCAGAAGTGCCAGGTCGCCTACAGGAAGGACGGGAACCGCATCGAGTGCTCGTGCCACGGCAGCAGGTTCGGCCTCGACGGCTCCGTGCAGACGGGCCCCGCCACGGCCAACCTGACGACCTACCCCGCCGAGCTCGACGCCGCGAACGGCCGCATCATCGTGTCCGTGGAGGAGTGACAATGGCCGCACGAGCGCGGGTTCTCCAGGCCGTCCTGCTCCTGGTGGTGGCGGTCGTTTCGGTCCTCCCGTCGCGGCCCGTGCTGGCCGACGAGGTCGAAGAAGTCGAGGACGTCGACGCCGTGGCGGCCCCCCCGGTCGCCCCCTGCCCGCCGGACACCGGCCCGCTCGGCGTGTTCGGCAAGCTGCACCCGGCCATGGTCCACCTGCCGATCGCGTGGGTGTTCCTGGTCTTCCTGCTCGACGTGCTGACCTTCCTGGTCGGCAAGGCCGAGTACGCGCGCTTCGGCCTGGTCACGCTCGGGTTGGCCGTGGCCAGCGCCATCCCCGCCATGGCCAGCGGGCTCGTCCGCGGCGAGGTGCTCGAGACGCAGGCCAGCATGGAGCCGCTGATCGAGGCCCACGAGACCACCATGTTCGTCATGGTCGGCGTGCTGTCCCTGGCGTTCGTCGTCCGCGTGCTTCGTCGCGATCACCTGGTCGGCTGGAGCCGCTGGGTCTACCTGGGCCTCATGGCCGCCGCCGTGGGGTTGGTCGGCTACGGCGGCCACCTGGGCGGCCGCATCGTCTTCGGGCCCGATCACCTTCCCTTCTAGCCGCTCATTCTCCCGAACCCGCATTGACGGGGCCCGGTTGACCTATACCTTTTAGTCTAGGTTCGCGTCTCGGCGCGGGCGCCGACGGATTCACGAGCATGCACGTGTCCGCGACGAATCGATTGGAGGCCGAGCGCTCCCTGTATCTGCGCCAGCACTCCCGGAACCCGGTCGACTGGTTCCCGTGGGGCGACGAGGCCTTGGAGAGAGCTCGCGCCACCCGTCGGCCCATCTTCCTGTCCGTGGGCTACGCCAGCTGTCACTGGTGTCACGTCATGGAGCGCGAGGTCTTCGAGGACGCCGAGGTGGCGCGCCTGTTGAACGAACGCTGGGTGGCCGTGAAGGTCGATCGCGAGGAGCGCCCGGACCTCGACGCCGCGTACATGGAGGCGCTGCAGGCCATGACGGGGTCCGGCGGCTGGCCCATGTCGCTGTTCCTGACGCCCGACCTGAAGCCGTTCTACGCGGCCACCTACCTGCCGAAGGGGCAGTTCCTGGCGGCAGCCCGCCGCCTGGCGGACCTGTTCCGGGATCGCCCCGCGGAGATCCTGCGCGTCGCCGAGGAGGTGGCCGCGCGGGTGTCGGAGCCCCCTGCCCTGCCCCGCGCAGAGCCCATGCGCGTCGCCGACGCAGCGAGCCTGGTGCGCCAGATGGCGACGCACGTCGACGGCGAGTGGGGCGGGATGGCGGGCGCCATGAAGTTTCCGACCGTTCCGCGCTGGCGCGCCGCGTTGAAGATCGCCGCGCGGGTGGGCGACCACGCGATGCTCGGCCACGTGCAGACGACCCTGACGCACATGGCGAACGGCGGGCTGCGCGATCACCTGGGCGGCGGGTTCCACCGCTACACGGTCGACCGTACGTGGACCGTGCCGCACTTCGAGAAGATGCTCTACGACCAGGCGCTGCTCGCGCTCTTGTACCTGGAGGGCGCCGAACTGCTCGCCGAGCCGGCCTTCGCCGACGTCGCGCACGAGACGCTCCGGTTCATCGCCCACGACCTGCGCGAGCCCGGCGGGGGCTTCTCGGCCAGCTATGACGCCGACTGCGGCGGGGTCGAGGGCTCGTTCTACACGTGGACGCCCGACGAGCTGACGGCGGTGGCCGGACCCGAGGACGGGCGGGCGCTGGCCTTGCTGCTCGGCGTGCGCGCGCACGGCCACGTCGACGGGCGCTCGGTGCTGACCCGCCGAGCCGATCTCGACGACGCGAGCCGCCTGCTCGGGCGCGACCGCGCGGAGCTCGCCGAGCTGTTCCCGCGGCATCGCCCTGCCCTGCTGGCCGCGCGCGAGCGGCGCACACCCCCGGGTCGCGACCCCAAGCTGGTCACCTCGTGGAACGGGCTGGCCGTGCAGGCGTTGGCCCGGGGTGGCGTGCAGCTCGACGCGCCGGAGCTCGTCGCGGTCGCGCGTGAAGCCGCGTCACGCCTGCTGACCGCGAACCGCTGGTCGGACGGGCGGTTGGCCGTGGCGTCGAACGGCGGGGTCCCGAGCGGACCCGGGGTGCTCGACGACTACGCCGCGCTCGGCACCGGGTTGCTCGAATTGGCCCGCGCCACCGGCGAGTCCCGCTGGCTCGAACTGGCCCTCCAGCTGGTAGAGCGCGTCCGCGCCGGCTACGCGCGCGCCGAGGGCGGATATTTCTCGACCGGCGAGGGCGAGCCCGCCCCCCTCGGGCGCCGCGTCGAGGTGTTCGACCACGCCGTCCCGAGCGGCAACGGCTTGATGGTCGGCCTGCTGGTCGACCTGGCCGCCGACGCCGCGCGCCCCGACCTGGGCCTGGACGCCGTGCGCTACCTCGCGTCGCACGCCGCCCTGCTGCGCGCCGCCGGGCTCGAGATGGGCGCCTCGCTCGACGCCCTGCTGCGCCTCGACACGCCGCGCTGCGGCCCCGACGGCTGCCAAGTCTGACCGCCCTTGGATTCGCGCGCCCCTCTCTGCTAAGCTTCGCGCGGTTTTCTTGAAAAGACCCCGGAGGCGCCATGGCCGTGGCCGGTCTCCTTCCCGCCGTGAAGCAGCCCCACGGGCTCTCCGGGCGCATCCAGTGGCTCCGCGACCACTACTTCCGCGGGCTCCAGCGGCCCTGGAACAACGAGTTCCAGTGCTGGACCACCGGGACGCGCTGGGACGTGGTCTACGACGAGATCAGCTACCACATCGTGCCCGAGACCTTTCCGTTCCTGCAGGTCTTCCGCTCGTCGGCGCTGCAGGCGGCGCGTGCGGTCGAACTACCACCGGGCTTCTGGGAGCTCGGCCTGCCCGAGCGCCGCGCGTGGCTGGTGCACCACGTGATGACCGAGCGCATGCCCGTCGAGCTGCTGCCCGGCGACCTGATCGCGGGCGGACGCTTCAACGTGCTCGTGTCGCGCGGTTGGACCCGCGCCGAGGCCCGCGAGCGCGACGCCTTGGTCTCAGGCAAGGGTGGCGCTCGCGACGCGCTGCTCTGGTTCCACCGCCATGGCTACGGCAACGCCGGGGCTACCAGCGGGCACCTGATCCCCGACTACGAGCGCGTGCTGACACAGGGCTGGAAGGGCATCCACGCCGACCTGGTGCAACGCTACGACGCGCTGCCCACGCGCGACAAGGTGGGGCCGAAGGGCAGCCAGCTCCGCGCGATGCAGCTGGCGGCCACCCTGGCGCGCGACCTGGCGGCACGGTACGCCGCGCTCTGCCGCGAGCTGGCCGCCGCCGAGGTCGACCCTGTGCGCCGCGACGAGCTGAAGCACCTGGCCGGCGTGCTCGACCGCGTGCCCTGGGAGCCCGCCCACACGTTCTGGGAGGCCGTGCAGGCGCTGTGGCTCACGCACATGCTGGTGATGGCCGACGAGAACTACCCGGGCCCGGGCGTCAGCTTCGGGCGGCTCGACCAGATGCTGTGGCCGTACTGGCAGCGCTCGCTGGCCGAGGGCATGAGCCCGGACTTCGGGCGCGAGCTCCTCCGCTGCTTCTGGCTGCACGCGAACACGGTCTACGACGCCATGATCCAAGTGGGAGGGAACCAGGGCATCACGGCGGGGTTCGGCCAGCTCATCACTCTCTCGGGGCTCGGCGCTGGCGGCGTCGATCTCACGAACGACCTCACGCACGCGTTCCTCGACGTCATCGACGAGCTGTCGCCCATCCTCGAGCCGAAGCCGAACGTGCGCCTGCACCGCGACAGCCCCGACGAGCTGCTCGACCGGGTGGTCGACATGGTGGCCGAAAGCCAAGGCGCGCCGTTCCTCCTGAACTTCGACGAGCGTTCGATGGCGGGCCTGCTGCGCCAGGCGCGCCTGGCCGGCGTCGAGCACCTGATCCACGCGGGCAACGTGCACGACTACGCGGCGGTCGGCTGCCTCGAGAACACCATGGTCGGCAACGACCGTTCGGGCACCGTCGACGTGAACGTGAACCTGCTGAAGGCCGTGGAGCTCGCCCTCACCGGCGGGCGCGACCTGGTGCCGGCGACCGACCCCATCCTGGGCCTCGTCGATCCCATCCGCCTGGACGGCGTCGACACGGGAGACCCCGCCACGTTCACGACGTTCGAGCAGGTCCTCGAGGCGTTCCAGGCGCAGACCGCGCGGCTGATCGAGCGGGCGGTCGAGCTCTACGAGCGGACCGAGTCCGTGCGCGCGCGCTTCAGCCCCACGCCCTACCTCAGCTGCCTGGTGCGCGGCTGCGCCGAGAGCGGCAAGGACGTGACGCAGGGCGGGGCCGAGCTCGGCTTCGTGACGATCGAGGGCGTCACCTTCGCGACCACGGTCGACTCGCTGCTGGCCATCAAGCACCTGGTCTTCGACCAGAAGCGCTGCACGCTGCCCGAGCTGGCCGACGCGCTGCGGGCCAACTGGGTGGGGCACGAGGCCTTGCAGGCCCGCGCGCTGCACAAGGCGCCCAAGTACGGGCGCGACGACCCCGAGGCCGACGCCCTCGCGCTCCGGGTGATGGAGGCCTGGACGGGCGAGGTCTGGAAGCACCGCACGGTCTCGACGCAGCGGCGCTTCCGGCCCGGCATGCTCAGCTGGAACTACTGGATCGGCGACGGGCTGATCCTGGCCGCCAGCGCCGACGGCCGCCCGCAGGGCCAGTTCCTGTCGAACGCCATCTGCCCGTCGAACGGCGCCGATCTGCGCGGCCCCACGGCCAACGCCAACTCGGTGGGCCACGCCCTGGGAGGACGCGCACTGGACGGGCACGGCGACTGGGGCGACCTCGTGAACCTGCTGCCGAACGGCGCCAGCCACACCATCACGTTCTCACCGGCGTTGTTGGCCGATCCGGCTCACCGGGCCCGCTTCAAGGCGTTCCTGCGCGGCTACGCCCTGAACGGCGGCACGGCGCTGCAGGTCAACGTGCTGGATCCCGCCACGCTGCGCGACGCCCAGGCCCACCCCGAGGGCTACCGCCACCTGCTGGTGCGCGTCACGGGGTACAACGCGTACTTCACCAGCATCGGGCGCGAGCTGCAAGACGAGATCATCGCGCGCGAGAGCCACCGGCGGACGTGAGGCCAACATGCGGGGCCGGGTCCTGAACGTACAGCGCATGTCGACCGAGGACGGCCCCGGGCTCCGGACCACGGTGTTCCTGAAGGGCTGCCCGCTGGCCTGCGACTGGTGCCACAACCCCGAGAGCCTGTCCGCGCGACCCCTGGTGCTCTGGCGCGCTGCCGGCTGCCTCGCCTGCGCCGCCTGCGCGGCCGCGTGTCCCCGCCGGGCGCTCGTCGTCGATGGCGGCACCCGCATCGATCGCTCGGTCTGCCAGGCGTGCGGCGCGTGCGTCGACGAGTGCCCTACCGGCTGCCTCGAGCTCGTCGGCTCCGAGCGCGAGGCCGACGATGTGCTGGCCGAGCTGCTCCGCGACCGCGCCTACTTCGGCCCCGACGGCGGCGTGACGATCTCCGGGGGCGAGCCCACCGCGCAGCACGCGTTCACGAGCGAGCTCCTGAACCGGTGCCGCGAGCACGGCCTGCACGTGGCGCTAGACACCTGCGGCGCGTGCTCTCCGTCGATCCTGCTGGACCTGGCCTGGAAGGCCGACCTGGTGCTCTACGACCTGAAGCTGGCCGACGACGCCCTGCACGTGCGGCACACGGGGCTCTCGAATGCGCGCATCCTCGAAAACCTGGCGGCGCTCGCCGAGCAGGTGCGCACGAAGGCGAGTCCGCGCGAGATCTGGATCCGCACGCCGCTCATCCCCGGCGCCACGGCCACGCCCCAGAACGTCCGCGCGATCGGGGCCTGGCTCCGCGCCCACGCGGCCGGCGCCGTGACGCGCTGGGAGCTCTGCGCCTTCAACAACCTGTGCCGCGACCAGTACGCCCGCATGGGGCAGGACTGGCGCTACGCGGACACGCCCCTGATGACGTCGACCGAGGTGGGCGCCCTGGTCGAGGCAGCCCGCGAGGCCGTCGGCGACACCTTCCCCGTGCTCGCGACGGGCGCGACGCGCGAGCGCCCGCGCCCCATCGAGGAGGCCCCATGACCGCTCACGCCCTGCCCCAGGCCGCCCTCGAGGCCTTGGCCGTCGACGCCAAGATCGGCGTGCTCGCCACCGTCGACGACGAAGGCCGCCCCCACGTCTCGCTGATCACGTCGCTCGAAGGGCGCGACCCCGCCACGTTGATGTTCGGGCAGTTCTGCGAGGGCTGGTCGAAGAGCCTGGTGCGCCGCAACCCGCGCACGGCCTGGCTGATCATGGACAAGACGCGCGGCGTGTGGCGCGGCACCGCGACGTGGCGCCAGGCGAGGACCACCGGGCCCGAGATCGACACGTACAACCGGAAGCCGCTCTTCCGCTACAACAGCTACTTCGGCATCCACACCGTGCACCTGCTCGACGTGGCCGGAGCCGCGGTGCACGAGGTGGTGGGCCTGGCGCCCCTGCTCGCGGGCGGCGTGACGGCGCGCGCATCGGCGCTGCTCAAGCGGCGCGGCCCCGGGGCGGCCCTGAAGCCCTGGGCCGAGGACCACGTGAACGCGCTCTCGACCGTGAAGTTCCTGGCCTTCGTGCGCCCCGACGGCTACCCGCACCTCGTGCCCGCCGTCGCCGCCGCGACCCCCGACGGCCGCCGCGTCACCGTGGCCGACGCCGCCCACCGCGCCGAGCTGCGCGAGATCCCGAGCGGAGCATCGGTCGCCCTGCTGGCCGTGAGCCAGAAGCTCGAGAGCGTCCATTTACGCGGTCCGTGGACGCCTCGCGCCGCGCTCGGCCCCCTGGCGCGCGGCGAGATCGTCGTCGACCAGGTCTACAACTCCATGCCCCCCAAGCAGGGCGTGATCTGGCCCGAGGTGCCACTGACCGCGGTGCGCGACTTCGGGTGACGCGTCAGCAGCTCCGGCATCGCGCCACTACACCTCGGGCGACGGCACCGTCTGCTGCACGTGGTCAAGCACGGCCGCCTCGATGTCGCCGGCCTGCACCACGCACAACGGGCACGTTTCGCGCCCGTGCTTGGCGGCGTGGCCGGGCGGCGCGCGCCCGTCCCTGCCGACGCTTGACGCTATGTCAATCCTGACGTATCTTGAACCTGGGACCACGAGGGATGCAATGAGCCCCACCGACAAGCCGCTCGTCTGGTTCGCGGGCGAGGTCCGCACGCCGCCGTTCTCGCAGGCCGCTCGGATCGAAGCCGGGTTCTTGCTGCGGCGCCTGCAGGCGGGACAGGCGTTGTCGATGCCGCACTCACGGCCCATGCCGTCGATCGGGCCGCGCTGCCACGAGCTGCGCATCCCGGACGAGACGGTCACGTGGCGGATCGTCTACCGCGTGGACCCGGACGCTGTGGTGGTCATCGAGGTCTTCAAGAAGAAGACCGCGGCCACGCCGCCGGAAGTGCTCGATGTCTGCCGGCGTCGGCTGGCGGACTACGACCGCGAGGCATAGGAGGAAGCCATGGACGCCGAGAAGAGGAAGCGCCTGGAGGCCAAGGGCTGGAAGGTCGGCTCGGCCGACGAGTTCCTCGGGCTGGCGCCCGAGGAGGCCGCGTACATCGAGATCCGCCTGGCGCTCGCGGCACGGCTGCGGTCACGCCGGCAGGAGCAGCACCTCACGCAGGTAGAGATGGCGCGCCGCATCGGCTCCAGCCAGTCGCGCGTGGCCAAGATGGAGGTCGGCGACCCGTCGGTGTCGCTCGACCTTATCGTGCGCTCGCTGCTGGCGCTCGGGGCGTCGTCCGAGGATCTGGCCTCGGCCATCCGGGCCGCGTGAGTTCTGCTCTCGCCCCCCCGCCCCAGGGCACTGCGGACACGCCAACCGCGTTCGAAGTCCGAAATTCAAGAACAACGGCGCAGACTTCTACTCCGCCGTCTCCACATTCCGTAAAAAGTGGAGACGGTTCGCTCCGAGATCTAGGAAGCGGCGTGCCGCCTCGAGGTTGGACGCCAGCTCGGCCTTGACCACCTTGACGGCCACGGTCTTGTTCATGGCGATCTGCACGGCCTTGTAGACGGCTCCCATGCCGCCCTTGCCAAGCAGGGACTCGATGCGATAGCGGCCGTCGAACACCCTGCCGAGCAGAGGATCGATGCCGGGCTCGGAGGAGGCCTCGAAGAGCGTGCGCGTGCCGCACCGCGGGCAGATCTGACCCTCGCTGTGGGTCTCGCACTCCGGGCAGATGCGCTTCGTCATAAACGCCCCGGGGCGTCCATGCTCTCGTGAAATCGCGGCTGAAGATACACGAGGTCAAGGGATCTGGCCAGTTCGCCGGAACGTCGATTTCGCCTGCGGGTCGGCGCGTCCAGAAGCTACTGCCCGAGCGTCGTCGAAGAACGATCCCCTTAAGGCGCCGCCAGGGACCTCACGAACGCCAGCACCTCGCTCGCGTGGCCGTCGGGGTCGACGCTGCGCCAGATCCGGCGCACGATCCCGTCGCGGTCGAGGACCACGGTCGATCGATCGACGCCCAGCGCGGTGCGCCCGAACAGGCTGCCCGCCTTCCATGCCCCGTACGCGTCGTGGATCGCCCCGTCGGCGTCGACGAGCAGCGGGAACGTGAGGCCGTATTTACCGGCGAACTCGTGGTGGGACTCCAGGTCGTCGCGGCTGACGCCCAACACCACGGCCCCGGCGGCGGTGAAAGCGGCCGTGTCGGCCTGGAAGCCCTTGGCCTCCACGGTGCAGCCGGGCGTGTCGTCCTTGGGGTAGAAGTAGAGCACGACGACCTTGCCCTTCAGATCGGACAGGGAGTACGTCTTCCCATCGGACGCCGCCGCGCGGAAGTCGGGAGCACGCTGCCCGACCTGCACACCCCCGGCCCGCTCCTCGGCCAGCGAGTTCCCGTGGAACGAGGACACGACCAGGGCCAGCGCCGCGAGCGCCACCAGGGCGCGGTGCAGGGCTGCGTTCGATAGCTTCATCGGGACCATCCCCATCCGTTCGTCGTCACGGCGGGGAAGGTAGGGCCCTCCAGCGCCGGCGCAAGGTGTTCGATCTCGAATGCTCCGGCCCTGGACCGGAGGCCCGCGAGACCCTACCATGCTGGTCGGGCAGGAAAATGGAACTTCGAAGGGGACTCCGATGCGAACGACACGATGGGTCGTCCTGGTGGTGCTGGTCGCGACGCTCCTCGTGCTGAGCTCGGGCTGCGGCGTCAGTTCCTTGCCCAAGGGCAAGAACGCGGTCGAGGCCGCCGTCGCCGAGGTCAC